>Ga0209584_10000095_pt1 | contig 21917 bp, 18 predicted proteins | sample NGEPerD_FD_184507 | JGI IMG/M metagenome (GOLD analysis project Ga0209584, IMG submission 184507) | Arctic peat soil microbial communities from the Barrow Environmental Observatory site, Barrow, Alaska, USA - NGEE PermafrostAB12-D... | ecosystem: Environmental > Terrestrial > Soil > Wetlands >...
ATCATCATCGTAGAGCACGAGATGGGGGTGATCGAACGCATCACCAATCGCTGCGTGGTGCTCAATTTCGGCCGCAAGATCGCGGAGGGGCCTTACCGCGACGTGGCCGCCGATGCCCAAGTGCAAGAAGCTTATCTCGGGGTGGCATGATGTCCGGCATGCTCGAGATCGATGACGTCTACACGGCCTACGACAAGGCCGATGTGCTGCAGGGCGTCTCGCTTACAGTGCAACCAGGCAGCATTACGTGCCTGCTCGGCTCGAATGGCTCCGGCAAGACCACACTTGTGCGCTCGATCCTTGGGCTTACGCCGGCGCGCGCCGGCCGCATCGTCTTCAACGGCACCGATATCACGCGGCTTCCCACCCACAAAGTCGTGGCCGCAGGCATTGCCTGCATACCTGAGGGGCGGAAAGTCTTTCCCAAGCTAACGGTCGAAGAGAACTTGCGCGTTGGCGCCTATCAGGAGTCTTCCGACAAGGTCACGCAGTCGCGCATGGTCGACATCTTTCGTATCTTTCCTCGCCTTGCGGAGCGTCGCACGCAGCTTGCTGGCACCATGTCAGGCGGCGAGCAGGCGATGGTGTCGATCGGGCGCGGCCTGATGTGCGCGCCGAAGCTCCTTTTGATCGACGAGCCGTCACTAGGCCTGTCGCCGCGGTTGGTGAAAGAGAACTTCAACATTATTCGCCAGATCAACGAGCGCGGTATCACCGTGCTGTTGGTTGAGCAAAATGTGCATCAGACGCTCGCCATCTCGCACTTTGGCTTCGTCATATCAAAAGGCCGCGTGGCGACGAGCGGGACACCATCGGAACTTGCAGGTCGCAGCCAGGTGCGTGATGCTTATTTCGGTTAGCCAATGCCATCATCGATCGAACTGACACAGGAACTGGTCCGCTTCAACACCATCAACCCGCCGGGCTCCGAACGTGCCTGCGCGGAGCGACTGGCGGGTTTGTTAGAGGGCGCTGGTTTTGCCGTCGAACTCATTCCCTTCGGCGAGGGACGCGCGCAAATCCTAGCGCGTTTGGGTGGGACGCCGGGCAAGCTGCCGCTCGGGTTCACGGGCCATATTGATACCGTACCGCTCGGTGTACAGCCCTGGTCGGTGGATCCATTTGCTGCCGAAATCGCGGACGGCAAGCTTTACGGGCGCGGCTCTTCCGACATGAAAAGTGGCGTGGCGGCGTTCGTCACCGCTTGCATTGCATGCGCTGACCGGCTCGCAAATACGCCCGGCATTCTGCTGGTGATCACCGCCGGCGAGGAAACCGGCTGTACCGGCGCTGAGGCGCTGGTCCGCACAAATGGCGGGCTAGGGCAGGTTGGTGCACTCGTCGTCGCAGAGCCGACCGGCAACAAGCCGCTCGTCGGCCACAAGGGGGCGCTTTGGTTGGAGGCGGAAACCAAAGGGGTGACGGCTCACGGCTCCATGCCGGAGAAAGGGGTTAACGCCGTCTACAAAGCAGCGCGTGCCGTAACGGCGCTGCAGGATTTCGACTTCAATGTGGCGCGTCATGATGTGCTCGGCGCCCCGACGCTCAATGTCGGCACGATACAAGGCGGACTCAATATCAATTCGGTTCCAGACCGGGCCGTGATCGGTATCGATATCCGGACCATACCGGCACAAAGTCATGCGCAAATTCGCGATCAATTGACCAGCTATCTTGGCCGAGACGTCACGTTGAAAACGCTGCTCGACGCCAAAAGTATCTGGACCGATCCGCATCACCCTTGGGTCGGCGAAGTGTTCCAAGTCGCACGGGATGTCGAGGGTGTCGATAATGGTCTCGGAGCTGCACCTTATTTCACGGATGCTTCCGCGCTGACGCCGGCGCTCGGATCGCCGCCTACCGTGATTATTGGACCTGGCGAGTTGGCACTTGCCCACCAGACGGATGAATATTGTCTGACATCACGTATTGAAAGGGCGACCGAGATGTACTCGCAGTTTGTTCGGAATTGGTGCCGGATCTAACAGGTCACACCATCTGTAGCTTGAAAAATAATCCGTTCCGTAGCAAAGCCTTCAATCACGTTAGCAGCGGTGGCTGTTCGCGGCGGCTCTGTCGATTTCGCAGATTGGCAGGTTACGGAATATTGCCAGTCGCCAACGTCGGTGACCGGCTTGATGATAGCCGAAGCGGGTGCCAACCATGCCCGGCTTTATTGCGCGCCGCTCACTCACATCGCTTGGTTGATCAACAAAGCTAGGTCGTTTATTCAATTGCTTTAGGTCTAAATATTTTAGATTTGTAATATATTGCGATTTGCGCCATGCTGATAGTGAAAAACCGTGCAGGAGCCAATGATGCGTACCGTCTGTCTTGGGGGTGGTCCGGCTGGGCTGTACTTCGCGATTTCCCTGAAACGGCGCGATCTTTCGCACGACGTGGTCGTGGTCGAACGCAACGGACCGGACGATACCTTCGGCTGGGGCGTTGTGCTCTCCGATGAAACGCTCGACAATCTTAAGGCCAACGACCCGGAGAGCGCGGAGCTCATTCGAAGTGAGTTCGTCTATTGGGACGACATTGCGGTGCACTACCGCAATTCGGTCGTCACTTCGACCGGTCACGGCTTTTGCGGCATCGGCCGCAAACGGCTCTTGAACATTCTTCAGGATCGTGCCCGCGCACTTGGTGTGCAGCTCCAATTCGAGACTGAAGCGAAAGACCTCGAAGCCTATCGTGACTTCGACCTTATCGTCGCGGCCGACGGCGTAAACTCGCGCGTCCGAACAAGCCATGCCGATATTTTCCAGCCCAATATCGATGTGCGCGCCTGCAAGTATGTCTGGCTCGGAACCAATCAGAAATTCGACGACGCATTCACTTTCATATTCGAAGAAACTGAATACGGCTGGATCTGGGCGCATGCCTATCAGTTCGATGCCGATACAGCGACTTTTATCGTCGAATGTTCGCAAGCGACCTGGACTCGTGCAGGCTTCGATCGCATGGGCATTGATGAGACGATTGCCGCCTGCGAAAAGATTTTTGCACATAATCTCGGCGGCCACAGATTGATGTCCAATGCCCGCCATCTGCGCGGCTCGGCATGGCTCAATTTCAACCGCGTGCTGTGCGAGCGGTGGAGCTATCGCAACATCGTATTGTTGGGCGATGCCGCCGCGACTGCGCATTTCTCTGTGGGCTCTGGGTCGAAGCTCGCCATGGAGAGTGCAATCGCCCTGGCGGGATATCTGCACACTGAGTCCTCCATGGAAGCCGCATTTACTCGCTATGAGGACGAGCGAAGGCTCGAGGTATTGCGGTTGCAAAGCGCGGCGCGAAATTCGACCGAGTGGTTCGAAAATGTAGAGCGCTATCTCCACCTCGATCCGGTTCAGCTTAATTATTCACTGCTCACGCGCTCGCAACGCATTAGTCATGAAAACTTGCGCCAACGAGACAGTGCGTGGCTTGCCAATGCCGAAAAATGGTTTGAAAAAACGGCCACGGGTCGGACACCGCAAGTCAATCATGCGCCGATGTTTGTGCCATTCCGCGTGCGCGGCGTTGAGCTCAAAAACCGCGTCGTGGTTTCGCCGATGGCGCAATACCGCGCGGTCGACGGCAATCCGACCGACTGGCATTTTGTGCATTATGCTGAGCGTGCGAAGGGCGGAGCCGGGTTGGTCTTTACCGAAATGACTTGCGTGTCCCCTGAGGGACGAATAACGCCTGGCTGCACCGGCCTCTATCGTGACGAGCATGAGAAGGCCTGGAAGCGCATCGTTGATTTTATCCACGCCGAGACCGATGCAAAAATCGCCATTCAGCTCGGCCATTCCGGCGCGAAAGGCTCGACTCAACTCGGTTGGGAGATGATGGATGCGCCGCTCGCCGCCGACAATTGGGAGGTCATAGGCCCGTCACCAGTGCGCTGGAGCCCCGCAAACCAGGTGCCGCGCGAGATGAATCGCACCGACATGGACAAGGTGCGCGACGATTACGTGCGTGCCGCTCAAATGGCGGTGCGCGCCGGCTTCGATTGGCTGGAGTTGCATTACGCCCACGGCTACCTAATGTCGTCGTTTATTACGTCGCTGACCAATAAACGGACTGACGGCTACGGCGGCAATCTAGAGAACCGCATGCGGTTCCCGCTCGAAGTGTTTCATGCTGTGCGGGCAGTCTGGCAGGAGGACAAACCGATCTCGGTTCGTATTTCCGCCAACGATTGGGTTGGGCCGAATGGCATCACGCCACAGGATGCGGTTGCTATTTCGCACATGCTGGTTGTGGCCGGCGTTGATCTCATTGATGTCTCGGCCGGGCAGACCTCGACTCAAGCCAAACCCGTTTATGGCCGCATGTTTCAGACACCGTTCTCGGATCGCATTCGCAACGAGGCTGGTGTAGCCACTATGGCTGTCGGAAATATCTATGAACCCGATCACGTCAACTCGATTTTGATGGCTGGGCGCGCGGATCTTGTGTGTTTGGCGCGCCCGCATTTGGCCAATCCCTATTGGACGCTGCATGCGGCCGCCGAACTTGCCTATGAGGGTACGGCTTGGCCGAAGCCGTATCTCTCCGGCCGTGACCAGTTGTACCGGCTCAAGGCGCGTGCCGAAGTCATGACGGGGAAGGTGTGATGGGCGAGCTCGACGGCCGGCATGCCTTAATTACGGGCGGTGGGACCGGCATCGGCGCGGCAATCGCTCGCGCTCTCGCGGGCGCAGGGGCTTCGGTCTCGATTGTCGGACGGCGGCGAGCGCCACTGGAAGAAGTGGCTACGGGTCTCGAAAACGCGGTGGTCATCATCGCCGATGTGACGCTGGAGAGTGACTGCGAGGCCATGGCCAACGCGGCTCGCAAGGTTCACGGGCCAATCGATATTGTGATTGCCAATGCTGGCATAGCTGATAGCGCGCCGGTTGCAAAAATTGATCTGGCGCATTGGCAGCGGACGATCGACGTCAATCTGACCGGCGCATTTCTCACGGTAAAGTCGGTGCTCGCCGATATCACGCGGAAACACTCTAGCGCATCCGGGCGCATTATCTTCATCGCCTCGACGGCGGGCCTGAAAGGTTACCCATACGTCGCCGCATATTGCGCGGCAAAGCACGGCGTGGTCGGTCTCTCGCGCGCGCTGAGCATCGAACTTGCGCCAACCGGCATAACGGTCAACGCCATTTGTCCTGGCTACACCGACACTCCATTGCTGGCGAACGCGGTTGCAAAGATCTCTGCCAAGACTGGCCGGTCGGCTGAGGACAGCCGGTCCGCGTTTGCACGCGAGAATGACGAGGGCCGCCTCATTTCGCCCGACGAAGTTGCGCAAAAAGTTCTTTGGCTTTGCCTGCCGGGCTCGGATGCAATCAATGGACAAGCGATTTCGATATCTAATGCCGTAGCATGACCGCCGTTTCCCGCGCGCGCACAAGAACTTCCGGCCGGTCGGCCAGTAAGCAGCGGCTGCGCCTGTGGATCAGATTGCTGCGCACAGCGCGAGCGATCGAGGCGGAATTACGCGAGCGTTTGCGCGTGGAATTCGCAACGACGCTGCCGCAATTCGATGTGATGGCGGCGCTTGCCCGCGCAAACGCCGGTATGACTATGACAGAGCTGTCACGCTTTCTGATGGTTTCCAATGGCAACGTTACCGGCATCATCGACCGGCTGGTTACGGATAAACTTGTGGTGCGCAAGGCCCCAGACGATGACCGCCGCGCCATTATAGTGCGGCTGACGCCGAAAGGCGCGTCACAGTTTTTGCGAATTGCCAAAGCCCATGAGGGCTGGGTCGACGCGCTGCTCTCGGATTTCGACAGCGCGGAATCGGAAGCTATGATCCAGCATCTCGACGGGCTCGCCACCCGCATCCGCAATGGAGGATCGCACGCATGAGCGCACCTGCAAGAAAAATCGCTTCGCTCGGTCCGTCCGCGCATGTCGACACCTTCGCGCGCGATAATCTCCCGCCATTCGATCAGTGGCCCGATCTCATTCTAGAGCGGCCCGAGTTCCAGTATCCGGAACAACTCAATATCGCAGTTGAATTGACCGACCGCTTGGTGGAGAGAGGCTGCGGCGATCGCGTGGCACTGATCGGCAATGGACGGCGGCGCACCTATAAAGAACTGACCGATTGGTCGAACCGGCTGGCCCATGCGCTAGTCGAAAATTACGGCATCGAGCCGGGAAATCGGGTTCTAATCCGCTCCGGCAACAATCCAGCGCTAGTTGCGGCTTGGCTCGCCGCCACCAAGGCCGGCGCGGTGGTAGTTAACACCATGCCGATGCTGCGCGCCGGCGAGCTCGCTAAGATAATCGACAAAGCTGAGATTTCGCTCGCGCTAACTGATAGCCGCATCGCCGATGAGTTGGTCGTCACCGCAAAAAATAGCCGTTTTCTCAAGCAGGTCGTGAGCTTCGACGGCACGTCCAATCACGATGCCGAGCTCGACCGCATTGCGCTCGACAAGTCGGTGAAGTTTGACGCGGTGAAGACCAGCCATGATGACGTAGCGCTGCTCGGCTTCACCTCCGGCACGACCGGTGAGCCGAAGGCTACAATGCATTTCCATCGAGATCTATTGATTATTGCGGATGGCTACGCCCAGGAAGTGCTGAATGTGACGCCCGACGACGTGTTTGTTGGCTCGCCACCACTTGCGTTCACGTTCGGCCTTGGCGGGCTCGCGATTTTCCCGCTGCGTTTTGGCGCCACCGCGACGCTGCTCGAAAATGCGTCCCCAGCCAACATGATCGAAATCATCGAAACGTATAAAGCCACGATCTGCTTCACTGCTCCGACCGCCTATCGCGCCATGTTGGCAGCTATGGATAATGGCGCTGATCTTTCTTCTTTGCGCATTGCCGTATCGGCTGGTGAAACGCTGCCGCCGCCGGTGTTCGAGGATTGGACACGCAAGACCGGCAAGCCAATTCTGGATGGTATCGGCACCACCGAATTACTGCATATTTTCATTACTAACCGAATCGGCGATGCCTGCGCGGGAGCGACCGGAAGACCCGTGAGCGGCTACGAAGCAAAGATCGTGGATGCGTATATGAATGAGGTTGCGCCGGGCACTGTCGGGCGGCTTGCCGTGCGCGGACCGACCGGCTGCCGTTATCTCGCCGACGCACGGCAGAAATCCTATGTGTGCGACGGTTGGAATCTGACGGGAGATGCATTCCTACGCGACACAGAGGGCCGCTTTCATTTTGCTGCCCGCGCAGACGATATGATCGTCTCGGCCGGCTACAATATTGCCGGTCCAGAAGTGGAGGCGGCATTGCTTTCGCATCCTGACGTGTCCGAATGCGCGGTAGTTGGCGCGACTGACAGCGAGCGGGGGCAGATCGTCTCGGCCTATGTCGTGCTCAAACCGGGCGTCATCGGCGACCCGCTTTGCGTCAAGCGGCTGCAGGATCACGTCAAGGCCGTGATCGCACCCTACAAATATCCCCGCGCAGTCAGTTTTGTTGACGCCTTACCGAAGACTCAGACCGGCAAAATCCAGCGCTTTAAGCTACGACAGCAATCTTGAATGGTGACGCTCATGAGCACAAGCAGTTTTGAATTTCTGCACCCCGACAATTGGGTTGCCTCCAAAGGCTATACGAACGGCATCGCTGCTGAGGGCCGACAAGTCTTCGTCGCCGGCCAGGTGGGGTGGAATGCCTACGCCGAATTTGAAAGCGACGATTTTGTCGCGCAGGTAGAGCAAGCGCTATCCAATGTTATGCAGATTCTAGTAAAAGCAGGCGGCAAGCCCAACCACCTCGTCCGTCTCAACTGGTATTTGACCGACAAGGCCGAATATGTCGCACGCCAGAAGGAAGTGGGCGAGGTCTATCGTCGAGTGATCGGGCGCCATTTTCCGGCTATGACACTCCTGATTGTCACCGGCCTTCTGGAGGCAGGAGCGAAGGTAGAAATTGAAGCGACCGCCGTCATTCCAAAATAATTATCCGCCTCGTGAAGATACCGGTGGGCGGAAGTCAATTTCGAACATCTAGCAATCATGTTCTGTTCATTGGTGATCGCGAATCCAATAGATGGAGAATTTTGGAACCGACAGAGGTTATGCGTCGCTCCGCCCCGATCCGCGAGACCTATTACGGCTTACAATCCTTTGCGTACCTGTCAGCATTATTTGTAAGTACTTTTTCGACGATTTCCGTTTGGAATTTACCGTCGGCGCGCTTTGCGACCTTCGTCAAATAGAAATCCTGAATTGGATATCCGTTGCTGTTGAATTTGAACGAGCCCCGCAGCGAATGAAAATCTGCTTTCTTAAGCGCCGCGCGCACGGCGTCTTTGTCTGATAGATTTCCCTTTAGCGAACGAACCGCGCTATCGATCAGCATGGCGGCGTCATAAGCCTGCATTGCGTACGAAGCGGGCACCGCATTGTAGGCAGCTTCGTAGGCCGCGACGAATTTCTTGTTTTGCGGATTGTCGGTATTTGGCGCCCAGGTGAGAGCACCAAAAATGCCGATTGCTGCGTCCTGCAGCGCTGGAAGAGTTGCCTCGTCAGCTGTAAATGCAGAAAGTATCGGAACGCGATCTTTAAGCCCTGCTTGATTGAATTGCTTAATTAGAGCAATGCCTAAGCCCCCTGGCATGAAGGTAAACAAGGCATCGGGCTTTAAGGAACCGAGTTTGCTCAGCTCCGATTGAAAGTCGAGAGTGTTGAGCGGGACGAGAGATTCTTCGACCATCTCGCCTTTATAGGTGCGCTTGAAACCAGCGATCGCATCTTTACCAGCCTGGTAGTTTGGAACCAAAGCGAAAATTCGCTTGTATCCGCGGTTTTGCGCGACCGTGCCAAGGGTCTCAAAAATTTGATCGTTCTGATAAGACGTCACGAAAAAATTGGGATTGCATGCGCTTCCAGCATACGATGAAGCGCCCGCATTTGTGCTGATCAAAATAATTCCCGCATCCATGACGGGCTTGTGAATCGCCTGCAGCACATTCGAAAAAATTGGTCCGACGACGAAGTCGACTTGATCCCGGTCAATCAATCCTCTGACTTTCTGGATAGCGAGGTCGGGTTTGAGCTCGTCGTCGGCAATAAAAAGCTCCACGTCCCGGCCGCCCATTTTTCCGCCGAGTTCCTTGAGCGCGAGCTCAAAGCCATTTTTCGATTGCTGGCCGAGCACGGACGGCGGGCCGGAGAGCGAATAGATAAGGCCGATCTTGAGCTTTTCCTGTGCGCTAACGGTGGTGGTTACAAGAAAAATTGCTACAGCAGCGATGAGCGGCATGAAGACTCGGTGCATCTCCCCCTCCCTCGGAAAAGAACGTTTGGCGCGTTTCATTCGGCACCGAGCCCGCAGGGCAGACAATCGTTGCCGTCGTTACGCCGCGCAAACGCGAATTCTAAATCTAATATCAGTCTTGTGAAGCCCCGTCATGCCACTTCTGGCACTTTATCGGGTCGCTTCGGAGCCGCAAAAACAGCATTTCCTGCCTCGGGAGGTCGTTTGGCGTTACGGTCTTGCGGTCGAGCATTCCACGTTGAACGCCCCCGGCCAAACCGAGTTCACAACTACGGCTCTCTCATGTATGTTGCCGCAAATTCGATCGTGCTGGACTTAAGCTGAGGGAGAGTTGCGTGAGTGATCAAGTCAAATTTGTCATGGATGAGACGCATATTCCGAAGACTTGGTACAATTTGACGGCCGATCTCCCGAAGCCCTTGCCACCTGTTTTGCATCCGGGAACCAAGCAGCCGATCGGTCCTGCCGACCTCGAGCCGCTGTTTCCGATGGAACTGATTATGCAAGAGGTGTCGGGGGAGCGTTACATCGATATTCCGCAGCCGGTGCGCGACGTTTATCGGATGTGGCGGCCCTCGCCCTTGATCCGCGCCCGGCGGCTCGAACAGAAGCTCGGCACGCCCGCCAAAATCTACTTCAAGTACGAAGGGGTATCGCCGGCCGGCTCGCACAAGCCGAACACCGCGGTCGCGCAGGCTTGGTACAATCAACAGGCTGGCATCAAGCGGCTCAGCACGGAAACCGGGGCCGGGCAGTGGGGCTCGTCGCTGGCCTTCGCCGGCGCGCTGTTCGGCATCGACGTGACCGTGTTCCAGGTCCGCGTGTCCTACGATCAGAAGCCCTACCGGCGGGCGCTGATGGAAACTTACGGCGCGCGCTGCATCGCTTCGCCGTCGAACGAGACCGAGTCGGGCCGCGCGATTCTAAAAGAGCATCCGGACAGTCCCGGCTCGCTCGGCATCGCCATTTCCGAGGCGGTGGAAGTGGCGGCCAAGGACCCGGCGGTGAAATATTCGCTGGGGTCGGTGCTCAATCACGTGCTGCTGCACCAGACGATCGTTGGGCAGGAGGCGATCGAGCAGTTTGCGATGGCCGGCGACGATCCCGACGTCGTCATCGCTTGCGCGGGCGGCGGCTCGAACTTCGCCGGACTTGCTTTCCCGTTTCTCGGGTTGCAGCTGCGCGGCGGGCGCAAGCGCCGCGTCATCGCCGTCGAGCCGGCGGCTTGCCCGTCGCTGACGCGCGGCAAATATGCCTATGATTTCGGCGACACCGCGCATCTGACGCCGCTGGTCAAGATGCATACGCTCGGTTCGACCTTCATCCCGCCCGGCTTCCATGCCGGCGGCCTGCGTTATCATGGCATGTCGCCGCTGGTGTCGCATGCCAAGGAACTCGGCCTGATCGAGGCGCGCGCCTACCACCAGAAGGCTTGCTTCGAAGCCGGCGTCGAGTTCGCACGTTGCGAAGGCATCGTGCCGGCGCCGGAGGCCAATCATGCGGTGCGCTGCGCCATCGACGAGGCGCTGCGCTGCAAGAAGGAAGGCAAGAAAGAGACGATCCTGTTCAACCTGTCCGGCCACGGCCATTTCGATATGCAGGCCTACATCGACTACTTCGAGGGCAAACTGGTCGACCGGGACTACGACGAGAAGGAATTGGCCACGGCGCTCGCGGGCCTGCCGAGCGTCGCCGCTTGAGCGGGTCTGATGAATCCCGAAGTGGATGCCCCGCGCAACGCCTACTCAAATGAAACACCAAGCTTTTTGCCTTCCGTCCAGATCACTTTGCAGTGCCGCGTGCCGGCTTCGCCGTCGATCGCCAACTGGAATAGGCGCGGTATACCGAAACTGCTGATAACGCTGAGACCGGCGCCGCGCGGCGTCAGGTCGTTGACGCTGCAAACGATCCCAGCTCCGGCCGCGCCAAACTTAATCAGCCCACGCTTGGATGTCGAAATGCGGCGGTCTTGTCTGCGCTCGAACATCGGTCACGCACGTCCACACTGGAGTTGCGGTTGGGCGGGTCCGACGACACTGTCTGTCAAGGCCGGCGCCGCCGGCAGCATGTACGTCCGCGTGCAGTTGCAAGGCGAACAAAGGTAAGTGTTTCGCCGCATGTTGCGCACGACCGGATGGGGCGTTATCGCGACATGCATCATCGGGGCCCGACATTGCGGACAATTTGCTGCGGCATTGACTCCGTCCGGATGCGACATGACTCGAATAAGCTGACGAATACCAATTCGACTAAGGTATCTCGATACTCATTACGGCAGAGATTTTAAAAAATATTTCATGTCTAAATTCAATTTAGTTGCAATTTTATCTTATCCGTCAGCCCTTAGCGGACATGAGGGGACCGTCTAGTTTTTCTCCACCGTCACCACGCGGCCTTTGTCGACCGCCAGCGCGAGCCGGCCGTGCTTGAGGGCGAGCGCCTTTTCGCCGAACAATTCGCGCCGCCAGCCTTTCAGCGCCGGCACGTCGGCCTCATCGTCGGCCGCGATGCGGTCAAGCTCATCCACGGTGGCGATCACCTTGGCGGCGACGCCGTAGCTTTCCGCTGTCATGCGCAGCAGCACCTTGAGCAATTCGACCGTCGCCGCCCCATTGGGCGCCGGGCGGAAGCGCTCGAACCGCGGCAGCGTCTTGGGATCGCGCTCGAGGCCGCGCTGGACCGCCTCAACGATCGCCTCGCCCCAGCGCGATCGCTCGAATCCTTTTGGTAGTGAGCGCAAATGCCCCAGCCGCTCGATCGTGGTCGGTGCCTGCACCGCGATGTCGCCGACCACGTCGTCCTTGAGCACGCGCGAACGCGGCACGTCGCGGGTCTGCGCCTCGCGCTCGCGCCAGGCGGCGATCTCGATCAGCACGGCGAGTTCTTTCGGCTTGCGCACGCGGCTCTTGAGCCGCTCCCAGGCGCGCTCCGGCTCCATGCGATAGGTCTCGGGCGAGGTGAGCACGCCCATCTCAGCCTCGACCCAGCTGGTGCGTTCGCGCTTGGCCAGATCGGCGGCCAGCTTGAGGTAGACGGCGCGCAAATGCGTGACGTCGGAGAGCGCATAGGAAACCTGCGCGTCGGTCAGCGGCCGTCGCGTCCAATCGGTGAAGCGGTGCGACTTGTCGAGCAGGTCGCCGGTGATGCGCGCCACCAGCTGATCGTAGGAGATCGAGTCGCCATAGCCGAGCACCATGGCGGCGACTTGAGAATCGAAGATCGGATGCGGGATCTTCTTCGCCATGTTCCAGACGATTTCGATGTCCTGGCGCGCCGCGTGAAACACCTTGACCACCTTCTCGTCGGTCAGCAGCGCGAACAGCGGGCCAAGATCGATGCCCGGCGCCAGCGCATCGACGACGCAGGCTTCGTCGGGCGAGGCCAGCTGCGCCACGCAGAGCAGGGGATAATAGGTGGTCTCGCGCAGGAACTCGGTGTCGACGGTAACAAAGGGATGCCGCGCCATGCGCGTGCAAACCTCGGCCAGTTCCCCGGTGGTGGTGATCAAATCCATGGTTGCGGGCAACCTAACCCGATCCGGCATGGTCATGGCAACCCGTCTCACTTCCCGCGCACGCGCGGCATATGGATGAATTCCCAGGGTGAGGGCATCGGGCCCACCGGCACCTCGATCAGCGTCGGCTCGCGGGCGGCAAACGCGGCCTTGAGCGCCGCGCCCAGTTCGGCCGGGCTGCGTGCGCGCCGGCCAGCGGCGCCGAAGCTTTCGGCGTATTTGACGAAATCCGGATTGGCGAGGTCCGATGCAATGAGCCGGTTGCCGAACTGCTCCTGCTGGATGCGGCGCACATTGCCGAAGGCGCCGTCCGCGAATACCACCGCCACCAGCGGAATGCGGTGGCGCATGGCGGTGGCGAGCTCGTTGCCGGTATAGAGAAAGCCGCCGTCGCCGTTGATCGAGAGCACCGGCACGTCCGGTCGCGCGTGCTGCGCGCCGAGCGCGGTGGCGTAGCCCCAGCCGAGATTGTCTTGATAGCCGGGCGAAAGAAACGTACGCGGCTTGTAGACTGGCATGGCGAGGCGGGCGGCAAAGCCGATCTGCGTGACCTCGTCGACATAGATGCCGTCCTCCGGCAGTTCGGTGCGGATGACGTCGAGGAAGGCGAGCTGGGGCGCGAGCTTGTTGAGGCGTTCGCGCAGCTTGGCCTGGCGTTGCAGCATCTCGTCGCGGCGCGAGGCGCGGCGCGCATTATATTTCGCGAGCGCGTCGATCAACCGCCGCAGAATCGGCGCGGCATCGCCGATCAGCGCCACTTTCGGTTTGCGCAGGCGCGCGGGTTCGTCGCGGTCGGCATCGACGCGCACGATCTGCAAATCCTTGTCGACGCCCCACGCGTTCATCGGCGTCAGCAGCCGGGTGCCAACCGCCAGCACCGCGTCGGCCTCGCCCCACAAGTCGCGCCCGAGCGGCAGCGTCACGCTGAACGGACTGCGGCCGTCGAGCACGCCGCGCCCGCGCCGATAGGCGAGCACGGGCGCCTGCAACAAGTCGGAAAGCTGCGTCACCTCGGGTGAGGCGTCCTGCGCGCCGCCGCCGGCGATGATCAGTACGCTCTTGGCTTTGCCCAGCAGCTTCGCCGCTGCTGTGACCTTGTCCTCGTCGATGCGCGGCGCGCGCGCCGGCATCGGTGGTGTGAGCGCGACCGGCCCGCGCTTGCCCCAAACGTCGATGGCGCATTCGAGCGCGGCCGGTCCCGGCCGGCCCTGCCGCATGGACGCGATCGCCTTGGCGACTTTTGCGGAAGCTTCCGCCGGCCCGTCGATGCGCGCGGAGTGATCGACCAGCCGCGCGATGATGCCGGCCTGGTCGCGGATCTCGTGCAATTGGCCGGAGCCGCGGCCGATCATGGCCGCCGGAATCTGCCCGATCAGCGCCAGCACCGGCGCGTTCATGCCATAGGCGGTGAGCAGCGCGGCGCCGGAATTGAGCAGGCCCGGGCCCGGCACGACCACATAGGCCTGCGGCTTACCGGCCGCCAAAGCCGCACCCAGCGCCATATAGGCCGCACCTTGTTCGTGGCGTGTGTGGACCACGCGCAAGGCATCACCGGCGCGCTGGAAGGCGTCGAACAAATGATCGTTGTGCACGCCCGGCAGTGCGTAGACGGTCTCAAAACCATGCGCGATCAGCGTGGCGGCGGTGGCTTCACCGGTGGACATCTCGGTAAAGACGGGCTTCGCCCTTTTGTCGGCGACGGCCGGCTTGGCTTGTTTCGGACGTTTTGGTTTGGGCATAAGATTAAGTCCGGCTATTCGCGGGGCAGAGTGTGCAGATCGCTCGCACCCTGTCGAGCCGCTTACCTTGACAAAGCCGACCCCCCATGCGCTTTTCGCGCGCCTCACAACCACACTGAATCGCCCCCCGGAATCGCCCAAGAAAATGACAATGCATCGCTATCGCTCACACACCTGCGGCGCTTTGCGCGAAGGCGACATCGGCAAAGCGGTGCGCCTGTCCGGCTGGTGCCACCGCATCCGCGACCACGGCGGGGTGCTGTTCATCGATCTGCGCGACCATTATGGGCTCACCCAAGTGGTGGCCGATCCCGACAGCCCGGCCTTCAAGCTGGCCGAGACGCTGCGCTCGGAATGGGTGGTGCGCATCGACGGCAAGCTGCGCAAGCGGCCCGCCGGCACCGAGAACGCCGATCTGCCGACCGGCCAGGTCGAAGTCTATATCGACGAGATCGAGGTGCTGGGCGCGGCGGCTGAGCTGCCGATGCCGGTCTTCGGCGAGCAGGATTATCCGGAGGAGACCCGGCTCAAATACCGCTTTCTCGATCTGCGCCGCGAGAAACTACACGCCAACATTATGATGCGAGGGCAGGTGATCGACTCTCTGCGCCGACGCATGAAGGAGGGCGGCTTCTTCGAATTCCAGACGCCGATCCTCACCGCGTCGTCGCCGGAAGGCGCGCGCGACTATCTGGTGCCCTCGCGCATCCATCCGGGAAAATTCTACGCGCTGCCGCAGGCGCCGCAGCAGTTCAAGCAGCTCATCATGGTGGCGGGCTTCGACCGCTATTTCCAGATCGCGCCTTGTTTCCGCGACGAGGACGCGCGCGCCGACCGCTCGCCCGGCGAATTCTACCAGCTCGATCTCGAGATGAGCTTCGTGACGCAACAGGACGTGTTCGACGCGGTCGAGCCGGTGATCCGCGGCGTGTTCGAGGAATTCGCCAAGGGCAAGAGCGTGACGCCAAAGTTTCCGCTCATTCCCTATGCCGAGGCGCTGTCGAAATACGGCACCGACAAGCCGGATCTGCGCAATCCGATCGTCATGCAAGACGTGAGCGAAGCGTTTCGCGGCTCCGGCTTCAAGATTTTCGCGCGCATTCTGGAAACGCCCGGCAACGCGGTGTGGGCGATCCCGGCGCCGAAAGGCGGCAATCGCGCGTTCTGCGACCGTATGAATTCCTGGGCGCAGGGCGAGGGCCAGCCCGGCCTCGGTTACATCTTCTGGCGCGAAGGCGAAGAAGGCGGCGCCGGCCCCTTGGCGAAGAACATCGGCACCGAGCGCACCAAGCAAATCGCTGATCAGATGAAGCTCGCCGTGGGTGACGCTTGCTTCTTCGTCGCCGGCAAGCCGAAGGATTTCGTCAAGTTTGCCGGCAGCGCGCGCGTCAAGGTCGGCGAAGAGCTCGGCCTGATCGCCAAGGACCGCTTTGATTTCTGCTGGATCGTCGATTTCCCGATGTACGAATGGAACGAGGAAGACAAGAAGATCGACTTCTCGCACAATCCATTCTCGATGCCGAACTTGGGCGTCGAGGATTTCCTCGCGCTCGATGCGAACGACCAAGAGAAAATTCTCGGCCTTAAGGCGATCCAATACGACATCGTCTGCAACGGCGTCGAATTGTCGTCCGGCGCGATCCGTAATCACCGCCCCGAGGTGATGAAGAAAGCCTTCGCCATCGCCGGCTACCCGGAAGACGTGCTGGAACAGAAATTCGGCGGCATTCTGCACGCGCTCTCGCTCGGCGCGCCGCCGCACGGTGGCATCGCGCCCGGCATCGACCGCATCGTCATGCTGTTGGCCGGCGAGGAGAATTTGCGCGAGGTCGTGCTGTTCCCGATGAACCAGCGCGCCGAGGACCTGATGATGGGCGCGCCGTCGGAGGCGACGGCCAAGCAGCTCAAGGAGCTGCATATTCGTCTCGAACTGCCGAAGAAATAAATCGCCATTTGAATCTATGTTGCAGCGCGTTCGCTGCGGGCGTGGCCGCTTGCGCCACGCATCGATTTAAGCTTGGATTTAGTCTCGTTCCAGAGACGGCGAAGCGCACGCGAAGCCGCAAGAACGATAATTAAAAATCGACAGCCTCGGGGAGGAATTGATGTCCGAGATCGAGCGGCGCGCCCTTATGAAGGGCGCGGCATTGAGCGCACTCGCCTTCACGGCGGGCGGCGTCGAAGTTCTGCTCTCGCCGCGGCAAGCCCATGCGCAGAATATTGCGTTCAAGACGCTGAACGCGGACCAGGTCGCAACGCTGGAGGCGCTGGGCGACACGCTGGTGCCCGGCGCCAAGCAAGCCGGCATTTCCCATTTCGTCGATCAGCAATTATCGATCCCGCCGGAACAGGCGCTGCTGGAAGCGCGCATTCTCAACATCCGTCCGCCTTATGCGAATTTCTATCGCGCCGCACTCGGCACGGTCGACAAGGCGAGCAAGGCGCACAACGCCGACCGCGGTTTCGCCCAACTCAACGACAGCGAGCGGCATGCCTTCGTCGACCTGATGCGTCAGAACAAAGTCGAGGGCTGGCAGGGCCCGCCCGGACCGTTCGTCTATCTGGTCCTGCGCAGCGACGCCGTCGACGTGGTCTACGGCACCATGGATGGCTATGCCGCGCTCGGCATTCCCTACATGCCCCACATCGCGCCCGCAAAGAGGTGGTGACATGGCAAACGCAAAAGTCGATGTCGTCATCGTCGGCGCGGGTGCATCGGGCACGCTGTACGCCTCGGTGCTGGCCAAGGCCGGCAAGAAGGTCGTGCTGCTGGAGACAGGGCCCGACTGGCAACTCACCGATCTGATCAGTTCGGATTTCTGGGGGAGGCGCGTCAAGCCGGCCGGCATTCCGTTCCTATTGGAAGGCAAAAATCCCTACGGCTACGCCTATCAGGCGGGCTGGGGCGTCGGCGGCGCGGCGTTGCATTATTTCGCGAATTTCCCGCGCTATCTGCCGAACGATTTCAAGGTCAAGAGCGAGCACAATCGCGGCCTCGACTGGCCGATTTCCTATGCCGACGTCGCGCCCTATTACGACAAGGTCGCGGCCGAGATCGGCGTCTCCGGCGACGCCAAGGCGGAGGAGCTCTGGCGGCCGAAGGGCGCGCCCTATCCGATGCCGCCGATGAAGACCTTCCGCAACGGCGATGTCTGGAAGAAGGGTTGCGAGGCGGCCGGAATCCGCATGGTGCCGGCGGCGGTCGGCATGAACTCGACGCCATTCAAGGGCCGCCCGGCCTGCATCTATGACGGCTGGTGCCATGTCGGCTGCCCGATCGGCGCGCTGGCCAATCCGCAGGTCACTTATCTGGCCGACGCCAAGAAAGCCGGCGCCGAGGTGCGCGCGCTCTCCACCGTCACGCGCGTGCTGACCAATGAAGCCGGCAGCAAGGTCACCGGCGTCGAATATTACGACGCCAAAAAAGAGAAACAGGTGCAGGAGGCGAGCGTCGTCATCCTCGCCGCTTGGTCTGCGCAGAATCCGCGCCTGATGATGAATTCAGCGACCGACAAGCACCCGAAGGGCCTCGCCAATTCAAGCGGCCTGTTGGGCAAATACATGATGGCGCATTACGCGTCGGGCACCTGGGCGCTGTTCGACGACGACGTGGAGAACCACATGGGCACGGTCGGCGCGCAGTACATGTCCTACGACCGCTACGACAAGACCAGCAAGAAGGGCGCCTTCGGCAGCACCTATATCGTCGCCGGCACCGCGCTCAAGACCAGCGACCTCGGCGGCTTCGCCAATGCGCGTTTCGATTTGTTTGGGCCGCAGCTTGCCGATTTCATGAAGCGCGCCAAGCGTGGCATCACGCGTCTCACGGCGTTCGGCGAGGAAATGCCGAACATCGAGAACCGCATCGAACTCGCCGACGGCAAGGACGAATTCGGCATGCCGATGGCCAAGATCGTGCACAGCTTCGACCAGGACGCGGTGGCGCTGTGGAACGCCAATTTCGAGGAGGGGATGACGATCGCCAAAGCCACCGGCGCCAAGGAGTTCTGGTCGGCGCGCGGCAACCAGCCGACCATCCATCTGTTCGGCGGCACCATCATGGGCAACGGCGCGGGCGATTCGGTTTGCGACAGCTACGGGCAGACGCACGAGATCGGCAATCTTTGGGTCGCCGGCCCCGGCCTGTTCCCGACCGAGGGCGCGTCGAATCCAACGTATACGATCTTCGCGGTCTCGCAACGCGGCGCCGAGCAACTGGTGTCGAAGTGGGGGACTGTCGCGGGCTAGCGCAGCTCATTTCTCCGGCAGCGGAATGAACTCGATCTCGTCGCCCGGCACCTTGCCGAAATGGCCGGCGGCCCATTCCGCTTTCGCCTGCTCGATGCGCTCCTTGCGCGAAGAGACGAAATTCCACCAGATGTGGCGCGGGCCATCCATCGGCGCGCCGCCGCAAAGCACCAGATGCGCGTCTGTCAGCGCTTTGATCGTCACCCGGTCGCCCGGCTTGAACACCAGCAGACGTCTGGGCTCGAATGTGTCGCCCGAGATGTCGATGCTGCCGTCGATCACATAGAGCGCGCGCTCCTCGTGATCGGCATCGAGCGGCAGCGTCGCACCGGCGCGCAGCGCAATGTTCGCGAACATCGTGTCGTGCATCGTCGGCACCGGCGATCGTTCGCCATAAAGCGAGCCGATAACCACGCGTACGGCTTTCCCGTCATCCATGATCAGTGGAAATTCGCCGATCTCGTGATGTGCGAAACCGGGAGCCATTTCTTCCTTCGCCTCCGGCAAGGCCACCCACATCTGCAAGCCGTGGATCGGGCTCCCGGTCACGCGCTTCTCCGCAGCCGTCCGCTCGGAATGCACGATGCCGCGCCCGGCGGTCATCCAGTTCACCTCGCCCGGCTTGATCGGCGCCGCGGTGCCGAGGCTGTCGCGGTGCATGATCTCGCCGTCGAACAGATAGGTCACGGTGGCGAGCCCGATATGCGGATGCGGCCGCACGTCGAGCCCGTTGCCGGCGCGGAATTCCGCCGGGCCGAAATGGTCGAAAAAGATAAACGGCCCGACCATGCGCGAGCGCGCCGACGGCAAGGCGCGCCGCACCGAGAAGCCGTCGCCGAGATCGACCGTGCGCGGCACCACCACATGGGCGATGGCCGCGCAGGCGTAGGTATCGCCGGCTTGCGGGTCCTTGCCGGGGAAGAAACTCATGCTCGACTCCTTTGCATGCCCGCGACGCGCTTCAGGCCAGCGTGACGAATTTCTGTCCCTTCACCGCCTCGCGCAGGCCGTAGAAGGCCTCGTTGGTCTTGGCCCAGTTTGGCCCCTTCTTCATAGTCGCGAGCCAGCGCTGCACGTTCGGATAGGGCGCAAAATCAACGCCGATCAGCTCGCCCAGTGTCACGATGCTGACCGCGAAATAGTCGGCGATGGTGATCGCATCGCCGCATAGATAGGTCTTGCTCGGCCCAATCCAATAGTCGTTGAGCACCTTCAGCCAGCGCTTGGTGTTCTCCTTGCCGACTTCAATCGTCGCCGCCTGCGCCTCGTCGCTGCGGCGCTTGAGATGCGGAAACAGCTGCGGATAGCAGAGATTGTAGCCCCACTCGCGATAGAATTGGCTGTTGATCCAATCCATGATCTCGTTGACTTTGGCGCGTTGCTTCAAGTCTTTCGGATAGGCCGGAGAGCCAATCTTGTCGGCGAGATATTTCAGGATCGCCGAGCTCTCGGTCAGCCTGAAATCGCCGTCTTCCAGCATCGGAACCAGCGAATTCGGATTGATGCTGGCGTAGGGCTGTTGCATATGCGCGCCGGTCATCAGGTCGACCAGTTCATGGTCCATGGCGATCTTGTTGTCGGCTGCAAACAGAAATACCGGACGGCACGCCGTCGATATTGGATGCATATAGAGCTTCATCGTCATTTCTCCCTGTGACTGTTGGCGCTTGTCGCTGTTCAAACCTTAAGACGCGGCAGCAGCTTGAGCGCGGCGCCGCGCTCGATCGACTCGATTTCGGCGGCGCTGAATCCATAGGCGGCAATGCCGGCATTGACTTCGGCGCCGGGCCGGAACGGATAGTCGGTGCCGTAGAGCACTTGCGCAAGCGGGACCATCTTGAGCAGCGCGGCGATCTGGCCCGGCGTATTGCCCTGCGCCAGCTCGTAATGGAATTTGCGGAATTCCGGTAGCGGTCCGTTCGGCAGGAATGCGGGCTTGCGCTCCTCGGCGAGCCGGATGAAACGTCCGGTAAGGAACGGCAGCGTGCCGCCGCTATGCGAGAAGATCCAGCGGATGTCCGGAAACTTCGTCACGGTGCCGCTGAACACCAGATGCGCGATGGTGCGCGTGCTGTCGGTGGCGTATTCGATCGACCCCACCGGGATGCCCGGCACCAGGCTCTTGCAGCAGTTCGGCGTGGTCGGGTGGACATAGACCAGCGCCTTGCGCCGGTTGAGCTCGGCATAGACCGGCGCAAACGACGGATCACCCAGGTAGGTCGTGCCATAGCTGGTGAGCAGGGCGATGCCGTCGGCATGAAGCGTGTCGAGACCGTATTCGATTTCCTTCAGGCTGCCGTCGACGTCCGGCGGCGCGATGCAGGCGAACAATCCGTAGCGGCCGGGATGGTCGCGCACCATCGTGGCGCCGTAGTCATTGAGCTGGCGTGTCAGGCGGCGGGTCTCTTCGACGTCGCCGAACCAGGTGCCCGGCTGCACCACCGACAGCATGGCGGTGGCGATGCCGTTCTTATCCATGTCGTCGAGCGACATCTGCGGCGACCAGACCGGCCATGTGCCGCCGCGCTTTGAACCGAGGGCGTCGCGATGGAAAGTCGGGGCGAAATGATGATGCACGTCGATGCGGCTGGGCTTGGCCTGGGCTGCTGCCCGGCGCGTCGTGAGCCCGGTCGCGGCTGCTGCTCCGGCGCCGACCGCAGACGCGAGGAAGCCGCGACGGCTCACGCCCGCAGGCGCGCCGCAGCAAACGCAGGAACGTAGGAAATACCGCTTTGGCTCGACCATGTCGGTCCTCCCGTCGTCCGCCCGTCTGATCGAGGCGGATCGCCGCCAGTCTAGCGCGCCGGGCCGTCGTGCCAATGGCCGCAGGATCGATCGGCACGCCACCAGCCGTCGTATTGTTTTTACCAATTCCTAACCATATCGGCGGGCTTGGTCCCCTATTGCCGCCTTATTTGACGGCCCCGCCTGACGCTTAAAGCGCCCTTTACGGCGCCATGGCTCACTCATCGGACACCAGGATGGGGTCGGCTAACCGGGCACCAGGATGGGCTTGATTGTGCGCGCACTCACGCGCCGGAATATCGTTGCGATCGTCGCCGGCGCATTGCTCGCCGGCGCTCCCTTGGTCGCGTTCGATTTCTGGCTCGGCGGGTTGATCGATCGTCAGGGCCAGGAAGAGGTCGACACCTCCGCCA
>Ga0209584_10000096_pt1 | contig 21904 bp, 7 predicted proteins | sample NGEPerD_FD_184507 | JGI IMG/M metagenome (GOLD analysis project Ga0209584, IMG submission 184507) | Arctic peat soil microbial communities from the Barrow Environmental Observatory site, Barrow, Alaska, USA - NGEE PermafrostAB12-D... | ecosystem: Environmental > Terrestrial > Soil > Wetlands >...
TACCGCTGGGGCCGACGGGGCACGTGTGCCCCAATGCCTACGAGGCAGCCACGCCACCCAGGCCACCCCGGGCCCGCGACTCGGCGATCCGGTCGTCGTCCCATCCGAGGAGGTCCCGCAGCACCACGTCGGTGTGCTCACCCACCGTCGGGGCACGGTTGGGTGTAGGCAGTTGCTCGCCGACGAACTTCAGCGGCGTCGGCAGTTGGTCCGCCCCCAACTGGTCCTTCCCGAACCAGTGGAAGCGATCGTGGAACTGGGGGTCCTCGGCGATGGTCCTCGGCGAGTTGACAGGGCCGACCGGGAAGTTGGCGGTCACCCCGAAGTCGATCCACTCCCCGGCCGTTCGGGTGCGGAAGATGTCCCGCAACTCTGCCCGCAGCGCCAGGTTGTTGCGAGCGTGGTCGGCGAACTTGGAGCCCGGCCACCGCTCGAACAGGTCCATCCGGCCGACGGCTTCGCAGAAGTTCCTCCAGAAGGCCTGCTCGGAGGCCATGAACAGCACGTACCTCCCGTCCCCGGCCTCGTAGACCTGGTAGCGCACGCCCTCGATCATCCCGCCCGTACCCGGCTCGCGGCGCTCGTAGCCGTCGGCCTTGTTTCCGGTGACCTCGGACTCGGGCCGCTCGTAGGCCCGCCAGGTCTCGCTCCGGTACCAGTCCATGGCGGCGGCGGCATCGGACTGAGCCACCTCGAGGAAGCAGCCCTCGCCGGTGGACCTGGCGCGCAGCACGGCGGCCAGGATGCCGAGGGCGCCGAAGAGCGGGCCGGCATGGATGCCCATGGAGGCGTGCTCGGGGAGGTAGGCGAAGCCGTCATCGTTGACCTGGGGCGAGACGATGCCGGCCCAGGTGTCGAAGGCCACGCCATGGGCGGGGAGGTCACGGTACGGACCGGTCATGCCGTAGCCCGAGATGGTGCAGAAGACGATTTCGGGGTTGACCTCGCGCAGCTGCTCGTAGCCAACGCCGCGGCGAGCCAGACCGCCGGGCCGCATGGCCTCGACCACCACGTCGGCCGTCTTGACCAGCTCCTTGAAGGTTGCCGCGTCCTCCTCGGTGCGGAGGTCCATCACGATGCTGCGCTTGCCGCGGTTGATGTGGAGGTGCATGAGCGACACGCCCTCGACGATGGGCCAGGTCATCTCGCGGATGTAGTCCCCCGCCGGGGGCTCCACCTTGATCACCTCGGCGCCGAGGTCGACCAGTGGCATGGTGACGGCTGCCGGCCCGAGCGCCGAGCACTCGATGATCCGGATGCCGTGGAGCGGCGCATCGACTGGCATCGGACCTCCTGTTGGTCGCTGTTGCTCGTGGGCCCCTTGCGGCCCGACGCCGGTCACACCGGCGGACGGCGCGGACGACGGCCGGTGGCGGGGTGCTCGCCCGTTGTCTGGAGGATTGTAACTGACGGTCCGTCAGAAGAAATCGGCCCGGATCCCCGGACCGGACCGGATCGTGACTCCCGGAATGGCCGTCCCCCCGGTCGGATAAGGTGGGCAGCCGCTTCAGTGCACGCCGGCACCTCGCGATTGTGGTGTAGCCGGCCGATTCGCACCGGAGCTGCGACCAGCGCTCGTAGCTCAACGGATTAGAGCATCTGACTACGGATCAGAAGGTTGCAGGTTCGAATCCTGCCGAGCGCGCCACTGCCGAGCGCGCCACTGTGATGTCTCAGGACATCGCGGACAGTTGAACCTATGCAGGGTAGGCCATCAGGGCCCGCCGGTGATGGGTTGGTAGTCCTTGGATGGGTCCAGGGTGAGGTGGGGGAGCAGCCCGCCATCCTCGCTCAGCACCCGGACATCGAGGTCGGCGACCAGGACGATGATCCTGCGTCCCTTGTGCGCCCGGCCCACCCCGATGTGGTGGATCCGACTGTGATAGCGCAGCGTCACCACACCGGTCTTGTCGACCTTGTCCCGCGGATCCGGTAGCCGGTGGTGTCGATCCTCGGCCCGGTCGGGGTCGCCTTCTCCCTCGAGGCGAAGACCTCAAGGGGCCGCCTTCGGTCCAGCGACCGGTGGGGCCGGATCTCGTTGAAGTAGGTGGCGAACCGGTCGAGTTGGCTCTGGAGTTGCCGCTTTGTCTCGGCCGGAGGCTGCTTGGCCATGTACTTCGCAGGGTGGAGGGAAGGGAGAGCCAGGCGACGAGCAGCCATATACAAAAGGTTCGTTTCGAGCGTACAATCAGGTGATGAGCAGATCGTCCCAAGCGACGAGCTCGACCAGAGCAGTCCGAGTCGCTAGGTACGTCCGTGTGTCGACCGGGGAACAGGCGACTTCCAGGCTGGGGCTCGAAGCCCGCGCTGCCGTCGGCGCTGAGTGTAAGCGGCGCGGTTGGGAGCTCGCTGAGGTCTTCGAGGACGCCGGGGCGAGCAGGAAGAGCAGCCGACCATTGGGCTACCCCCTCGTAGCGCGCCAGGCCCCGACCAGGGGGTAGCGTCGTGGAGCCCACCGGACCTCCAGCGCTCGGGCGACCGTGGCCCACCGCCGCCGGCAGTGCAAGAGAGGGCGGTGGCCACGATGGTTCGGTCGCGGAAGGCCCGAACGACCGGGACCCAAGCGACTGGGGAGCGGGCGCTGCTCCGTCTCCGGCGCACCCTCTGATCCCCTCGATCTCGCTTCCCAAGGGTGGGGGAGCCATCAGGGGGGTGGACGAGAAGTTCTCGGTCGCCCAGGCCACCGGGACGGCCGGGGTCACGGTGGGCGTACCCACTTCCCCCGCGCGGCAGGGCTTCGGTCCCGAGCTGCACCTCAGCTACGACTCGGGTGCGGGGAACGGTCCCTTCGGCCTGGGCTGGCAGTTGGTGGTACCGGCGGTCACCCGCAAGACCTCTAAGGGCCTTCCCCGCTACGGCGACGCCGACGACACCGACGTGGTCGTGCTGTCGGGCGCCGAGGACCTCGTCCCGCTGCTCGTGCCGCCGGCGTCGCCGGGAGATCCGTGGACGCCCGACACCTTCTCGACGTCGGTCGGCGCTACCTCCTATGAGGTGCGGCGCTACCGGCCCCGGGTTGAGGGCGCCTTCAGCCGAATCGAACGCTGGCAGGCCACGGCCACCGGCGACGTGCACTGGCGGACCACCACCCGAGGGAACGTAACCAGCCTCTTCGGCCAGGACCCGACGAGCCGGATCACCGACCCCGACGATCTCACCCGTGTCTTCAGCTGGCTCCTCGACCTCAGCTACGACGCCCAGGGCAACGCCATCTCCTACGTCTACAAGGCTGAGGACGCGGTCGGTGTGCCAGCCGTGGCCTCCGAGGGCGGTCGGGTGGTTACTGCCAACCGGTATCTAAAACGCGTCCTCTACGGCAACGAGGTCCCCTACGACCCGACCCGGGACACGACATTACCGACCACCTGGGATTTCCAACTGGTCCTCGACTACGGGGAGCACGACCTCAACAATCCGCTGCCCGCTGAGGCTCTGCCGTGGCTCTGCCGACCGGACCCCTTCTCCAGCTACCGGTCGGGCTTCGAGGTGCGCACGTATCGCACCTGCCGCCGGTTCCTCATGTTCCACCAGTTCCCGACCGAGCTCGGGACGCCGTCGGTCGTGGTCCGCTCACTCGACCTCGCGTACTCACTGACGCCCGACGGCTCGCCTGCCACAGCCGACCTTCCCGCCTACAGCTTCCTCGGCACCGTGACCCAGACCGGTTGGCTGCTCGGAGCTTCCGGTTACGAGACGGCAGCACTGCCCCCGCTCGAGCTGCACTACGCCCCCCTGCAGACCGGGCCGTGCCAGACCCTTGTCGACCCCGACAGCCTGCAGAACCTGCTGGGCGACGCCGGTAGCAGCCGGCATCCCTGGGTCGACCTCGACGGGGAGGGGCTGAAGGGCCTCCTGACCGAGGACGACACGGCCTGGTACTACAAGCGGAATCTCAGCGCCTGGAACCCCGACGGGTCGGGGCCTTCAGCGCGCTTCGGCCCGCTCGAGCTGGTGGCCGAGAAACCTGTGGGCAAGCTGGGCGGGCGGACCCAGCTGACCTCCCTCAACGGTGACGGGCATCTGGCGGCAGTCCGGCTGAGCCCGCCCTCGGCCGGGTACTACGAGCGCGGGGGAATCGACACGGGCGCCTCCCGGGACGGCTTCTCAGAGGGCGCTCGGGCCTGGGCGCCGTTCCGGATGCTCAGCTCGTCAGCCAGCATCGACTGGACGAGCCCCAACCTGCGGCTGGTCGACCTCGACGGCGACGGCCTGGCCGACGTGCTGCTCACCGAGGATGAGGTGATCACCTGGTACCGCTTCGTGCCCTACGAGGGCTTCAGCGGACCCGGGACGGTGCGCAAGCCCACCGACGAGGACGCAGGACCGGCGCTGATGCTGGCCGACGGCACCGGATCGATCTACCTCGCCGACATGAGCGGGGACGGCCTGAGCGACCTGGTCCGGGTGCGCAACGGGGAGGTCTGCTACTGGCCGAACCTCGGCTACGGGCGCTTCGGGGCCAAGGTGACCATGGACGCTGCCCCTGGTTCGACAAGCCCGACTGCTTCGATCAGAAGCGCCTTCGGTTGGCCGACGTCGACGGCACCGGCACCGCCGATCTCGTCTACTTCGGGTCAGCCACCACGTCGATCTTCTTCAATCAGTCGGGTAATAGCTGGACGTCGGCCTACGACCTCTCCCAGTTCCCCCCGGTTGACGACACGGCTACCGCTGACGTGCTTGACCTCCTGGGGACCGGCACCAGCTGCCTGGTGTGGACGTCGCCCCTGCCGGCCGATGCAGTTGCGCCCCTGCGCTACATCGACCTCACCAGCTCGCAGAAGCCGTACCTCCTGGCGCGAGCCGTGAACAACCTCGGGGCCGAGACGAGCGTGACGTATGCGCCATCGACCACCTTCTACGTCCAGGACGCCGCCCTCGGCAACCCTTGGGTCACGTCGCTCCCGTTCCCGGTGCACGTGGTCAGCCGCGTCCAGGTCGACGAGAAGGTCACCCGCACCAGCGTGGTCTCGACGTACAGCTACCACCACGGTTACTACGACGGGGTCGAGCGGGAGTTCCGGGGCTTCGCACGGGTCGACCAGTACGACACCGACGTCGTCCCGATCGCCTCGGGCACCGGGCTGTTCACGGAGACCCCGACCGTAGAAGGCGACGAGTTCGCCCTCCCACCGGTCTGGACCCGGACCTGGTTCCACACCGGCGCCTGGTTCGGCGAGAAGGACATCGCGGCACGACTGGCTTCGGAGTACTACCAAGGCGACCCTTTGGCCCCCCAGCTGGGGACCACCCAGCTCGACGCCGGGCTGAGCGACGACGAGGCCCGGGATGCCTGCCGGGCGCTGCGGGGCCGGGTGCTCCGCCAGGAGGTGTTCGGCGAGGACGGGTCTCCAGCCAGCGTCCACCCCTACACGACGACTGAGCACCGCTATCTGGTCATGCGCCTCCAGCCGCCCGTCCAGCTGCCGGTCGGACCGGGGGACGGCCCCGACGACCGCGCTCGGACCTACGGGGCCTGGCTCGCCTACGAGCTCGAGACCCTGTCGTCCTCGTACGAGCGCGCGCCCGACGATCCCCGGGTGGCCCACGCCCTCACCCTCGAGGTGGACGGGCTCGGCAACCCGGTCAAGGTCGCCCAGGCGGCCTACCCCCGCCGGATCCCGGCTTTCCCCGAACAGGGCGTCACCATCGTCACCTATACCGAGCACGATGTCGTCAACGTGACCGACCAGGCCGACTGGTATCGGGTCGGCGTGCCCTGCGAGACCCGTCAGTTCGAGCTCACCGGCATCGTGCCGGGCGGAGCCCTCTTCGACCCGGCGGGCCTGCTCTCCTCGGCCGCTGACGCCATGGAGATCCCCTACGAAGCCGTGCCGGACGGCACCGCGCAGAAGCGCCTTTACGGCCGCAGCCGGACGTTGTACCTGGCCGACGACCTGAGCACTGCACTGCCCTCCGGCCAGGTGGCATCGCTCGGCCTGGTGGACGCCCGGTACGAGCTGGCAGCCACGGTCGGGCTTCTGGCCGGTGCCTTCGCCCCCCACCTCACCGGCGCGGCGGCCACCGCGTTGCTGATCGGCCCGGGGGGCTACCTCGACCTCGACGGTGACGGCAACCTGTGGAAGCCGTCGCCCCGGGCCTTTTACTCCTCGGATCCGTCGGCTCCGGACCCGGTGTTCGCCGCCGCGCACTTCTTCCTGCCCCAGGGCAGCATCGACCCCTTCGGCAACGTTGCGAGGGCCGGCTACGACGGCCACAACCTCCTCGTGGTCAGCACGACCGACCCGGTGGGGAACGCCACCGCCGCCCAGCACAACTACCGGGTGCTCCGCCCCTGGCTGATAACGGATCCCAACCTCAACCGTTCCGGCGTGCGCTACGACGCCCTCTGCATGGTGGTGGCGACCGCCGCCATGGGGAAGCTGGTGGCCGGGGTCGACGAGGGGGACCACCTCGACACCACGACGGCCGAGGTATCTGCCACCGATGACCCCACCACGCGCCTCGACTACGACCTGGGCGCGTACCGGGCCTGGGCCTCGGATCCGTCGAGCGACCCGGATCACCCTGTTCCGAACTGGTCCCGCGCGCTCGCCCGGGTCCAGCACAAGGACCCTACGTCGGCTTGGATCGAGGCCTACGACTACAGCGACGGGCTCGGGCGGGTGGTGCTGAGCAAGGTCCAAGCCGAGCCGGGCCCCGCACCCCAGCGCGACGGCCCGGGCCGGCTCCAGCACACCGCACAAGGCGGTCTGGTCATCCAGCAGACCACGGCGCGCTGGGTGGGCAGCGGACGGGTTGTGCCCGACAACAAGGGCAACCCGGTCAAGGCCTACGAGCCGTTCTTCGACTCCAGCCCGACCTACGACGACGAAACGGACCTCGTCGACTGGGGGGTGACGGCCATCACCCGCTACGACCCCCTGAGCCGGGTGATCCGGTTGGACCAACCCGACGGGGCCTACCGCACGGTCGACCTCGGCCCGTGGCAGGTGACAATCGCAGATGAGAACGACACGGTCCTCTCGAGCGCCTGGTACGCGGCGCGTCAAGCCAATCAATTGGGCCCGGTCGAGGCCGCCGCCGCCGCCAAGGCGGCGACCCATGCCGCCACGCCGACGGTGCTGCACCTCGACCCGCTGGGCCGTACCTTCCGCTCGATCGCCGACAACGGGACGGGGGGCCAGTACGCCACCACCGTCAGCCTGGACGTCGCCGGGCACGTGCTGGCCACAACCGACGCCCTGGGTCGGGTGATCCTCGTGCAGGACTACGACGTGGCCGGGACCGAGTTCCATCACCGCAGCGTCGACGCCGGCGAAGGTTGGATGCTCACCTCCTGCGACGGCAAGCCGATGGAACACTGGGACGGCCGGGATTTCGACTCCGTCCAGGCCTACGACGCGCTCCGGCGGCCTACCACGTTCACCGTGACCGGGCCGAGCCAGCCCGAGCGCGTGGCCGAGGAGCTCACCTACGGCGAGTCCTTGTTCAACGCAGAGGACCTCAACCTGCGCGGGGCGCTCTACCAGCACCGCGACGAGGCGGGGATCGCCACCACCGCCCAACGGGACTTCGAGGGCAACGTGCTCTCGGCCACCCGCCAGCTGCTGGCCGACCCCACCCTCCGGGTGGACTGGTCGGCCTCCCCAGCGCTTGACCCCGAGACCTTTTCCACCAGGTCGACGTACGACGCCCTCAACCGGGTGATCACCGCGACCAGCCCGGACGGCAGCGTCACCACGCCGACGTACAACCAGCGCAACCTGGTCACCGCCACCTCGGTCGACCTGCGGGGCTCGGCCACCGCCACGGCGTTCCTCACCTCCGTGAGCTTCGACGCCAAGGGTCGGCGTCTGGCAGCCAGCTACGCCAACGGCGTCACCCTCGCGTTCCAGTACGACCCCGAGACCTTCCGGCTCCGCCGTCTCCAGAGCGTGCGGGGCGCCAGCCCGGCGAATCTCCAGGACCTGTCCTACACCTACGACCCGGTAGGCAACGTCACGCACCTGGCCGATGCGGCTCAGCAGACCGTGTTCTTCGCCAACCAGGTGGTCACCCCCGACGCCGACTACACCTACGACCCCATCTACCGGCTGATCGAGGCCCAGGGGCGCGAGCAGATCGGGCTGGCCTCGTCGCCCCAGACCACGTGGGACGACGGGCCCCGGGTGGCCGTGCCCTCGCCCGCCGACGGTCAGGCCATGCGGGCCTACACCGAGCGGTATGGGTACGACGACGTGGGCAACCTGACCTCGCTGGCACACGCCGCGGGCACCGGCAGCTGGACCCGCACGTACGCCTACGACGAGCCGACGGTGCCGCCCGCCACCAACCAGCTCACCTCGACCACGGTAGGTGCGGTCCACGAGACGTACGCATACGACCAGAACGGCAATTGCACGGCCATGCCGCAGCTGAGCCTCATGGCCTGGGACTGGAAGAACGAGCTGGAGGCCACGGCTACCCAGATAGTCAGCCAGGGCGCGGCCCCAACGACCTACTACCGCTACGACGCCGGCGGCCAGCGGGTCCGCAAGGCCACCGTGGCGGGCACCGGCGGCACCAGGGCCGAGCGGATCTACCTCGGGCCCTACGAGGTCTATCGGGAGTACGCCGCCGGAGTGGTGGCGCTCGAGCGGCAGTGCCTGCACGTGGGGAGCGGGACAGCCGTCGTGGCCCTGGTCGAGACCACGACGGTCGACAGCGCCGCAGCGGGCGGGCCGTTGCCGCCGGCCAGCACCCGCTACCAGCTCGGCAACCTGCTCGGCAGCGCCGTGCTCGAGGTCGATCCCTCGGCCGCGCTCCTCACGTACGAGGAGTACTACCCCTATGGGTCGACGTCCTTCCAGACCGGTGCCTCGGCGGCCGAGGTGAGCCTCAAGCGCTACCGCTACACCGGCAAGGAGCGCGACCTCGAGACCGGCTTCACCTACTGCGGGGCTCGTTACCTGGCCACCTGGCTCGGCCGTTGGACCAGTTGCGACCCGGCCGGCCTGGCCGACGGCCCGAGTGCCTACGTCTACGCCCGCGACAACCCGGTCAACGGGGTGGACCCGACCGGCACCCAGACCAACGATCCCCACTTCCCATCCGAGACGGTGGAAATCGCCCGGGCTGCGGGCTACCCGATTTGGGAGGATGCCAAGCCTCCGGTGCCGTCCCTCACGGGGCCGACCATCCACCCTGGTCGCAAGGACGGCGCCGCACCGGCCCCTGAGCAGCACACCGCGCCCAAGCCAAAACCCAAGCCTCCTCCGAAGAAGCAGGAGGCAGCGGCCGCCCCGGTGGACGACCTTCCGTTCCTCAAGGCCTACGCCGAGGCGGCGACCACCCCGCACTACAGCCCGATCTACTACCGGATCACCGGAACGGGCAGCCTGGTGCTCGGGAGCATCGAGGTCGTCGTCGGCGTCTTCACCTCCGAGCTGGCGGTCGGGGTGCCAGTCGCCGGACACGGCTTCCTCACCGTCGAGGCGGCGACCGAGCAGGTGATCTCGGGCGCCCCCCAGCGCACGCTGCTGGCCCGAGGTACCACGGCCGGGGCCAGCAGGCTCGGGGCAGACCCTCGCCTGGCCTGGGCGCTCGGTGAGACCGCGCAAGTCACTTCGGACATCGCCGTGGCCGGACTGTCGCTGCGCATGAGCCCCCTCAGCATCACCGAGGGTGGTGGTGGAGCCCTGGGGATCCCTGGCCGCGGCCCCTTGGTCGGCGGCGGTGGGCCATCATCACTGGCCGGCATCACCGACGACGAGATCAACGCGGCGCTCGATCTCGACAAGGGGTTCAGCCCCAACTACTACCGGACGCCGGTGTCCGTGAGCGAGCAGGCGGGTCGGACCTCGCTCGACGACCTGGTACCCGTCTCTCGCTGGGGTTGGCCCGGTTTGCGCCCCGGCGACTGGGTCATGCCCGGCGACCCAACCTTCAAGAACTTCGTGTTGTCCGGTAAGTGGGGACCCGAGATTCCGGCCAAACCCATTCCCGACTGGACATTGGGCCAGGCCTTCATGGTGCCCGAGAGTTCGGTCCAGTACCCGGGCGGCATCGTGGAGTGGTTCATCAAAGGCCTCATTTGGGGCCAGCGAAAGTTCATCCCGTGACGCCCAGGGCCGCCCGCTCCCCCGACCCCGTTGCGTCTCGGGTCGCACCCTCCTACCTCGACGTCGTCCCCCACCGAACCAGGAAGGCCTGACATGACCGACGACTCCATCAACACCAGCGAGCTCACCGAGGACACCGGCCAGGGCGACGGACCGTTCGTCGTGCGCGGCAGGGTGACCTGGCCCGAGGGCAGCCCGGCCATCGGTGTGATCGTGCGCGCCTACGACCAGGACCTGCGCGACGACCAGCCGCTCGGCCCGTTCGCGCCCGACTTCACCGAGGAGACCCGGACCGACGCGGAGGGGGAATATGCGATCGAGTACGACCGGGCCGAGTTCGAGGCGGCCGAGATGGCGAGCGCCGATCTCATCGTCCGGGTCCTCGACGCCGCCCACCACGTGGTCGCCGCCTCGCCCACACTCTTCAATGCCCCGCGCCAAGCCACGGTCGACCTCTCCGTGAGCGGTGCGGTGGCCGGCCTGCCGTCGGAGTTCGAACGCCTGGTCGACCGGATCGCCCCGTTGCTCCTCGACCTGGAGCCACCCACCGTCGACGCCCTGGTCCCGAGCGACCAGGCCTTCGTGGTGGGAGTGACCGGCTGGCCGAGCGGCCTCGTGAACGACCTGCTGTCCGCCGCCGGGTTGGCCAACGACGCCCGGGGTGCCCCTGCCACGCAGACCGGTGCCCAAGGGACCAGTGGCCAAAGCTCCTCCACCCCGGGCGCCGGAGGTACCCGCACTGTCGATGAGATCCCGGTCGGCGCCCTCTACGGACTGCTCCGTGAGGGCCTAGCCGCCTCCTGGGGTGCTCTGCAGCAGGCGGGGCCGGCCGTGCTCACGGCCGACCTCCAGGCGGCGGCCACGGCCGGGGTCATCCCCGCCGCCCTCGGCGCCGAGGCCGCCGCCCTGGGCGCCGCCGTGGTGCAGGTGGCGGGTCAGAAAGTCCTCACCGCCACCGGCTCGTCCGGGTCACCGGGGCTCTCGGGCCTCCTCGGCGCGGCGAGTCTTTCGGGCGCCCAACAGCAGACGCTGTTGTCGGTCGTCTCGGGCTCGGATGCCGCACCCGAGCAGATGTGGAGCGACCTGGCGGCCTCGCTGGGGTTCGACGCGACCTCGGTGTCCAGGCTCCAGCTCACCCTCCAGCTCGGCCTCCTGACCGGCAACCATCTGCCCCTGGTCGAGCACCTCCTGGCCGACGGCTCGATCACGTCGCCCAAGGACCTGGTGGCCACGGGCCAGGCGGCCTGGGTCCAGGCGCTCACGGCCGACGTCGGTGGCCAACCCGTCGGCGTGCCGTCAGGGGTCCCGGGGGCAACTCCGGCCGAGCAGCAAGCCAACTACGCCTCGGCCCTGGTGAGTACGCTGCAGGCGGCGTTCCCCAACGAGACGGTGGCCCACCTGGTCGCATCCGACGCCACCCTGGTGACCGACTCCACCGCCCGGACCGGGGTAGGGCAGTTCTTCGCCAACGCGCCCAGCTTCGACCTCCGCACCGACCGCATCAGCACCTACGTGGCGGCCAACGCAGGCTCCTTGAACGGGGTGGCGACAGCCGACCAGCCGACTGTCGTCACCGAGCTCAAGCGCCTGCAGCGGGCCTTCCAGATCAGCGTGGGAGCGGACTCGATGAGCGCGCTGCTCTTGGAGGGCCTCGACGCCGCCCACAAGGTGGCCGACATCCCGCACCAGACCTTTCTCGACCGTTACTCGGGGGCGCTCGGCGGGGGGGATGCGGCCGAGGCCGTCTACAGCCGGGCCGGGTTCATCAACGCCCGCAGCCTCTCGGTGATGGCCAACCTGAACGAGACGGTGAACGGGGTCTGGCCCCAGGGCCTCACCGGCGGTGCCTACGGCAACGGCTCGGGGGTGGCCAAGGCCCAGATCCTCGAGGCCTACCCGGACTACGCCGAGCTATTCGGGGCCCTGGATCCGTGTGGCTGTGAGGAGTGCATGTCGGTGCTCAGCCCGGCTGCCTACTTCGTCGACCTGCTGCAGTTCCTAGCCAACTCGGCCCCCAACGCCGCCGGGAACACCCCCCTTGACGTGTTGATCGGCAAGTCCGGGTCGTCGTTGCCCGGCCGGCGCCCCGACCTGGCCTACCTCAAGCTCACGTGCGAGAACACCAACACCGAGCTGCCCTACATCGACCTGGTAAATGAGGTCCTCGAGGCCTACATCCTCTACAACGGCCCCAACACGGCGGCCGCTCACGACACCGGGTCGACCACGACGGCGGCCCTCGACGCCAACCCGCAGTACACACTCGACGCCCTGCAGTACGAGCTCTCCCCCCCGTCGACCACCGAGACCCCAGGGCCCTACTTCACGCTGGCCGGCGCGGTCTTCCCCTTCACCCTGCCGTTCCACCAGCCGATCGAGGTGGCCCGGACCTACGTCAACTTCCTCGGCACCAGCCGGGCCAAGGTCCTCGAGACGTTCCAGACCGACCCGACCGCCGCCGCGGCAGCGGTCGACGCCGAGCAGCTGGGCCTCGACCCGTACCTCTACGAGCTCCTCACGGGGCAGAACGTCCAAGGCCAGGCAGTGGCCGCCCCCAACGCCCCCGTGCTCTACGGCTACCCCTCACCCGACCCGGGGTGGGAGACCACCGTGGCCAGCGTGCCCACCTTCCTCACCCGCACCGGCATCGAGGTCACCGACCTCACGGCCCTGCTGGTCACCACCTTCGTCAACCCGGCCTACCCGGCCGGCCCGGACCTCGAGTTCTTCATGTCCATCCCCCTCAGCTACTCGGCCCTCATGACCCTGGTGGGGGCGGGCTTCACCACCACGGACCCGACGGTCCTTGGTGAGCTGGCCGACGCCGGGATCACCACCACCCAGCTGTCGGAGTGGTGGGCCCGGAATCCCGACATCGGCCAGGTTCTGGTCATCGAGAGCCCCGGGGGCAGCTGCGACCTCACCGACGCGACGCTCGGCCACCTGGCCGATGCCTCAGCACCGACCGACGCCGAGCTCGAGCGCCTTCAGGCCTTCATCCGGCTGTGGCGGACCGTCGGCTGGAGCATCCCCGGCCTCGACCGGGCCTTCAAGGCCTTCGCCGCCACCGGCATCACGCCCGCCTTCGTTCACGACCTGGCTCGCACCACGCAACTCCAGACCACCCTCAACGGGCCCGACCTCCAGTGCGTTTTCGCCCTGTGGGCGGATCTCGACCCCACCGGGGCCGACTCGCTCTACGCCCAGCTCTTCTTGAACCCGGCCTCCCTCCCGATCGACCCGGCCTTCGAGCCGGGCACCAACGGCGCCGTGCTCTCGGACCTGAGCGTCCTGGTCAGCGCCCACAGCCCGGCCCTTGTGGCCGCCCTGCAGGTGAGCGCCGACGACCTGGACCTCATCGGGGTCGATGCCGGGATCGGGTCCTCCGCGCCGCTCTCCCTGGCCAACGTGTCGACGCTCTATCGCTACGCGACGCTGGCCACCCAGCTGGGACTTTCGGTGTCGGACTTCATCACGCTGCGCAACCTGGCCGGCCCCACCCTCGACCCGTTCGTCTCCCCAGACCAAGCGGTGGACTTCGCCACCCTGGCCCAGAACCTGTCCAACTCGGCCTTCACCGCCAGCCAGCTGGCCTACCTCTACGAGCACCGCTCGGCCCCACCCACCGGGCTTGCCCCCCAGCAGACCACGCTGCTCGTCCTGGCCCAGACCATGCGGGCCGGGCTCACCCAGATCGCCACCCAGTGCACGGTCCAACCTGACCCCAAGGGGACCCTGACCGCCACCACGGTGACGCAGCTGGTGTCCAAGGCCGTGGCCACCGAGACCGTGGCCCTGGTGAACGGCACGGCCCTGTACAGCGCGCCACTGGCCACCCTGCCAGCGGCCCTGGCCCTCCTCGACGGGGCGGCCAACGTCCTCGGGGTCGACCCCACCAAGACCCCACCCGAGGTGGGCGCCAAGCTGACCTACGACCCGGCCGATGGCACGTTCGGCTACGTCGGGGCGATGACCACCCAGGAACAGACGGACCTCGACGCCGTCTCCAACGACCCGACCTATCGGGCGGCCATCGCCTCGCTCTTCGCCCAGCCGGCCACCTTCGTGGCCGACAACCTGGGTCCCCTGTTGGACGACCCAGCAGCCGTCACCACCCTCTTGCGGAACACGGCTTCGCTCGACGGATCCTTGAACCCGGTCCTGTTGGACTCGGGCGGCAACCCGGTGGCCGACCCGACGCTAGCGGCCAGCACGGCCATCGCCACCAGGTTCGCCTATCTGCTCTCCAAGCTGCTCCCGTACCTCCAGAACCTGCTCAGCCACACCCTGGTGAAGCAGACGGTGGCCGACGCCCTCAGCCTCGACCCGACGCTCACCAGCCTGCTCTTGGAGAGCGTGCTGGCTTCGCCTACCACGTCGAGTCAGCCGGTGATCAGCGACCTCCTGGCCCTCGGGACGGCGGGGGTGACGGCCAGCTGGTACCCGACGGCTGACCTGAGCGGCCCGGCCACCGCCACCGTCGACCTGCCCGCCATCGACTTCACGGGGGGGACGACGGCGACCAGCCTGCCCTCAGGGACCGGCAGCGCCACCTTCGCCTCGTGGCTGGCGGTGCCGGCCAGTGGGACCTTCACCTTCCGGGTGACCACCGACGGCACCCCGACGCTGTTCGTGGGCGACCTCACGACCTCGCTCACCTTGACCCCGGACCTGACCACCGGCGTGCCGACGGCAACGGTAGCCCTGACGGCCGGGACGCTCACGCCGATCCGGCTCCAGATCAGCTCCCTCCCGGCCGGACCGGGCACGGCGTTGCTCACCTGGCAGAGCCCGACCACTCCCAACGCTCCTGTCCCGACGGCCGCGCTGCTGCCCGATGGTGTCGTCCAGGCCTTCACGTTGGCCTACGTCCGGGTCCAGAAGGCGGCGCTGTTGGCTAACCTGCTCGGCCTCGGTGCCCCCGAGGTGCAGTACCTGGCGGCCGCCGGGAAGACGGGCCTGTTCGCCGGCTTCGACCTCGACGCCCTGCCGCTCACCGCCGGCACCACGACCCCCGCGCAGGCCACCGCCCTGTTCGCCGGGTGGCAGCGATTGGACGCCTACACGGCGCTGCGTTCGAGCCTGCCCGCCGGTTCGGTCACCCTGGTCGACGTCTTCGCCGCTCCGAGCTTCGGCGCGGCGAGCGCGCTGGTGCCCCAGGCCACCGGCTGGGCGCCGGCGGTGGCCACCGCGCTCCTCGACACCTTCTTCCCGGCGCTCACCCCCACCAGCCCCAACCCGCTGAACGACGAAGTTACTCTCACCAGGCTGCAGGCCTGCGTGGCCCTGATTCTCCAGGTGGGGGCCTCGCCGGCCCAGCTCTTCTCGTGGGCGGCGTTTGCCTGGCCGACCCCGGAGGGGTCCTTCACCGGGCTCCAGGCTATCGCCACCGACATCAAGAAGGCCACGGCCTCCCACTACACGCCCGAGGCCTGGCTGGCCACGGCCGAGCCCCTCAGTGACACGGTGCGGGCCGCCCAGCGCGACGCCCTGGTGGCCTACCTGCTCGGCCTCCTGGGCTGGACCGACCCTGACCGGCTGTTCGAGCTGCTCCTGATCGACCCCGAGATGGGCACCTGCATGCAGACCTCACGGATCCGCCAGGCCCTCAACTCGGTGCAGTTGTTCGTGCAGCGTTGCCTGCTCAACCTGGAGGCCGGTGGCTCTGCTGCCAGCGTGGTGGAGCCGGGGCAGATCGACAACACCACCTGGCAGGACTGGATGGGCGCCTTCAGCATGTGGGCCTCGAACCGCGAGGTCTTCCTGTGGCCCGAGAACTGGCTCCTCCCCGCCCTTCGGGACGACCAGACCCCGCTCTTCGAGGCCTTCGCCTCCTCCCTGCAGCAGGGCGCCATCACCAACGCCTCGGTAGCCACCACCTTCCTCGCCTACCTCCAGGGCCTCGAGCAGGTGGACCGCCTGGACATTCGGGCGCTGTTCTGGCAGCCGCCCGACCCCTCCACCCCCGGGTCGACCGACGTCCTGCACGTCTTCGGGCGGACCTTCCACGATCCCCGCCAGTACTTCTACCGTCGCCAGCTGGGCGGGCAGAGCTGGACGCCGTGGGAAGAGGTGCAGGCGGACATCCAAGGTGACCACCTGGTAGCGGCGCAGTGGGAGGGCCGACTCCGACTGATCTGGCCCATCTTCACCCGCCAGAGCTACGCCCCGCCGCAGTCCGGCAACCTCACCTCGGGGAAGGGCTCGAACCAGACGCCGAACCCCGGGCCGCCGCCCATGGACTACTGGCAGATCACCCTGGCCTGGACCGAGTACTACGAAGGGGCCTGGCAACCCAAGTCCGTGACCGAGGACTTCATGGTCTCCTACTTCTCCAGGATCCGGAACCCCGAGCAGGGCGTGAACCCTCTGGCCGAGCCATCTGAGTCCCACGTCTTCAAGGCCCGCATCGACGGGGCCGATCTGGTCATCGAGGTCTACGTGGATCTGCCCGACTCGACGGAGGAGGGGGTCACGGGCGGCGCCAACCACGGCGTGCCCTTGCTCCTGGGCGAGTTCCGCTTCAGCGCGTGTGGCGATTCGGTGGCGGTCAGCTACGACCTCTGGGTCCAGGGCCTCAAGACGGTGATGATCAACGGCGTCGCCCGGTGGGTCCCCGCCCTGCCGGACGGGATCGCCGAGTCTCCCCACCAGACCTACAACGACACCGGCACCGCCGCGGTCATGCTCGTCCCGGGCACCGACCCCTACAACGACGGCTTCCGCCAGCAACGCGAGGCGGCGCCCAAGTTGACGATGCGGACCGGCGACTTCGGCGACAACACCTGGGAGATCTTCGGACCGGAGCCGGCCAACCACAAGATCACGTTCCTCAGCGACACCCCCACCCGCTTCGAGGTCCGCTGCGCCCAGGACAACTGGCAGTTCGCCCTGCAGTCGCCGTTCTTCTACCAGGACGCCGGCCGCACCTTCTGTGTCACGCCCAGCCAGGGCTACCGGCTGTCCGACCAATTGCGCGATCCGGTGAGGATCGACATCCGCAACGTCCTCACCAGTACCCTCGAGATCCCCACCGCGGTCCCCCCGGGGGTGGCGGTGCAGGCCGGCCTGGCAACCCAGAACCCGGCGCTCCCCGCCGCCAACGCGGTGCCGTCGGACCCGGCCGCCACCGGCGCAGCTGCTGGGGCCGTGCCCCAGGTGCTGGGTCGAGCAGGCGACTCCACGGCGGCCCGGTTGACGACGGCCGGTTCCACGACGGACGCGTTGACGACGGCCGGGTCGACGGCGCTCCTCGCCGGCGTCGACCCCGGAGCCGCCCCCAGCGCCGCCGCCTCCCTCGAGGTGACCGGGCCCGGGTACCTCAGCTTCCAGGCGGCGAACGCCCAGAACTGGGCCACGGCCACGCTGCCAGGCTGGGGGTACCGGATGCCGCCCACCACCACCCTGCTCACCTTCCAGACCCACCGGCATCCCTATGTCTGCACCCTGATCCAGGACCTGGTGGCGGCCGAGAACCGCCTCACGGACCACACCGGCGGCATCGACGGGCTGCTCAACGTGGCCAACCAGAACCCGCCCACCACGTTCCATTTCCCCGGTACGTACCAGCCGACCAGCTATGTGGCGAAGCCCTACCCAACCGAGACCATCGACTTCTCACCTACCGGTGCCTACTCCGACTACAACTGGGAGCTCTTCTTCCACGTTCCGCTGCTGGTGGCGCTCACCCTCTCCCAGAACCAGCAGTTCCAAGAGGCCGACCGCTGGTTCCGCTACATCTTCGACCCGACCAACTCGGACACCACCACCGCCTCCCCCGAGCGCTACTGGCAGGTCCAGCCCTTCCGCACCGCCGCGCCCCAGACGCTGCTCGACCTGATGCAGGCCATCGACGCTGGCGACGCCGACGCCGTGGCCCAGGTGAAGGACTGGTATCACAACCCCTTCGAGCCCTTCCGGGTGGCCCGGAGTCGCATCGGCGCCTTCCAGAAGAACGTGTTCATGGCGTACCTGGACAACCTGATCGCCTGGGGCGACCAGCTCTTCGGCCAGGTGGACACCATTGAGTCCATCAACCAGGCCACCCAGCTGTACGTCTTCGCCTCCGAGCTCCTGGGCACCCTCCCGGAGGAGCTGCCCGCGCCGGAGAGCCCGACCGAGCTCTCCTACAGCCAGATCCGCTCCAAGCTCGACGCCTTCTCCAACTTCTCCGAGATGCTGGAGAACGAGTTCCCCTTCGCCGGGGGGATCTCGGGCGGGGGGGCCTCAGGAGGCCTCCTCGGCCTGTCCAAGCTGCTGTTCTTCTGCATCCCGCAGAACCAGCAGCTGCTCGGGTACTGGGCGACCGTGGCCGACCGGCTCTACAAGATCCGCCACTGCCTCAACATCCACGGCGTGCCCCAGCAGCTCGCCCTCTTCCAGCCCCCGATCAACCCGCTCCTCCTCATCGAGGCGGCGGCCGAGGGCATCGACCTCGGGAGCGTGCTGGCCAACCTGGCCGCGCCGCTCCCGAACTACCGCCACAGCTTCTTGATCGCCAAGGCCGCCGAGCTGACGGCCAGCTGCCAGTCGTTCGGCCACTCGCTGCTCGACGCCCTCGAGAAGAACGACGCCGAGGGACTGGTCCTCCTGCGGGCCACCCAAGAGACGGCGATCCTCAAGCTCATCCACGACCAGAAGGTGGCGCAGGTGACCGAGGCGCAACAGGCGGTGACCGCGTTCTACGGCTCCCGGGCGGTGGCGGTCAGCAAGTACAACTACTACCAACTGCTGATCGGAGGGAACGGGCCCACGTCGCCGGCGGTGGGTGCCAGCATCCCGCTCGTCAGCATCCCGACCGAGACCACTCAATCAACCGGCGGGGTGCAGCTCCTGAACGAGGAGGCGACCGAACTCGGCCTCTCGACCCAGTCGGCGCTGCTCCACGTGGGCGCCGGGGTGCTCCAGACCCTGGCCGCCATGGAGGCCACCATCCCCAGTGTCTCGATCGGGATCGATGCGCAGCCCTTCGGCGTCGGTGGGAACGTCAGCGTGAGCTTCGGCGGCTCCAACCTCTCGTCCTCCACCGAAGCCGTGGTGCACGGGATCGAGACTGCGGCGGCCTACCTCACCTATCAGGCCTGGTCGGCTGGGAAGATGGGGGGCTACGTCCGGCGCCAGCAGGAGTGGACCTTCCAGAACAACCTGGCCGCCGGCGAGATCATGCAGATCGACCAGCAAATCGCCGCGGCGGGGACCCGGGTGACCATCGCCCAAGACGACCTCAAGGTGAACGAGACCCAGACGACCAACAGCCAGGCCGTCGAGACCTACCTGACCTCCAAGTTCACCAACCAGCAGCTCTACGGCTGGATGGTCAACCAGGTGTCGAGCCTCTACGCACAGCTCTACCAGTTGGCCTACAGCACGGCCCAGCAAGCCGAGGTGGCCTACCAACGCGAGCTCGGCGTGCCCGACTCCAGCTACATCACGTTCGGTTACTGGGACAGCCTGCGCAAGGGCCTCCTGGCCGGCGACCGGCTCCAGCTGGCCGTCAAGCAGCTCGAGCGCGCCTACCAGGACCAGAACGAGCGGGAGTTCGAGCTCACCCGCCATGTGTCGCTCCTCCTGCACGACCCGGCCGCCCTGATGGCGCTCAAGACGACAGGGGAGTGCGTGGTCGAGCTGCCCGAGCAGCTCTTCGACATGGACTACCCCGGGCACTACCTGCGGCGGCTGCGGGACGTGAGCCTCACCATCCCGTGCGTGGCCGGGCCCTACACCAGCGTCAATTGCACGCTCACCCTGGTCTCTTCCAAGGTGCGCTCCGACCCGGGGACGGGCACCTCGGGCTCGTCGGGCTATGCCGAGAAGAAGGGCGGGGACCCCCGCTTCATCTACTACTCGGGCTCGACGGCGGCCATCGCCACCAGCCACGCCCAGGACGACAGTGGCGTGTTCTCGGTCAACTTCCGCGACGAGCGCTACCTGCCGTTCGAGACGGCCGGGGTGGTCTCGCGCTGGATGCTCACCATGCCCAAGGTCACCAACGCCATCGACTTCGACACCATCACCGACGTTGTCATGAAGCTCAGCTACACCTCGCGCTACGGCGGGGACCTGTTGCGCTCCCAGGCCTTCGCCTCGGCCACCCTGCCGGCGCTGCCCGTGCAGACCGCGGCACCGGCCATCGGTGCCGCGCCCAAGCAGACAGCCCGGGACCGGCTCTTCAGCGTGAAGCACGAGTTCCCGACCGGGTGGTACGGGATGCTGCACCCGACGGGCACGACGGCCACCTACGGGCAGATGCCGCTCGTGCTCTCGAGTGACCGGTTCCCCTACCTGTACCGGGGCCGGACCCTCAAGACCACCGACATCGAAGTGTTCGCCCTGTTGGGAGCGGGGGCCACGATCACCTCGCTCGATGCCTACCTGACGCCGGCCGGCACCCCGCCGCCCTCGGGTACGCCGCCCGTCCCCCCCGCGCCTAACACCGGGACCGACCACGTGGCGCTCGCCGCCCAAGCCCTCTACGGTACGACGACCCTTTACGGGCTCAAGTCCGAGTCGACCTCGGTGGCTGTCCCCCAACTCTGGTGGCTGTCCCTTCCGGTCGCCCAGCTGGCTGAGGTCATCGCCCAGGTCGAGGACTTCTTCGTCCTCGTTCACTACAACGTGAGTTAGCTGACCGGCGCCATTGAAGAGGTCATGTGGGTGCCGAAAACTCATCCAAGCCGTGCACCAGGAGTTTCGACCGGGGCTCATGGCGGGCGAATTGTCGTTGATGGGACCCTTCAGGCAGCCAAACTGGCAGCCAAGCGACCCGACGCAGGCCCTCTCCAGCCGACGCCCTTCAACAAAACTCCCAGTTCAGTGCATTGCATCGACGTCGATCGAGGCACCAAATCGGCCTACGGATCAGAGGCGTGGCTGGGACTTCAGACTCAGGCGGACCACTCCCGCTGTCACCCAGATCGGCCCCTCGAAGCGAGCTCAAAACGCTGAGAGCGTCCGCCGCCCACGGAGGCGTGGACTGAAACCTCGGCAACCTCCGGACCGGTTGACTCGGTATGGGGACAGTTCGACCAGGCCGATGGGTACGGTCTCGCGTTGCTTGGCGGCGGAGGGTGGCCCGGTGGCTGGATCAGAATCGCTACCGCTTGGCAGCACCGGCCTTTCGAGTCGCCGTCTTCCTCCGTGCGACCGTGCGCTTCACCGACGCCTTTCGACCTGGCGCCCGTCCGTCAATCGGCCTCCCAGCGTCGATCCACGCCTGCACCCGCTCGTCGCTGATGCGCCGAGCGTTCGGCATGTTCGCCCACCTGCGGAACGCGTTCTTCTGCTCAGCGTTCAGCCCGGAGAACAGCGTCTTGCCCTTTGCAGCGCCGGTCGGCGCTGCGCCCGACGCTCGCGATGCCCGAGCCTTGAGCCGTACCGAGGCGCGTCCGCCAGCTCGCCGCGCTTTGTAGGGTTCCAAGAGCTTGTCCAACTGCTCGGCGTTCTTGGCGCTCAGGTCGATCTCGTAGGACTTGCCGCCGATGGTGAAGCGGACCGTCTCGCTCGCTTCGGCGCCATCGAGGTCGTCGATCAACGTCTTCGTCACTTTCGTTGCCATTCGCTCCCCCTTCTCATCTCGAAGAGTATTCCCGACTCCTACCGAACGTTCGGCAAGTTGCCCAGATCGACGCCTCCAGGCAACCCAGGCCGGTTCACAAGGTCGGGATATCAATACGTCACTAAACGGCACATCGGGGCGTGGTGTGTCCTGAAAGGTGAGTGATGACGATGTAGAAGATCGCCAGCACGAACCGTGCTGTGTCAGGGATGGAGGGAGGCCCTCCGGGTTCGCCGTGCAGGCGGAGATCCCAAACCGCCGCAGTGTCATGCCGGTCAAGAGCCGG
>Ga0209584_10000097_pt1 | contig 21890 bp, 17 predicted proteins | sample NGEPerD_FD_184507 | JGI IMG/M metagenome (GOLD analysis project Ga0209584, IMG submission 184507) | Arctic peat soil microbial communities from the Barrow Environmental Observatory site, Barrow, Alaska, USA - NGEE PermafrostAB12-D... | ecosystem: Environmental > Terrestrial > Soil > Wetlands >...
TTGCGTACCGGCTGCGACCGGACCGGCATCCCGACACCCTCGCCCGACGGACCGCCCAGGTCGCGCATCCGGTCCGCGACACGGGAGCGGACCGATGACCGCGACGGAGCTCGCGACCGGAGCGCCCGCACTGAACTCCATAATCGGACACGCCATGCCTGATCCCTACGCCACCGACCGGTTGCTACCCAACAGGCGGTCCCCGTCCCTCGCGGACCACGTGGCCCGGCTGGGCCCGATGCCGCGGACGACACCGGCGCAATTGGCCGGATTGCTGCAGGCCGCGGGACTGCTCGGTCGCGGTGGCGCTGGATTCCCGACCGGCCGGAAGGTCTCCGCCGTCGCTGCGGCGGTGATCAGCAAGAGGCTGCCCGCCGTTGTGGTGGCCAACTGTTGCGAAGGAGATCCGACATCGCTGAAGGACCGCGTGCTCGTCGAGCGGTCACCGCACCTGGTGATCGACGGGGCGCTGCACGCTGCCGAGGCGCTCGGCGCCGATCGGGTGGTGCTGGCCGTCCATGACGATTCGCCGGCCCGCTTCGTGCTGGCCGCCGCGCTGGCGGAAAGGCCGCTGACCAGCTGCGAGGTGACGGTTGTCGAGATCCCCGACCGCTACATCGCATCGGAAGCGACCGCCCTGGTCAGGTATCTGAACTCCGGCGACGCCCGCCCGGCAGGCAGACTTGTCCCGATCTGGGAGACCGGCGTCGGCGGCCGGCCGACGCTGGTCGACAACGCCGAAACCCTTGCCCAGCTGGCGCTGATCGCCAGGTTCGGACCGGGATGGTTCGGCGCGGTCGGCACCCCGGCGGAGCCGGGTACCAGCCTGATCACCATCGGCGGTGCCGTCCAGCGGCCCGGGGTGGTGGAGGTCGCGCACGGCACGCCGCTGGCCACCGTGCTCGGCCGGGCCGGCGCGCCGTCCGCCGGGTGGGCACTGCTCGGCGGGCTGGCCGGACGGTGGGTCGATCTGTCGGCGATCGCCGGTGTCGGTTTCAGCACCGCCGAACTGGCCGCGGCCGGCGGCACTCGCGGGGTCGGGTCGATCATCGTGCTGCCGCCCGGCGGCTGTGTGTTGGGCGAAACGGCTCGCATCCTGAGATATCACGCGGACGCCGGTGCGCGGCAATGCGGGCCGTGCATGTTCGGTCTGCCGGCGATCGCGGCCGACATGACCGCGCTCGGGTCCGGTGACCGCGGAGCGCTCGATCGGCTGCGCCGCCGGCTGCCGGTGATCAACGGGCGCGGCGGATGCGGTCACCCCGACGGGGCGGTCGCACTCGCGGCCAGTGCGCTCCTCGTGCTCAGCACCCGCGAGAACGGGCACCTGCACCAGCATCTGACCGGCGGTGGGTGCCAGGCGCAGCCGGTGGTCGTGCCGCTGGGTGGGGCCTCCGCGCCGCGGCCGGGGGCGCCGTCGCGGCCCGCCGGGTCGGCAATCATCAACAGCACAGGACGGCTTTCATGATCACCCGTAGCCGGACCGAGGTGACCCTCCGGGTCGACCCGATCGCCTGCCGCGCGCACGGCCTGTGTGCCGAGGAGATGCCGGAGGCCATCAACCTTGACGAGTGGGGGTACCCGATCCTGCCCGGCGGACCGCTGCCACCCGAGCTGGTCCGCCGAGCCAGGGCGGCCGCGGCGGCGTGCCCGGTGCTGGCGCTGCGGCTGGAACAACGGCGGCGTTGATCCAGCCGCAGCGGCCGTGGTCCTCGCATTGGCTGCTGCCGGTCAGCCGAATCCCGCCACCTCGTGCGGGGTGTAGGGCTCCTCGAGCTGGGCTGCCTCGTCGTCGGTCAGCGTCAGCTCGACGGCGGCCACCGCGTCGTCCAGGTGACCGGGTTTGCTGGCGCCGACGATCGGTGCGGTGACCACCGGATTGTGCAGCACCCAGGCCAGCGCGACCTGGGCGCGTGGGACGCCGCGCTCCGCGGCGATTTTGGCGACCCGGTCGGCGATGACCCGGTCGCTCGCCGCCGTGTCGTAGAGGGTCTTGCCGAACTCGTCGGTCTCCGACCGCGTGGTCGCCTCGTCCCAGTCGCGGGTCAGCCGGCCGCGGGCCAACGGGCTCCACGGCAGCACGCCGATGCCCTGGTCCGCGCAGAGCGGGAGCATCTCCCGCTCTTCCTCCCGATTGAGCAGGTTGTAGTGATTCTGCATCGAGACGAATCGAGTCCAGCCGTGCAGGTCGGCCAGGTACAGCGCCTTGGCGAACTGCCAGGCGTACATGGACGACGCCCCGATGTAGCGGACCTTGCCGGCCTTGACCACGTCGTGCAGCGCCTCGAGGGTTTCCTCGATCGGGGTGTGCGGGTCCCAGCGGTGGATCTGGTACAGGTCGACGTAGTCGACGCCGAGACGGGTGAGGCTGGCGTCGATCTCGGTCATCACGGCCTTGCGGGACAGGCCGGCGCCGTTCGGTCCGGGGTGCATGCGCCCGTTGAGCTTGGTGGCGATGACAATCTCGTCACGGTTGGTGTACTCGGCCAGCGCCCGGCCGACGATCTCCTCGCTGGACCCGTCGGAGTACACGTTCGCGGTGTCGAACAGGGTGATGCCCAGTTCCACGGCGCGTCGGATGAGCGGCCGGCTCGCCCCCTCGTTCAGCGTCCATGTGTGGTTGCCGCGCGACGGCTCTCCAAACGTCATGCAGCCCAACGCGATCCTGGAGACCTCGAGGCCGGTTCGGCCGAGCCTGGTGTAGTCCATCGTGATGCCTCGCCATCTGTTGCTGGGCTGTTGCTCCCCAGTGGGTGCTCGTTCGTTCGGCCGTTCTTGCCGGCCCTCGTCACCGCCAGCGATCTTGGGCGCGCCTGCCCGTGGTGTCGGCCGGGTGTTCCGGATCAGCCCGCGAGCAGCGCCGCCACCTGCTCCTGATGACCGTCCGGAATCTCGACCACCTTGCTGCGGCTGGTCGCACCACTGATCAGCAGCACGTCCCGATGACGGATACCGAGCGCCGCGGCCAGAGCTCGCAGCGCCGCCGCGGTCGCCCGCCCGTCGACGGCGCGCGCTCCGACCTTGATCACCAGCGCACCGTCGTGGGATCCACCGACGACCGTGCGGCTCGAGCCGGGCCGGACCCTGATCGCTACTCGCACCTGGTCAGACTGCCAGGCCCGTGCGCCAGCACGGCACCGCGTGGGTTGGTTTCCGGCCGTCCGAGGCACGCCGGGCCGTGACCGGCGGTCGTTCGTCATACTCGGAATCTTCTTACTGGGAGTTCCCGGCCCGCCGGCGCGGATGAAAATGGCGACTTCAGCCCCGCCTGTCCCACAACCCCCATCTTGATCCGCGCTCTGGTAGATGATCCGCGCCACTGGGACGGTGCCGGGCAGGGGAGGTATCGACGGCGCTGCACAACAGGTCGTATGCCCGGCGCCGACCCTCGCGAGCGGAGTCCACCGGCCGAGCTTGCACCCGGCGGCCGTTCCGGTACATCACTCCCAGCAACTGACCGTCGCGTCGCCGTTCGACCTGCGCACCGAATTCGTCCACGTCTGCATCCCCTTGTTCGTCAGTGGATGCGCATCGTCGCGCGGGGCGCTCCTTCATCACGGCGCCCAACGTCCACGATTCACCGCGCACCCAAACACCATCAGCCGTCAGGATGAACGGCAGACGAACAGCGGGCGTGGGAAGCGTCCGCCGATCTGCTTACAGGGCGCCGAGCGGGTCGCTCGGCGCCAAGGCCGGGGTGGTGTCGCCGCCGACGTTCTCGCCGGTGACGAGGAACACCACGCGCCGCGCGATGGCAACCGCATGGTCGGCGAACCGTTCGTAGAACCGGCTCAACAGCGCGATGTCAACCGCCGGCGGGACGCCGTGCCTCCAGGTCGGCGCGAGCATTGCGATGAAGAGCTCCCGCTGCAGATCGTCCATCAGGTCGTCCTCGACCTCGAGGCGGCGGGCCAGCTCGATGTCGCGCTCGCGGAGCACCAAACCCGCCTCGTCGGCGAGGTGGACGCCGACCCTGCCCATGCGTTCGATGATCGGCCGGACGTCCATCGGTATCACGTGCGCGGGATGCCGGCGGCGGGCAGCCTTGGCGACGTGAATGGCCAGTTGGCCCATCCGCTGCAGGTCGGAGACGATCCACATGGCGGACACCACGACACGCAGGTCACGCGCCACCGGCGATTCCAGGGCGAGCAGCTCGAGCGCCACGTTCTCCGCGCTGGCCCGCATCTGATCCAGCTGGACGTCCGAGGCTATGACCTGTTCCGCGAGCGAGAGGTCGGCGTCCAACAGGGCGCGGGTCGCCTTCCGCAGCGATTCGCTGGTGAACTGGCTCATCGCGAAGCCATGTTCGCCAAGCTCCGCGAGGCGCAGTTGGTAAGCCTGTCTCATTGCTCCAGCTTAGGGCCAACGATCACCGTACGGTCCCGTCCAGCATGAACTGGCGGTGAACGTGCGACGCCGCGCTTGTTCACCTGCGCAGATCAGGCGCAGAGGGCGTCCCCGGCGTTGATGGCTGGCACCTCTCCGGACGACAGCGTTGGCGTCCCCGATACGCTCGCCGCGGCGCTGTCGGGGGAGACCGAACCGGTCACCGTGACCCCCGCGGTGACCGAGGTGAAGGTCCCGTCGAACGCCTCGCCGAGCACCAGTCGCACCTTCGAGCCCAGCTGACTGGTTGGCAACAGGGTGGCGCCCGGGACGGCCGTGGCGACGGTCAGCGCGGCGTCCAGGTTCTCGGGCGCATACTCGACGGTCGCCGCGGCCGTGGCGGGCTCGTCGGCCAGCTGCAGGTCGTTCTCGGTGACTGCGAAGCCGTAACCGTTGAGCTCTTCCATCGCCGTGGTCGCCGCGCCCGGCCGCCCGGTGGCATTGACGATGGTCAACTTGACCGTTGCCGGGTCGACGGTGACGCCGGAGTCGTCATCGGACGCCGTCGTGTCCGCGGTGGACGCACCCGGTGTTGTCGGTGTTTCCGATGCCGCCGGCTCGCCGGGCAGTGCCCGATCGTTGAGGAGGGCGTCGAAGATCGCCGGCGCCTTGCTCTGATCGACGTCGAGTGCGCCGTCGTCGCTGCTGCTCGGCGTCGTCGGCAGGGTGAAGAAGGTGACCAGGCTCGGGTCCAGGGTGCCGAAGGACTGGGCCAATGCGACCAGGTCGTCGATCGTCACGTTGTCGGTGAACGTGTTCTGCACGAACGCCTGCAGGAATCCGTCCAGCTTGCTCGGGTTGAACAGCGTGCCCGCGCTCGTCACCTGCTGCAGGATCGAGGACAGCACGATCTGTTGCCGGCGGATGCGGGCAAGATCCGAATCGGTGTCGCCGATGACGTTGCGGGCCCGGACCAGGTTGAGCGCCTGCTCACCGGCGATGGTCTGCACTCCACCGTCCTCCACCACGGTCTGCAGTTCGCGGTCGATGATCGGTCCGCAGACGTTGACGGTGATGCCGCCGAGCGCGTCCACCATGTTCTTGAAGCCGGAGAAGTCGATGCCGATGACGCGGTCGATCTGCAGGCCGGTGAGATCCTGCACGGCCCGCACCGTGCACTGCGGTCCGCCGACCGAATACGCCCAGTTCACGTGCCACTGGTCGGCGGCGCTGACCGGGTAGTCGGCGTCGCTGAGCTGGCCGGTATTCGCGTCCCACTGCTTGCAGGTCGGCGCATCGACCCAGGTGTCCCTCGGTATCGACAGCACCGTGACGTGTTGCCGGTCCGCGCTGATGTGCGCGACCATCAGGGTGTCGGAATTGGCCACCCCGTCCGAGGTGCTCGAATCCGAATTGCCCGCGTCGCCGTTGGTGCCCGAGCGGGTGTCCGAGCCGAGCAGCAGGATGTTCTCGGCCTCGAGGCTGCCGGCGGGCGCCGCGGTGGCCGTCGACACATTGGAATCGTCGCTGACGATCGCATTGACGCTGCGCGACAGGATGCCGGAATCGGCGCGGGCCTTGATCGACCATTCCCAGCCGGTGATCAGCAGGACGACAACGGCCACAAGCGCAACCGCCACCCGTCCGGCAATCAGCAGGCCGTGGGCCGCGGAATGGGCGTGCTGTCGGTGCTGGCCCGGCGTTTTCGCCTGACCGGTGGCCGGTGAGGGGACATCGCGCGGCTCGTCGCTCACGCGACCTCCTCAATCGTCGAGTAGGGCCCTGATGTGCAATTCACTCGCACACCACGGGTCAAACGTCGTACGGCGTTTCCGCTCCGATTCTCTTGCGGCGTGTCGCCGTGACTGATCCGTGTGTCCATGGTACGGACCGTGCGCGCATGACGCCTTCGTCAGCCGAGCGGTCGAATGGTCAACGGCCGATGTGACGTAGCGCCGACAAGTCTCGAACGGACATCAGGGGCAATCAGAGGGTTCAGACGCACGAACGGGGTGGGGGTTCATCCCACGCACAGCGGTGTGATGGACGCCGCACCGTCGTGCACACCGACGTGCAGGGTGGTCAGGTCGGTTCCGGTGATCCGGTCACCGGTGTAGATGCGGATCAGCACGGGCAGCGCGTACAGCGTCCCGGCGGGTGTGCCGTCCGCGCCGGTCCAGTCCGGGGTGGCGCGCAGGCCGGTGTACACCGGCTCGAACCGCAACGTGGTGGTGGCCGGCGAGCAGTGCCGGAAGGCATCGGAAAGCGCCGGGTCAACGATGTCGGCCAGCACCGCTTGTTGGCCGGCGACGGACCCACCGGCGGTGGCGTTGATGGTGTCGATGGCAGACCGGATGGCCTGCGCATCCTTCTGCGGGCCACCCAGCGGAGTCGGGGGAGCGCCGGTGGTGCTGGGCGCCGGTGAGGGGGTAGGAAGGGCCGTGCCGGCCGTGCACGCGCTCACCAGCGCGACAGCGACGCCGACGGCGGCCGCCGCGCTCACCACCCGCCGCGACCGCCTGCGCTGTGGTCTGCTCCTGCCGGGCTCCGCGTCAACCTCCGCCGTCATCCAGCTCGGCTCCCTCCGGCACGGCCTCGGTGTCCGGATCGTCCAGCCAGCCATAGGGGAGTTGCACCCTGCGTTGCGGCGCTCCCTGCCGACCCCGTGGGCCCTGTGCGGCGACCGGGAAGGGTTGGTCGACGTCCAGCCGGTCGAGCAGGGAATCCAACTCGTCCAGGGTGGACACCATGCCGAGATCCCGGCGCACGTCGGAGCCGACGGCAAAGCCCTTGAAGTACCACGCCATGTGTTTGCGCAGGTCACGCATGCCGCGATCGGCGCCCATCTCCTCGCAGAGCAGAACGGCGTGCCGACGGAGGGTGGCCGCCACCGCGGCCAGGTCCGGCGGCGTCGGCGCCGGTCGGCCGTCGAATGCGGCTGCGAGCTCGGCGAACAACCACGGCCGGCCCTGACAGCCGCGACCCACCACCACGCCGTCGCACCCGGTCTGGGACATCATCGCCAGCGCATCGGAGGCGGCGAAGATGTCCCCGTTGCCGAGCACCGGGATGCCGGTGACGATCTCCTTCAGCCTGGCGATCGCCGACCAGTCCGCGGCGCCCGAGTAGTGCTGGATCGCCGTGCGCCCGTGCAGCGCGACGGCGGCGACCCCGCAGTCCTCGGCGATCCGCCCCGCGTCGGTGTAGGTGATGTGATCCGGGTCGATGCCGATCCGCATCTTCACGGTCACCGGCACGTCCGCCTCGCTCGCGGCCGTGACGGCGGCGGTGACGATGGCCTCGAACAGCCGCCGTTTGTACGGCAGCGCGGAGCCGCCGCCCTTGCGGGTCACCTTCGGCACCGGGCAGCCGAAGTTCAGGTCGATGTGATCGGCGAGGTCCTGCTCGACGACCATCCGGACGGCCTGGCCGACCACCACCGGGTCAACTCCGTAGAGCTGCAGCGACCGCGGGGATTCCTCCGGCTCGAACCGGATCATGTCCATGGTCTTGGGGTTGCCGACCAGCAACGCTCGGGTGGTGATCATCTCGCAGACGTAGAGCCCGGCTCCGAATTCCCGGCACAGCCGTCGGAAGGAGGCGTTGGTGATCCCGGCCATCGGCGCCAGCACCACCGGCGGCCACACCTGGTACTGCCCGATGGCGAGCACGCCGGCCGGTGCCGTGCGCTCCGGCGCGAGGCTGTCAGTGATGCTCACCCGACGATTGTCCCGCCTGGCCGGGCCGCCCGATCGCAGCTGCTGGCACAGTGGGTCGCCATGAGCATCCAGGCCCCGCTCGGCACCCTGCAGACCATCCCTGCCCTTGACCGCCGCGACCTGCTCGCGCCTCCGGTCGCGGCCGCGCTGGCCACCCTGCCGATCGCCGACCGGATCCTGGTCGCCGCGATCGATCCCGACCTGGCCGACACCGCCGCCTTTTGCGCTGCCTATCAGGTGCCGCTCGCCGCGTCGGCGAACTGCGTGGTGGTCAGCGGCAAGCGGGCCGGCGAGCAGCGCTGGGCGGCAGCGGTGATCCTGGCGACCACCAGGGCCGACATCAACGGCGTGGTGCGCCGTCGCCTTGACGTGCGGAAGGTGTCGTTCGCCGCGATGGACGACGCGGTGACGCAGACGGGTATGGAGTACGGCGGCATCACGCCCGTCGGGCTGCCGGCCGGCTGGCCGATCATGATCGACGCGGCCGTCGCCGCGGCGGGACCGGTCGTCATCGGGTCCGGGATCCGCGGCTCGAAACTGGTGCTGAACGGCGCGGCGCTCGCGGAGCTGCCGGGCGCCGTGGTGATCGAGGGCCTGGCCGCCCCGGTCGGCTGCGCGACCAACCGCGACCCGGCCTGACACGGCCACCGGTACGGGCCGGACGCGGTAAACGGCTGGGTCACCCTCGGTGCACCCGCCCACTGGACAGACGCCGACACCGACTCCCTGCGCGCCGTCATCGATCAGTCAAGCTGACCGCGCTACCAAGGAGCGCGCCTCCGGCAGGATCTCCTGCGCCACATCGAGCTCGGCCGCGCCCATAAATTTGGCTACGCCGATTGCTTTGGCCAAACCATTAGGGTGTTCTTATTGCTCGGCGGGCGAGATGCTGGAGGTATTAGAGCGTGGTCATCCCACCGGTGGCAGGTACGCCCCCGCACGGGGTGCTGCGAGTGGCCACCTCGGGGACACGATCCCACCTGTCGAGGCTGGCCCGGTCCGGACGCGCTTTCCTGCTCGCCCCGCGCCTTTACGTTGAGGGGGCGACGCTGCCACCCGAGGCGGCAGCCCGCCACCACGTTCTCGCGGTGGTCGAGCATGTCTGGCCAGGAGGGGCGGTGCTCTGCGATCGGTCAGGTTTGCACGGCCCGGCCCCGATCGACGGCTGGATGTTTGTGTGTCACCCCGACCCGCCGCGCCGCGCCGATCTCGTACTGCCCGGTCTGGTGCTATCCCCACGGGTGGGGCCCGGCCCGCTACCTGGCGACATTGCGTTGGGGGTGGGCCAGGTGCACATGGCCGGTTCGGCGCGGTCCCTGGTCGAGAACATCAGCGCCGCCGGTCGACCGACTGCCGGTCGACCGGCCCGCCGGGCAGGAACCGCTGTCGTCGAGGATCGCATGGACCAGGAGGCCCGAACCGGGGGCGCGGGCCGGATCCGCACCCTGTTGTCGGAACTGGACGTCATCGCCGGCAGCTTGCCGGCCAGGCCGGTCGAGGTGGTCCGGGCCGGTCTGGCCGAGCTGCTCGGTACCCGAACCGGGCGCATTCCCGCCTCGGCGCTCCTCGCCGCGCGACTGGACGGGGAGCCCTTCGACGCGCATCGTCTGGGCCTGCTGTCATCTCTCGTGACGACGTTGGCGCGGACCGCTCCGCTGCCGCGTCCGGCTTTGGGGGATAGCTGGCAGTGGGAGGCGTTCTTCGAGGCTTACTTCTCCAACTACATCGAAGGCACCGAATTCAGTGTTGACCAGGCCCGCCGCATCGCGGTCGACGGGGAGATCCCCGCCAGCCGTCCCAAAGACGCCCACGACGTCGCCGCCACCCACCGACTGATCAGCGACTCACAGCTGGCCCGCCAGACGCCGACCACTGGTGACGAACTCCTCGAGCTCCTCCGGGAGCGGCATGCGGTTCTGATGGCCGCCCGACCCGAGATACGTCCCGGCCAGTTCAAGGAAGTGGACAACTACGCGAGTGGATACCGCTTCGTCGAACCTGGCCTGCTCAACGGGACACTGCGACACGGTTTCAACGCGATCAGCGGCCTCACCGACCCGCTTCACCGGGCGATCGCGATGATGTTCCTGCTCACCGAATGCCACCCCTTCGACGACGGCAACGGCCGCGTCGCCAGGCTGCTGGCCAACGCCGAACTCAGCAAGGCCGGCCAGGTCCGCCTGATCATCCCCACCGTGTACCGGAACAACTACCTGGCCGCCCTCAGCGGCACCAGCCAAGGCGCCGGCGCGGGTGAGTCCCTGATCAGCACCCTGACCTTCGCCCAACAATGGACCGCGGCCATCGACTGGACCACGTACGAGCAGGCCCGCGCCGAGGTGGAACTCAGCAACGGCTTCCTCGACCCAGCGATCGGCGAGAACTCAGGTCGCCGACTTCGATTGCCTGCTTGAAACCAACCGTTTCATCACCGCGTCTTATCCGCTGCGATCCTCGCTGTTCCTGTGTCATTGGCAGGCATTCGGGAATGCCGGTCACCACCTGCTGACAGGTGACCGTCGACCTGGCCTTCGCCGACGCTGTCCCGGTCGGCCATGGGCACCGGTACGGGACGGACGCCGTTGCAGGTCGGGTCGCGCCCGGTGCGCCGACCAGCTGGACCGGCGCCCACACCCAAGCGCTGCGCACGTCATCGCTCCAACGAGCTGACCGCTACCAGGTGCGCGCCGCCGGCAGGATCTCCTGCGCCACCAACGAAATGTGGTCCAGATCGGACAGGTCCAGCACCTGCAGATACCCGCGTTGCACGCCGGCCGCAGCCCAGCGCGCCATGGTGTCGGTGACCTCGGCCACGGTGCCGGCGAACGGACTGTTCCGCGCCTTTTCGGGATCCTGTCCGATGGCCGCCGCGCGCCGGCGGAACTCCGCCTCGTCGGCACCGACGCAGACCGGGTGCGCGACGGAATAGACCAGCGAGCCGGCATCACGCCCGGCCGCCTCGCAAGCGGCCCTGACCCGGGCGAATTGTGTTGTGGTGGCGTCGAAGTCGACGAAGCCGACGTTGAACTCATCGGCGAACCTGGCCGCCAGCGCCGGCGTTTTCTTCGGCCCGTGCCCGCCGACGATGATCGGCACCCGCGGCGTGCCGTCCAGGGCCTTCTGCTGCGGCTTCGGCAGGCCGGGCGCTCCGGCCAGGGTGTAGTGCTGGCCCGCGTGATCGAACCCGCCGCCGATGGGCGTGGCCCACAGTCCGGTGATGACCTCCAGTTGCTCGGTCAGCCGGTCGAAACGCTCGCCGAAGGAGGAGCCGAAGTCCAGCCCGTAGGCCTTGTGCTCGGGCTCGTACCAGCCGGAGCCGATTCCGAGTTCCATTCGCCCGCCGGAGATGTCGTCGATCTGCGCGGCGGCGATCGCCACGAGCGACGGGTGCCGGAAGGTCGCCGAGGTGACCAGGGTGCCGAGCCGGATGTCGGGCACCTGGGTGGCGATCGCGCCCAGGTTCACGAACGATTCGGACGGCCCGGGCAGGCCGCCGCCGCCTATGGCCAGCACATGGTCGGAGCGGAAGAAGGCGGAGAATCCGCCCTCCCTGGTGGCTTCGGCCACCGCGAGCAGGTCCGCGTGCGACGCACCTTGCTGGGGCTCGGTGAAGATACGAAGGTCCATGACGGGCCAGGTTAGCCGCTGTGCCCGGGTACGGACCGACGGCCGGCGGCGTGGCAGGCTCGCAGCCGTGGACGGCATGCAGCGGGTGGACTGGCGGCAGGGCTGGTGGTTGAACCGGCCACCGAGCGCGGGCATCGAGCGCGGGCGGCTGAAGGTTCGCGCCGCGGCCGGCAGCGACGCCTGGCGCACCACGTCGTACGGGTTTGTTCGGGACAGCGCCCACGCGCTGCTGACCGACCTGCCGGACGAGATGGCCGTCGAGGTGGCGTTTCTCGCCGATTTCGACCAGCAATTCGACCAGGCTGGGGTGCTCGTGCGGATCGACGAATCCCGGTGGACCAAGGCCGGTGTGGAGTTCTGCGACGGAGCGCTGCAGGCGTCGACGGTCGTCACCGACAACGTCTCGGACTGGTCGGTCGCACCGATCGGAGAATGGGCCGGCCGGGAGGTGACGATCAGGGTCAGCCGTTCCGCCACCGCGCTGACCGTCCGGGCGCGGACCGCGGACGATCCGTGGCGACTGCTGCGGCTGGCGCCGATCGACCCGGCGGCCATCGCCTACGCCGGGCCGTACTGCTGTGCTCCGGAACGTGACGGGCTCACCGTCACCTTCACCGGGTGGAGGGTGGGACAACCGGATTCGGCCTTGCACGCCGGGTAACGTCGCCGACCGGCCGGCACGGCGGGCGGGGTGCGCGGCACGGCGGCGCGCTGACCGGCACGGCGGCGGGGTGGCCTGCTCGGCGCCCGCGCCAGGCGCGGGAGGATGATCTGATGACCACCGCCGCTGATCTACCGGCCCTGCTCGACCTGGCCACCCGGGGCGCCCACGCCGCCGGCGCCGAACTGCTGGCCAGGTACGGCCGCATCCAGGGGTTGGACACCAAGACTTCGGCCACCGACCCGGTGTCGGACGCCGACCGCGCGGCCGAGGCGCTGCTGGTCGAGTTGATCACCGGGGAGCGGCCGGACGACGGCCTGCTCGGCGAGGAGGGCGCGTCGCGGCCGTCGTCATCGGGTCTGCGCTGGGTGATCGATCCGCTGGACGGCACGGTCAACTACCTGTACCAACTGGACAACTTCTCGGTGAGCATCGCGGTGGAGGACGCCGACGGCGGCCTGGCCGGCGTCGTCTACAGCCCGACCATCGACCGGACGTTCTGGGCCACCCGCGGTGGCGGGGCGTTCGCGAACGGCCGCCGGTTGCAGGTCAACGACCCGGTGCCGATGGATCGTGCCTTGCTGGCAACGGGTTTCGGTTACAGTCCGGAGCGCCGGGCGGCACAGGGCGCGCTGGTCGCCAAGCTGCTGCCGCGAGTGCGCGACATCCGGCGCATCGGCTCGGCGGCCTTGGATCTCTGCTCGGTGGCCGCGGGCGCGGTCGACGGCTATTTCGAGGAGGGCGTCAAGGCGTGGGACGTGGCCGCCGGTTCGTTGATCGCGCGGGAGGCGGGCGCCGTCGTTTCCACGGTGACGCCGACCGGCGATGCCACGGGGTGCCTGGCCGCGGGTCCGGCCCTGCACGCCGCGTTGGCCGCAGAACTGGACGGGTGACAGGTTCTCCAGCCTGTCACTGAAAGTTACTGGATGTTCACTCCCCGCTCGTCTACGTTCACATGGTTCCCACATGCTGACCCCGCCGGTCGCCGGATCGATTCCGACATTCGGTGAGCAGTGGCCATATCGGGGTGGACGGAGAACCAGCGTGGGTGCTCGGCGGAACAAGATCATCGGATCGATCGCTGTGACGGCGCTCGTCGCGGGACTCCTGACGATCTGGCCCGGCGCGGCGCACGCACTCCCGGTCGAGAAGACCATCGCGGAGATCCAGGGCACCGGTGACACCTCACCCGAGGCGGGCAACGCGGTGACCACCAAGGGTGTGGTCACTGCCGCCTACCCGACCGGTAACCTGCGCGGATACACCATCCAAACCGCCGGCACCGGCGGTGAGCTGGATCCGGTCGCGCACACCGGCTCCGAGGGGTTGTTCGTCTTCTCCGCGTCCACCGTCGGCAGCGTTCACCTCGGCGATTTCGTGCAGGTCAGCGGGACCGTCAGCGAGTTCAACGGGCTCACCGAGCTCACTGTCGCAGCGGCCACCGACCTCACCGTGCTCACCGAACCGCACGATCCGGTCACCCCGGCGCTGCTCGCCTGGCCCGGGCCGGCGCAGCGAGAAGCGTTGGAGTCCATGCTGTATCAGCCGACCGGCAACTTCACCGTGACGAACACGTTCTCCACCAACCGGTTCGGCGAGGTCGGGCTCGCGGTGGGGGAGCGCCCGCTGATCCAGCCGACCGACCAGGCGCGTCCGAACAGCGACGAGGCGAACGCGGTCATCGCCGACAACGCGGCCCGCGGGGTCGTGCTGGACGACGGCGCGACCACCGACTTCACCAGCGCTGCCAACTCCTCGCAGACGCCGCCGTACGTCTCGCTCACCGATCCGGTGCGGGTCGGCGAACTCGCCGTGTTCGACGACCCGGTGATCGTCGACTACCGGAACAACACCTGGAAGTTCAACCCGCGCTCACAGGTCACCCCGGCAGATCCGGCCGCTTACCCGGCGACGTTCAAGAACGACCGAACCCCAGCGCCCGACGCGCAGTCGATCGGCGCGGCCGACCTCCGCATCGCGTCGTTCAACGTGCTCAACGACTTCACCACCCTGGGCGCGGACGTCGCGGGCTGTACGTCCTTCAACGACCGTGCGGGTCATGGCATCTCCGTCGACACCTGTCCCGGCAACGGCCCGCGCGGCGCGTGGGACCAGGCCAGCCTGCAGCGCCAGCAGGACAAGATCGTGCACGCCATCAACGGTCTGGACGCCGATGTGGTGGGCCTGTCGGAGATCGAGAACTCCGCCGTGGTCAGTGGCGCGCCGGTCAGTGGCGCGCCGGACGCGGCGCTCGCCACCCTGGTCGATGCGTTGAACGTACAGGCGGGGGCCGGGACCTGGGCTTACGTGCCGTCCTCCGCCGAACTGCCGCCGATCGCGGAGATGGATGTGATCAGCAACGCGATCATCTACAAGCCGGCCGCCGTGCAGCGCACCGGCGAGGCCAGGGCGCTGGGCACGCAAAGCGCAGAAGACCTGGCCTTCGGCAACGCCCGCGAACCGATCGCCCAGGTCTTCACGCCGGTGGACGGCGCGCCGTTCCTGTTCGTGATGAACCACTTCAAGTCCAAGGGATCCGCCGGTCCCTGGCCGGGGGACGTCGACACCGGTGACGGCCAGGGCGCGTCCAACGAGTCAAGGGTGCGGCAGGCAACGGCGCTGCGGGGCTGGGTGGCGGACGTGAAGGGCCCCGCGACCGCGGTCGCGCTGGTCGGTGACTTCAACTCCTACCGGAAGGAGGACCCGCTGCAGGTGCTCTACGACGCCGGCTACGTCGACGCGGAAACCCAGTTCGACCTCGGCAAGTATTCCTATTCGTTCTCCGGCCTGTCCGGATCGCTCGATCACATCCTGCTCAACGACGATGCCGTTCAGCGGTCGACCGGTGCGGACATCTGGAACATCAACTCCGGCGAATCCGTTGCGCTGCAATACAGCCGGTACAACAACCACGGCACGCTGTTCTACGACGATTCGCCGTACGCCTCCTCGGACCACGACCCGGTGGTCCTCGGACTGGAGCGCGGCACCCCGCCGCCCGCAGGGCCGGTCGACCTGACGTTGCTGAACATCAACGACTTCCACGGCCGGATCGACGCCAACACGGTGAAATTCGCCGGGACAGTGGAATCCGAACGTGCCGCCGCGCAGTCCGCCGGCGGCGACGCGGTGCTGCTGGCCGCCGGCGATAGCATCGGCGCCTCGCTGTTCGCCTCCTCGGTGGCGCAGGACCAGCCGACCATCGACGTCCTCAACGCCCTGCAGCTCGAGGCTTCTGCGGTTGGCAACCACGAATTCGACCAGGGCTTCGACGACCTGACCGGCCGGGTGATCGACAACGGCGCCAACGCGCGATGGAAGTACCTGGGCGCCAACGCGTACCTGAAGGGGACGCAGACTCCGGCGCTGCCTGAATACGAGATTCTCGACGTGTCCGGGGTGCGGGTCGGGGTGATCGGCGCCGTCACCGAGGAGACCCCGTCCCTGGTGTCACCGGCCGGCGTCGAAGCTCTCGACTTCGGTGATCCGGTGGCCGCCGTCAACCGGGTGGCCGGTCAACTCACCGACGGCGACCCGGCCAACGGTGAGGCCGAGGTGCTGGTCGCCGAGTACCACGAGGGCGCGGGTGAAGGCTCACCGGACGGGACGCTGGAGGACGCAGTCGCTGCCGGCGGCGCGTTCGCCGCGATCGTCAACGAGACCTCACCGACGGTGGCTGCGATCTTCACCGGTCACACGCACCAGCGATACGCCTGGGACGGGCCGGTCCCCGGACAGCCGGGGCGGACCAGGCCGATCCTGCAAACCGGTTCGTACGGCCAGAACGTCGGCAAGATCGTGCTGACCGTCGATCGGGATACCAAGGCCGTCACCGCCTACACGGCAACCAACGTGGCCAGGGTGACCACCGCCGATGACGAACTGGTAGCCAGCTATCCGCGGGTCGCGGAGGTGAAGGGCATCGTCGATGCCGCCATCGCGTCGGCCAACGTCATCGGCCTGACCCCGGTCGGTTCCGTGGACGCTGACATCACCACCGCCTACACCGGCGGGTCCTTCGTGAACGGCGTCTACACCCAGCCCAATCCGGCCGACTCGATGATCGGCCGTGACGACAGGTCCAAGGAATCCACCCTCGGTAACCTGGTCGCCGATTCACTGGTGGCCTCGCTGTCGTCACCCGAGCGCGGTGGCGCGACGATCGGTGTGGTGAACCCCGGTGGGCTGCGCAACGAGCTGTTCTTTGCACCCGACGGGGGAGTGGTCACCTACGCCGAGGCGAATGGGGTCCTGCCGTTCGTCAACAACCTCTGGACGGTGACCCTGTCCGGGGCGCAGTTCAAGACGTTGCTGGAGCAGCAGTGGCAGACCAATGCCGACGGCAGCATCCCGACCCGGCCGTACCTGCAACTGGGCTTGTCCGACAACGTCACCTACACCTTCGACGAGACCAGGGCACGGGGTGACCACGTCACCTCGATCACCGTCGACGGTGCTCCCCTCGACCCTGCCGCGAGCTACCGGATCGGCACGTTCTCATTCCTGACCTCCGGTGGCGACAACTTCCGGGTCTTCACCGACGGCACCGACGCCCGTGATTCCGGCCTGATCGATCGGGACGCCTGGATCCAGTACCTGCAGCAGAATCCCCATCTGACGCCGGATTTCGCGCGTCGGGCGGTCGCGGCCGGCGGCCTGCCGTCGACGGTGCCGGCCGGTGAGCCGGTGTCCTTCTCGGTCTCCGGGCTGGACCTGACCAGCCTCGGTTCCCCGCAGAACTCCGCGCTGTCGATCACGCTGGGAGAGCAGCAGATCGGGACGGCGACCGTCACCGGCGGACACGCGGATATCGCCGTCATGGTGCCGGCGGGAACGGATCCGGGACCGGCGGAGCTCACCCTGACGGCCGCGCCGTCCCGCACCACGGTGACCGTGCCGATCGAGATCCAGGCGCCCGTCACCACGGTCGAGTTGACGGCATCGGCGGCGAGCCAGGTGTTCGGGTCCGCCAACCGGGTCACGCTGACCGCGACGGTCCGTTCCTCCGCAGGGCAAGCCGCCGGCATCGTCGAATTCTCCGGCGCTGACGGCGTTCTCGGCTCGCAGTCGCTGGTCGACGGCGTCGGGACGCTCCGGCTGCCGGCGCGGACCCCGCCGGGCGCGTTGTCCATCACGGCGCACTACCGGGGATCGGCCACCGTGCCCGCAGCGACCTCGGACCCGGTGAGCGTCACGGTCGAGAAGGCCAGTTCGCAGACCGTGCTGCTGGCCAGCGCCACGGTGTTCGACAGGAACGGGTTCGTCCCGGTTTTCCTGTTCGCCGTGGTCGGCCTGAACAACGGCCAACCGGCTCGGGGTGCGGCGCAGATCCTGCGGGACGGCGAGGTGGTGGACACGGTGCCGGTGGCCGGTGGACTGGTGCTGTACCGGCTGCCGCGGTCGACGGGGCAGGGTACCTACACGTTCGCCGTCAGATTCGTTGCTTCGCAACCGGAATTTGTCAACGGCTCGGACAGCAACGGGGTCCGGATCCGGGTGCGCTGATCATTTGGCGGGCCCGGCGCCCGAGACTGCCTTGGCGTGATCAGGTTGCCTCACCCGCGGGCCGCAGGCGGGTGACGATGCGGGTGCGAGTCTCGTAGGCCCGGGCGAGCGCGTCGCGCGCCATGCTCAGGCCGTGCGCATTCAGCCGGTAGTAGCGCCGGCGCGGCCGCCCCTGCTCCCGCGGATCGGTCTGTTCCCAAGCACTGTCGACCCAGTTCAGGCCCTCCAGCCGCGCGAGAATCGGGTGCACCGTCCCGCTGGGCAGCCCCGTTGCCGCACAGATCTCCAGCCCGTAGCGCTCCTTACTGGGGTCGTCCAGCAGGGCGCGGAGTACCGCCTGCGTGGTTTGGGTCATGCGTGGTGCGGATCCCGACATGGTCTAATTCTACCTAGCGTTGCGAAGAACCGCGGTCATCCGTCCCCGCGTCCCGATGCGACTGCCGAGGCGAACAGGTTGGTCAGGCAATCCGGCGGATCCGGCGGAATGCGATGAACACCAGCGCCGCGGCGAGTACGAGGTAGATGCTCGTTTCGATGCCTTGGAAGAGCCAGAAGCGTTCTGCGGGTTGGTACATCAGCAAGTTGTAGTCGCCGCCGTCCAGACCGGGGCCGCAGGAGGTGGCGCCCGGGGTGCAGGCGGCCTGCGCGTTGTCCAGCACCACGTTCCCGGCCGCGTCTCGGATTTCCTGGGACTGGACCCAGTCTCCGCTGTAAGGGTTGTTCTGCGCGGCGTCGGCCTGCACGGGAAGGTGAGCGTCTCGGGGGGCAGGTAACGGGGTCTGGCCAGCAGGGTGAGGGCGATCCGCAGGCCGACGAATCCGGCCAGGGTGACCGCCATGGCCGGCAATACCTTCTGCCAGATCGTGCCGGCGACGATACCCAGCGCGACCGCGAACAGCGTGTAACCGATCGGCACCACCCCCTGCAGGTCGAAACCCAGCGGATTGAAACGGCTCGACCCGGTCTGGCTCACCGGGTTCAGCCACCAGGACAACCCAAGCCCGTAGCCGGTCGCGACGGCGAGGGTCGAGCCGCCGATCAGCGTGAACTTGACCAGCGCCCAGTGCCGGCGGCTGACGCCCTGGGTCCAGACCAGCCGGTGGGTGCCGTGTTCGAGTTCCCGGGAAATCAGCGGCGCACCCCAGAACAACCCCACGAACAGCGGCAGGAAGATGAAGGGAATGGCAACCAGCAGAACGGGTCTGTACTCGTCGTTGAATTGTCTGAACGCGGAGTTGCAGCTCTCGCTGGCTGCCGGCACCAGCTCGCCGCCACCCAACGCGCGAATGCACGACGGCAATCCCAGGTCGTCGAAGGAGTGGTGCATCGCCAGGCCGGTCGGGATCATCAGCGCGGCCAGCACCGCAAGCCCGATCACGGTGAACAGCGCCTGCTTGCGAAACTGCCGCCAGGCCAGCCAGATCATGCGGTCACCCCCCATGCGGTGTGGCTGCCCTGCGGCCGGGTCTGGGCAAGGTAGCCCAGGATCAGGTCTTCGAGGCTGACGTCGTGCACCGTCCAGGCGGGATCGGTGACGGGGCCGTCGGTCCGCACCAGCAGTGTCGACTGACGGTCGGTGTTGCTGGCACGGACGACGGTGGCGACCCCTTGGATGTGCTCGCCGGGGTCACGCGGGCCGATGAGCTGCCGATGATCGGCGACCAGGACGTCCACCTCCCCGGCGAGTTGAACCGCCCCGTCGTTCAGCACGATCAGGAAGTCACAGATCCGCTCGAGGTCGGCGAGCAGGTGGGACGACAGCAGCACCGTGGTGCCGGTCTCCGCGACACTGCCGATCAGCGCCTGCAGGAACTCCCGACGGGCCAGTGGATCGAGGCTGGCCACCGGCTCGTCCAGCAGCAACAGCCGCGGGTGTTTGGCCAGCGCGAGGGCGAGCGCGACCTGGGCTCGCTGGCCGCCGGACAACTTGCCCACCTGCCGATCCGGTGGGATACCGAGTTGCGCCAACCACATTCGGGCCAGGGTGCCGTCCCAGCGCCGATTCAGCTTGCTGCCCATGGTGAGCAGTTCGGCGGCCGTGAAGTCCGCGTACAACGGGGTGTCCTGCGCCACGAACCCGATGTCGGCCAGGATCGAGGCGTGTGCTGTTTCAAACCCGTCGAACGGCGCTGCGCCGAAGATCCGGACGGTGCCGACGTCCGGCTCCAACAGGCCGACGGCCAGATGCAGCAGGGTGCTCTTGCCCGCCCCGTTGGGGCCGACCAGCGCGGCGATCCGGCCCGGCGGCAGGCGGAACGAACAGTTCCGGAGCGCCCAAATTCTGGGCCCGATTCTTGCCGTACTTCTTGCCCAGCTGCTCGGTCTCCAGCGCAACGTCACTCTCGCTGTCCATGCCATGCCCTCCTGGACTCTTCGCCGACAATTCCGCCGTGGGTGTTACGGGCCGTGCCGTTGCCAGTGGCGGGCGCAGGCTCGTCAGGTCCTGCCGGATTGCTCACCACGGTTGTGGTTGTGGTTGTGGTTGTGGTTGTGCGTGCTGTGCCCGGTCAGCCCTGGTGGCCCGGATGGTGGTGTCCACCAGCGCGACGACGTCGTCGTCGCTCAGCCCGGCGGCCAGGGCCCTGCGCAACCACGCGACCAGGTCCTCCCGCAGTTCGGCCTGATTGGCCAGGGACGCGCCGGCCAGGGTGCGGACCACGAACGTGCCCACCCCAGGACGACCCTCGGCCAAGCCCTCGAGCTCCAACTCGCGGTAGGCCTTGAGCACGGTGTTCGGGTTGATGACCAGTGACTGGGCCGCATCACGCACCTTCGGCAACTGATCGCCCGGCTTCAGCAGACCCACCCGCAGCGCCTGCTTCACCTGCTGCACCAGCTGCATGTAGGTGTTCACCTTCGAGCGGCCGTCGAGCACGAACTCGATCATCGGCGGCCACCTCCTATTGTCCTACGACAGTAGGACAGCATCCTGCTCGCGGGAGGGGTCGGCGTCAAGAGGGCGGAGCTGCGCGGTTCTGCGGCGTGGCGGTGGGCGCTGCGGCTGCTGATGCGCTGGGGCGGCGCCTACCTGGCCGCCTGGGCGTGATGGCTGCCGCTGATGCGCTGGGGCGGCGCCTACCTGGCCGCCTGGGCGTGATGGCTGCTGCTGATGCGCTGGGGCGGCGCCTACCTGGCCGCCTGGGCGTGATGACTGGCGGGCGTCGCCGGACGTGGCCAACGCCACTCGGCGCCGGTTTTCAGTGCTGGGCACCGGTATTTGTCGGCGCCGTGTCCTGCAAAGCGGCGCCAGGTCATCAATTCCGGCGCCGAGTTGAGGAATTCGACGCTCGTGGAGTTTCCCAAGAGCCCGCACCCTGAAATGGCGCCGCGGAAATGCGGAGCACGATCCTAGTCTGTCACCAAGCCTTCTGATGTGTTACCCGGCCCTCCCATCCGGCCTAGTGTCGGCGGGGAATTGTTCAGCCCTGTCGGATCTCGGCCCGGAATGTGCGTCCACGTTGGTTTCTGGTGAGCGATGTGCGCGTCTCTCACGATCGTGAGCCGCCGGTCGGGCAGGGTTGATGACGCGCTGGTGCAGTGTTGATGCCGCGCTGGTGCAGGGTTGATGACGCGCTGGTGCAGTGTTGATGGGCCAGCCGCGCCCTCCGCGGCGGTTGCAGGACAGACCCGGCGCACGGGAAGGGACAGGTGAGTCGTCGACCCGGCGGGGCGTCGCCACCACGTGACCCTGCTCTCGCCCGCCCGCCGGGCCCAGCGGTAACGTGGGTCACCGGCCGGCCGGCGTGCGCGCTGTCCAGCCGAATCCCGTCGCATTCCATTTCGGAAAATGAATCGATCAAGTCCAATGCCTACCACAAGCCGCCGACAACAACGAATTCCGGGCGATTGGTTCGCCGAACAGAATTGAAATGCGAGCATCATTATTCCGGGATTTGAATGTTCGCCCCGGCCGAGGGCCGGCACCCGATGCCCAGCTTGACACTGGGACCACACCAGATATCATCCAAGTACCGCCACAGCTGACCCCGAAGCGGTGTCCTTAAAACAGGTTTCAGCCCACTGTGACCCAGGTAACCAGTTTGTTGCTG
>Ga0209584_10000098_pt1 | contig 21888 bp, 22 predicted proteins | sample NGEPerD_FD_184507 | JGI IMG/M metagenome (GOLD analysis project Ga0209584, IMG submission 184507) | Arctic peat soil microbial communities from the Barrow Environmental Observatory site, Barrow, Alaska, USA - NGEE PermafrostAB12-D... | ecosystem: Environmental > Terrestrial > Soil > Wetlands >...
GTGCTGCACTGGAACGGCGAGCAGATTTTCGACTGGTACCGGAGCATTGCCAAAATCTAGCCTGCCGCTTAGCGTTAAACGACTGCCAAAAATAATAACAAACCCCACTCGGGAGGAAATACCATGCGTTTCAAGACGTTTCTAAGCGCGCTGGCGGGCAGCGCCGCGCTACTCGGCCTTCTGGCGCCGGCCGCCGCGCAAGTGCCGGAAATCCGCCTCGCCAAGCAATATTCCATGGGCTATCTGCAGCTCAACGTGATCGAGCATCAGAAGCTCATCGAAAAGCACGCCAAATTGCTTGGCATTCCCGAAGTGAAAGTGACTTGGGAATTATTCAATGGACCGGCGGCGGTCAACGACGCGCTGTTGTCGGGAAATATCGACATCGCTTCGGGCGGCGTGCCGGGCCTGCTGGTGCTGTGGGCGAAGACCAAAGGAACGCCGCAGGAAGTGCGCGGCGTATCGGCGCTGAGCTCGCAACCGTTCCTGCTCAACAGCCGCAATCCGGACGTCAAGACCATCAAGGATTTCACGGCGAGCGACCGTATCGCCGTGCCGGCGGTGAAGGTTTCCGTGCAGGCGATCATGCTGCAGATGGCGGCCGCCAAAGCATACGGCGAAAAGGAATTCGCCAAGCTCGACGTGCAAACCGTGTCGCTGTCGCCGCCGGATGCCACCATCGCGCTGATGGGCGGGAAATCGGAAATCAACGCCGCGTTCAGTGTGCCGCCGTTCCAATACCAGCAATTGGAGCAGGCCGGCGTGCACACCGTGCTCAATTCGTTCGACGTCATGGGTGGCTCGCACTCCTTCACCGTGGCGTGGACCTCGGCAAAATTCCGCGACAAGAACCCGGTCCTTTACAAGGCGCTGATCGCGGCGCTCAAGGAAGCCACCGACATCGTCAACAAAGACAAGGCTGCCGCCAGCGCGCTGTGGATCGAGGATTCCAAATCCAAGTTGCCACCCGACATGGTGGCCAAGATCGTCGCCGGCCCGCAGGTGCAGTGGACGCTGACACCGGAGGCCACCATGAAGTTCGCGGATTTCATGGCCAGCGTCGGTACCTTGAAGGTGAAAGCGGCCTCCTGGAAGGATTACTTCTTTCCCGAGGTTTACGATCTCAACGGAAGCTGATTGCCATGAACTTTCCCAAGCCCGCCGTCGGCATGCTGCCGAACGACCGCCTCGCTTATTCCGCGATCCCGACGCGCAAGCCGCTCAAGCTGCCGAAGGGCGCGCGCATGGTGGTGTGGACGATCACCAATGTCGAAGACTGGGACCCGACCCAGACCATGCCGCGCACCGTGTTGACGCCGCCGGCCGGCGGCTCGCCGATGCCCGACATTCCGAACTGGTGCTGGCACGAATACGGCAATCGCGTGGGCTTCTGGCGCCTGCTGAAAGTCTATGACGAGTTCAAGATTCCCGGCGTGATGAACATCAACGGCGTCGCCGTCGAAGCCTATCCCGAGATCGTGCAAGCTTGCGTCGAGCGCAACTGGGAGTTCGTCGGCCACGGCTACACCCAGCGCAACATGCAGAAGGTGGAGAACGAGCGCGCCGACATCCGCAAATGCGTCGAGGTCCTAGAAAAGGCCACCGGCAAACGCCCGCGCGGCTGGCTCGGCCCCGGCCTGACCGAAACCTGGGAGACGCCGGATATCCTCGCCGAGGAAGGCTACGACTATGTAGCCGACTGGGTGCTCGACGATCAGCCGGTCTGGATGAAGACGCGCGGCAAGCCGATCCTCAACATCCCCTATACCCAGGAATGCAACGACGTCGCCATGATGCTGATCCAGCACCACAAGGCCTCGGAATTCTACGAGCGGGCGATGGACCAGTTCGAGCAGATCTACAAGGACGCCAAGGGCTCCGCCCGGGTAATGGCGATCTCAGTGCACCCCTACATCATGGGCGCGCCGCACCGGGCGAAATATTTCCGTAAGATTTACGAGAAGATCCGGAAAAAGAAGGATGTTCTGTTCTGGACCGGCGCGCAGATCGCGGATTGGTACAAAAATGCCGGGCCGAAGCCGTGAATAACGGCGCGGCAGGCCTTGGTTTCGGGTAGGCGGTAGACTATTCGTTACAACATGCCTCCGACCACGAAAATTACCGACAAGAAGACCATCGCCGAGCAGACGGCGAAAATGTATCTCGACGTCGGCGCCGTCCGTTTCATGGAAGAAAAGCCATTCATCTTCACCTCGGGCTGGGCCAGCCCGGTTTATAACGACTCGCGCTGGCTGATTTCGTTTCCAGAGGTGCGCAGCGCGATGATGGATTTCGCCATCACCACCATCGACCGCGACATCGGCCGCGACAAAATCGATGCGGTGGCGGGCGGCGAGACTGCCGGCATCGCCTTTGCCGCCTGGGTGGCAGAGCGGCTGAACTTGCCGATGCAATATGTGCGCAAAAAAGCCAAAGGCTTTGGCCGCAACGCGCAGATCGAAGGCCAGTTGCTGCCCGGCCAGCGCGTGCTGCTGGTGGAAGACCTCGCCACCGACGGCCGCAGCAAAGTGAATTTCGTCAAGGCGATCCGCGACGCCGGCGGTCTGTGCGAGCACTGTTTCGTCATTTTCTTTTACGACATCTATCCCGAGGGCAAAAAAATTCTCGCCGATCTTGGCGTTACGCTGCATGCGCTGACCACCTGGTGGGATGTGCTCGCCGTCGCCAAGGCGAGCGGTAAGTTTGACGGCAAGATGCTGGGTGAGGTCGAGAAGTTCATGCACGACCCGGCCGGCTGGTCGAAGGCGCATGGCGGGGTGGCGACAGCGGCGGAGTGACGCTACTGCAACTTGCGCTGCAAACGCGTCACCGCCAGATCGAGCGCCGAGAGAAATCGCGAAATATCCTGACGGCTGAGCGGCGGCGGACCGCGCGTGGTCGCACCGGCGCTGCGCAAATCGGTGAGCAAGTCTCTCGTGGCCAAAGCCATGCCAATCGAATCGTCGGTGAAGAGCCTGCCGGTCGGCCCGATCACCGCCGCCCCCTTGCGCACGCAACGGCCGGCCAGCGGAATGTCGGCGGTGATGACGATGTCGGTCGGCCCGGCACGTTCCACGATCCAGTCATCGGCGATATCGGGGCCTTCCGCGACAATGACGCGCTCGATCAGCCCGCTGCGCGGAACCGACATGAAGGCGTTGGCCACCACATAGACATGAAGCGCGTAGCGCTCCGCCACCCGATAGATTTCAGGCTTCACCGGACAGGCATCGGCATCGACGAAGATGCGTATCGCGGGCTTTTCCGGCTCTTCCATGACCTGCGCCGTCGTGCTCCAATCGAACAAATTCAGGGAGGCATCAATGGCCAAGGCACGCAAGAAAGTCCAGGCGCGGCGCAAACCGGCGGGCCGCAAAGCAACCGCGCGGCGCCCAGCGAAAGTAAAAGCCAAGGCGCGAACCAAGCCGCGGCCGAAACATAAATTCACGGTCAGCCATCACCGCGACGAAGATTTCGACCAGGGCCTGCGCTCTTACGCCAAATACCGCGATCTAGGGATCGCGCCGGCGACCGGCGGCATGGTGCAGGCCCACGTCATCCGCTTCATTCCGCCGTTCCAGCCGGAAGAAGTCTCGACGCCGCATTATCATGACGTCGATTTTCAGATGATCTATGTGCTCAAGGGTTGGATCACGAGCGAATTCGAGGGCGAAGGCGTGCACACGTTCCACGCCGGCTCGTGCTGGATCCAGCCGCCGAAGATCAAGCACACCGTGCTCGGCTATTCCGACGATTGCGAACTACTCGAGATCGTGCTGCCGGCCGATTTTGAGACGGTGACGTTGGTGGAATAGCGCATGATCCCGAAAAGTGGGAACCGGTTTTCGGATAAGATCATGCGCAAGTTAAAAAGATTCTAGCGCGGCTCGCGCGATGGCGGCTCGATATCGTCGTCCGACAGCACGCGCAGCGCGGCGCCTTCGACGTCGCTGTATTGGCCGCTGCGCAGAGCCCACAGGAATCCGAACAGGCCGATCAGGCCCAGGCCCAGCGCCATCGGGATGAGATAAATGAGCACGTTCATGGCCCGCATCCTAAGTTTCTTTGTTTGCGCATGATCTTATCCGAAAACCGGTTCCCACTTTTCGGGATCATGCGCGGCGCCCGCGTAGCGCGTTGAGCGTCACCATGATCGACGAACCTGACATCGCCAGCGCGGCGATCAGCGGGGTGACCGCGCCGGCGATGGCGACCGGCACCGCGATGGCATTATAGACCACCGCCAGCCAAAGATTTTGCTTCATCAACGCGCGCGCGCGGCGGGCGATTAGGATCGCATCGAGCACCGGCGCGAGCCGTTCGCCCAGGAACACCGCGTCGGCCTGCGCCTGCGTGACGTCGGCGGCGGCAATCGGCGAGAGCGACACATGCGCGGTGGCGAGCGCCGGCGCGTCGTTGAGACCGTCGCCGACCATCAAGACGCGGCGGCCATGAGCTTTGAGCGCTTCGATGAATGCGATCTTGTCGGCCGGCTTCAAGCCACCTTGCCAATTGACGATGCCGAGCGCGCAGGCGATCGGCTCCACTGCGTCTTCGCGATCGCCGGACAGGATGTGCAGATCGAGCCCAAGCCGGCCAAGCGCCTTCACCACCTCGACCGCGTCCGGCCGCAGCTTCTGGCTGATCGCGATGGTCGCCGATTGCCCGCCATGGGCAAAATAAATGTGCGAGGCGCCCGGCTCGTGCGCTACACTTTGCGCGACGCCGCAAAATTCGGCGCTGCCGAGCCGCGCTTCGGCACTGTCGATCATGGCGCGCACGCCCTGCCCCGGCTCTTCGGTCGCGCCGTCGAACGGGGTACGCGTCGTCGCTTCGCGCGCCAGCGCGACCGCCAACGGGTGCCGGCTCGACAACGCGAGACAGGACGCCTTCTGCAGCAAGCCGGAATCGATCGCGGCGGCATTGATCACGCGCGGCTCCGGTAGAGTGAGCGTGCCGGTCTTGTCGAAGATGACAGTGTCGGCTTCTCCCAGCCGCTCGATAGCGTCGCCGGCATTCAAAATGACGCCGGCGCGGAATAGCGCGCCCGTCGCCACCACCTGCACCGCCGGGATCGCCAGCGCCAGCGCGCAGGGACATGTGATGATGAGGACGGCGATGGCCGTCACCACCGCATCATGGACGGATGCGCCGGCGAGCCACCAGCCGACGAGCGTCAATGCCGCCGTCGCATGCACCATCGGCGCGTAGAAACGCGCGGCGCGGTCGGCGAGCCGCATGGTGGCCGACTTCGCGCTCGCCGCTTTCTCCAAAAGCCGCTCGATTTCGTCCAGCAGCGTCGAGCGGTCGGCGGCGGTCACCCGCATGGTGAGCGCGCCGGAATAGTTCATGCTGCCGGCGTAGATGACGGCGCCGGCCTCGATCTTGCGGCGCGCGGTCTCGCCGGTAATCAGGCTCTCGTCGAGCTCGGATACGCCGTTGAGCACGCTGCCGTCGGCCGGCACCCGCTCGCCCGGCCGCACCAGCAGCCGGTCGCCGGCATGCAGCGCCGCCACCGGCACGCTGACCAGCTCGTCGTCCATGAATCGGTGCGCGGTTTCGGCTTTCAACGCCGCCAGGTTGCCGGCGACCGCGCGCGTCTTGCGGCGCATGGCGTGATCGAGCGCGCGCCCGACCAGCAGGAAGAACAGCAGCATGATCGCCGAATCGTAATAGGCGTCCTTGGCGTGATGGGCGGTCTCGACCACCGACATGCCGAGCGCGAGCGTCACGCCGAGCGAGATCGGCACGTCCATGTTGAGCGCGCCGGAACGCAAGGCGCGCCAGGCGCTGGCGAAAAACGGCCGGCCGGCATAGGCCGCCGCCGGCAGAGCGATCAGCGCCGAAGCCCAATGGAAGAAATCGCGCGTCTCCGGCGTGATGTCGGTGGCATTGCCCGACCATACCGACACCGACAGCAGCATGATGTTCATGGCGGCAAAGCCGGCGACCGCCAGACAGCGCGTGAGGCGGCGCGCCTCGGTCGCCTCCTCCTGCTCGGCGCGCAAGGGCGCGAACGGATAGCCGTGATAGCCAGCATCCTCAAGCGTTTGCAGAATCTGGGCCGGCGCGATGGCGCCGTCGGTCCAATCCACGTGCAGACGCCGATTGGTGAAATTGAGCCGCGCCTCGGTCACCCCCGGCAGGCGCTTCACCGCGCCCTCAATGCGGGCGATGCAGGCGCCGCAGGCAATGCCTTCGACCGCGAGATCTATGCCGAGCGTGCCGTCGCCGGACGGCCTGGCAAAGAGCGAGAGATCGAGGGCTTCGCTCATGGTTTTCTTTTGGCTCTTTTTGCCGGCGCTAGCGCAACGAGACGCGGCTGCGCGAGCGGAACACCCGCTGATCGCCGCGATAAAAATCGACGATCAATTCCCACTGCCCCGGCTGCGCCTCGGCCGCGCCGTGAAAGATGCCTGCGGCCGCGCTGCGAACCGCAATGACGCGATCGAGTCGGTCATCGGCCGGATGCGCCAACCGCGCATCCGCGCTCAGGTCTGCGAGCGGCGTCCCCTGCGCATCGCGCACGCTCACGTCGAGCACCGCAACGCCCGCGCCATCGCGCGTGAGCGTGCCGCTCACCTGCCAATGCAGAGCATCCTGCCGCGCCACCAAATTAAGTTCCTGCTCAAATTGCAGGCCGGCCTTGTACGAGCTCAGCGTCTCGACGCCGCCGAAGGTCGAAATCGCGGCCTGAACCAGCACCCCGTTCACCGCGAAGACGATGCCAAAAAACGCCACCAGCCAAAGTAAAACTTTGCCGCCGGTCAGCTCGCGCGGCTGTTTTTGTTTTCGGTCGGAAGTGCTTTTCATCTTGTCCCCTCCGTTCACGGCCCGAAAAAGTGGTCGTACGCCTCGGCCTGTACGCCGGTCGCCACATCGGTCAGGCGAAACACGATGCGGGTCGAGGCCGGCGGCGTATCGCCGTAGTCGGTCACCAGCACGCGCACTTCGCGGGTCTGGTCGGGGCCGACGTCGATCAGCAACTGGCCGTCCTCGCGCGGCGGCACGCCGACAAAATCGATCAGGCTGGCCGGCAGGCCGTTGAAAGCCAGGATGAAATCGCGCTTGCGCAACTGCTTATTAACGATGCGGATGGTGTAGCCGTTGCGCACCGCCCCGTCGGATAGCCGCACGGACATTGGATTGCGGTCGTGGATGCTGCTGATGCCCTCGCTGTCGCGCGTCGCCAGCGTGAAGATCATGATGCCGCCGGCGATGGCGATCACCGCGGCATAGAGCACCGTGCGCACGCGCACCAATTTGACGAAAGGCTGCTGGCCCTCCATCCGGCGCTTGATGTTGATGTCGGTGTCAAAGGCAATGAGGCCGGTGGCGCGGCCGATTTTCGACATCATCGCGTCGCAGGCGTCGATGCAAAGGCCGCATTGGATGCAGCCGAGATCGGCGCCCTGGCGGATGTCGACGCCGGTGGGACAGACATGAACGCACTGCTTGCAGTTGACGCAGTCACCGGCCGGCTTGCCTTGCGCGCGCAATTCGGCCGCCTTCGTCACTGAGCCGCGCGGCTCGCCGCGGTCGTAGCGATAGGTGACGTTGAGCGCGTATTCGTCGGTGAGCGCGGCCTGGATGCGCGGCCACGGGCACATATAAAGACAGACCTGCTCGCGCATGTGGCCGGCGAGCGTGTAGGTCGTGAACGTCAGAATGCCGATCCAAACATAGGCCACGAACGGCGCCTGCAAGGTGGCGAGATGCTTCACCAGCGTGGGCGCGTCGGCGAAATAGAGCACCCAGGCGCCGCCGGTCCACCACGCGACCATCAACCAGAGGAAATGCTTCACGCCCTTGCGCGCGTAGGTCTCGAACGTCCATTTCCGCTGGTCGCGATGCATGTGCTCGCGCCGGTCGCCTTCCACCAGACGCTCGATGGCGAAGAACAGGTCGGTCCATACCGTTTGCGGGCATAGATAGCCGCACCAGACCCTGCCGGCGACCGCGTTCATCAGAAACAGGACGATCGACGCCAGGATCAGCAGGCCGGTGAGGTAGTAGACCTCCTGCGGCCAAATCTCGATGAAGAAGAAATAGAAACGGCTACCGGGGAAATCGATCAGCACCGCCTGGTGCGGTGCATTCGGACCGCGATCCCAGCGCACGAACGGCAGCAAATAGTAGATGGCGAGGGTGACGAGCAGCACCGCCCATTTGATCTTGCGGAACGTGCCTTGCACGCTTTGCGGATAAATCTTGCGCCGCGGCGCATAGAGCGGGATGTTGTCGTCGGGCGGCGGGTGGCCCAGTTCAGCCGCCGCTACCAGCCGCGCCAAGTCCGGCGCCGCGGGCGCCGCCTGGTCGAGCGATAAGGTGCGGACGGCCTGCACAATCACTTCTCTCCACCGCCGAAGCTATAGACGTAGACGACAAGCGCCTTGATGATCGGCTCGCTCAGACGGCCTTGCCAGGCCGGCATCACGCCGCCGCGCCCGTTTTGCAAGCCCTGCACGATGGTTGCCTTGTCGGACCCGTAGAGCCAGATCTTGTCGGTGAGATTAGGCCCGCCGAGCTCGCGGTTACCCTTGCCTTCGGGCCCATGGCACAACACGCAATTATCGGCGAACACCTTCTTACCGAGCGCGAGATCGGCGTCCTTCTCCACGGGAAGCGCGGACAGCGAGCGGACAAAATCGGCCACCGCCGAAATCTCGTTGGCCTTGAGGATGCCGTCACGGCCGAAGGCCGGCATGTTGCCCTCGTGATCGTCTTTGTCACCCGAGCGCGCGCCGTGACGGACGGTCTGCTCGATCTCGGCCAGCTTGCCGCCCCACAGCCAGTCGTCGTCGTTGAGATTGGGATAGCCCCTGGCCCCGCCACCGCCGGCGCCGTGACAGGGCGCGCAATTATCGGCGAAAGCCACGCGCCCCTGGGCGCGGGCGAAATCGAGCAGTTGCGGATCGTTCACGATATCGGCAACCGGCGCGTTGGTAAGCTTGTCCATCATCGGCCCGCGCAGCAGCTTGAGCTCATTTAGATCATCGACCACCGCGCTGCGCGAATGCCAGCCGAAGGTGCCTTGCGTTGCCGACGTCAACAGCGGCCAAGCCGGGTAGACGACCCAATAGCCGATCGCCCAAACGATGGTCAGGTAGAACGTCCACAGCCACCAGCGCGGCAGCGGCGTATTGAGCTCGTGGATGCCGTCCCAGTCATGACCGGTGGTCGCTGTGCCGGTGACTGGATCGATGTCTTTATGTTCTTGTTCATTAAGTTCTTGAGCCACCGGTCAGTCCTCCCGCAGCGGAATGCGTGCCGCCTCGTCGAATTGCTTTTTTCGCGAGGGCCACAGCGCGTAGAGCAGCACCAGCGCGAAGATGACGACGAAATAGACGAGGCCCCAGGTCTGGGCGAATTCGGCCACGGCTTTGTAGGTTACGTCCATCGCGGTCACCGGATATTGGCTTTGTCGTCGTAGAGCTTGAAATCCACCTGCGTACCGAGCATCTGCAGATAGGCAATCAATGCGTCGGCTTCGGTGACGCGGGCCGGATTGCCGTCGAAGTCGCGCGCCTGCGCTTTCGGGTAGCGCTTGGCGAGATCGGCGGCCTCGGGACTGTCGGCGGTTGCTTGCGTCACCACGTCGGCGGTGGCGTGGGCGATCATGTCCGGCGTATAGGGCACGCCGACCAGCGCCAGCGCTATCAGATTATCGGCGATATGCGCAAAGTCGAGATCAGTTTCCGCCAGCCAGGAGTAGTCCGGCATCACCGAGCCGGGCACCACCGATCGCGGATCGCGCAAGTGGTCGCGGTGCCAGTTGTCGGAATATTTGCCGCCGACGCGGGCGAGATCGGGACCGGTGCGCTTGCTGCCCCACTGGAACGGGTGGTCGTACATGCTTTCGACGGCGAGCGAATAATGGCCGTAGCGCTCGACCTCGTCGCGCAGCGGGCGAATCATCTGCGAATGGCAGAGATAGCAGCCTTCGCGCACATAGATATCGCGGCCGGCGAGTTCGAGTGGCGTATAGGGACGCACGCCGTCGACCTTTTCGATCGTGTTCTTCAGATAGAACAGCGGCACGATCTCGACCAGTCCGCCGATGGCGATGACGATCAGAATGCCGATCACCAGAATGATCGAATTCTTTTCGAGGATGGCGTGTTTCTGCCAAAGCGACATTGTCTTTGTCCCCGCCTTATTCCGCCGGCGCCAACGCGACGCCGGCCGGCTCGACAGCTTCCGCCGAATTCACCGTTTTCCAGAGGTTCCACACCATGACCAGCGCGCCGATGAGGAACAGCAGACCGCCGAGCGCGCGGATGACGTAGAACGGATGCATCGCCTCCACCGTCTCGACGAACGAATATTCGAGGAAGCCGAGGCTGGTGTAGGCGCGCCACATCACGCCTTGCAAAATTCCCGACACCCACATCGCGGTGATGTAGAGCACGATGCCGATGGTCGATATCCAGAAGTGCCAGTTGACCAGCTTGAGCGAGTAAAGCTTGCGGTTCCACAGCCACGGCACCAGGCAGTAGATGGCGCCAAACGAGATATAGGCGACCCAGCCGAGCGCGCCGGAATGCACGTGGCCGATGGTCCAGTCGGTGTAGTGCGACAACGAATTGACGATCTTCACCGACATCAACGGACCCTCGAAGGTCGACATGCCGTAGAAGGCGACCGACACCACCATCATGCGCAACACCGGATCGGTGCGCAGCTTGTCCCAAGCGCCCGACAGCGTCATGATTCCGTTGATCATGCCGCCCCATGACGGCATCCACAGCATGATGGAGAAAGTCATGCCGAGCGTCTGCGCCCAGTCGGGCAGCGCGGTGTAGTGCAGGTGATGCGGGCCGGCCCAGATATAGAGGAAGATCAGCGCCCAGAAATGGATGATCGACAGCCGGTAGCTATAGATCGGCCGGTTCGCCTGCTTGGGAATGAAATAGTACATGATGGCGAGGAAGCCGGCGGTGAGGAAGAATCCGACCGCGTTGTGGCCGTACCACCATTGCACCATGGCATCCTGCACGCCCGACCAGACGACGTAGGACTTAGGGCTGAACATCGACACCGGCACCGCCGCGTTATTGCCGAGATGCAGCACCGCGATGGTGAGAATAAAGGCGAGATAGAACCAGTTGGCGACGTAGATGTGCGGTTCGGTGCGCCGCATGATGGTGCCGAGGAAGACCAGGAAATAAGTCACCCACACGATGGTCAGCCAAAGATCGGCGTACCATTCCGGCTCGGCATATTCCTTCGACTGGGTGATGCCAAGCAGATAGCCGGTACCGGCGATGAGTATGAAGAAATTGTAGCCGAGCACGACGAACCAGGGCGCCAGGTCGCCGGCGAGCCGCGCGCGGCAGGTGCGCTGCACGACATAGAACGACGTGCCGATCAGCACGTTGCCGCCGAAGGCGAAGATTACCGCCGATGTGTGCAGCGGTCGCAAGCGCCCGAAGGTGGTCCACGGCAGATCTAGATTGAGAATCGGATACGCCAGTTCGCTGGCGATGTAGAGGCCGACGGTGAATCCGGCGATGCCCCAGAACATGGCGGCGACGGTCGCGAACTTGACCGGGCCCATGTTGTAATTCGGCTTGCCGTCGATGGTCAGCGGTGGCGGCTCGGCTGGCCGCTCGTAATAGCGATTGACGATGGCGAACACCGCGGCGACGCTGGCGGCCGTAAACAGATAAGCGTGGAACGCGAATTCCGGCGTATAGGCCTTGGCCGCCACCACGATCGACAGAAGCGCCAATGCCGCCATGGCCAGCGCCAGTCCTCCCTCGCCGAGAGCCATGGGCTTTTTAGGAGCGAACGCGTTCGCCATGCTGCTATTCCGTTGTCTGGTTGGCCTGGAAAATGAAGGGGCCGCAGTGAAAACTATCCGCCAAGGCCCGGGTACTCTCTTTGACGCAGGTCAAATGAGCGTGTTTTGGGCCATCAATCACCGCGCCACCCCCGACAGCGCGGGCGCCGGCGGCCGGTGGATCCGCCCGGGCCGGCCGGATACGATACGGACCGAGGCTGCCAGGACGCGCCACTGACCTGTTCCGGTCAGGCGTAGCCGAGCCAATGCCAATAGGTGGCGCCCAGCACCATCACCAGCGCGAGCGCAATCACCGTCAGCACGAAGCCGGTGCGCACGAAGTCGCGTGCGTTGAACGTCTCCGTGCCATAGGCGACCATGTTCTGCGGCGCGTTCACCACCAGGATGAAGCCGAAGCTGACCACGAATTGCAGCAACATCGTCATGCCGATGATGTTGATGCCGGGGGTCGCCACGCCTTTGAGCACCGCGATCACGATCGGGATCATGGCCGAGGCCAATGCGGTGGCGCTGGCGAAGCCGAGATGGACGACGACCAGGAACAGGCTCATCACCCCGAGGATGAAGAGCACGGTGGCGTTCTTCAGGCCGAACTCCGCCACCACGATGTTGGCCAACCAGGTTGCCGCGTTGGTCTGCAACAAGGCGGTGCCGAGGCTGATGCCGACACCGAACAGGACGATAGTGCCCCACGGAATCTTCGGTTGCGCTTCTTTCCAGGTCATGATGCCGAAGCCGGGCATGAACATCAGCGCCACCGCCGTGATCGTGGTGGTGCTGGTATCGAATTTATGCAGCACGCCTTCAGTCGCCCAGAACGCGATCAAGGTCAACGACAGCGCCAACAGCTTAATTTCCGAGGCCTTCATTCGACCAAGCGCGGCGAGCGATTTTCGAATGCCTTCACGGCCTCCGGGCACTTCCGCCACTTCCGGCGGCATCATGCGCGTCATGACGAAATAGAGCGCGATACACATCAGAATGGCGAACGGCCCGGCGGCAATCAGCCAATCGAGCCAGGTGATGGTCTTGCCGAACGTCTTCTCGATGAAACCGATGGCGACCATGTTTTGTGCCGCAGCGGTTTTGATGCCGACGTTCCAGATGCTGGCGGTCTGCACCGTCGTGATCATCAACATGCTGGCGAAGGCGCCGCGTTTGTTGACGCCGTAGGCCGCGATGATGCCGAGCGTGATCGGAACCAGGCAAGCCACCCGCGCGGTGGTTGACGGCACCATGAGCGCGATCACAAAGCCGACCAGGATGGTGCCGACCACGACGGCGCGGGTTTCGGTGCCAACGCGCGAGAGAATGCTGAGCGCAATTCGCTTGTCGAGGCCGGTCGCGGTCATGGCGGCAGCCAGGAACAGCGCCGCCGCGACCAGCACGAGCGCGGTATTGGCGAATCCGCTGAAGGCCATGCCCAGCGCGCCGCTCGTGCCGAGAAGGACTTTCGGGTTCGCAACGTTCGGCGCCAAGCCAAGCAGAAATGCCATCAATGCAGCGATCACGATCGCCGAGACGGCATAATCGATGGCCTCCGTCATCCAAATGATGACGGAGAAAGCGAGAATGGCGAGCATGCGGTGGCCGGCCACCGGCAAACCCTCCGGAGTCGGCAGCAATAGAATGACAACCAGCGCCGCAACCGCGGCCAACAGGCCCCAGTTCGAGGCAAACCAGTTCGATTCCTTGACGCTCGGCTGCGTGGCCGCGCGAACCGTGGGTTGAGCGAGGGTGGACATGGATTCCCCCATGGAAAAAATGCCGTTTGATGCAGCATTCACACAACGCGAAAGCGCGCGTTGAGAAAGATCAATGGCCTTGAAATTACTCGCCGGCTGACCGCAGCACGGGCGCTGCGGTAGCGGGCTATGGCGGAAAGATAAAAAGGCGCGCCCCGCGCCACTTGGGCCGCGAGGCGCGCCTTGCTCGGCGCCCCTGACTTAGGCGGCGGCCTTAACGTCGATCTTTTTGACTTGAGCCGGCGCCGGCTTCGGCACCGTCACCTTGAGCACGCCTTTGTCGATACTGGCCTTGATGGCATCGGCATTGACGCCTTCCGGCAATTCGAGCGAGCGCACGAACGAACCATAGCTGCGCTCGACCAGCCGGTAGGTCTTATCCTTCTCTTCCTTTTCCGCCTTTTTCTCGCCGCGGATCGTGAGGACGTTATCGGCGAGATTCACCTGCACGTCCTTTTCCTCGAGGCCGGGCAGTTCGGCGGTTATCTCGATTTGCTTGTCGGTTTCCGTTACGTCCAGGTTTGGCAGCAACTCGGCGGCGCCACCGGTGGAAAACGCGGGGAACCCGCGGGTAAAGTCGTCGAACAGCCGGTCGATTTCGCGTTGCAGGGACATGAAAGCATTATCGCTGCGCGCGACATTGCGGTCGCGGCCGATCGGCATGAGTGATCTGAGATTCATGGAACACCTCCGCATTTTGCGGCGCCATCTTTTGGTGGCGTCAAAATACCCAATGCACAAATATCCTGACCGTACCTTGCGCCAGGTCAAAAGAATCAAAATAAAGCCACGTCCGCGCTGGCCGACCCGCCCACGGATATGCGTGCGCTGTTAATGCGTTAGTGTGGCATCTTCCGGCTCGATGGTCATGCCGGTGGTCGGCTCGATCCAGACCAGGTGATCCTTCACTGCCTTGACGCCGGGAACGTTTTCGGCGGCGATTTTAAGCGCCTCGCGCTGGCGTTCGTCGACGATCACGCCCCACAGTTCGACCACGCCGTCATGCACCACGACGTTGGCGGTCGCCGCCGGCGCCCATTGCTCTTTTTGTATCTCCGCCAGCAGATGCTCCCGGATGGCGGCATCGTCCTTGGCGGCGGGCTGCGCCACGCGCGCCAGACTGACCATGGCGTGCATGAGATTGGAGCGCGTTACGATTCCGACCACCTGGCCGCCGCAGACGACCGGCACGCGTTTGATGCGGCGGCGCTCCATCAGGTCGACGATGTCTTCGATCGGCGTGACTTCATCGACGGTCTGCACTTCGGGGGTCATCACTTCGGAGACCTTGCTGCCGTGCGAATGGCTGTATTCGGCGGCGATGCGGCCGGGTCCCATCAGGAATTCGAGCCAGCGCGAACGTCGCCGCTCGGTCTTGGTCTCGCGGCGGCGCAGGAAGTCGCCTTCCGACAGCACCCCGACCAGGTTGCCGTCTTTGTCGATCACCGGCAGGCCGCTGATGTGATGCTGAAGCATCAGCCGCGCCGCCTGCAACACCGTCGCATCCGGATCGATCGAAATGACATCTCTGGTCATCACGTGTTCGGCGTTCATGGCAGCCTCCATCATTTTGCAGGTCATGCCAGCACAAAAACGTGGTCTTGGCCTTGATGCAGGTCAACGGACGGTTGCGGCGCTCAGTGCTTCCATTCCGGCGGCGGCACCGGTGTCCATGTGCGCTTGAGCCGCAAGTCGTCGGCAATGGCGGTGGCAGCGATATAGCCGGGCGCCCCGTTGACGCCGCCGCCATTGCCCGAAGACGAGCCGCAGAGATAGAGCCCTTCCACCGGCGTGCGCGAGCCGGGCAGCAGCGGGTGCGGCCGGTTGATGCCCAGCTGGCTTGGCACATAGGCGCCCATTCGCACCGCGCCCTGTCGCATATTGATATTGAGCCGCTCGACATCGAGCGGCGTGAACAGCGTGCTGCCGAGTAGATTGTCGCCTTCCAGGTTGGAGGCATAAACGCGCCAGTAATCCAGAATGCGCTGGGTATAGTCCTTGCGATTCCTGTCCCACTCCTGCGGTCCACCATCGACCGAATAGGGCGCGAATGGCCACCAGAACGCCGCGTGCTGGCCGGGCGGCGCATAGGTCGGATCGAAATGACTGTTGCAGGCGCCATTTCCCATCAACACCTTGGGAAACTTCTTCGCCGCGCAATCCTCGAAACAGCTGGCCACCTCATCGATATGGTCCATACCGAAGAAGATATTGTAGGCGCGCGCGATCTCGGGATCGAAGGCGGCCGCGCGATAGGCCGGCGCGTGGCGGAGCGCGAGGTGCAAGGTGACCAGGCTGTGGTTGCCCCAGTGCCAGGCTTTCGCCTTCTCGCGCACCGGCGCGGGGAACAGTTCCTCGCCGGCCATTTGCACGGTCGCCGGAAAATCGATGGCGCTGGCGACGAATTTGCGCCCCGCGATGAAGCGGCCGTCGGCGAGCGTAACGCCGGTAGCGCGGCCGCTCTCGACCTTGATCTCCCTGACGTCGGCGCCGGTGACGACTTGGCCGCCGCCGGCCTCCACCACCCGCGCCAGCGCGTTCACCAAGGACACCGCCCCGCCGACCGGCAAGGTGAAACTGGCGATGTTGGCGAAAATCGCCGGGAACACGATGCCGGCGCCCGCGACGTTCTCGGTCGTGATCACGTGCATATAAGACGTGAACAGCGTCCGGATGCGCTCGTCGACGAAATGCTTGCGTACCACGCTGAACAGATCGTGCTGCGCGTGCGAGAGCAGCTCCTTGGCTTGCGGTCCGCTTAGCCGGTCGAGCAATTGCTCGCGCGGCAGCGGCGCGTTGTAGAGCAGCGAGGCCAGCAGCGGCCGCATCTCGATGCAGTAGGTGTGCCAAAGCGCGCGGAAGGTCTCCGCGTCCTGCCTGGAAAAACGCGCAAGCGAGGCGCAGGATTTGTCGAGATCCTTGTGGATGACGATCCCGGTGCCGTCGCGGAATACGGCCGCCTGCTGCACCGGCGGCTCGATATAGGAAAAGCCGTAGCGATAAAGCTCGAGATCCTCGATCAGCGGGCAATGGCTCATGCCCATGTAGAAATTGGCGTGCAAATTGAGCCGGAAGCCGGGAAGCCGGTCGCTGTCGGTGCTGCAGCCGCCGCCGATGATGGCGTTGCGCTCGAGCACCGCGACTTTCATTCCGGCGCGCGCCAGATAAGCGGCGAGCGTCAATCCGTTATGACCGGCGCCGATGACAACACCATCAAAACTCGTCATGCCGCCCCGGTTAGACGCTTGCGAGAACGCACCGCGATTTGGGGAAGAACCTACTATGCCGGCGGCATAACGCGACAACGGATCGATGCCGCCGCGCACGTGTTGACGCGCACAAAAAAATGCCCCGGCGAGGGGTGCCGGGGCAGTAAAGCCGAACATTTATCAGGGAGAACGACGTTCGGCGTTAAACTCTACGCACGCTAGGCATTCAATCGGTTGAGCGCCGCACGATTACGCAACACGATGCGGCGGGAACTCGGCACCGCGATCGCCGCGGTATTTTCAAGCTGGGTCAGCGTGCGCGATACGGTTTCGATAGTGAGGCCGAGATAGTCGGCGATATCCTGGCGCGACATCGGCAGATCAATCTCGTTGCCCATGGGTACGCGCGCTGCCATTTCCAGCAGGAACCCGGCCACGCGCTCCTGCGCGGTCTTGATCAGCAGCAGGATATGGGCCTGCACGCGCTGCAATTCGCCGGCCGTCATGGTCCAGAGCTTGCGGGCGGTCTCATTGTCGCGCGCCGCCAGGTTGACCAGGGCGCTGCGCTTGATGACCAAAACCTTTGAGTTGACGATCGCTTCGGCGGAAAACGTATGCTCGTCGCCAACTTCGAGGCCGAACACGTCGCCGGCCAGATAGAAGGCGCCGATCTGACGGCGGCCATCGTTGAGCACCTTATACGTGCGTATGCTGCCGCTCACCACTTTGTAGAGATATTCCGCCGGCTCGTTTTCGCCGTAGATTTCGGCATTGCGCGAGAACGGCATCGGCGCGCCCATCAGTTCGATTGAGGTGCCGAACGAGTATGAATTCACCGCTGGAACCGGGTGTGCAACATGGCCTGCCGGATGACGCGAAGAACTGCGGTGGAGCATCGTCTGGGTGAGCATGGTGCTGGGTCCTCGATGAATTCGATGGTCATCGATACCCCTGGAGCCGGGCGCTCGAAATTCAGGTAATCTCCATAGGGGTTTTACCGGAGGCGATCGGGGGCACCGCCGCGGCAGGACCGTTAACGCATTAGTTTGGTTAAATGTCTGAAATTGTTGCAAAATTAGAAACTTCGTCGGCGCCCGAGCGCGGCAAGATTATGCGCTATGGCATCGCCCCGACTGCCGTCGCGCTGGCGCTGGCGGCGCGAGCCTTGCTCGCACCGATTCTGCACGATGACTCGATATTTCTTTATTTTGTACCGACGGTGTTGATTTCGGCCGGCGTCGGCGGTCTTGGGCCTGGCCTGCTGGCGACTACGTTAAGCTTGGTGGCCGCGTTTTTTGTGCTCACGAGCGCATCGGCTATTTCAAACACAGGCTTGCTCAATGCCGCCGCATTCGCCGTCATCGGTATAGGCGTGTCCTGGGGCGGCGGGCTGCTGCACCGCAGCCGCCGGCGCGCGATACTCATGACAGGCGACGCGCTGGCGCGCGAGGCGCATCTGCAATCGATTCTCGACACCGTGCCGGAAGCCATGATCGTCATCGACGAGCGCGGCATTATCCAGTCGTTCAGCAGCGCCGCCGAGCGGCTGTTCGGCTGCCGGGCCGCCGAGGCGATCGGACAGAACGTCAGCACCCTGATGCCGGCGCCCTATCACGAGAACCATGACGCCTACCTGCAGCGCTACCTGAACACGGGCGAGCGCCGCATCATCGGCATCGGCCGCGTGGTGGTCGGCCAGCGCAAGGACGGCTCGACCTTTCCGATGGAGCTTGCGGTCGGCGAAATGAAATCGGGTGACCAGCGATTTTTCACCGGCTTTATCCGCGACCTGACCGAGCGGCAGCAAACCGAAGCACGCCTGCAGGAATTGCAGTCCGAGCTCGTCCACATTTCCCGGCTGACGGCGATGGGCGAAATGGCATCGACGCTGGCACACGAACTCAATCAGCCACTGTCGGCGATCGCCAATTACCTGAGAGGCTCGCGACGGCTGCTAGAGGGTGCCAGCGACGAAAAGTCCGCGGCCATGCGCGACGCTTTGGACAAGGCGGGCGACCAGGCCATGCGCGCCGGGCATATTATCCGGCGGCTGCGGGATTTCGTCGCGCGCGGCGAAAGCGAACGGCGCGTGGAAAGCATCACCAAGCTGGTCGAGGAAGCCAGCGCCTTGGCGTTGGTGGGCGTAAAGGATCTCGGCATCCGCGTGCAATTCCAATTCAACCCGGAAATCGATCTGGTGATCGCCGACCGCGTGCAGGTCCAGCAGGTCGTGCTCAATCTGATCCGCAATGCGATGGATGCGATGGAAACGTCGCAGACGCGCGACCTCGTCGTCGCCATCGCGCCGGCGGAAAGCGGCCACGTCAGGATCAGCGTGACCGACAGCGGCTCGGGCATCTCACCCGAGATCGCCGAGCAATTGTTTCAGCCTTTCATCACGACCAAGCGTCACGGCATGGGCGTCGGCTTGTCGATTTCGCGCGCCATCGTCGAAGCGCATAATGGACGAATCTGGGCGGAACCCAATCCCACCGGCGGAACAATATTCCATTTCACTCTTGCGGTCGTAAACCAAGGGGACGTCGACGATGCAGCCTGAGCCGATCATTTATGTGATCGATGATGATGATGCCGTCCGGCAATCGCTCGAATTCCTGTTGCGAACCGCCGGGCACACGGTGCGCGGATTCGAGTCGGCCAAGGCCTTTCTCGAAATCCTGCCCGAGCTGCGGTCCGGCTGCATCATCACCGATGTCCGCATGCCGGACATTACCGGCATCGATCTGCTACGCCGCGTCAAGGAACTCGACGCCGATATTCCGGTGATCATGATCACCGGTCACGGAGACATTTCTCTCGCGGTCGAAGCCATGAAGCTCGGCGCCGTCGATTTTCTGGAAAAGCCCTTCGATGACGACCAATTGCTCGCCGCGCTCAAGTCCACGCTCAGCCAGGATGCCGACCTGGCCGAACGCAAGGCCAAGCTTACGGAAATCCACGACAAGCTGGCGGCGTTGTCGAACCGCGAACGGCAGGTGCTCGAAGGCTTGGTGGCTGGCAGCGCCAACAAGACCATCGCGTTCGATCTCGGCATCAGCCCGCGTACGGTCGAGATCTATCGCGCCAATCTGATGACCAAGATGGCGGCCAACAGCCTGTCCGATCTGGTGCGCATGGCGATGATGGCGGGTATCCTGGAAAATTCCGGCAAGCGCGGGCGCTGAACCGCAGTCTCGACTCATGCCCCGACTATTGGTTGCGCTTCACGCCAAGGCCATTCATGAATCGTGCACGAATCTGCACCGGATCGCGGTCGGTGGTGCCAACCCCTGGCTTGTTGTCGGTACGCACGGCGATCAGGCTCGGCCCGCCGTTTTGCAGCGCGGCGGCGAACAAGCGGTCGAAGTCGTCTTCATCGGCGGCCCAAGCGCTGTTGGCGATCCCTGATCCGCGCGCGATGGCGACCAGATCGGCGGCCGAGGCGCTCGCCGTCGTCTGCCCGCCGGTGATCTGGTAGATGCCGTTGTCCCACACCACCATGGTGAGATTCTTCGGCGCCCGCATCGCGACGGTGGCTAGGCAGCCGAGCTGCATGAGCAGCGAGCCGTCGCCCTCGAGCGCGATCACGTGCCGCTGCGGCTGTGCGATCGCGACGCCGAAGGCGATCGGAATAGCGAGGCCCATGCTGCCTAGCATGTAGAAATTCTGCGGCCGCTGGCCGCACGCCCACAAATCAAAATTGGCATTGCCAATGCCGCCGACCACGGCTTCCTCGCGCTTGAGCTGGCCGACCAGCCGCTTGGTCAAGTCGAAGCGGTTCATCACCTTGGCGTTATGCGCCCCGACGGCTCCGGTTTGTTTGGTCATGGGCGGCTCAAGCCTCGAACACTTTGCCGCCGGTCAGCAGCGGCGAGAGGATGAAGACGACCGGGGCCTGCGTCGCCACCGCCTGCTTGATCGAGCGGTCGATGATGAAGGCGAGCTCGTCCTGGCGCGTGATCGTGTGAGTTTCGACGCCGAGCGAATCGAGCACCGGCCGCATGGTCTTGCACACCATGGCCTGGCCGAGATTGAACTCGCCAAGCGTGCCGCGCTCGGAGACGAAGATCAGCGCCGGGATCTGGCTCGGCACCACCAGCGAGGCGAGAGCATTCGGAATGGTGCCAAAACCGCTGGTCTGCATCAGCACCGCGCCGCGCAACCCGCCCATCCAGGCGCCGGTCACGATGCCGATGGCTTCTTCCTCGCGCGTCGTGGCGAAAGTGGTGAAAAACGCATCGCCGTGCAGCGCCTTGATCAGCGGCGTGAACACTTTGTCCGGGACATAAGTGATGAGCTTGACGTTGTTGCTCTTGAGGGTTGCAAGCACGACCTCGTGCCAGGTATCCGCTCGCGTTTGCATGTCATTCATGGATTATGCATGTCATTCATGGATTAAGTGACGCCATTGCTTCAATAATCGCAAAAGCTTACCCTAATATCGGAACCGGCGCTAACAAGAAACGTTGCTGGCCAATAAGGGGAGGACCATGAAGAAATCACACGGAAATTCGATGCTGTCGCGGCGCCGTATTATCAAGGGCGCCGGCGTGCTGGCGGTCGGCATGGCCGCACAGGCGTTTCTGCGCATCCGGACGGCCTATGCCGCCTACCCGGAGCGACCGGTCAAGATCGTGGTGGCCAATACGCCCGGCGGCCCGTCCGACATCGTAGGCCGCATGGTCGCGGCCGCGTTGCAGGAATCGACTGGCAAGACATTCATCATCGAAAACCGCGGCGGCGCCGGAAGCAATATTGGCATGGGCTACGCCGCACGCTCGGAGCCGGACGGCTACACGCTGCTGTTGGTGACCAACGCCTATTCGATCAATCCAACGCTCTATAACAGCATCCCCTATGACCCGCTTAAGGATTTCGTCGGCGTCAGCGAACTGGCGAGCTCGCCGAATACTTTCGTGGTCAGGTCCGAACTGCCGGCAAAGACGATGAAGGAGTTTGTTGCCCTCGCTCGCTCCACTCCGGACAAGTTCAATGTCTCGACGCCGCCAATCGGAACTTCGCCGCAGCTCCAGGCCACGGTACTGAAGGTGATCGAGAAGCTGCCGAAACTCGAAGAGGTCGTGTTCAAAGGCGGCGGCGATGCGCTGCAGGCGCTGCTCAGCGGGAC
>Ga0209584_10000101_pt1 | contig 21844 bp, 21 predicted proteins | sample NGEPerD_FD_184507 | JGI IMG/M metagenome (GOLD analysis project Ga0209584, IMG submission 184507) | Arctic peat soil microbial communities from the Barrow Environmental Observatory site, Barrow, Alaska, USA - NGEE PermafrostAB12-D... | ecosystem: Environmental > Terrestrial > Soil > Wetlands >...
GGCGCCACGCAGCCGCAGCCGGTCAGCGTCTTGGAAACCTCCGGACCCATCGTCCAGTTCGGCATCCCGGTGGCCCGCACCCTGCTCGACCTCGGTGCGGTGGCGACAGTAGGGGTCGCTCTGCTCGCCCGGTTGGTCGGGTTCGACCGACCGGCGAAGACGGAGCCGGTGATGCGGCCGACCCGGTGGGTGGGGTTGTGGGCCTCGGTGCTCTGGACCGTCGCGGCCCTGATCTCGATCGTGCTGCTGACAGCCGAGCTGCAGCCAGGGGCGGTCCCGACCCCCGGCGCGATCTGGAGTTACCTGTCGAACATCCCAGCCGGCAAGGGCCTGCTGCTGTCCGCCGGCTGCGGGCTGGTCTCGGTGTGGCTGGGCTGGCTGACGATCCGGCACGGCGAGAGCGTCCCGGCCGAACTGCGCGCCGGCGTTGCGCTGTTCGGGTTGTTGCCGTTGCCGCTGACCGGTCACGCGTCGAACTGGATCTACCACGACCTCGGCATGGTCTCCATGGAGTTGCACGTGGTGGCGGCCACCGCCTGGGCCGGGGCGCTCGGCGCCGTGATCATCTTCCTGAGCCGCCGTCCGGACCTGCTTGCGATCGCCCTGCCGAGGTACTCGAAGCTGGCCACCTGGTGCGTGTTCCTGGTCGGGACGACCGGGCTGTTCAACGGCCTGGTGGAGCTCGCGCTCTCACCCGTCACGTCGCTGCCGTCCTCGCTGTGGACCACGCGCTACGGGGTGCTGGTGCTGACCAAGGCGCTCCTGATCGTGGTGATCGCCGCGCTGGCGGTGGTGGTGCGCACGCGACTGTTGCCCCGGATTGCAGCGGGTCGACGGACCGCCGTTGCGGTGTGGTGCGGCTGGGAATTGATCGTGCTGGCGCTGGCCTTCGCGGTCGCCGTGGTGCTCACCCGGGTGCCCGTCACCACGTTCTGAGCCCGCCACGGGACACCCACTCATCAACGGTCATTCGTTGAACGCCCGCACGATGGGCGCGAACCGCTCGACCTCGGCCGGTCCGGCGAGGTCAGGCAGGCTGACGAATACCGTCTGGACGCCGCGGTCAGCCAGCAACCGGTACCGCCCGACCTGCTGCTCCACCGTCCCCGCGTGATGGGCCGCGGCGTAAGACTTGGCCGATGTGCGGCCCCGATGCGCCTCGACGAGGCGACCCACCTGATCAGGGTCGTCACCGACGATCGGCAGGTCGAGCACGGTGACCTGCAGGTCGTCGATCGTCCGTCCGGCGCGCTGCAGGTGGCCGCGGAGCACCTCCAGCTTGTGGTCGAGCACCGGCAGCGACGAGCTGAGATTGCAGCCGTCCGCGAGCTCCGCGGCGATCCGCAAAGTCCGGCGTTCGCCACCGCCGCCGACGATGATCGGCACCCGACCGGGACGCGGATAGCACGTCGTTTCCGGCGACCGTCCATGTGGTTTGGTACCGGGACCCCAAAACGCCCGGAGGGTGCCGATGGTTGCCTCCAGCGCGTCGAGCCGGGTCCTTGCGTCGGGGAACGGCAGGTCGTAGGCGGCGTGTTCACGCTCGTACCACCCGGCGCCCAGCCCGCAGAACGCCCGGCCGCCGGACACCGCGTCCAGGCTGGCGACGATCTTGGCGAGCAACGGCGCGGATCGGAACGTCACCGGCGTGACCAGTGCGCCGAGTTCGAGTCGTTCGGTGACGCCGGCCAGGTACCCGAGGGTGACGTAGGGCTCCGGGATCGGGTCCCAGACACGGCCGACCTGCGGGATCTGCAGGAGGTGGTCCATCACGGCGATCGCGGCGAACCCGGCCTGCTCGGCGGTCCGCGCGACGTCGGCGAGCCATTGTCGTGGCCCGCTGGGATCCGCTCCCCACGGAAACGCCGAGATCTGCAGGGCGAACCGGAGGCTCGTCGGTCGGCTCCGTTGCGCAGCGGCCGCCGCCCCGCCACCGGGGGCGTGCACCGGCTCCAGGACGGACTCGGGTTCCGCGACGGTGATCAGGTCGAATCGGTCGGCAGCCAGGTCGGCCGCGCCGGCCTTGCGGAACTGTGCCGTGAGCACCGGAGCCGGGACCGGCCGGTCCCGAAGCCGGTTCCGCTGCCGGCACAGGTCGAGCTCGGTGGTGAACCGGACCGCGACGACGGGGAGGCCAGCCGCTCGGCCGATGCTCACCGCCGCGGTCCGGCGCGCCGGGTCGAGGCCGAGAGTGTCGATGACGGTGGTCAGCCCGCGTCGGGTGCGGGCGGCGACGACGGCGTCAAGTAAGGCGAAGGCGTCGTCGGAGGCGTCCAGGTCGCCCTCGCCGCTGCCGACCACCGCCCGCAGCGCGTCGGAGGAAACGATCTCGTTGGAGGCGAAGTGCTGCCGCGCCCAGGTGGTCTTGCCGGACCCGGACGGCCCGACCAGCACCACCAGGGCAGGGGTGGGGATCGCCGTCATCCGCCGAGGGTAAGGCGACACCGCCCGATCCAGCGCCCCTCTCCCGGCGCGGATCAAATACGCAGGCGCGGCTGAACCAGGCGACTTCAGTCACTCCAGTCCCATAACCGCGACGTTCGTGCGCGCCGGCGAAGTTGATCCGCGCCAGGAGAGGGGGTCAGCGGGAGGGGGTGGAGGCGTCCCGGTCCGAGTCGGCCCAGCCGTCCAGGGCGCCGCGGGCGTCGCGCACCGGCTCTGTTCCGTACCGCATCGTCGGGCCGGGCGGCCGCCGAGTGTCCAGCCCGAACGTCCTGTCCGCAAGCAGGGTGACGCCTGCCCAGGTCAGCAGCAGCCCCGCGCAGGCGAGCCAGATCGACGTCCAGGCAACCGGCACCATGTGCAGCGAATCGCCGGCCTCGAAGGCCTGCCGCAGCTGCCCGATCGTCCGATCCGCCAGGTCCGTCGGCGTCGACGACACGACGGTCTGCAGCCACATCGCTCCGTAGCCGGCCACCGAAACGACAACGGCGCCGATCACCGCGCGCAGGTAGGCGTTCGCCCGGAGCAGGAACACCGCGTCGACGCACACCCCCACCAGCAGCAACCAGAACGGCACCACGCTCGGCGGGAAGATGGTGAACGTCAGCAGTGGCCAGATCAGGCAGCGGTAGGCAACGTAGGCGCCGACCACCATCGTCGCGGTCCACCGCCAGCCGACCATGAACCGGGCCAGCACCAGCAGCGGCACGCAGATCGCGATCGCCCACACCGGGTACACCCACGGCGCGATCGGCATCGCGAACGACTGGATCGCGACGTCGTCCACGGGCCGCCCGAGCTGGATGGCCGCGAACTGCAACAACTCGGGTTCGGCGTAGGGCTGGCCGCGGAACCACGATGCGACCTCGAGGATCCCGTACTCCTGCTGGCCGGTCGGGAAGAACATGTTCTCGAACATGAACGCCCAGAGCGCCACCAGCCCGAGCTGCCACTGCCGGGTGTACCCGTGATCAGCGGGAAACGAGTGGTACCAGTTTCTTATGACGCCGGCGATCATCACCGCGGTGCCGCCGTAGAGCAGCAGGTGTGACGGTGACCAAGCGGTCAGGTCCAGCCCGTTGACCCGGTGGTTGATGACGTCGATCGGCCCGGCCAGCACGAAGATCCCGGTGCCGATCTGCATGATCCGCAGCGAGCGCCGGTCCGCGCCGTAGCCGGTGAAGGTGTGGGCGAGCACCAGGCCGATGGCGATGCCGGTGCCGACCGTATTGAGCACATGCGCAGCGGCCAGGTCGTCGCGCAGCCACTTGAAGTGCCAGGACACGTCCCAGGACGACCCCAGCAGCTTGAAGGCGAGGGCGACAAGCCACATCCGCTGCATGAACACGGCCAGTGAACGCGGCGTTTCGCGGCCAGGCTCGCCACGCGTCCAGTAGGTGTGCAAGAAGCCCGACAGGCGGTGCATGTGACGGTCCGATCTGCTCTTCGTTCCAGCCGGGTCTCAGGGGAGAAATGGATGGACCAAGGGTACGGGCGGCCGATCACCGCAGGGAACGGCGACGCACACGCTCGCCCGATCGTCGACGTCCGCATCGACGATCGGGAAGCCCAGCGTTCCTTCGAACTGATCACACCCCAGCTCTAGGTGCGATGCGGACAATCGCGATACGCTGAAAGAGTGAGTGTGATCACCTGTTTGGCACAATAGAGCAGGATGTCACCCAATTCAGGCTTCGCAGTGACAGATCGTGACGATGGAGCGGGAGCAGGAGAGCGATGGACGAGGACAAGACCCCCTCCACTCCGCGCAGGCAGTGGGGCTCCGACACCCGGGTTGATCCGCTTCCGGCGGTCGCACCGCCCGCCAGCGACGCGCTGATAGCGATCGGCCGGGTCGCGATCATGTTCACCGTGGTGGCCTGGCTCACCTATGTCTTCGCCTACTTCATCACCGGGATCATCAACAGCTCCTACCAGAACAACGTCGATTTCCTGATCGAAACGATCGTCTACGTGGGAATCACGTCGTTCCTGGCACTCTCCGCGCTGTTGTATCTCGTGGCTCGGCAAGGGTCGCTGTATCGCAGCAGGGCGCACCGCCGGGTGCCGCGGGCCGTCATCGACAGTTTCTTCGACACCACGCTGCCCACCATGACGGTTCTGGTGCCCTCCTATCGTGAGGAAGTGGCGGTGGTCCGCAAAACCCTGCTCTCCGCCGCCCTGCAGGAATACCCGTTCCTGCGAGTGGTGCTGTTGCTCGACGACCCGCCGAACCCGACGTCGGCGGAGCACAAGGCGTCGCTGGAAGGAGCCAGGGCACTCGCGGGCGAGCTGACCGAGTGGCTCGCCGAACCACGGGAAAGGTTCGCGGCCACGCTCGAGGAATTCGAGATGTCGGCGCTGGGCGAGGACGAGCCGGACGCCAGCGTGGCGCAGCTCCGGGCGCTGGCCGAGCAGTACACCTGGGCGGCCGGATGGCTGCGGATGCGGCAGGAGCAGGAGGTCATCACCGACCACGTCGACAGATTCTTCGCAGAACAGGTGCTGGGCGTCCTGGCGCACGACTTCACCACGGTGAGCGATGCCCTCAGGTCGGCCGCGGACCAGGACGGCACGATTCCGCAGGCCCGAATGCTGCAGCTGCATCGGCGCCTGGCCTGGACCTTCCGCGGCGAAATGACCTGGTTCGAGCGCAAGTTGTACTCGTCGCTGTCGCATGAGTCCAACAAGGCGATGAACCTGAACAGCTACATCGGTCTCATGGGGCACAGCTTCGAGGTGCGGCAGACGCCGGAGGGTCAGGTGCTCGCCCCGTCGGGAAATACCGGCTCGGTCGTGATCCCGGACGCCGATTACCTGCTGACCCTCGATGCCGACAGCATCATCCTGCCCGAGTACTGCCTGCGGCTGGTCTACGTCATCGCCCAGCCGGAGAACGCGAAGCTCGCCGTCATCCAGACTCCGTATTCGGCGTTCCCCGGCTCGCCCACCCGCATGGAACGGCTTTCCGGTGCCACCACCGATATCCAACACATCGTGCACCAGGGAATGAGCTATTACGGCGCCACGTTCTGGGTCGGCGCCAACGCCGTCATCCGCAAGCGGGCGCTGGACGACATCGTCGAAATCGAGCATCAGGGCGGATTCGAGATCCGCCGGTACGTCATGGACCGGACCGTGATCGAGGACACCGAATCCAGCATCGATCTGGCCATCCACGGATGGTGGCTGCTGAACTATCCCGAACGATTGAGCTATTCCGCGACCCCGCCCGATTTCGGGTCCCTGTGCATCCAGCGTCGCCGTTGGGCCAATGGCGGTCTCATCATCATGCCCAAGCTGTGGGTCCTGCGGCACGCCCGGTTGAAGCGCGCGGAAAAAGGGCGGGCGATCGAGACCCTGCTGCGGCTGAACTATTTGGCCTCGACCTGCTGGAGCAGCATCGCACTGGTGCTGTTGCTGTGGTACCCGTTCAACAACAGGCTGCTCAGCCCGCTGGTCCTGCTTGCTGCATTGCCGTATTTCACCGCGATGTCCTCGGACCTGAAGCACTGCGGCTACAAACGCATGGACATTTTCCGGGTGTACGGCTTCAACCTGATCCTGCTGCCGGTCAACCTGGCGGGGGTGGTGAAGTCGATTCAGCAGTCGATTACCGGTCGGCGAATTCCCTTCGCCCGTACCCCGAAAGTCAGCAACCGCACTGCCACCCCCCTGCTCTTTGCGTTCTCCCCGTTCCTGATCATCGGATGGTCGATCTTCACGGTATGGCGCGGGATCGAAAACCAGTTCTGGGGCAACGTGGCCTTCGCCGCGTTCAACACCGTCACGGCCACGTACGCGCTGTTCTCCCTGATGGGCCTGCGCCATGCGATCGTCGACATCTGGCTGGGCTTTGTCGAGCGGCTGTACGTCTCGAACACGAAAGCCCCGGTCGTGCAGGTGCGCCGGCGGCGGGTGGAGCCACAGACGGCACCGCCGTCGTGGCAGGACATCCTGTACAGGGGCGCCGCGGCCACCGGGACGGGCGATCACGTGGCGGAGAGCGCGGGCATGTTCCGCATTCTGGCCGATGCTCCGGAAACGCCGCCGCTGCACAACCGCCGTGCGACCGATCGGATGGGCCCGGCCGGGTATGGCCGTCGGGCCACCGATCGCCTTGACGGGCCCGGTCAGCGGGCCGGCGATCGCCGCGGGGGCTCCGGTCAGCGGGCCAGCGATCGGGTCGAGCGCAACGGTCAGCGCGCGGGCGAACCATCTCGGGCACCCGTTGAGCGGGCCGGCGACAGGGTCGAGCTTCCGGTGGAGCGGACCCGGGAATCATCGTGAACGAGAACGACAGCATCGAGAACGTCTCCATCGCCGCCGTTCCGCCGGCGGGGGGCGACGGGCGTCACCTGTCCATGTTCCGGATCTTCCTGGTGGTCGCCGTGGTAGCTGCGATGATCGGCGGAACGGCGTACTTCCTGCACAAGAAGGAATCCGAGGCAGGTGCGGCCACGACCCAGTCCTGGTTCGCGCCTTATGTGGACGTCACGGCCACACCGAAGTACGCCTTCGAGGATCTGACGGCCTCGAGGCACCGCTCAGCAGTTCTCGCCTTCGTGGTCAGCGCGCTGGATACCCAGTGCGAGCCCAGCTGGGGTGGCGCCTACTCGTTGACGGGGGCCGGGGATGCGCTCGAGCTCGACCGACGGGTCGCTCGGCTGCGCCAGCTCGGCGGCGACGTGATCGTCTCGTTCGGCGGCGCCGCGAACTCCGAGCTGAGCGTCGGCTGTACGGACCCGACGGCGCTGGCCGCCGCTTACACGGCCGTTGTCGACCGGTACTCACTGACCACGATCGACCTTGACATCGAAGGATCGGTGGCCTCTGCCCCCGAAGTGAATCAACGGCGAGCGCAGGCCATTGCCACCATGACGGCAGCCAAGGCCGCCAACGGACATCCGGTGAGTGTGTGGCTGACCTTGCCGGTCGGATTGTCGGGGTTGACGGCCGAGGGCCAGGGTGTACTGACCTCCATGCTGTCGGCGGGAGTCGAGCTGGCCGGGGTCAACGGGATGACAATGGACTTCGGCGTTGCGCTTCCGGCCGGCGCGACCATGGCCGGTCAGAGCGAGCTCGCCCTGACCGCGCTCCAGCAGCAGATCAAGACTGCCTACGCCGCGATCGGCACCAGCCTGTCCGACGCGGCCGGCTGGCAGCTGGTCGGGGCCACCCCGATGATCGGGCAGAACGATGTGCCGGGCGAGGTTTTCGGTCTCGACGATGCAAACCAGCTGGTCGCGTTCGCGACGCAGCACAACCTCGGACGGCTGGCGATGTGGTCGGCCAACCGTGACCAGCCGTGCGGACCGAACTACCCCGACGTCACCGTCGTGTCGGATGCGTGTAGCGGTGTCGACCAATCCGCTGGTGAGTTCGGTTCAATACTGGGCGCCATCGGGACCGGGCAGCCGCCCGTGTCGACGACCGCGGACGCTACCTCGACGTCGGCTTCCGCAACGACGTCGGGATCGCCGGCGACCACTGTCGCCGATGATCCCGCGACGTCGCCCTATGCGATCTGGAACGTGAACCAGGCTTATCCCAAGGACAGCAAGGTCGTCTGGCACCGAAACGTCTATCAGGCCAAGTGGTACACGCAGGGCGACCAGCCCGACCTGCCCGTCGCGACGGCCGACCTGACGCCGTGGACGCTGATCGGACCGGTGCTGCCCGGCGACCACCCGGCGGCGACGCCGACGCTGGCCCCGGGCACCTATCCCGAGTGGAGCGCGACGGAGGTGTACGTGGCAGGCAGCCGGGTCCTGTACCAGGGTGTCGGCTACGAGGCCAAGTACTGGACCCAGGGCAGTGTCCCCGGCGCCGTGCCGCAAACCCCGCAGGAGAGCCTGCCCTGGCAGGTGCTCACCTCGTCGTGACGTCCAGGTTCGCCTGATCGAGGGCGGGTCAGATGCCCGCCGCGGCCCGCACCAACGGCCCGGTGCGCCGGGCGACAGGGGTGTCCAGTGCGATCACCGTCGCCGTCCGCAGCACGGCCGGATCCCGCACCACGTCGTCGATCACCCGTTGCAGATCGGCGTTGGAGCGCGCGACGACCCTCACCATCAGGTCGGCCGACCCGGTGATGGCGTGCACCTCCAGCACCTCCGGGATGGACGCGAGGTGGCCGGTCACTGCGTCGCGCCCACGGCCCTGCGCGATCTCCAGCGAGACGAAAGCGGTGACCGGATAGCCCAGCGCCGCTGGATCGACGGTCGGCGCGACGTCGGCGATCACCCCGGTGTCCCGCATCCGGTCCAGCCGGGCCTGCACGGTGCCGCGCGCGACCCGCAAACGCCGCGACCCTTCGAGCACTCCGATCCGGGGTTCGACGGTGAACAGGTCGAGGATGTCGGCGTCCAGACGATCGATCGGCATGGCCTCTCCTCGATGGGAGACGTTCCTGGGCAAGATGCGCAGTCGGAATTCCGTTCAATCCAACAATATGTACAGACTGATCAGTGGAATTCTAGCCGGTTGCCCAGCGATGGTGACGCAGCGCACGCTGCGGTCGGCCATCCCGTCACCATCGACGGCCCGTCAGCGACGACGTCCCGGAGGATTCGTGACCACAACCACCCCTCGCATCAGCCCGCTACTGCCGACCCAGACCCCCGCGCCCGCCGAGCACCTTCCGCTCACCGGGCAGGAACGGGCCGCCGAGTTGGACGCCGACGCGCTCGGCCGGCTCGTCGGGTTGGTCGAGCACGACGTGAGCGCAGATCCGTTCCCGGTGAACGCCATGGACGCGGTGGTTTTCGTCTGCGGCAACGCCACCCAGACCGCGCACTATTTCCAGTCCGCCTGGGGCATGGAGCTTGTCGCCTACTCGGGTCCCGAGTTCGGCAACCGGGACCACAAGTCGTACGTGCTGACCTCCGGATCCGCACGGTTCGTGATCAATGGCGGAGTCGACCCGGGCAGTGGATTGCTGGACGAGCACCGCCGGCACGGTGACGGGGTGGTCGACCTGGCCATGGAGGTCGTCGACGTCGATCGGTGCATCCGGCACGCCCGCGCCCAGGGCGCCACCATCCTGGCCGAGCCGCACGACGAATCCGACGAGCACGGCACCGTCCGGATCGCGGCGATCGCCACCTACGGGCGCACCCGGCACACCCTGGTCGACCGCAGCCGCTACGCCGGCCCCTACCTGCCCGGCTATGTGGCCAGGCGATCGGGCTTCGTCAAGCGTGACGGCACACCGAGGCGATTGTTCCAGGCGTTGGACCATTCGGTCGGGAACGTCGAACTCGGCCGGATGAACGAGTGGGTGGAGTTCTACAACAAGGTCATGGGCTTTGTGAACATGGCCGAATTCGTCGGTGACGACATCGCCACCGAGTATTCCGCGCTGATGAGCAAAGTGGTGGCCAACGGCAACCACCGGGTGAAATTCCCGCTCAACGAGCCGGCAGCCGGCAAGCGGAAGTCGCAGATCGACGAGTACCTGGAGTTCTACACCGAGCCCGGCTGCCAGCATCTGGCCCTGGCCACCAACGACATCCTGCGCACCGTCGATGTGCTGCGATCGGAGGGGGTCGAGTTCCTGGACACCCTGACGCCTACTACGACGACCCGGCGCTACGAGAGCGGATCGGGCACGTCCGGGTGCCCGTCGACGAACTGAAGAAGCGCCGCATCCTGGTCGACCGGGACGAGGACGGGTACCTGCTGCAGATCTTCACCAAGCCGCTCGGCGACCGGCCGACGATCTTCTTCGAACTCATCGAACGGCACGGCTCGCTCGGCTTCGGCAAGGGCAACTTCAAGGCGCTGTTCGAGTCGATCGAGCGGGAGCAGGCGGCCCGCGGCAACCTGTAGCCGGCCCCGGGCGCAGCCGTGAACGCCTCGCCCGAGGTGCTGTCAGTGAGCCGACTCGACAGCCCGCCCGGTGGTCGGTTCAGTAGCCGGCACAACGGTTCCCGTCACCTCGCCGAGTTCGAGCCGTCCGCCGCCGGTACCGGGCGCGCCTCCCCGGATGGTGACGGTGTCGCCGTCCTCCAGGAAGGTCCGCGCCGCGCCGCCGTCCAGCACGATCGGCAGCCGGCCGGCGTGGGACAGCTCGACGAACGATCCGGCCTGCCGGTCCCCGGTCCCCGGGTCCGGGTCCGGGTCCGGGTCCGGGTCCGGAGACGGTGCCGGAGGCGAACAGATCGCCCGGCCGGACGCTCGCCCCGTTGGCGGTGAGGTGGGCCAACATCTGCGCGCCGGTGTAATAGGTGGACGCGAACGGTGGATGGGAGACCGGGGTGCCGTTCCACTCGATGGTCAGCGACAGGTCAAGGCCCCACGGCTCGGACGGATCATCGGCCAGGTAGGGCAGCAGCGGAACGGATCGGTCCGGCGGCGGAACCCGGGCGGACTCCAGTGCGGTGAGCGGGGTGATCCAGTGCGAGATCGAGTTGGCGAAGGACTTTCCCAGGAATGGGCCGAGCGGAACGTATTCCCAGGACTGGATGTCGCGCGCGCTCCAGTCGTTCACCAGGCAGACGCCGAACACGTGGTCGGCGAAGTCGTTGACGGACAAGCGTTGCGCTGGCTGCGATCCGGCCCCGACGACGAACCCGATCTCGGCCTCCACGTCCAACCGGCGGGACGGGCCGAACACCGGCCATTGCTCGGTCGCTTCCTTGTGCTGGCCGCGGGGGCGCACTATCGGGGTGCCGGACGGGACGACGGTGCCCGCCCGCCCGTGGTACCCGACGGGGAGGTGTTTCCAGTTGGGCGGCAACGGTTCCGAACCGGGCCGGAACAGCCGACCAAGGGCAATGGCGTGATGTTCGCTGGCGTAGAAGTCCACGTAGTCGGCAACCTGGAACGGCAGCCGGAGCTGGACGTCGGACAGCCCGTGCACATGCGGCGAGACCCGTTCCTGCCACTCCGCGTCGGCCAGCGCGACCGTCAGAAACCCGCGGACCGCCGACCAGATCGCTGGCCCGGCCGCCAGCAGCGGATTCAGCGAGCCGGCCTCGACAATGCCTGCCCACGAACGGTTTTCGGCTCGCGCGAGCCCGGCGATGTCCAGAACCTGGTCACCGATGCGAACACCGACCCGCGGCGCGCCGTCACCGGGGGCGAACACCCCGTAGGGCAAATGGTCGACGTCGAACCCGGACCCCGCAGCGGACGGCAGCCAACCGGTCATCGTGGGCGCCGGATCTCGTCGGTGAGGCTTGACACCTTGCCGACTCTGGCGACTACGAGGCCCGCAAGGGCTCCGGCATCGGACCGGGATCGATCAGCGTGCACCCCGGTGGGCACTCCCACGGCCCGCAGGCGGGCGCGGTGGAGGCGGCGTTGGGCAAGCACTACTTCGACGAACTGGCCGTCATGGTGGACACCTTCCGGCCGCTGGAAATGGGTGAAGGCGGGCGCGCGGTCGACGACGGCGCCTACGCGTGGTCCTGGTCCCTGCGGCGACCCGCCGCCAGCCAACCGTCCTGAGCGACAGTTCAGAGCTCGTCGGGGTACCACGCCTGAACGGCGAGCCCCGCCGAATCCCACCCGAGCCCCGACACATGACCGCCGGCGGCGCCGACGGCCAACAGCTGCTCGATCAGGTCGTCCCCGCGAAGGGTCGTCGGCTGCAGATCCGCGCCGCGGACGTCGAAGGCCCGACGCGCCAGGTGGCCGCCCTCGGCGATCTTCGCCAGTGACCCGGTTGAGGCCAGCGATCCGCGGGCGACACCGAGCAGACCCAGGGCGTCGTCCAGCGCCCCGATCAGCTCCTCCCGGTTGGTCTCGCACATCGCCCGGACCAGCTCCGGCCGGGTGCCGGCCACCCGGGTACCGTCGGCGAACGAGGACGCCGCCAGGGCCAGCGCCAGCGACCCGCCGGCCTGCCCGACTTGCGCCAGCGCCAGCGCCAGCAGGTGCGGCAGGTGGGAGATCCGGGCCACGGCGGCGTCGTGCGCCGAGGGATCGGCCGGAATCACCCGGCTGCCCACGGTGAGCGCGAGCGCGGCAACCAGCACCCAGTCATCGACCGCACTGTCGTCGGTGAGGCACGTCACCCAGGCGGCACCGGCGAACAGGTCGGCGGACCCGGCATGCCAGCCCGAGGCGGTGGTGCCCGCCATCGGGTGGGAGCCGATGAACCGCGTGCGCGGTGCCAGCGCAGCGACCGCGTCCTCGACGCTGGCCTTCACTCCTGCCACGTCGGTCAACCGGACGGTCGGTGCGGTCTCGTCGATGGCCCGCAGCAACCCGGGAAAGGCCGTCACGGGTGAGGCCAGCACCACCAGGGCGTCAGTCTCGGTCGCCCGGGTGAGGGCGGCCTCGACCGTGTCGGACACGTCACAGCCGTCGCCGGCCGCCGCACGGCGGGTGTCTTCGCTCCGTGACCAGCCGAATACCGGAAGATGCGGCCCCGCCGCTCTGACCAGCGAACCGCCGATCAGGCCCAGTCCGAGTACACAGAGCGCGGACGGCAGCGCGATTTCGGCCGAAAGAGATGGTGGCGGCGGCGCGGTGGGGTGCATACGCTCATCATCGTCGGACACATCTGCGGCCGTGGTGCCCCCCGACCACCACCCACCGCGGATGTGTCCGGCGCCAACTGTTCGCGCTGCGTGGATATCCACGTTCGGATCCCCAGGGCCGGAAGGCGGGTACTGCGTAGCCGAGGCCACGCGGAGGCCGTAACGTTGCCACTCGTGAGCGCCGGGAGCACTGCCACGACCGAGGGGTTCGGTGTCGCTGTCACGCGAGAAGAAACCTCCTGGCGGTGCTCGTTGCTGGCCCCGGAACTCCTGGACGACCTGGACGGCGTGATCACCGCGCTGCGCCGGGTGGCGACGGCCGGCCCGGTCTTCGGCATGGTGGCGGTGGACGACGAATTCTTCGTCATCGTCCGGCCGATTCCCGGCGGTGCAGCGCTGTTGCTCTCCGACGCGACCGCCGGCCTCGACTACGACATCGCCGCCGACGTGCTCGATCTCCTGCAGGTGCCGATTCCGGAGGACGACGACGTCGACGACGACCCTTGGCCGGAGGGCGACCTGACCCTGCTGGCCGATCTGGGCGTCGGCGAGCAGGAGATGCAACTGATCGTCGACGAGGTCGACCTGTACCCCGACGAACAGCTGGCGATGATCGCGCAGCGGTGCGGCTTCGGCGACCAGTTCGCCGCGGTGCTGGAAAAGGCCTGACCGGGTCTGCCGGCGAAACACATGACCGGGTCTCGCGATCCGTCCGGTCGGCGGCGCGGCGGCTCGGCCGGCGACAATGCGTCGTTCACCGACCGGACCTACTCCGACGAGGACCTGATCCGGATCGCGCTCGCCCTGGCCGCGCAGGCTCTCGACACCGGTGATGTCCCGGTCGGCGCGCTGGTGCTCGGGCCGTCGGGGGAGATCGTCGGTGAGGGTTGCAACGCCCGCGAGGCCACCGGGGACCCCACCGCGCACGCCGAGATCGTCGCCCTGCGTGCCGCCGCCGTGGCGCTGGATGGCTGGAACCTCGCGGGCTGCACGCTGGCCGTCACCGTCGAACCGTGCACCATGTGTGCCGGCGCCATCGGCGCGGCACGGGTCGACCGGGTGGTCTTCGGCTGCTGGGAGCCCAAGACCGGTGCCGCCGGGTCGCTGTGGGACGTGCTGCGGGACCGTCGGCTGACCCACCGGGTCGAGGTGCATGGTGGGGTGCTCGAAGCGGACTGCGCCGCGCTGGTGCGGGATTTTTTCGCGGGCCGCCGGGATTGACCATCAACGGACCCACTCGGCTGCCGTCGGGCTGAGTGGACGCCAAAGGGGACACACCGGCCGAAAAGATGGGATTTCACGACATGGAACTCGGCGTCTACAGCTTCGGTGACATCCACCCGAACCCGGTCACCCGGGAGAAGGTGTCACCCGGCCAGCGGCTCCTCGACCTGCTGGAACGGATCCGGCTGGCCGAACAGGTCGGCCTTGACTTCTTCGGGATCGGCGAGCACCACCGGCCTGACTACGCGGTGTCCTCACCGAGCACGGTGCTCGCCGCGGCGGCGGGGCAGACGTCACGGATCGGGCTGAGCAGCGCCGTCACCGTACTGAGCACCGAGGATCCGGTGCGGGTGTACCAACAGTTCGCGACGATCGACCTGATCTCCAACGGCAGGGTCGAGCTGATGGCCGGCCGCGGGTCGTTCATCGAGTCGTACCCGTTATTCGGCGCCGAGCTGAGCGACTACGACGCGCTGTACGACGAGAAGATCCAACTGCTGCTGCTGATCGACGACGGGAACCCGGTGACCTGGTCGGGCTGGTTCCGGCCCGCGCTGAAGGACGCGGTGATCCTGCCCCGGCCCCACCCCAAGCCCGGCCTCGGCGAGCACCTGCGGATCTCGGTGGCCACCGGCGGCAACCCGGAGTCGTCGGTGCGGGCGGGTTTGCTGGGGTTGCCGATCAACTACGGCGTCATCGGCGGCCAGCCCGCGAGGTTCGCGCCGCTGGTGGATCTGTACCGGCGGGCGTTCGCGCAGTCCGACAGCGACCGCGCCGTCGCCCCCGAGGTGGGGGTGTCCGGGATGGGGTTCATCTCCGACGACGGCAAGGCGCTGAACACGTTCTTCCCGCACTGGCTGGACTCCATGCGGCGGATCGCGAGGGAGCGCGGGTTCCCGATGCCCGATCGGGACTCCTACGAGGCCCAAGCGGCGCCGGGCGGCGCGTATTTCATCGGTGGCCCGGACGAGGTTGCGGAACGGATCGTGGCCCTGCACGGGCACCTCCGGCACGACCGTCAGGGGTTCCAGATGGACCTGTCCAGCGTGCCGCAGGCCGCGTCGCTGAAGGCCATCGAGTTGCTCGGTACCAAGGTGGCGCCGCTGGTTCGCCAGGCTCTTGGCACGTCCGCCCCCACCGCCTCCGGGCAGCAACCCGCGGCGCCCCTGTCGGGAGATGACCGGGGGTGACCTCCCTCCGCTACGGCCACTCCCTCCAGTTCGGCATCTCCCTCACGCCCCGTCACGATTCGGCGGACGCCGTCGTGGCGCTGGCTCAGCGGAGCGAGCGGCTCGGCTACGACCTGGTGACGTTCCAGGATCACCCCTACCAGCCCAGGTTCCTGGACACCTGGACCCTGCTGACCTGGGTCGCTTCCCGGACGCAGCGGATCCGGGTGGCGGGCAACGTGTTGAACGTGCCGATGCGTCCGCCCGCGGTGCTGGCCAGGGCAGCGGTGAGCCCCACTGACACCACTGACACCACTGACACCACTGCCACCACCTCCACGTTGCACGGGCCGAGCGCGCACTGGGTGGAGGTGCTGGGCCAACTCGCCGTCCAGGACGGCATCGACACGTTCGTGCTGTTCTCGGATGATCCGCGGACGCTGGAGCAATTCGCCGAGGGGGTCATCCCCGCGCTGCGGGAGGTCGCCCGGCAGCGCTGACCCCCGTCAGACCTCGGCTCCCGTCGTGCGCAGGGCGAACCAGACCATCGCCGCCGCGCAGAGCATCACGACGGCGGCGATCACCGAGGTGATCCCGACACCGCTGCCGAACGCCTGCTGCGCGGACGCGAGCAACTCGGTAGCTTGCGGCGCGGGCAACGACGACGCGACAGCGGTTGCCCCGCCGAGGGTTTCCGTCGCCGATGCCGCGGCGGTGACAGCCAACCCCGCCGGCAGCACCACGTGGGCGCTGTACGTCGCGGTGAGGATGCCGCCCAGGACGGCGGTGCCCAGCACGGCGCCCAGCTCATACGCCGTTTCCGAGATCGCGGACGCGGCGCCAGCCTTGTCGGCCGGCACGCTGGACAGGATCACGTCGTTGGAAATCGTCTCCGCGGCGCCGATGCCCAGCGACAGCAGCACGAACGCCAATAGCAGCGCCGTCGTCGAACCCTGCTGCGCACCGAACACCACCGCGCCGTACCCGGCCGCGCTGATCAGCAGGCCGCCAGTGATGATCACCCGGGGACCGACCCTGCGGACCAGCGGCACCATCGCGAGCCCGGCGACCATGGTGACGACCAGGCCCGGCAGCAGACTGATGCCGGCCTGCATCGGCCCCTGGCCGGCGACCAGCTGCAGGTACTGCGAGATGAAGAACAGGAACCCGACCAGCGAGAAGATGCTGAGCAGGTTGGCCAGCACCGACCCGGTGAAGGCGCTCTGCCGGAACAACCGGACATCCAGCATCGGCTGCGGCCGGCGCAGCTGGCGACGGACGAACAGCGCAGCGCCGGCCAGCCCGACGATCACCAGGCCGGCGGCGGTCAGCGTGAGGCCCTCCTTGGCGATGCTCTTGATCGCGTAGACGACCGGCACCATCACGGCCAGCGACAGAGCGATGCTGACCATGTCGAACGGACCGGGCGAGGCGTCCTTCGATTCCGGCACGACGATCGGCGCGAGCACCAGGAACACCCCGAGGACGGGCACGGCCATCAGGAACACCGAGCCCCACCAGAAGTGCTCCAGCAGAAAGCCGCCGACGATCGGGCCGAGCGCGGCGCCGCCGGAGAAGGCCGCCGCCCAGATGGCGATGGCCAGCCGGCGCTGGCTGCGGTCGGCAAAGATATTGCGCAGCAACGACAACGTCGAGGGCATCAACATGGCGCCGAAGATCCCGAGCAGCGCGCGGGAGGCGATGAGAGCCTCGGCGGTCGGTGCGTAGGCGGCCACCGCGGAGACCGCGGCGAAGCCGAACGAGCCGATCATCAGCAGTCGGCGGCGGCCGATCCGGTCCGCGATGCTGCCCATCGAGACCAGCAGCGCGGCCAGCACCAGGGAGTAGATGTCGATCATCCACAGCAGCTGGGTGCCGGTGGGATTCAGCGACGCGGAGATCGACGGCAGCGCGAAGCTCAGCACTGTTGCGTCCACGGCGACCAGCAGCACGGGCAGCATCAGGACGGCCAGCGCCGTCCATTCGCGGGCCCCGGCCCTGGCGGCGTGGTCGGCCGCGGCGGTGGTCGAGGACCTGGTGACCGCTCGCGGCGCGAGGGTGGTGGACATCGTGCACAGCTCCTATTCGAGGTTCGTTTCCTATTACTATACCGACCAGTTGGTACAGTATCAACGTCGCCGAGGCCGCGGCTGGTGATCTCCGTCGCCACGCACGGGTGGCTGGCATCGTCAGGAGCGCAGTGAGCGCAGTGAGCGCGGTCAGCACAGTCGCTAGCGCTGCCGAGCGTGCCGTCGGTGGCCCGGGCGGGCCGCTCGCTACGGTGGGCTCGTGCCGCCCCCGCCAGCAGCCCGCGAGAAGGTGCTCGACGCGTTCCAGCGCCTGCTGATCGAGCGCGGCGCGCGGGAGACTACGCTCGATGCCGTGGCCAAGGCCGCAGGGGTTTCCAAGGGCGGGCTGCTGTATCACTTCGGCTCCCGCGAGGCCTTGATCGAAGGGCTCCTGGCACGGCTGAGGACCCAGGCGGACGCGGACCTGGTGAGCATGAAGGCAGCGCGAGAAGGGCCGGCCGCGTACTACATCCGGACCTCGGCCAGCGCCCAGACGCCGCTGGATCTCTCGCTGCTGGCGGCGACTCGGCTGCTCCAGCGATCCCATCCCAGGACCCGCGAGGTGCTCGCCGGTGTCCACGAACAGTGGTACAAGGTGCTGCGCTCGGCGGTCGGTGACCCGGCGGTGGCGCGATTGATCATGCTGATCGGTGACGGGATGTACTACGCCGCCACACTGTCGGGTGCCGAGTCCGGTCCGTCCGCTGCCGCGCCGGACGTCGGCGAGGTGCTCGAACTCGTCGACGAACTGGTCCGGTCCCGGGAGGCGGCGGGTGCGTCGCGCCGATCTCGCTGACCTATCACTGACCGTTCGCCGGCACAGCAGTGCCGACCCGTCCAATGGGTCAGGACGGCAGCGAACCGCCGGTATAGTGCTCGTCGGTAGCGTGTCCGAGCGGCCTAAGGAGCACGCCTCGAAAGCGTGTGAGGGGGCAACTCCTCCGTGGGTTCAAATCCCACCGCTACCGCCACAAAACAGATCCCCTGACGCTGCATAACTGCAGGTCAGGGGCTTTTGGATCTCAGGCGTCGCGCGCTTTGGTGGGTTTCACCCACAGAAAACCCACACTCGACGACGTAGCCGCGTGATCCAGCGCGACTCCAACGGCGTCCAGGTCGTCGTCGAACAGGTCCGCATAGACGTCCAGCGTCATCGCCGCACTGGCGTGGCCGAGCATCCGCTGAATGGACTTAACGCTGGCCCCGGACGACACGCCCAGGCTCGCCGCGGTGTGCCTCAGCGAGTGCGGAGTGATCCGCGGGACTCCCGATCGGGCGACCGCGTTGGCGAACCACCCCCCGGTACCGCGTGGGGGCCGCATGAACCCGCCTGGACCGGGGAACAGGAGATCCTCGCGGTCCTTGCCCTCACACCGCCGGGCCAGGTGGTCGACCACAAACGCCGGCACCGGCACGGTCCGGCGTTTGTGATTCTTCGGCGTCCCGACGATCACCTGCGAGCCGACCTCGACGGCGTTCTGCACGACCGAGATCCGCCGTCGCAGCAGATCGAGATCCCGGACCCGCAGCCCGGCCGCCTCACCCCATCTGAGACCGCAATACGCCAGCACCAGCACCATCGGGCCGTTGACGCCGGCCGCGGCCGCGAGATCGGCAACCTGCTGGTGGGTCAGATAGCGGTGCTCGGCCTTGACCTTGCGCGGGACCTTCACACCGCGCGCCGGATTGGTGAGGGTCCGCCGGTCCGAAACCGCGTCATCCAGGATCGCGGCGAGCACTCCGAACGCGCGGATAACCGTCGTCGCACCACGTTTCGCGCTCAGGTCGGACACCCACTGCTGCACGTCGGTGTGCCGGACGTCGCTGACGGCCACCGCCGACCACCGCGGCGCAACGTGCACTCGCCAGGCGATCTCCACCGGACGCAAGGCAGACGGCTTGAGATGTGTCTGCCGGCCGAGCCACCGAGGCCCGAGTTGGCCGATCGTCGCGCGTGCGTCAGCCGGCGCCACGTACTCGCCCCGAATCATCGACACCTCGACGGTCGCGGCGAAGTCCTTGGCGTCCTTCACCCGGGCGAAGCCGCCCTTGTCGGTGCTCCGCTTGTCGGGCGTCCGGTACCGCACCGGTAGCGCTTCGTCTTGCCGTCCGCGAGCACGTAGGGCTCAATCGTCGCCATTGTCGGCCGCCTTGTGATCGAAGAGCAATCGCCGGACATCGGTCCCCGGATCGACAACCATGCTCGGATTAACCTTGTCCTGGAACGTTTCTCGCGCGATAGCTGGACGCCGCTGCCACTCGGACTGCTTCTCCTCGAGTGACCCCGTCGGGGTGGGGAACAGATCAGTGAACTTCACCGGCTGCTCCATCATTTTGTAAACCTCGACCGTGGCCGCCCACTTCTGCGCTGTCTTCTTAGTAGTAGATCGGCTCTTCTCGGTCGTCCGACGGTTCAGTGTGCGATGGCGCACGAGGTAGCAGCGTTGCCCGTTCGCTAAGGAATAAGGCTCAACCGTGGCCATCGCGATGTTCCTTTCGGGATCCAACGGGCCCCTGGGCCCAGCCAAAAAGAAGCCTACGTGGTGGCGGCCGCGCGTGAGTGGTCGACGGTGGCGCAGACCACACGACTGTGACGGCAATGGACTGCGTGGTCCGGATTCGAGTGGGCGCACCGTCGCGAAGCGCGCCTTGCTCGGTATCGAGGTGTCCGTGTCTGGCCCCGACGACCCATTTGTTGACCATAACCTGATCGTTTATCGATTCATACGGACTCTTTTTGTCTCAGGTGTCCACTTTCGGTCTAGAAGAACGCTTGTTATGGGTGGAAAGACTCGTCGCGATCACGTCAGATCCCCACCTTTCCTACTCAACAGGATCAGAGGTACTTTTGGCGAACCCACTACTCACCCCGGCGGAGGCCAGCGCGCAATTCGGACTCACTCTCGGAGCGCTCGCACAACTCCGGTACACCGGCGGAGGACCGCGCTTCATCAAACTCACGGCCAAAGCGGTCCGCTACCGGCAGTCCGATCTGGACGCGTGGATCGCGGCGAAGGCACGCATCAGTGGACTCGATGCAAGTGGGGACTCGACGGTGACCATCTCACGACGGTCGCGGCTTCGACCAGGGTCCGGTCGATTCGCTGGATCAAGGTCGCGGAGACCGACGTTGCCCACTACCGAAGAGTCGCCGTTTGGCCGAGGTTACCATTCCTGAGCCCATACGTGATCATTGATCGATTCACATGAGCTCTTGACTCGAAAGTGTCCGCTTTCCGGTATGAAAGCGCTTGGTAGGGGTAACAGCACTCGTCGCGATCACCTCAGGTTCCAAGCTCCCCTGCGAGAGGACAAGCTGCATGGCCAACCCACTTCTCACCCCGGCGGAGGCTGGCGCCCAGCTCGGGCTCACTCCGGGAGCGCTCGCGCAACTTCGGTACATCGGCGGAGGCCCGCTTTTCATCAAACTCACTGCGAAAGCTGTGCGGTACCGGCAGTCCGATCTGGATGCGTGGATCGCGTCGAAAGCGCGCGAAAGTACCCGCGACTACGGCATCGCACAATAATCGGCATGAATCCGACAAAATGACCCCGCTGGCATGTGTAATATTCACTGAATGCGGGCATTGTGGCTGCGTCGGCCACACAGGTGCGTGGCGTTCTTCCTCTCAGGTTTCATTTCCGCCAGGAATGCAATGGGGTCAGGCAGAAGTTCGGCGAGGAAGCGTTGATTCGGGCTGCGTTGGGCAGTCGTCTCAACGTCAAAATGCGAGCGGTGCCTGGTTCGCCTCGAGTCTGGGGAGCAAAATGCCAGGTCAGCGGTTCTAGTAAACGATCACGAGGACCTGGCTTCGCGGTAATGCCCATAGACAATGAGAATCGCTTTGAGCTGGCTGGCACGCACGGAGCGACCCGCGTCGGTTGGAATCGGACACCGACGTCCCGACGCTTTTCGGGGATCTCTCGAAACGATGGTTCAAACGAATTGATGGATGCGGTTGGGATAGAGGCGCACTGCGCACTCTTTGGCATCACCTCGCCTATTACGGTCTGTTTTTCCTCGCTGAGGCGCACGAAACAAAGCACACTGAAGGTTCATGGGCACCTCCGGCGACGGGAGGGTGCGAGACCGCTGGTCGACGAATAGGTCTCGCATGAGGTTCGGGACGCGGTTTGCTCGGGCGGTCGAGAGGCTCCGACCGTAGGGATCTAGAGACAACGTCAATCGGTGGTCGACTCAAGACGGCGTTGAAATATGGCGCGCCCAGATGGCCGGCCCGGTGGAAGCTGAAGACTGGACGCGAACCAGGCGGCGACATCCCGAAGGGTGACCTGACCAACTACCTTGCGGCACCCGACCACATGTTGAGCCTCGTCCTGGATACCGATGACGGGCGGGGGGATCGTCATCAAGGAGTCCGACGAGGTTGGTGGGACTCAGCTGATGATCTGCACCACCATCGTGCCGAGGAACCCTGCGGCGCGGACG
>Ga0209584_10000102_pt1 | contig 21738 bp, 17 predicted proteins | sample NGEPerD_FD_184507 | JGI IMG/M metagenome (GOLD analysis project Ga0209584, IMG submission 184507) | Arctic peat soil microbial communities from the Barrow Environmental Observatory site, Barrow, Alaska, USA - NGEE PermafrostAB12-D... | ecosystem: Environmental > Terrestrial > Soil > Wetlands >...
CCATCTCTCCCCAGGGCAGGGAGGAGGGATCCCTCTCAGAAAAAATCCGGATGGACTGTCCATCTATCCGGACTTCGCCGGCGGTGGCCGAGACCTCACCCGGCCATTTGCCATGGCTGCTATCGTACTTGAAAAGATATGCCAAGGTGGACGCGTCCGTCAGGTCATTGATGCCAACCACATCTACATCCGCGTTTCTGGCCAATACGGCCCTCAAGAATAGTCGTCCAATCCGTCCAAAACCATTTATCCCTACGGTAACGCTCATTTGAATCCCTCCTTGACACGGACACGACGACGGGCCGATTCTAGCACAAGCAGAGCAGCGCTCCTGCAATCCTCATTTCTCGCTCCCAACCTTCTCTGCGGCTAGGATCAACCTGCGCAGGCGATGGTTCAATGCCGACCTGGAAAGCCCGGACCCACCCTCCTCCTCCAACTCCCGGAGGCTGAAGTAGGGGTTCTCCCTGCGTATTTCCGCGGCTTCCTGCAGTGCAGCCGGCAGGTTGCCCAACAAACCCGATTTCTCCAGTTGTTCAATCGCGTCCAGTTGCTTCCGGGCGGCCACACTAGTGCGCCGCAAGTTAGCTTCATCGCAGTTGGCCAGCCGATTCGCTCTGGCCCTGACCTCCTTTATCACACCTTCCTCAGCAAGCCGGAGCGCAGATCGTGCAGCACCGGCGATTGCCAGCACCTCAGCCACCTGTTCCCGTCCTTTCACGTACACCACCTGGCTCCCACGCCTAACATACAAGCCGGCGCGAATGTCACTACTCTGAAGCAGCTGGACCAGATCCTCAGCAAAGGACGGGTGAGGGGTAACAAACTCCAGGTGCGTCTCTTTCCGGGGAGCGTTGATGGACCCTCCCCCCAGAATGCAGCCGCGCAGAAAGGCCTTGCGACAGCACCCTCTCTTCACCAAACGACCTGGAATGCCCTGCTCCAGACGAAAGGAATCACTCAAGACGCCCATCTCGTTGAACGTCTGGAGCGCGGCTGGCGACCCTTCTATCTCCACTTGATATACAAGCCTCTTCTGAAAGCGCGGTTCCCTGTGAACAACCAAACCCTCTTCGACCCCAAAGGACTTCATGAATGAGTAGACTCTCTCCGCAGTCGAACGGACAGTAGTCTCCATGCGAAAGGCGTAACGCTCCCCCGAATTCCCCCCCCTGATTCTGAAAGTCCCGATGCTGCGCACGAGGGCAGCAATCTCCGCCCGTCGACAGCACGGCCTACCACTCTCGCGACGCGCCAATTCCTCACGGACCTCACGTGTGAAGGTGGCGGCCATCAGCCTGCAACGCCACCCATCCGAACCACCCACGCGACCAACTCGTCTGGATTATGGCGCACCTGCCCATCCACCTCAGAGATCGGTCCTTCCACAATGCGTACTCCTCGGTAGTCAGTGCCCGTTCCGAGCCACAGTACCGGCTCCGCCCCCAGATCCGCGTACCGGTGCAGAAGGTCTGAGGGAATGGGTGAAGAATTGACCAGCATCGCATCCACCACACCCTCCCCCACATGTCTTATTAACGCATCCAGGTGATCGCCTGCACTGTAACCGGGAGTCTCCCCGGGTTGAGTCATGACGTTAGCCACATAGATAACAGAGGCGCTGGAATTGACCAACGCTTCCCGCACGCCGCCGACCAACAGGTTGGGTATCACGCTCGTATAGAGACTTCCTGGGCCCAATACCACCACATCCGCCTCAGCGATACGTTCCAATGCCAGGGGAAGCGCTCTGCAATCCGCCGGCTCCAGCCAGACGCGGCTCACCGCACCCGCGGAAGCGCTGATGCTGGTCTCTCCCTGTACATAAGTGCCATCCTGCAGATGGGAATGAAGTCGCACGTCATGTGTCGTACTGGGAAGCACAGTCCCTCGGATAGCCAAGACCTTGCTGGACTCCCTCACTGCTTTGTCGAAGTCTCCAAGAATCTGGGTAAGAGCAGCGAGAAACAGATTACCCAGGCTGTGCCCTTCCAGGCTCCCGGTAGTGAAACGATGAGAGAAGAGTGCGCCCATGAGAGATTCATCATCCGCCAGGGCAACCAAACAGTTGCGCACGTCTCCGGGTGGCAGAACTCCCAACTCCTCCCGCAATCTGCCGGACGAACCTCCGTCGTCCGTAACAGTGACCACAGCGGTCGTATGCGACGTCCTTTTTCTGAACCCACGAAGCAGGGTGGAGAGTCCGGTCCCGCCACCAATGGCCACTACCCGAAGGTCTCGCGCTCCCGCAGAGGACATGTTCTCTTTAAGCCCGACGGTCAACATCCCTGTGCCGTACCCCACTGATCACATCTCCGAAGCCGTCCAGGCGGTCCGCCAGCTCCTCCGCCAGAGCCACAGATCTATGTCTTCCCCCCGTGCACCCGACGGCCACGACCAACTGGATCTTCTGTTCCTTGAGATACGGGGGAACCAGGAATCGCAAGAGATCCGCCACCCGCTCGATAAACCCATGCGCCTCACTGTATCCCAGCACATAGTCCTTCACCCTGGAATCTCGTCCGCTCATGGATCTCAACTCCTCTACCCAGTGAGGATTGGGCAAGAATCTAGCATCCAAGACCATGTCCGCCTCTGTAGGAACCCCATACTTGTATCCGAAGGATAGAAACGTGATGTATATGGACTCCACCAATTCACCAGACAGGACTGTCCCCTGAAGACGACGCCTCAGTTGGTGGATGTTGAGGCGGGTAGTATCCACAACCAGGTCCGCGCGCGCACGCAAGCCGGCCAACAGCTCCTTCTCGCGCTGGATGCCTTCCCGCAAGCCGCCGCCTTGATCCAGGGGATGGACTCGCCGAGTCTCCTGATACCGGGCAACCAACGCATCCTCGTCCGCCTCCAGAAAGACTATTCGAGGCCTTGCGCCCGCCGCCTCAAGATCCCGAAGAGCTGCATCCAGGTGTTCAAAATACGAGCCGCCTCGAGCATCGAAGACCATGGCGAGCTTCTCCACTCTGCTCCCCTTCAATGAGAACAATTCCGTGACACGAGTAAGCATCTGCGGGGGCATGTTGTCTATGCAGAAATAGCCCGCATCCTCAAAAGTGGCAACCGCTTGCGACTTACCTGCTCCGGAAAGTCCGGTTATGACGGTCACCTCAGGTCTGCGGCAGTCTTTCATCCTCAATACCTCTTCGCGCCGCGTTCCAGATGCAGGAGAAACTTCTTCCAGGGCGTCCCGGATCCAAACTTTCCAATAGATCCGTCCGCCCGCACTACCCTATGACAAGGAATCACCAGGGAGAGAGGATTCTCCGCCACCGCGGTGCCTGCGGCGCGGGCCGCGCGGGGACTCCCCGCCCGCGCCGCCAATTCCCCGTAGCCGACAGTCTCTCCCGCAGGCACCTCCATGAGCCGCTCATATACCCTGCCACGAAAACCATCTGCATCGATCGCCGCAAGATTCACGTCCCCTCTGTCCCACTGCGGTACACCGGTTAACAGAAATGTCCCCAACCGACTGGCCCACTGTTCAGCGCACTCACCCACCGGCACTCCCTTTGCTCCGCATGAGATTTCCAGGTCACTGGCAATCTGCTCCGACACAGACACACTATCCTCGTGCTCCGAATGGGGCAGGTAGATGGCCACTGGATGACTGTCACAGACCCACACCCACCCTCCTCCCCAGGGTGTCTCAAACTCGGCTCGCTCTATTCTGGTCAAACCCATCTCCTAGCCGGTCTTGTGAAGATGTTCATACAATCGCCGAGCCACTTTACCCGGCAAACCCGGGACTGCTTCCATCTCCTCACGCGTGGCGGTCATGAACCTATCTGGTGATCCAAAGTGCGCTAGTATGGCTTTCTTCCGTCTTCCTCCCACACCCGGCAACCCGTCCAGGAAAGATTCCGTCGTCCCAGTCTGCCTACGCTTACGTTGATACGATACCGCAAAGCGGTGAGCTTCATCTCTGACAGCTTGCAAAAGCGCAAGTCCGGGGCTCTCTCGCCCCAGTTGAAGTGGGGTTGGGCGTCCGGGTAGATAGATCTCCTCCTCCCGTTTGGCCAAGGCAACAACCGGTACCTTTCCAGTGAGGCTTGACCCCTCCAGAGCCAGCAGCGCAGCTCCCAGCTGACCCTTGCCGCCGTCAACCATGATCAGGTCCGGACGACCAGAGAAGGCGAGATCCTCTTCCGGTCCAGGCGCGTTTGCTCCTCCAAATCTCTGCAAGCGTCTGGCCAGGACTTCCTTCATTGAACCTACGTCATCTTGACCTTCTACCGACCTGATCGAGAATCGACGGTAGTAGTTCTTCTCCGGCCTGCCGCCCAGGAAGACGACCATGGCACCCACCACTCCTTCCGGCCCCAGGTTGGATATGTCATAGCCCTCTATGCGGAAAGGTGCACTCTCCGCCCCCACAATATCTTGGAGTTCCTCCATAGCCTCAAGGCGTCGTTCGCGAGACCGCTCTTCCCGCCTGGTTTGATGCTCCAGAGAAAGCTCAGCGTTGTGCTCGGCCAACTCCACCAACCTTCGCCGATCCCCACGCTCCGCCCGGCGCACCGTCACCGGATGACCGCGCAACATCTGTAGGAAGCCGGCCAACCTCTCCGTGTCTTTGACGAACCTGGGGACAACCACCTCCGGTGGCACGGTCGGGCTTGAGGAGTAGTAGGTGCCTATGAGGCGCTCAAGAACCTCCCCCTCATCCGCTCCTTCCACATTGACCAGAGAGAAGCTGCGCCTATCTGCAACCACGCCGTCCCGTGTTTGAAAGATCTGGACGTTGGCCCCATTCCCTGCCGTGGCCAACCCGATCACGTCAGCGGTACCGATAGAAGCGCACCGCACCTGCTGGCGGGCTTGTACATGTCTAACCGAATCAAGCCGGTCCCTGTAGACGACCGCCCTCTCGTAATCCTGAGCCTCGGCGGCCGCCGCCATCGCTTGCTCCAATCCCTCCTCCAGGTCCGCAACGCGCCCATCCAAGAAGCTGATGACACTTCCAATGATCTCAGCGTATTCCTCTTTCGACACCTTGCCCTCACAAGGAGCAAGACAGCGTCCCAAATGATATTGAAGACACGGGGTACCGCCTCGCCTGCCCGGTACGCGCCCCCTGCACTTACGGAACGGAAAAACCCGGCCCAGCGTATCCAAAGTCCCGCGAGCCTTGCCGGCTCGGCCGTACGGTCCGAAATAGCGATTGCCCTTGCGATGAGATTGCCTGGTCAACATGACACGGGGAAAGGGATCCTCTAACGTCACTACCACAAAGGGATATGACTTGTCATCCCGGAGAAGTACGTTGAAGGGCGGCCTGTACTCTTGTATGAGGTTGTGCTCCAGGAAGAGAGCTTCCACTTCCCCGGAAGTCACAATCCATTCAAGGTCAACCGCCTTCTGTGCCATTTCCCACGTCTTGATCGGCACCGAGCCCCTGCTCTCCTCCGAGAAGGCGGTCATGTAGCCGGAGAGGCGTTTTCTTAGGGAGAGGGCTTTCCCTACATAGAGAACCGACCCCTCCACATCCTTAAATAAGTAGACCCCAAAGAGGTCAGGAGCGTCCCGGATCAGCCTCTTTACTTCCTGGCTTCCACTCACAGTATCCCACCAATGGCTCCCTAGGACCCCTTGACGTCCATAGGCACTCCCATGACATGGTATCCAGAGTCCACGTGGAGGACCTCACCCGTAGTACCCTTGCCCCAATCCGACAGGAGACCCAATGCCGCCCTCCCGACGTCCTCTTGAGTCACGTTTCGCTGAAGAGGAGAATTCACCTCATGCCAATCCAACATGCTACGAAAACCCCCTATGCCCGCGGCAGCCAAAGTGCGGATAGGCCCAGCAGAGATGGCGTTCACAGTGATCCCCCGCGGACCCAGGTCAACAGCCAGGTAACGTACGCAAGCTTCAAGTGCCGCCTTGGCTACTCCCATGACATTGTAGTTGGGGACGACTCTCTCCCCGCCCAGATAGGTCATGGTCAGAATGCTGCCCCCGTCGTTCATGATCCGTGCCACGACCCGAGAGGCAGCCACAAGGGAATACGCAGACACATCCAGCGCCAGCCTGAACCCCTCACGCGAGGTGTCCAGAAAGGCTCCCTTGAGCTCCTCTCTATCCGCAAATGCCACCGCATGCACAAGGAAATCCAGGCTCCCCCATTTCTCTCGCAAGGTCTCCCCCATAGCTTCCAGCTGGTCATCGTCCTGGACGTCGCAAGGAATCACCAGGTCAGAGTCCACTTTGTCCGCCAGGGGTCTCACCCGTCTCTCCAGAGAATCGCCAACATAGGTGAAGCCTAGGTCAGCGCCCTGATCAGCTGCGGCCCGTGCAATCCCCCACGCGATACTCCGCTCATTCGCAACACCCATTATCAACCCACGCCGCCCGTCCAACACGCCTGCCATACACTATCCTCCGCCTTGTCGCCGGTGACTACCCTGCAGGAAATGGAACTCCTCAAACTCCGCCTATTGCACTCAAGGATATCACGAGCCCCCGCCCCCATCTCCTCCCAACGTCCCAGCCACGCCACTCCCCGCTAATTGCTATTATCATTCACGAATCCCACGAGAGACAAACTGCACCCTAGAGAGGAGCACGCGATGATGGAAGAGCTGCAGCGGTTGCTTGCAACTTTCACAGAGGCACATGGAGTTTCCGGCCATGAGGAGGATATCTCCAGGTTGGTAGCTGAAGAGCTCGCCCCCCTGGTTGATGACGTGAAAGTGGACACCATGGGCAACGTCATAGGCGTCAGAAGAGGAGACGGGCCAAGTGTGATGATGGCTGCACATATGGATGAGATCGGCTTGATCGTCAAGTATATTGATGACGACGGCTACCTGCGCTTCACCACCCTCGGTGGCTGGTTTGACCAGACCCTTCTTTCACAGCGCGTCGTCGTCCATGGGGAAAAGGGTTCCGTTCCAGGTGTGATCGGCTCCAAACCCCCCCATATGCTCGAGCCTGAAGAGCGCAAGAAAGTAATCAAGATTAAGGACATGTTCGTGGACGTTGGAGCGCAAGACGCCGACCAAGCGGCCGAACTCGGGCTGGAGGTCGGTTCCACCATAACGTTGGAGCAGGAGCTCACGCCCATGGCTGCAGATCTGGTGTGTGGCAAGAGTTTCGATGATCGCGCAGGTATCGTCATGATGATCTCTGCCTTGCAGCGAGTCAGGGATGAAGACCTCAAAGCCACAATCAGCGCTGTGGGCACTGTTCAAGAGGAGGTAGGGTTGAAGGGTGCGCGCACCAGCGCGTACGCCATCTCCCCGGACGTAGCATTGGTGACTGAAGTAACCCCCGCCGGGGCCCACCCAGGTGTGTCCAGGGAGCAGCGGCACATTGCAGTCGGCGCTGGGCCGACCATCACCGTGGTAGATAGCAATGGTAGAGGCGTAATCGTGCCTAAGAGCGTCCTGAGCTGGTTAAGGTCCAGCGCGGAGGACTCGTCACTTGACTATCAGATGGACGTGGGCACCGGGGGGACCACTGACGCCACAGCAATACACCTCACTAAGACCGGCATCCCCACCGGCGTCATCAGCGTTCCCACGCGCTATATCCACTCCCCTGTGGAGGTACTCTCTCTGCAGGATCTGGACGAGTGTGCTGAGTTGCTCGCCCAAGCCCTACGCACGGCACACGGACATTTCCCCGTATAGCCGCACCTTTGGCGGGTGGGGGGCGGCGCATCGGGTTGGCGCCGCCCCCCACCCGCCCTATTCTCGCAACAGCCCCCGCAACCGCTCTGCCTCCACGTGCGGATCTGCTGAGACCACACGGAAACCACTGGCTCCCTCGAACCCTGCGGGAATGTTGACGTACGAACGCGGAATCACTTCCGCATGCAGGTGGCCGACCGACGAGCCGGTACGCACGACCACATTGTAGGCAGGCACTCCGCCAAGCAATCGCTCATAGGCACGCACGGCCCACTGGATCGCCCGGGCAAAGGCCCCTGGATCATCCAGATCTCTCAGACGCGCAGTCTCTCGCCGCGGAGCCAGCAGCATTGACAGATTCCGGGCCGGAGCCGGATGCATGAAGATATCAACGGAACCTATCGTGTGGATGCGTAACTGCTCATCCGCAAACGCTGTGCACACGGGACATCTGCCCTGCGCTCTCTCCTCTCGAAGCCAGGAGTAGATGGGAGGTTCATCCTGCGGATTCAGGGAGTAGAACTGGGCGTGGAAGCAGCGAATACTCTGACCCGACTCTCGCCCTTTACCTCCGTTGACGAAAGGCACGCTGAGCAAACCCCGGTACTCCGACCATTCCTCAAGCAGGGTCCAAGACGCCACTATCGCCTCTGGAACCGCGTCGGGCAAGACCATACCGTCACAGCCGTCTTCCAAGGTCACTCCCAAGTCAGCTGCGTGAAAGCCAGGCGTTACTCCCACAACGAAGCAATTCGCAGCCGAGCCTGGAGAGATGATGGTGGGGACCAAGTTCAGGAACGTCCTTGCCAGCCACGGCTCCCCCGGAAACACCAGCGGCCCAGTATACCTCTCTGCGCCCACCCGCTCCTTCTCCCCCAGAGCATGTACCAGGGCATAGGGATCCGACGCCCCCTCCCGCTGAAGCGCCCGCCCCAAGCGAAGGGTCTGTTCCTCCGCCTCCACAACCATGTCGCCTGCCCTGTCTTGCCCCCGCACATAGCTCAGAGTGGGAGGCGTTGCACCGGCACAGTACGGACACCCGTCGGGACCAGGCCTGGGCCGGTCCTTCCGAGCAGGATTCACTAGAACCTTCGCGCCCGTGAGAGGGTCGGTCCTTCGTATGTGTGGTTGTCCACCCACCTGAAAGCCGACCTCGCCGCAGGAGGTAATCCGGCCATCCAGGCTTCTGGCGAGCCTACTCCAGTCATTCATGAGACCAAGTATAGACCGCTGGGCCCCTGCATCAGAACCCAATTGGCCAGATTATGGATCCCCGCGCAATGGAGCAGGTTGTGGATCTCCTCGCGGAGGAAGACTAGCGATCTCCGTAGCCAATCTCCCCCAGGCTCTCGGCGATCTCATCCAACATAACGGGGTCATCAATAGTTGAGGGGACCTTGTAATCTTCCCCATCGGCTATCTTTCTCACTGTAGAGCGCAGGATCTTGCCTGATCGAGTCTTAGGCAGTCGCTTCACGACGCTGACCACCTTGAAGGAAGCCACTGCCCCAACTTGCTCTCTCACCATCTGTACCAATTCCCTCTTGATATCCTCCGGGTCCGTGTCAACCCCGGACTTCAACACTATCAGCCCAACAGGGACCTGGCCTTTGAGTTCATCTCCCGCACCGATGACGGCACACTCAGCCACACACTGGTGCCCGGATAATACCTCCTCCATCCCTCCTGTCGATAGCCGGTGACCCGCCACATTGATGACATCATCCACCCGGCCCATGATGAATACGTAACCGTTTTCATCAATGTATCCGCCGTCCCCGGTGAAGTAGTAACCCGGGAAGGCGCTCAAGTATGATTCCACGAAGCCATCGTCATTATTCCAGAGCGTGGGAAGACACCCTGGGGGCAGGGGAGTCTTCAGCGTCACAATGCCCTCGTGACCTCGGCCCAGATCCTTGCCATCAGGGGCCAGGATGCGCACATCGTATCCGGGGACCGGCCAGGTGGGAGAACCGGCCTTCAGGGGAGCCGCCTCTATGCCCATGCAGTTTGCTACAATGGGCCAACCGGTCTCCGTTTGCCACCAGTGGTCTACGACGGGCACGCCCAACATGTCAGATGACCAGTAATACGTGTCCGGGTCAAGCCGCTCGCCGGCCAAGAACAGATACTTGAAGTGCGAGATATCATACTTCTTCAGAAACTCCCCGGCCGGATCTTCCTTCTTGATCGCCCTGAAGGCCGTTGGCGCCGTGAATAGCACCTTCACGTTGTGGTCCTGGATTACGCGCCAGAATGCGCCCGCATCCGGAGTGCCGACCGGTTTCCCCTCATAGAGGATGCTGGTACACCCGGCGAGCAGTGGCGCGTAGACTATGTATGAGTGTCCCACCACCCAGCCCACGTCGGAAGCGGCCCAGTATACGTCACCCGGATGGGCATCGTAGATATATTTCATGGACCATTTCAAAGCAACCGCATGGCCCCCGTTGTCCCGGACCACACCCTTTGGTTTTCCCGTGGTTCCCGACGTGTAAAGAACATAGAGCGGATGAGTAGCTTCCACCGAGACGCACCCGACAGGCTCAGCCTTCTTCACCACATCCTCCCAGAGATAGTCGCGACCCCGGATCATGTGCGCTTCAGCTTGAGGTCTCTGAAAGATGATGCAAGACTCAATCCCACGGTCTGCCAACTCTATGGCCTTGTCCAGCAATGGTTTATACTCAATCACCCTGGTGCCTTCTATCCCGCATGAGGCAGACACGATGACTTTGGGCTTGGCGTCGTCTATCCGTATGGCCAGCTCCTTGGAAGCAAAGCCCCCAAACACCACTGAATGCACGGCACCCAGTCGGGCGCAGGCCAACATGGCCACCGCCGCCTCCGGTATCATGGGCATGTAGATGACAACCGTGTCACCCTTCCTCACACCGAGGCCCTGTAGTGCCCCCGCAAAGGTAGCCACTTCATCCCGAAGTTCCGCGTAGGTGTAGGATTTGAGTGTGTTCGTCACCGGGCTGTCATAGACGAGGGCCGCCTGATCCGCCCGTCCGTTCTCAACATGGTAATCCAAGGCGTTGTAGCACGTGTTCATCCGTCCACCGACGAACCAGCGGAAAAAGGGCTCATTGGATCCATCCAACACCTTCTCCCAGGGTTTGTCCCATTGGATGTCTTCTGCAGCGTCTCCCCAGAAACCGGCCGGATCATCAATCGAGCGCCCGTACATCTCCGCATAGGGTCCACTCATCTCGACACTCCCCCTCTGTTCGGTTGTATTCAAGAAATCCCGCCCACCCACGACGGCGCCGCAAGGATGAGCGGAGAATGAGGCTTCAGAATAGCTTTGAGCAATGGGGTCGTCAACATCTCCGGATGGGCGGACCTGCACATCTGTCGCCGGTATGCTGCTACGATTAAGCGGTTTGCTGCGAGTGTCAGATGGTGTCGGGAGATTCCCTGCCAGGGTCCCCCTCGTCTCCAGAGTCTTCAGAACCCCCGTGCCAAGTTTCAGAAGCAGAACGAAGCTCCCCGGCCAAGGACGGAACAACTTTGCCTCTAACTCTGACATATCGGCCTCGGTACTTGACCTCTACAGCCCCCCTTTCCCTGACTCGAGAGAGAAGTTGCCCCTCCGTGTAGGGGATCATGACGTCCACTTCCTCCCAGAGTTGCTTGAGGGCGTCACTTATGGCTCCACGAAGATCCTCCAAACCTTGCCCCGAAGCCGCAGAAACACGAACCGCATCTCTCAACTCTCCCGAGATACTCGTACCGGAGCGGTTAACAAGGTCCTGCTTGTTGGAGACCAGCACCCTGGGGCTGTGACCCGCTCCCAATTGATCCAGGACTTCATTCACCGTCCCAACATGTGTTCCCGCCCCAGGATCTGACGCGTCCACAACGATCAGTAGGAGATCGGCGCGCACCACCTCTTCCAGGGTGGCCTGGAAGGCGTCTACCAGGTGATGCGGCAGCTTGCGGATAAAGCCCACAGTGTCACTCACGATGACTTCCTGGCCCTTCCCTAATTCCACTCTACGGCTAGTAGGGTCCAGCGTGGCAAAGAGCTTGTCCCTAACCGCAACCACCGCTTCTCCCACCAGCGCATTCAGGAGACTAGACTTCCCCGCGTTCGTATAGCCGACAATGGCTACCGTTGGAAGTGAGCGCTGGGTACGCGCGCGGGCGGCCGTCTCCCTCCGTTGCCTGACAGCCTCCACTCTCCCCCTCATGTCCTTAATGCGACCACGGATGATCCGGCGGTCGGTCTCCAGCTGGGTCTCGCCTGGGCCCCGCGTCCCTATCCCACCACCGGTCCGCGATAGGTGCGTCCAGAGACGAGTCAGGCGGGGAAGTTGATACTCCAGCTGCGCAAGTTCCACCTGTAGGCGTCCCTCATGAGTCTTCGCGCGTTGAGCGAAGATGTCCAAGATCAAGCCGCTGCGATCCAGCACCTTTACGTCCAAAAGATCTTCCAGTGTCCTCTGCTGCTTGGGGGTAAGATCCTCATCCGCGACAAGCAGCGTAAATCCTGTTTGCTCCTTGGCCTCCACAAGCTCCTTGGTCTTCCCGGTGCCAACATAGTGTGTGGGATGGGGACCGTCTCTCTTTTGGATGGAAGATCCGACCACCTCCGCCCCTGCTGTTCGGGCGAGAGCCGCTAACTCCCTGAGCGAATCCTCTTGCGTCCATCCTCCGGCAGGCCCTGTATCGACGGCGACAAGGAACGCCTTCTCCGGACCTCCACGAGACACAAGGTCAACTTCCACCAACAACACCCATCTCTATCGACCGGGGATCTCTCAGAAAAACCTCTACTGCCCTGCCCTCTACTTCCGCCGTTTAAGGGTCTGCAGCAGAACGCGACCCGGACCCTTCAGACGAGTCATAAACAACCCCTCTCCTCCAAAGAAGACACGCCTCAATCCGGTCACCCCCTGGATGTCATAGTCCACACTCTGGGCAAATGCCGCCAAATTCCCGGTGCTGACGGTGATCTCCTCACCGTCCGCCAGATTCTGCTCCAGAAAACCACCAGCACCGTGAATAAGAACTTGACCGTTCCCGGACACCTTCTGCAAGAAGAGTCCCGCCCCGCCGAAAAAGGCGGCACCGGCCCTTCTGGCAACCGTCACATCAATGTCTATGTCCTCTCCCCAGGCCCCCAGGAAGGAACCCTTGGTCGTGACAACGGCCCCGTCAGCCAGATCCCAGACCTGGACATGACCCGGGCTGTTGGCGCCTATCACTGCATGCTCACCGGAACCAGTCACCGTCAGATGAGTCAGTGCAACCCCTTCCCCGGCGAAAGTTCTGCGCACCGCCCCTTCGAGGCCTCCTGGGACTTTTAACGTCCACTCCACCCCTCTGGAATAAGCTATCAGCGAACGCTTGCTGACCCATACCGTTTCCTCCGGCTCTGGTTCCAGTCGCACTGTCTGAGCGATATCTCCCGAAATACTGTACCTCATCCCACCTCCTCCTGAAGCGCCATAGACCCTGCAGTCTCCAGCTTAGCAGGAAGGACACGTCGCAAGAACCAACCGGTATGGCTATTCTCGTCCTCCGCGACTTCTTCAGGCGTACCTTCAGACACTAGAAGACCGCCTTCCTCCCCTCCCTCAGGCCCAAGATCAATAATCCAGTCGGCCGACTTGATCACATCAAGATTGTGTTCAATCACGGCAACGGTATTGCCCGAATCCACCAAACGCTGCAACACCTCCAGCAACCTCGCCACATCGGCAAAATGCAATCCGGTGGTGGGCTCATCCAGAATGTACAGGGTGTCACCGGTGGCCACTTTGGATAACTCCGTGGCCAGCTTGACCCGCTGCGCCTCCCCGCCAGAGAGAGTGGTTGAGGACTGACCGAGCTTGATGTAGTCCAGGCCCACATCATGCAATGTCTGCAGCCGGCGATGGATCTTGGGCTGGTTCTGGAAGAAGGCAAGCGCTTCCTCCACGGTCATGTCAAGGACCTCAGCTATGTTTTTTCCTTTGAAACTCACCTCCAGCGTCTCCTGGTTGTAACGCCGCCCCTTGCAGGCCTCACACGGGACGTAAACGTCAGGCAGAAAGTGCATTTCTATCTTCAAGGTGCCATCGCCCTTGCACGCTTCGCAGCGACCACCCTTCACGTTGAAACTGAATCTACCCGGTTTGTAGCCTCGGACTTTCGATTCCTTGGTTTGGGAGTACAAATGCCGAATGTGGTCGAAAACACCGGTGTATGTTGCGGGATTAGACCGAGGAGTCCGCCCAATGGGAGATTGGTCAATGTCTATGACCTTGTCCAGCACATCCGCACCCTCGATGCCGTCATGATCTCCCGCCCGCTGCGTACTACGATTGATCCGGACCGCCAGCCCCTTGAAGATAATCTCATTCAACAATGTGGACTTGCCTGAACCGGAGACCCCCGTAACACAGACAAAAGTCCCTGTGGGGACGCTGACATCCAGATTCTTCAAGTTGTGCTGACGTGCTCCCCGTACGGTGAAGGAGGCGCGGCGCGAGCGCCGCGCCTCCGGTACCAAGATGCTCCGCCTGCCCGCTAAGTAGTCCCCGGTGATCGAGCCTTCCTCCTTAACGATGTTCTCCGCGCTGCCACTGAAGACTACCTCGCCACCATGGCTGCCCGCGCCGGGACCCATATCCACAACGTGATCCGCAGACCTGATGGTCTCCTCATCGTGCTCAACCACAATCACGGTGTTCCCCAGGTCACGGAGTCTCTCCAGGGTCTCAATCAGGCGCCGGTTGTCTCTCTGGTGCAGGCCTATGGAGGGTTCATCCAGTATGTAAAGCACCCCCATCAAACTTGATCCGATCTGGGTGGCGAGGCGTATGCGCTGGGCCTCTCCCCCTGATAGAGTACCCGCTCGACGATGGAGGTCCAGGTAGCCTACCCCCACCGAGTCCAAGAAGCGCAGCCGCTCTCTGGCCTCCTTCAATACACGACCGCCAATCAGCTCTTCGCGCTCAGACAACGCAAGTCCATCAAGAAAAGGAAGAATCTCGCGGATCGACAGGCTACTCAACTCATGGATATTCAACCCGCCCACAGTCACTGACAGACTCTCTGGTCGTAGGCGCGCCCCGCTACAAGCCGGACACGGACGCTCAGACATGTAACCTTCTATCTTGTCCCGCACGTAGTTGGAATCCGTCTCCCTGTAACGCCGCTCCAGATTCGGAACGACTCCTTCAAAACGTGTAGAGTAGCTACGCCAATGGCCACGCCTGTTCCGGTAATCTATGTGCACCTTCTCCCCGTTCGAGCCGTGGAGTATGACATTCTTGAACTCCTGCGGAAGGCTCTTCCAGCCCGCATCAAGACTCACACCGTGCTTCTTGGTAAGCGCCCTCAGCATCTCCCTGTAGTACGCAGAGGAACTCCCTCGCCAAGGAAGAAGCACCCCCTGCGACAAAGAAAGACCGGGGTCTCCAACGACCAAGGACGGGTCAATCTCCCGCTTCATCCCCAATCCACCGCATGTCTCGCAGGCACCGTGCGGCGAATTGAAAGAGAATATTCTGGGCTCAATCTCTGGAAGCGAAACACCATCCACCGGACACGCAAGGTTCTCAGAAAACGTGAGACTTCTCCGTCCTTGCTCACCGTACACATCAATCGACAATACTCCCTCCGCCTTGCGAAGGGCGGTTTCCACTGAATCAGAGAGACGGTGGCCCACCCCTTCCTTCATCTCCAACCTGTCCACCACAAGAGAAACGTCATGACGTCTATTCTTGTCCAGTTGGGGAAGATCACCATCCAGGCGATACTGGTCTCCGTCTATCTCAACCCTGGCGAAACCCTCACTCCGTACGTTCTCCAGAACGTCCTCGTGCCGCCCCTTCTGGCCGCGGATCATAGGTGCCCGCACCACAAACTTGGTCCCGGGTTCAAGCTCCATAATGCGCTCAACAATATTCTCTTTCGTCTGTCCTTGAATGGGCCGCCCGCATTTCCAACAATGAGGGTGGCCGATTCTGGCGTAAAGGAGCCGTAGATAGTCATGAATCTCCGTGACTGTGCCCACGGTGGACCGGGGATTGCGTGAGGTGGTTTTCTGATCGATGGAGATGGCCGGCGAGAGCCCCTCTATGGAGTCCACATCCGGCTTGTCCATGCGCCCCAAGAACTGGCGGGCATAGGCGGAGAGGCTCTCCACATACCGCCTCTGCCCTTCCGCATAGATGGTGTCGAAAGCAAGGCTGGACTTACCGGAGCCGGAGAGCCCGGTCACTACAATGAAGCGGTCACGCGGGAGACGAAGGGAGATGTCCTTGAGATTGTGCTCCCGGGCGCCGGAAACGATGATCTCATCTGTGCCCATTAAATGAATTCTACCACCGTTGTGAACTGCGGTCCGGAACCAACGCACAAGACACGAGAGGCCGCCCACTCGGGCGGCCTCTCGAAATGGTGGAGGTAAGGGGATTCGAACCCCTGACCTCAACGCTGCCAGCGTCGCGCTCTCCCAGCTGAGCTATACCCCCACGTTACGCGGGATGGGATTATACCCGGTTCCCCGGAACCCCGCAACCGCCCGCACTCGCGCCTGAAATCCCGCCGGAATGCAGTCCTCTCCTACTCAATGACCTCCGAGGGCGCCTCTTTCCACAAGGTGTCCAACCTGTAGAAATCCCGAGCCTCCGGCGTGAATACATGAACCATGAAATCCAGGTAGTCTAGAAGTATCCACTTGCCCCCGCGGTCTCCTTCTCTCCGGGTGAGCCTCAGGCCTGTATCATTCTTGAGTCTTAGGCTTATCTCATCTGCAATACGTCTTGTCTGCCTGCTGCTCCGTCCCGTGCACACCACAAGATAGTCGACATAGGACACCAAGTCATGCATATCCAAGACGCGTATGTCCTCAGCCTTGATCTCTGATGCCACTCCGGCCGCGCGCAGCGCCTGAGCGTGTACAGTCTCTAGATCTGTTTCTCTCATCACTTCAGGTACTTGTCCGCCTTTCTGCAAGATTCACTACTCCCATTCTATCGTAGCCGGTGGTTTGCTGGAGATGTCCAACGCCACCCGATTCACGCCCGGTACCTCGTTGATAATGCGGCTCGACATACGCTCCAGTAACGGGTAGGGGAGCCGAGCCCAGTCAGCGGTCATCGCGTCATCCGAAGTGACCGCCCTGATCACCACAGGATAGGCATAGGTTCGCTCATCCCCCATTACACCCACGCTGCGTATGGCCGGAAGCACAGCGAAACTCTGCCACAACTTCTGATAATAGCCGGCTTTCCGCACCTCCTCCAACAGTATAGCGTCCGAGTGGCGGAGGATTATCAACCTCTCCTCAGTGATATCACCGATGATTCTGATGGCCAAGCCCGGCCCAGGGAAGGGTTGCCGCCACACCATCTCCTCCGGAAGACCAAGCTCCTCTCCAACCACGCGAACCTCATCCTTGAAGAGCATGCGCAGCGGCTCCACCAACTCAAAATCCATCTGTTCCGGCAGCCCACCCACGTTGTGATGGGACTTGATGCGCGCAGCGTCACGCGTACCCGACTCAATCACATCTGAATACAAAGTCCCTTGCACCAGATAGCTCACTTCACCCAATCCCGCGGCCTCTTCCTCAAAGGTCCGGATGAACTCCTCACCAATGATCCGCCTCTTGGTCTCCGGGTCCGTGACGCCCGCAAGTTTGGACAAGAACCTGTCTTCAGCATGAACATGTATCAGGGGAACATGGAAGTAGTTGCGAAAGGCATTCTCCACCTCTCGTCCTTCATCCTGGCGCATCAGCCCGTGGTCGATGAAAATGCAGGTGAGTTTGTCTCCCACGGCCTTGTACGTGAGAAGAGCCGCCACCGCGGAGTCGACCCCGCCGGATAGGCCGCAGATCACGCAACCTGCGCCAACCTGCTCCCTGATACGCTCCGTCGACTCCTCAATAATGGACACCGGCGTCCAGGTCGGAGCCAGATCACAGACTCTGAATAGGAAGTTCTTCAACATCTCTTGACCGTGATCCGTGTGACGCACCTCCGGATGAAACTGAACCCCATAGTGACCCGACTCGCGGTCCTCCATGGCTGCTATGGGAATCTCTGGGCTGCGTGCGACTACCTCGAACCCGGGAGGAGTCTCCAATACCGAATCTCCGTGGCTCATCCAACCGGAGAATCGTTGCGGAACGCCCTCCAGCACTCTGCTGTTGCCCACCACGTTGAGATCAATACCGCCATACTCCGCTCTGTCCGTACGCCCGACGCGACCACCGCGAATCTTGGCAATCATCTGTAACCCATAGCAGATCCCCAATACCGGGACGCTCAGATTCAGAATCTCCGGGTCCAGTTGAGGCGCGTCCGGATTATTCACGCTACTGGGGCCGCCGGAAAGGATCAGGCCTGACGGCCGCAGACGCCGTATCTCATCCACTGGCGTATCGAAGGGAATGAGCTCTGAGTACACGCGGCATTCGCGAACTCTCCGTGCGATAAGTTGCGCGTACTGACCTCCGAAATCCAACACCAGCACCCTCTCAGACTCAGCCGGCACGCTCATCATTCTCGCACCTCATCAACTTCCACCTTGTCAACGAAACGCTCTACCATCTTCGCGTCCAGAGACCCGGCGCCATAGTCCAAGGTGTTGGCCGCAGCGCAGGCGAGACCCAGCCTAAGCGACTCCAGGTCACTCCTCCCCTCTATGACACCAACAGCGAAACCACCTACTAAAGCGTCACCTGAACCGATGGAGGAAACGGATTCCACCTCCACCGTACGTCCGAGGAAACGCGACGGATCTTCCCCACGTCCTATTTGAGCAGCGCAACCCTCCTTGCGGGTGATCACCACGCCCTTCGCGCCCAGTTGGACCAGATCCGACACACCTCGCAGATAGTCATCGTCCCCACTGAATTCGTGTCCCACCACCATCTCCGCCTCGACTTGATTGGGGAAAACCACATCCGGACCTGCTTTGATCCCCTGCCTGAGAGGTTCACCGGCCGTATCCAGGAATACTTGCAGTCCTCTACGCTGAAACCCACGGGTAAGAGTAGCGTAAATGTCTGTGGGCAGGCCCCTGGGTAAACTACCGGCGAGAACCACCAGATCCGCTGCTTTGGCGAGGTAATCCAGCTTCTCCTGCATGAGATTCAGTTCTTCCGACGTTATCCAGGGGCCGTATTCGTTGATCTCGGTGGCGACACCCGCGGTCGGGTCCAGCACAGCGGTGGAGGTTCGAGACTCCGCCTGTATCGCAACGAAGTCGCACAGGATACCCTCTCGATTCAGATCGGCGACGATGCGGTCCCCTGTCCCTCCACCGGCAAAACCTGTAGCGATTACCGGCTGCCCCAGCGTCTTGATCGTCCTAGCCACGTTGACACCCTTGCCGCCCGGCATTGCATATGTGTCTGTGGCACGGTGCCGAAAACCACCCGCAAAATTAGGCACCACTAGGGTCCGATCCATTGCGGCATTGAGGGTAACAGTCAGGATCATGCGTCCACCATGCCCACCGCGACCACAGGCCGCGAAGTGCGTCCAAGCTGGATGTCTCCATCAGACCCACCAGATCCCACCCAATGCAACAAGCGATCCCACCAGAAACGCAGTTTGTCCAGCAATGTCGGTACTTCAACTGCCCGTTCAGAGATAAGATTCACTTCCGCCACCAACTCCCCATCTGCCTTGAATCTCACTTTCCCCAACATGTCCCCCACTTCCAGCGGAAGTCCCGGTTGATCCACAACAAGAACCTCCTTGGTGATTTCCTGTCCCTGGAGTAGCGTTCTTACTAGCTGGCGCTTCGCAACCAGCGGCATCCTTTCCCCAGACGAGTACGGCACCGGTATCTGAACTACCACTTCCCCCTCTCTCAATAGCTCCATCTCACTGTAACGGGAGAAGCCCCAATCCAACAGTTCAATCGTATCTGCGTCCACTTCATCTTTGCTTTCCGCACCTAACACTACGCTCACCAACGATATCCCCTCTCTTGACCCCGCCCCCACCAGACAGTAGCCGGCCTTGGTGGTATACCCGGTCTTGACTCCGGTAATATAGGGGAGTTTCCCCAATAGGTCGTTGCGATTGGCAAGGAGGCGGCTGTACTCTCTCCCCGGCCAAGGGATGACTATTTCCAGGGTGGAGACCAGGCGGCGGAACTCCGCATCCTCCATGGCATACCGGGCGAGCTGAGCGAGATCTCGAGCGGATGTGTAGTGTTCATCCGTCTCATAACGGCCCGAATCCAAACCATGAGGGTTCATGAAATGCGTATTCGCCAGACCCAGCTCCTCTGCCTTCTCATTCATCATCTGCACAAAGGAGTCAACATCTCCGGCTACTTCCTCAGCAAGTGCCGCTGCGGCATCGTTGGCACTCTTCACCAGCAACCCATACAGCAAGTCTTGCACGCTCATCACTTCCCCAGGCTCCAGCCAAAGTTCAGACTCTCCGACCGAAGCGGCATGCTCGGAGACGCTGACCTTTCTATCCATAGGTAGATTCTCCAAGACAAGCACGGCTGTCATTATCTTGGTGGTCGACGCCATGGGAAGAGGCTTATCTGCACCGCGCTCAAAGAGTATCCTGCCATCCCTGCTGTTCAGAAGGATGACGCCTCGTCCGCCTACCGCTGGACCGGAAGGCTCCCCCCCACTTGTGTGATCTTGCCCAGCATCTCCGGGCACCGTCCAGCTGGAGACGCCCGCCACAGACCCTTCCCAGGAATTTGCGCCAGCCGCCGCAACCGACTGGCTTCCAGTTTGGCTGGCGATACCGATCAGCCCGACTCCGATAAGAGCAATCACAACGCCCAGAACCGCGATGGTTCCTATGCGTCTCATCCGTATCGGATTCATGAGCCGGAGTATATCACGGGGAAAGACCGCTTCTGTCGCGGCGCAAGCCGGTTGCGAGAGGTTCCTTGAGGCTCCAATATCAGGGTAGAACGCGGTGATATACTTGCGCCGTCAACAGTCTGGGGCAGGAGGTGAAGAGATCGCAGAAGTACTGCGCAGCGCCTGGAGAAGACTCTGGCGCAAACAACTCCTTTTCCTGTACCCGTTCGTTCTCGCCGTACTCAATTCGATAGCATTCTTGGCCATATATACGGCAATGGGCGGTCCGGTCCGGTGGGAAGCGTTCGCCCATGCCAACTTCTCTCGCTGGCTCTATATCCATGAGCACCTGGATGACCTCACTAGATCCTTCTCCGCCCTGGCGATAGCCGCATTGCTCGGTGTGGCCATGTGTGCCGCCGCAGCCATGATCCGTGCCCCGTTCTTTCGAGCAATAGTCGGACTAGGTTACCCCATAGCGCCCAGATCGCGTACAGAGACTCTACGGCTCGCGCTCCTCTATCTGGTCACCTACACACTGACTCTGATTATTCCCTACTCTATTCCCGGAGAAGGGATAGCCTTTCAGGTTGCAGGTCTGGCCACTTTGGTTATCGCCCTGGTATTGATCTTCAGCGACTACGTTGTGGTCTTTGAAGACCTGGGCCCGTGGCAAGCTATCAAGAGAAGCGCCGTCTTGCTCCGCGCCGGCTGGATTCCTGTTCTGCTCTTGTTCGCGACGGCGCTACTGTTATGGCAGATCATCTACACCATCTACGGCAACTATTATGACCAGGCAAACGGGGTCTTCGCGCTATTCCCCCTTAGCCGCCTATTGGTGCAATCACTGGTTACGACGATCCTGGATGTGGTACTGATCTTCACCTACGACCACCTTCGCAAGATCTAACGCGACGCGGAGAGCATCTCCGCTCTGAGGCCTCTGCTCCGGGGCATCTACTCTCCAGGGATGGTCAGAACCGTCCCCACCCTCACACTCCGAGGGTCCTCTATCTCGTTGATCTCCATCAGTTTCTCCACGGACACCCCCAATGTATGTGCAATTGAATAGGGGCTATCCCCCTCTTTCACCACGTAAACTTGTTCCTCTACAGGTTCTTCAACAGAGGGGGGCACCGTTGCATCAGTAGGTGCCTCGCGCGGATCGGTCCCCAGCGCCCCCCGGCCGTCCAGGCTTCCGGTATCCGGAGGTTCAGCGGACCTCGTACCCTCTAGAATTATCTCCACCGTAGAAGTGGTGGAGGGAACCACAACGTCAGCCCATCCCTC
>Ga0209584_10000104_pt1 | contig 21678 bp, 14 predicted proteins | sample NGEPerD_FD_184507 | JGI IMG/M metagenome (GOLD analysis project Ga0209584, IMG submission 184507) | Arctic peat soil microbial communities from the Barrow Environmental Observatory site, Barrow, Alaska, USA - NGEE PermafrostAB12-D... | ecosystem: Environmental > Terrestrial > Soil > Wetlands >...
CGTCGAGGTCCGTCGACAGATCGACGTCCATATAGGCGAGCACCGCGGCGTCCGACGCGGACCAGGCCGCCTTCAGCGCCCGGCCGCGGCCCTTCTCCGGCAGATGACCTGCCCGGATATTGTCGAATTCGAAGGCGAGCTCGTCGGCGATGCCGGCGGTGCCGTCGGTCGAGGCGTTGTCCGCGATGGTGACCCGAAAGGACAGCGGAACACTCGTCGTGAGGTAGTCGTGCAGTCGAATGACCGCCCGGCGCAGTTCAGCTTCCTCGTTGTACACGGGGATGACGATGTCCAGCGCGAGGGTTGTGCCCCGTGCCGCTCCGCCGCCGCCGGTGGGAAATGGGTCATGGGTGTCACCGGGGAGGCCGTGCGCGCTCATTAAACTCACATTGCCCGGGCGGACTGTGGCAGATCCAGGCCATCGCTGTGGTTTGCCTGTGCTACGGCGGCTGGAGCGTGAACCGGTCATGACCCCTTGCGCCAAGAGCCCGCGTGCCCGACGGGCCCGAACCGATCGCTTAGTTGACCTCCCGCATGTGGCGATTCTCCTCGGCTAACGTGTAGACCAGCGCGGGAGCCGGTGTGCTCAGCTGCAGGTTTGCGCAGGTTCGCGATCTTGAGCAGCATGCCCGGCCGGTGGCCGCGATGCTCGGTGAGCACCAGGGTGTCCAGTTGCTGCGCCAAGCGTCGTCGACGAGACCTCCGGATGCTACTGCTGACGTCGATATTCCGCGATGCCGCCGAATGGGGCTATCTGCACCCACCCGTGCGCCAATTCATGGCGTTGTTTGACGGCGTTCGGAGCCCAACACGTGTGCAATCGGGCGGCGCCGACCGGTCGCGACCGGGACACTTGCGGATGTTCGTCGAGCGCCAAGCCCTGACACTTACCCCCCAATCCGGACGCGAAAAGCGACGGAACCAAGCCTGCACGCGCACAATTGGGCGGCATCCATGCGCAGACGTCGTCAGTTGCCGCCAACCCGCACGACTCCGTCTGCTCGGTGACACGAAGCCGCATCCGTCTGGCACGCCGCTTGCAAGCCGACATCGAGATTCACTGGGGCCGACCTATGCCACCAGAACCGCGGAAGGACGAGCTACGGATGAGGCGACCGCGGATTCGATCGGAAGCGCTTGCGACATCAGCTAGAGACGGTATGGGTGGCCCGTCGGTTTGACGAGCCAGGCCCCCGGGAGGACGTCCGTAGCGACCTGATGCGCAGCCGGCACCGGCTGTCGAAACTCCTGCTGCGGCAAGGGATCATCTACTCCGGCGGGCAGCCGTGGACCGGCGCGCACGAGCACTGGCTCCGCGGGCAGCGGTTCACCCACCCGAGGCTGCAGCGGGGCGTGCCGGACGGCGGCGCACCGCGCACGGCACCGCACGACACCGACTGTTCGCGCTGACGCGGAATAGCGCATCGTGGCCGGTGCGGTTCATCGGGCAGCTGATCCGCAGCTGCTCGTCCTTCCGCACCACCACCACCGATCACACCGCGTCCACCAGGGGTGGGGTTGTCATTACGTGGGTTGCCTTTGAGTCAGGCCGGTGGTGGTGCAGTATGTGCGAACCGTCCCATTGGCCGGCCACCAGAGCCTTCGACGATGAGGTGGGCCGCATGACGATCGAGAACCCCGACGCTGCTCACCCCGCACCAGGTCGCCGCGTTGTTCCGGGTGGACCCGAAAACGGTGTCCCGGTGGGCGTCTAACTTCTAACGCGGCGAGGCTGGCCGCGAGCACGCCCTCGGCGTCGCCTCGTTGACGGCCGGCGAGGCCGACCGGGCCGTCGAGCACCTGCGCGCCGCGATCCAGGCCAACCTCGCCCTCGGTCACTGGCCCCGGCGAGCGGGCCCGGCTGGCGGTCGGGAAGGCGATACGCCGAGCGATCGACCGGATCGAGGCCGTGGACCCATCGATCGGCCGGCACCTGCGCGACGCCGTGCGCACCGGCAGGTCCTGCAGCTACCGCCCGACCTCCACAACCGTGACCCCCTGACCGCCGCGCCCAGCGGGCAGCACCCCTAACCGGTGCCCGGGCCTCGACCAAGCCGGCCTCCGACCATGGACCGCAACGAAACCCGAGCCTTGTAACGAAATCAGCAACCCCCCCGCCAAAGCCACTGGCACGCAGGTCTGGCTGCGAAAGTCCCTGAGCTGCAGAACCGCACACTGATGACCGCCGATATTCGACCACTCATGCGAGCTGGCGATCCGGGCCGGAACGGGCGCTCGTGGTGAGCGGCGCGGGTCCTGCGCTGGTGGGATGAGCTGCAGCCGTGGCGACCGGAGACGCCGGGTTCGGGGCCCCGCGGCGCTGGCAACTGGCTCCGGCAGCGGACACCGGACCGATCGGTGGCTCGCCGCCGTTCCTGATCTGCCAACGGCTCGACGGGCGGCGGGCATTCGTTACGCCTCTTCGGGTTTCGTTACAGTGCCTCTGCTCTGATCCTCGGCCTCAAGGTCGCCATGCGCGCGGGGAGCAGTCACCCCTTTTCCGCCGAGCCAACTTCACCGGCGGCCGGGTCACGTACAACCGCGCGAAGTTCACCGGCGGCGTGGTGACCTTCGCCGGCGTGGAGTTCATGGGCTGGCCGCCGCCCCAGCCGGACCCGGATGATGCTGATCCGGCGGCAGGATAAACGCAATCTCTGGAGCGGTTAGGGCGTGTCTGTGAACGCTGCCACGGGGCGCCGGGCCTGTCCGACCACGCTCAGTGCAGCCGCCGGGTGGTGTCCGGCCGCGCCAGGCTGGGGCCGATCCGGCAGGTGGCGCTGGTCACCGCCACACCGGCAGGCCCGGCGAGCACCGGGCGCAACTCGAGGTCGGACACCTCGGGGAGATCGCCGGCGAGCGGCGAGAGCCGTAGGGCGAGGTCGATCAGGGGTTGGTGGGCGACCACCCGGGCGCCCCGGTAGCCGTCCAGCAGCGGTGCGGCGCGGGGCGCCGAGATGAGCTCCCAGGAGTCGACGTCGGTCAGCGGCACCGCACGGTAGGCCCGGTCGTCGAGTAACTCGGTCGCCACCCCGCCGATCCCGAACGAGACCAGCACCCCGAAGGACGGGTCGGCGCTGATGGTGAAGACCGTGGACACGTCGGCGCGGTCGGGCGGCGCCATCGCCTGGACGGTCAGCCACGGGCCGGCGATCCAGGACAGGTCCTCGTACGCGGCGATCACCTGCTCGGCGGTGGCCAGGCCGAGCCGCACACCGGCCCGGTCCATCCGGTGCCGCAACGAGTCGTCGAACGACTTGAGTGCCACCGGGTAGCCGATCTCGTCGGCCGCCGCCACCGCCTCGGCCGCGCTGTCGATCGAGCGGTAACGCACCAGTGGGATCCCGTAGCAGGCCAGCAGTCCGGTCAGTTCGGCATCGGTCAGGGCCCGCGGCGGATCGTCCGGTCCGCGGAGCCGGGTCAGCAGCGTGCGGGCCGCGTCGGTATCGATGCCGGGCAGGTCGGGGACCGTGCCGGCCGGGCTGGTCAGCCACGAGCCGTCACGCACCGCGTGGGCCAGCGCGGCCACCGCCCGCTCCGGGGTGCGGAAGGACGGCACCGACCCGCGGGCGGCGCTGCCGTCGGCGGCGGCCGGGAAGGTGGTGAGCACCGGCACGGTGGCCAGGTTGACCGCCGACCGCAGCGCCGCAGCGTGCGCCTGACCGGGCGTGGCGACGATCGGCACGTACACCACCACCAGCGCGTGCACCTCGGGGCGGGCCGCCGCGGCCGCGGCTAGGTCTTCCGGGCTCACGTCGGCGCCCAGATCCTGCGGCCGGCCGTCGGCGACCCGCAGACTGGCGTCCAGGCAGGCATCGACCGCCAGCATGCCCAATGCCGTGGAGTTGCCGATCACGGCGACCCGGTCACCGACGGGCACCGGCTGGGTGGACAGCAGCTGGGCGACATCGAACGCGGCGGTGAGGGTCTCGGTCCTGATCACCCCGGACTGCGCGAACAGGCTGGCCACCGCGGCCTTGGACATCGGCGCCGAGTGCGGCCCCGGCGCGGGGGTCAGCGTCGCGTGCCGACCGGATCTCACCGCGATGACCGGTTTCGTCCTGGCCAGCACCCGAGCCAACCGGGCGACTTGCGGGGATTGCCGAACGACTCCAGGTAGCAGCACCACCTCGGTGCGGTCGTCCCCGTGCCAGAACTGCAGCAGGTCGTTCCCAGAGACATCAGCCCGGTGCACGGTGTAGCCGGCGTCCATGAACACCCTGAGCATCTTGGTGTTCTGACTGCGCACCTCGGCGGTGAACCGGCGGACCCCGCGCTCCCACGCGGCCGCTGCCGGATGCTCCAGCAGGATCGAACCGAGCCCACGGCCGTGCTGTGAGTCCTCCACCAGGACCGCGGCCTCGGCCGCATCGGTGTCCCCGACCGGGTACCGGTGGTAGGTCCCGGCCGCGATGATTTAGCCGCCCAACACCGCGACCAACCCGACCCTGGAGTCGTGGTCGACGTCAGTGAAGAACTCGATCTGCCGGTCAGAGACCGTACTGACCGCCGAGAAGTACCGCAGGTACAGCTTTTTCGAACTCGACCGGCCGTGCATGGCGCGGATCGCATCCGCGTCGGCCGGACCGGAGGGCCGCAGGTGCACGACGCCGCCGTCGGCGAGCAGCACGTCGGCCTCCCACTGCAGCGGGTACCCGGCGATCGGTGCAGCGGTCACGAGCGCTCCTCCTGGGCGATGGGCCACCACCTGGTCAGCGGGCCTTGATATATCGGCGGTTGCTGCGAGTGTCCCGGATCGCGCGATCAACGGCCAGGTCGACCGTCCCGGTACTGGGTCGGGTCCGATCCGGGGCCGGACGCCGACGCGTGGAAGGCCGCCGCCGAAGAACGCACCGGAACCTGGCGGGCGCATTGGCGGAGTGGATCATCTCGCGGTCCGGGGGCGCGAAGCCGGCACCGACCGAGCTGGGGCAACGGCGTCATCCGGTGCTGGGCAACGCGCCGGGCACCTACGTGCACGAGCGGCCGGAGCTGGCCAAGCCCGTCGGGCTCCGCTGCGCGGCGAACGGGTGCCGATACGGCGCTTGGGCCCGGCCTTCGATGTGGTGTCGGGCGGGTGCACTCGGATCGCCCGCCCATCAGCTGGCGGCCGCGCCCACTCTGTGCTGGTGGGGGGCTATGCCGTGGTGCGTTTGAGGCGGTGCTCAGCGCGAACGAGCTTCCGTAGCCGGGGGTCGGCGGCTGGCGTCAGCGTGTGATGACCAACCACCTTGAAGGCCTTGGTCTCCGCGGCCCGAACGAAGTTGATGTCGGCGTCGATGATCCTGTCGAACGGGAAGGGATGATCTCGACTTCTCCGGCGTTGGCTTGCCTTGGCGACGAGTTTGAGCAGCATCGGCGTCACGTCGTGGTGTCGCTGACCAGTCCAGTGGTGATCACGATGCCCGTGATCCACAGGTCCTGGAGTTTGAGTTCCACCGACTTCCCCGTGCACCCCGACGGTCGCGACCGGCCCACCGGGCCGGATGAGCTCGGTGGCTATCTCGAAGGTCGCCGGGCCCCGCCCACCGCCTCGACGGTGACGTCCACGGCGGTGCCCATGTTGCCGCTGCCGAAGATGGTCACGTTCGTCCTGTCGTTGCTCCTTGCGCGGCTCGGTGTCCGCGGTGATCGCCTGGACGATGTCGTGTAGCGCGCCGCCCAGTCGCGGGGTATCGGCCGGATCGGTGTACAGGTCGAAGACTGCAGTGCGGATCTCGGTGATGACGTCGTTGAGTGGTCGATGTGGTTGGCGATCCGCGCGGCTACCGCCGGGGACTTCGCCAGGTGCTGGGTGCCGTGCACGGCCAGGCCGATCCCGCACAGCCACCCGATGACGTGTTCGTACAGGTCCCGGGCGATCCGGTCCCGGTCGGCGAGCACCTGCAGGACACCGGCAACGCGATCCGCTTCGGTAACCGGGTCTGGCCGAGCAGCTGCCCGCTGACCGGCGCACCCAACCAGGAACCGCTTGAGCAGGCCGGCCACCGCGGAAGTATCCCGCACCGATCACCGCACCACCCAGCCGGCGCGCCAACGGGCCGGCCATCGCGATCCGCGGCCGGAGCACCCGGTCAATCCTGGGTCTGCCGCTCGGGTGCCGGGGCAGCGGTTGCACCCGCCCGGATGACCTGAACGCAGCTGCCAACGGTCACCGACCCGACCCGGCCCGGTCCGTACCGTCGGCCTGGCCGATGCCGGCGTCGATCGCCACGACCCTGACCACCCGCCATGCCAGCGCACGGAGAGCACGGCGAAACGTTCCCGGTCGGCCGCGACTCCAGCAATGGCAGATGGATCACCCCGGCGCGGTGGTCAGGCGGCGGTCAGCACTCGGGCGGGTGTGTTGGCGCCGGCGCGGTCTGGGTGATGATGTCGGCGTAGTGGATGACGCCGACAAGGCGTCGCCCGTCGAGAACGGGCAGTAGCCATGCCTTCTGCTCGGCCATTCGTTGGGCGATGCCGTCGACGGGGTCGTCGATCCCGATGGTGAACGGCGTGTCATGGGTCAATGATCGGGCGGTGGCCGCGGATCCGCCCTTGGACAGGCACCTCAGGCCGATCTCCCGGTAGTCGATGATGCCGCTGAGTTCACCGTGTTCGTCGCAGACCGGCAGGGTGCTCGCCTGCAGGGTGCGCATCGTGCGGGCCACCTGCTGCCACCTGTCGGTCGGTGCGACCCGGTCAGGGTTGCCGGTCATCACCTCCCGTGCCCTGACGACCAGCCTGGGCACCGTCGCTGCGGGCGGGACCGATTCAGCCCGGTCGGGCCGCGCCGGGTCGGGGGTTCCGGTGCTCAGGTGGATCGGGCGGGTGGCGTGGTGGGTGCGGACGGGGGCGTCGGTGGCGGTCGGGTTGTCGTCCACCGCGGTGGTGGCCAGGACAGCGCCCGTGGCGTGGCCTGGTCTTTCGCTGAGGAGGTGAACGATCGGCGTCGATTCGCCGTTCGGTTGATTGTCGTGAGCGGATCGCGGCAGCTGGATTCCTGCGGGTTTGGGTGTTGGAACCCGGTCGTGATTCATCGGGATGTCAGCAGATCCCGCCGCTTGCTGCGGTCGGTATTGTCGATCCGCCTCGGCAGACACGTCCGTCGAGGGTGCGCGACGCAGAGGTTGGGGCGCCGGGTCGGCCGCGGGAGTGGTGGCGGCGCGGGTCGATCGGAGCGCCGCGATGACCGTGAGGTTGATCAGTGCCAAGAAGGCCGGCTTCAGCGGGCTCGTCAGCGCCCGGCCGCCGGCAGCCCGCGCCGTCGTACCGGTACATCATCGCGACGCGTCTCCTCCTGGTTCCTTCAGCCAAGCAGTTCGCGGAGGCGCCGGTAAGAGGCGAACGGCCCCTCATCGACAGGGTCATCGCCCTCGATCCGGGTTCGGAGTCGATCACCCGACGTACATGCCAGGGCCGGCAACGGTTGGTAGTGAACCAAGGCGCGCACCCGTCAATGGCCGCGGATCCTGCCCAGTGATGAACATGGGTTCTACCTGCCGGGTGGGTGTCGGCCTTGCTGTGCTCAGGGCAGCGGTGTGACGCCTTGGCCGTCGATGACTTTGCGACAGGCGAACCGATTCCCCGGTGGTTGGGCAGACGTGGGCGTGGTGCAGGAGCCGGTCGACGGTCTGTTCCTGAACATGCCACGTCCCAACCTGGGCAAGGCCCGACCCGTGATCCAACGCTTCTGCCAGGACTCATCGATCGCCTACCAGCAGGTCACCATCCTGCGCGCCTGGGCCACCGCCGCCGGCTACCTCAACACGGTCGGCCGCGCCGCCCGCGACCCCTTCCGGTGCCCCTTGGTCACCGCGCTCCGGCCGCGCTGACCGCAGGGGGCACCCGGTCGCGTGCCCCGACGAGACCCGTCACCGAACTTGAGAGCCTGTGCTGCCGCCGTCGAGCTGGCCGCCGAGAAGCAGGTCGCGTCGCCAGGCCAGCCTGAGCCCCTGCGCTGTAGAGAATCGCGTCCAGGCCGGCCACGGACAACGGTTGGCCGTGGTGGCCGGGATCGAGCACCCGAGGATTTCTGTGTGGCGGTGCCGGGACGTTCCGGGCCGGGTAGGCAGATTCAGCGGCTTGGGCGCCGACGGTGGCCCATCTTTGAGCTGCCGGCGGCGTCGTTAGCCTTGGCCGATGTCGCGGAGCCTGTTCATCGCCTCACCGGAGGCAAAGTCGGGCGAGTCCATGGTCGCCTACGGTTTGCTGGATCTGTTGACCCGTCGGGTGGGGCGGGTCGGCGTCTTCTGTCCCGTCACCGACGCGCTGGAGGGGGTCGATCCTGTCGTCCACCTGCTGTTGTCCCACCCGGCGGTCGACCAGCCGTACGACTCCGCGATCGGGGTGAGCTATCACGCCCTGCACGCGGATTTCGACGTGGCCCTGTCGCGCATCGTCGACCGCTTCGGCGGGCTGTCCGCCCGTTACGACGCGGTGGTGGTGGTGGGCAGTGACTACACCGATGTGATGACGGCCAGCGAGTGGTTCTCCAACGCCACCATCGCGGCCAACCTGGGGTCTGCGGTGGTGCTGGTGGTGCACGGCCGGGGAAGGACCCCGGAGCTGATCGCGTCGACGGTCGACCTCGCGTGCAGCGAGCTCATCGACGAACACGCCCACCCCGTCGCGGTGGTGGCCAACCGGGTCGCGCCCGACGATGTCGCGACCGTGCGGACGCTGCTGGCCAGGACCGGTCTGCCGGCCGGCGCGATTCCGGAGCTCCCGCTGCTGATCGCACCCACCGTGGCGGACCTGCAGCGGGCCTGCGGCGCCCAGCTCGTGCGAGGCAATCCGGAATGGCTGCAACGCGAATCGATGGGCCTGCTGGTGGCCGCGATGTCGCTGCCGAACGTGCTGACCAGGCTGCGGGAGGACTACACGGTGATCGCTCCGAGCGACCGGTCGGAGCTGCTGCCGGCGCTGATCCTGGCGCACCAATCCGGGACGTTCCCGCAGTTGTCCGCGATCATGCTCACCGGCGGGTACCCGCTGCCGGAGCCGGTCGCCCAGCTGATCGACGGGGTGCAGCACGATCTGCCGATCCTGATCACCCCGGGCGGCACCTTCGAGACCGCGTCCACGCTGGCCGGGGTGCACGGCCGGCTGATCGCGGATTCCCGCGTGAAGCTGGAAACAGCGCTGCGGGTGTTCGCCGACTCGGTGGACGGCGAGAAGATCCTGGACGCCATCGATGTCGCGGAGTCGGCGGTGGTGACCCCGTTGATGTTCCAGTACCGGCTGATGGCCCGGGCCCGCGCGGATCGCCGGCACATCGTGCTGCCCGAGGGGGACGACGAGCGGATCCTGCGGGCGGCGGACAGCCTGCTCCGGTTGGGGGTCGCCGACCTCACCCTGCTCGGCGAGGAATCGGTGGTGCGCGCCAAGGCGTCGGCGGTGGGGGTGGACATCACCGGCGCGACCATCCTGTCCCCGAAGGATCCCGACCTGGTGGACCGCTTCGCCGCGGAGTACACCCGGCTGCGCGCCGACGAGGGGATGACGGAGGAGCGGGCCGCCGAGATGATGAGCGACGTCTCCTATTTCGGCACCATGATGGTGCATCTGGGGATGGCCGATGGGATGGTCAGCGGCGCCGCGCACACCACCGCGCACACCATTGTCCCGTCGTTCGAGATCATCAAGACCGCGCCGGGAACGGCGACCGTGTCCAGCGTGTTCCTGATGTGCCTGTCCGATCGGGTACTGGTTTACGGCGATTGCGCGGTCAACCCGGATCCCACCGCCGAGCAACTGGCCGATATCGCGATCTCCTCCGCGGGCACCGCCGCGCAGTTCGGGATCGAGCCGAGGGTGGCCATGCTGTCCTATTCCACCGGAACCTCCGGTGCCGGTGCGGACGTCGAGAAGGTCCGGGTGGCAACCGGTATCGTCCACGACAAACGGCCCGACCTGCTGGTGGACGGCCCGATCCAGTACGACGCTGCCGTCGACCCCGAGGTCGCCGCCACCAAGCTTCCGCACTCCCAGGTGGCCGGCCGGGCCACAGTGTTGATCTTCCCCGACCTCAACACCGGCAACAACACCTACAAGGCCGTGCAGCGCAGCGCGAACGCGGTGGCGATCGGACCGATCCTGCAGGGCTTGAACAAGCCGGTCAACGACCTATCACGCGGCGCCCTGGTGGCCGACATTGTCAACACGGTCGCGATCACCGCCATCCAGTCGCAGGGGTCCAGCGCCGTCGAGGGCGACCAGTGAGCGACAACGCGCTGGGTGATCAACTTCGGGTCGTCACGCCGCCAGGGGGCTGCCGGCATCGTCGAACCATTCCTGCGTGATCCGCACCGTTGTGCCGTGGTCGGTGATCACTGCTGTGAAGCCGCGGTGCTGCCTGCGTAGTTGCGTCACGTTAGCGTTCCAGCTCACCGATTCGCTTGATCAACCCCGAGCCGCCCGCGTGACCCGGCGGCGGGTCGATGCACTGCCGTCGGGCACCGCGTTGCGCGCCACGGCCTGGTGCTGATGACCTGGTTGACCGCGGATTCCACGAGCGAGGTGGGGATCCCCTGCGGCCCGACAACGATCAAGGCCGCGGCGGCCATGAGATCGAGTCCCCAACGTCCTGTTTGAGGTTCCTCGATCGGGACAGATGTGGCTGGCTCGCTACGCGTCGCTATCCAGGCGGGGTTGTCGTCCGATTCGTTCTGGGCGCGCAATTGCTGCGCGGGTCTGTCGTTCAAAAAGTGATTGCGAGCACCGAGTTGCCGGTGGTGCGTGGGTGGGCACGCCTTGGTCATGGTCGCAAGAGCACCTTGATCGCTATGCGTTCGTCCATCGCCCGGTAGCCGTCTGCGGCCTGTTCCAGGGGCAGGGTCAGGTCGAACACCTGGCCGGGGTTGATGGTGCGGTTCCAGATCAGATCGATGAGCTCCGGCAGGAACCGGCGGACCGGGGCTGGTCCGCCGTGCAGGTGCACGTGGGAGAAGAACAGCTCCAGGCCGGACAGAGCGACGTCGTGGGAGACGCCGACGTACCCGACGTGCCCCCCGGGGCGGGTGGATTTGATGGCCTGCATCATGGATTCCTGGGTGCCGACGGCCTCGATGACCGAATGCGCGCCAAGGCCGTCGGTGAGGTCTTTGATGTTCGCCACGCCGTCGTCGCCGCGGCTGGTGACGATGTCGGTGGCGCCGAACTGCAGGGCCAGTTTCTGCCGAGATTCGTGTCGGCTCATCGCGATGATTCTTTCTGCGCCAAGGTGTTTGGCGGCCAAGATCCCGAGCAGGCCGACGGCTCCGTCACCGACCACGACAACCGTCTTGCCGGGACCTGCTGCGGCGGCGACCGCACCGAACCATCCGGTGCCGAGCACATCGGACGCGGCGAGCAGGCTGGGCAGCAAGTCATCGGTGGGGACCTCCGGGGTTGCGACGAGGGTGCCATCGGCCAGCGGAACCCGTAGGTACTGCGACTGGGCGCCGTTGGCGCCGACGTTTTCCCGGTGCACGCAGGAACTCTGGTAACCGGAAAGGCAGACTGGGCAGGTGTTGTCGGAGGCGAAGAACGATCCGATGACGAACTGCCCCGGTTTGATCGTGCGCACGCTCGAGCCGATTTCCTCGACGATGCCGACGTACTCATGGCCCATCGGCGTTGGGTGCTCGAGGGGGTCGGCGCCGCGGTAGGGCCACAGGTCGGAACCGCAGACGCAGGTCGCCGACAGCCGGATGATCGCATCCGTCGGCGCAGTGATGACGGGGTCGGCGCGGTCTTCGACGCGGACGTCGCCCGGGGCGTGCAGCACGGTGGAGCGCATGGTGTTCCTTCTCGGTTTGGTCGTGGTTGATGCCGGAGGTCGGTCGACGTTGGGTCAGTCGAGAGGTTCGATGCTGAGTTGGAAGTTGTCGCCGGCCTCGCCGATCAGCTCCAGCCCGGAGTTGACAGTGCCGAGCGGGATCAGGCCGGGATGGGGGATGCACCCGGCACCTTCGACGGCGTAGACGACGGCCAACGCCCGACCGGGTGCCCAGTAGCCGATCTGACCGACCTCATATAGGTGAACACGGCCGTATCGCCGCTGTTCAGGGCGCGAGGCAGGGTGCCTGGCTTCTCCAGGCCAGACTGATCAGTCCTTTCCCGCGTCACCGGAGCAGGGCGGCGAAATCCCGGGCGGTCGGGTTGTCGGCCAATGTCGCGACTGCCGACCGGTCCCCGACGCTCAACCGGATCCGCAGGATCCGGCTCCCTTGCGGCTCAACATCACTGGGCGCGTGCGCGGACGAAATCTGTTCGGGTGTAGCCGTTGTCCCCGGTGTGCGGGAACCGCCGGCGGTCGTGGCGCTCGATGTCGTTGCGCTGGATGTGGGCGCTGCAGTCGCCGGGTCGGGATCGGGAGTACTGCACGCCGCGGCGAACGCCATGACCATCCCGCTGGTCAGCAGCCCACCCCGCCCGGGCCGCAGTCGTCGGGTTCGCCTCCTTCTGCCGGTCTTGGTGATGGTGGTGTTCATCGTGGTTGTTCCCTTCGAGTTCTCCGGGTTGACATTGTTTGGGGCGCTCGTCGGCTGGCTGCGACCATCAGGTCGCGGGTCTGGCTGGATTCGGGCCGGGTGAGGGCAAACAGCGCGGCCAGGGAGACGCCGACGAGGACCAGGATGATGAGCACCATCGGGACTGCGGTGTGTTCGCCGCCGAGCCCGGCGATCGGTGCCACCACCCCGGCCATGCACCACTGGCAGAACCCGAGGACAGCTGAACCGGTTCCGGGGTGCTCGGGCACCTGGACCGATGCCAGTGCGCCGGCGTTCGGTCCGACGAGGCCCTGCGCGCTCATCAGCAGGAAGAACGCCACCACCGCGACGATGAGCGGGGTGTCCCACCACAACGCGCCGACCAGCAGCAGGACTCCGGCGGCGCCGGTCACGGCCAGCCCGACGGTGATGACGCTGCGGGTCCGGACCCGGCCTGCCAACCGGGCCGCGAGCAGGCTGGCCAGGGCCAGGCCGACCGCGTTGACCGCGAAATCGACCGAGTACATGATCGGCGACAGCCCGTTCATCGATTGCAGGATGAACGCCGACGTCGCGACATAGGCGAAGGTCACACCCATCGAGAAGGCCATCACGACCAGGTAGCCGAGGAACCCGCGGTGTCCGATCACCCGCCGGGCCGCGCCGCCGAGCTGAACCAGACCGCCCCGGTGCCGCCGATCGGGCGGAAGTGATCCGGTATTCCGGTGACGACGGCCACGATCATCAGCGCGCCGAGCGCGGCGACCACCCAGAACGACACCCGCCAGTTCGACAGTTGCAGGATGACAGCCCCCATCATCGGCCCCACGATCGGGGCGATACCGCCGGCACTGGCGACCAGGTTCAGCCGGCGGACCAGCTGCGGGCCGTTCGAGAGGTCGACGATGACCGCCCGGGCCGTGACCATCGCCCAGCCGCCGGACAGGCCCTGCACGAACCGGGCCGTCATCATCACGGCGATCGACGGGCTGAACGCACAGGCGACCGACGCCGCCGTCAATACGATCAACGCCGCCAGCAGCGGGCCGCGGCGACCCCGCGCGTCCGAAAACGGGCCGCCGATCAGTTGACCCAGGGCCATCCCGATGAAAAAAGTAGTCAGCGTCAGCTGTACCTGCGTCGCGCCGCCGTCCAGGTCGCTACCAACCTGAGGGAAGGCAGGCACGTACATGTCCGTGGCCAGCGGCGCGATCGTGCTGACCAGAATCACCGTGGCCAGCACGGCTTTGGTCAGGCGCACCGGCGTGTGCACGTGCATGACAACGGGTCTCCGTTCGCGGGCCGGTGGTCGGCCTGCCTCTATGGGTAGTTGTGGTCGGGTGATCCCATGTCACCGCAACCGCCGCGGCCGGAGAAGTCCCTGCGGTGACGTGTACCAGCAGGGCATCCCTCGCCGGCCGTCGTCGCCCTACCGTGGTCGGTATGGACAACCGAGCCGAGGTCCGCGAGTTCCTCACCACCCGGCGGGCGAAGATGACCCCACGCGACGCGGGGCTGCCCGATGTGGGGCAACGCCGCGTGCCCGGCCTGCGCCGCGGCGAAGTCGCCGCCCTCGCCGGCGTCAGCGTCGAGTACTACGCCAAACTCGAACGCGGGGCCCTGGGCGGGGCCAGCCCATCGATCCTGGACGCCATCGCCCGAGCGCTGAATCTCGACGACGCCGAACGGGCCCACCTGTTCCAGATGGCGCAGACCGCCGACGGAACCGGCGCGATGCTGCGCCGCACCCGCCGTAACCGCACCACGTGGACCCCGCACCCCACACTGCAATGGGCACTGGACACGATCACCGGTGGCCCGGCCATCGTCCGCAACGGCCGGATGGACCTGCTGGCCACCAACCCACTCGGCCGCGCCATGCACGCCAGCCTCTACGAACGCGCCACCAACGGTGCGCCCAACTTCGCTCGTTACACCTTCCTCGACGACGACGCGCACCGCTTCTACCCCGACTGGGACACTGCCGCCGACACCTGCGTGGCGATCCTGCGCACCGAGGCCGGCCGCGACCCGCACGACACGCGGATGCACGATCTCGTCGGCGAGCTGTCCACCCGCAGCGAGGACTTCCGGCGCCGATGGAGCAACCACGACGTTCGGCTGCACGGAGCCGGCACCAAACGGTTCCACCACACCACCGTGGGCACACTCGATCTGGCCTACGAAAGCATGGACATGCTCTCCGAACCCGGTCTGACCCTGACCATCTACGCCGCCGAGCCTGCCTCCCGCACTGCCGACGCCCTCGCCCTGCTCGCATCCTGGACCACGCCCACAAATCTGCCGGTCACCGCCAACGCCAACGACAACCGCTGAGGCCTCAGCAGCGCCAGCGCCCACATCTCAACTCGTCCCAATAACTGAACTTCCATTCCTCCGTCTCTCAGACGACGACCAGCAGAACCATGGCCCGCGGAAAAGGAAGCGGCGGAATCGCCGGCCAAGTCCGTCCCGTAGGAGGATGAAACCCGGCACCCGGGATGTCGAGTTGGACGCGGCGAAGGCGGAAATAGCCCGGCTATCGGAAACGGTCAAGGAAATGGCCGTGAAGTTGATGCTCGTCGAGGGAAAAGGCGGTTGGGGATAGATGGCCGCGTTCCCCGCCGGGTCGACGCGGCCACCAAGACCGCCCTGCTCGAGTTGCTCGACCGGGCCGTCGAGCAGGGGTGGTCGGTATCGGCGGCCGCGGTCGTGTTGGACCTGGGAAGGGTCCGGGCGCACCGGTGGATGCTCCGCGCCGGGCTCGGCGAACTCGTCGACCGCCGGCCCGGCGGGTCCCCGGTGCACGGGTTGCTGCTGGCCGAGGAAGCGCAGATCCTGGCGGTGTTCGAGCAGTGGGCCGAGGTCGACCGGTCGCATCGCAAACTCGCGCACCGCGGGTCGTACCTGCACCGATTCTGGGCCTCCCCGTCCACCATGCGGCGAGTGTTGTCGTTACACGACAAGCACTTCCGGCCGCTACCCAGGCCCGGACGGTCGCATCGTCGGCCGTTCCCGGAATGGGTCGAGTACCGCCCGAACGCCATCTGGATCTACGACACGACGCACTTCACCGCCGCCGGTGTGGCCGCGACCGTCGTCGAGGACCTGGTGTCCAGGAAGTGGATCGCGCACATCGTCTCGGGCGAGGAGACCTCCACCCAGGTGCAGCTGGTGTTCACCGACGCGCTCGAACTCGAGGGTCTGATGGACGCTGTGCTTGCCCGCATCGACCGGCCCGACGGCAGAACCGTCGCCGACCCGACCGTTGATGACGAACACCGCCCGATCCTGCTCGCGGTGTCGGACAACGGCCCGCAGATGACGTCTGGCTCGACCCGGGAATTCATGGCGCTGCATGCGATTGCCGTGCATTTCGGGCGACCCGGCACGCCGACCGACCAGGCGTGGATCGAAACGTTCTTCGGACATCTCAAGGCGGAGTTCCCACACCTGCTCAAGATCACCGAGCCGGCGGTCCTGCGCGCCGAGCTTGATCATCTTCAGGTGCACTGGAATACCGTGAGGTTGCACACCGGCGTGGGATATGTGACCCCGGACGACGAACACAGCGGCCGTGGTGAGCGGATCCGCAAGGACCGCGAGGCCGGTCTGGAACGAGCGCGGCAGACCCGGCTTGCCCACCACCGGGCGAACCGGCAGCATGATCAACAGCAACACCCAGAAGGACCCCGCGATGTTGTCTAGTACAACGCGATCTTGTATCGCTGACTCAGAAACACCTCACAACAGATCTCACCGACAAGGAGGTGACAGCGGGCAGGTCGCGACCCAACGGACCTGCTGGATCGGTCCGATGCCGCGGTCGAGCGGGAGCTGTTCGACCGGTTCAGCGCGTCTGCCCGGCACTGGGGAACCGGTTGGGGGTGGACGCCGAGGACCTGTTTCAGGACACGGCGGTGGAATTCTGAGCGACCCTGGCCCGGCAGCGCGGCGCGGGCGACCTGCAGCCGGGGCTGAACGGGCGGACCGCCGGGTTTCCAACCGGAGGGTGCGCACCGTGTCCACCGCAGCGTTGGGCGCGGACTGGGACGCCCCCGCGGAGTCCAGCGCGGTCGGCGTTACCGAGTCAGAGGCGTACACCGCGGGCGCAGCGGCGGAGAACCTGCTGTCCCGCAGTGGTTCTCCGGGCCGGGTCGCCGCGCGCGGCCTGGCGTGGGACGCCGTGGCTGAGGTGACCGGCGCGCCCGTCGTCGTGCCCACTGTTCTCGACCCATCCCGGTCCCGGGAGGCGCTGCGGATCGTGGACGCGGCTGGCAGGTTGGCCGCGGCGTCCCGCCGCTGGTCCAGGGACCCGGACGATCCTGCGGTGGCGGCGTTGTTCACCCCGTCCGGCCGGCTCGACATGGACGAGCAGCGGGCGGTGATCCGAACTTTCCAGCCACGCCCACCGGCCGCCCGCCGGGGGACACCGGTCCACATCGACCCACATCTGCAATCTTTCCGCTGATGTCGGTCTCGTGTGCGACACCCGGGTCGGGGTGTTCACGAACCGCGGCAAGGTAGGCCTCTTCGAGGCGTCCTTCCTCGCGATCCGGTTCGGTCGGCGCCAGAGGGGACTTTGGTCCCTTTTGGGGCTATCCGACCATGAGGACACTCCTCATCGAAGGCTGTTGTCTGGCGTTGGTGGGGTTGCCTCGCATGTCGGTGCGGCTCTGCAGATCTGACGGAAGGCTCCCGGTCGTTGACCCGAGGAGGTCGTCATGGGAAACGAACAATACCCGTCACACACGCATGACAGGGTGGAACGCCGCGGCGCCTTTCGGGGGAGGCGCAGCCGACCTCGCTCAAGGGGGAACCGAATGCGATCGCAGGCGCGTGTGCTGATGTTGTTGGTCGTGAGTGCGGCTCTGGCCTTGGTTGGCCTGGTCGCGGCACCTCCGGCGCCCGCAGCAGCCGCGGGACTGGCGCTGGACGCCTCGACGCCCGCGGTCGTCAAGGCGAGGGGCAACACCCTGACCACGGCCAGCTTCACGCCGCCGGCCGGATCCGTCCTGGTCATCTCCGCCCAGTCGAACGGAAACAGCGACACCAAGTCCATCGCGGTCAGCGACAACCTCAGCACTCACCTGACGTACACGCAGGCCCAGACCAAGGGCAACACGACCAACGACGTGTACGCCAAGCTCTACTGGGCGCCGGTCACCACCTCCCGGGCGATGACCGTCACGGCGACGATCGGCGGGAACAGCGGCGACTACGGCATGCTGTCCGTGCTGGTGTTCACCGGCGCGAACACCGCGGCCCCCATCGGCGCCTCGGGGGGAGGCCGTGGGGCGACGGGCGTGATCACCGACTCCTACACGTCGACGGCCAGCGGCTCCTGGGGCTGGCTCAGCTACGGGGACTGGGCGCAGAAGGGCGTTCCGAAGGTGCCCACGACCGAGACGGTGCACGCGTCGTACAACGTCTCCGGGGAGGACACGTTCGCCCTCATCAAGCAGAACGCCACCACGGCCGCAGCGGGGACGCAGGTCACGATGTCCACCACCTCCCCCACCTCCGGGGCGCGGACCACGCACATCTACTTCGAGGTCGTGTCGGCGACCGCCCAAGGCCCCTCCGCGCCGACGATCTCCTCGCTGGTCGCCTCGCCGGCGTCCATCTCGTCGGGGAGCTCATCCACGCTGTCCTGGTCAGTCACTGGGAGCCCGGCACCGACGCTGACCCTCGACAACGGGGTCGGGGACGTCAGCGGCCTGACGTCCAAGGCGGTCAGCCCCACCCAGACGACCACCTACACCCTGACCGCGACCAACAGTCAGGGCACGACCTCGGCCAGGGCCACCGTGACCGTGACCGCCCCGGACACCTCGCCGCCGACCGTGCCCACCGGCCTGAGCGTGACCGCGGTCTCCAGCTCGCAGATCAACCTGTCCTGGACCGCCGCGAGCGATGACGTGGGGGTCGCCGGCTATCGCATCTTCCGGGGCGGAACCCAGGTCGGTTCATCGACCACGACGACCTACCCGGACACGGGCCTGACGGCGAACACGTCGTACTCGTACACGGTGCTTGCCTACGACGCCGCCGGCAACCTGTCGGACCAGTCGAAGTCCGCCTCCACGACCACGTTGGCACCCACCTCCTCGGGACCGGAGCCGACCGGCTGGTATGCGGGCGACCCGCACGTGCACCGCAGCTGTGGGGGCAGCGCCGAGGCGGTGAGCAGCATCCTCAAGAAGATGGATGACGAGGATCTGCGCTTCATCTCGCTGCTCGCCGACTGTGGGAACGGTGAGGTCCAGAACCCGACCACCGACCTGCCTCTGGTCAACGGTCAGGACGCCTCAATCTCCACCGCGAACAGGACCGTCCACTGGGACACGGAGTGGCACTGGGACGCCACGTACACGCAGTACGCGCATCAGGCGCTCGGAGGCCATCTGGTCAACCTCGGGCTGAGCAGCGCGTCGCAGATCTGGCAGGAGTACACCTATCCGGTCATCAACGGGGCGCACCAGCTGGGTGGGATCTCGGGATTCGCGCACCTGCAGTACCTGCCCAGCGGCATCCCGAACTCCCTGGACTGCTGCACACCGATCGAGTACCCGGTGGAGGTGGCGCTGGGGTCGGCCGACTTCATCTCCGAGGACGTGACCAACACGGGGGACACCGCCATCGAGGCCTACTACAAACTGCTCAACGACGGGTTCCGGCCCGGCTTCGCCGCGGGCACCGACTACCCCTGCGGGAACAGCGTGATCGGATCGCGGCTGACCTACTCGAACCTCGGGAGCGGGCAGGTCACCTACCGGAACTGGATCAACGCGATCAAGAACGGCCGAACCGTGGTCTCCCGCAACGGCCATGACGAGTTCCTCAACCTCGTCGTGAACGGCTCGGCCGGTCCAGGCGACCAGGTCGACCTGGCCAATGCGGGCAGCGTGCCGGTGACGGTCACGTGGACCGCCAAGGAGAACTACACCGGAATGCTCCAGTTGGTCCAGAACGGCGAAGTCGTGGCCAGCAAGCAGGCCACCGTCACGGCGGGCTCGCCCGTCACCCTGACAGCGAACGTGGACTTCGCGAAGAGTGGCTGGGTCACCGCGCGCAGGATGGACTCGTCTGGAGCCAACCATCAGGTGCACACCGCGGCAGCGTTCGTCCTGGTCAACAACGCGCCGATCCGGGCGAGCGCCGACGATGCACAGTTCTACGTGGACTGGATGGACAACCTGCTGACCAAGACCTCGCCCGGCGGGGAATGGAACCACTTCTTCCCGACCAACCTCGCCGCAGCCCAAGCCCGCTACCAGCAGGCGAAGGCAGTGTTCCAGCAGATCAAGGCGGAGGCAACGGGCCCCGCGGCTCCGGCGGTCTCCTCCTTCTCGGCATCGCCGGGGACGATCATCCAGGGCCAGTCAGCCACCCTCTCGTGGGGTGTGACCGGTAGCCCCGCTCCGACCGTGACCATCGACAACGGCGTGGGCGACGTCTCCAACCGCACATCGATCACGGTCTCGCCGACCCAGACCACCACCTACACCCTGACCGCGAAGAACAGTCTCGGCACGGTCACCAAGACGGCCACCGTCACCGTGTCCACCTCCCAGAACACCCCGCAGTCGCTGTTCACCACGCAGGTGCCCGACGGCGCCACCACGGACGGTCCGGGTGTCAACTACGAACTGGGGACGAGGTTCACGTCCGCGGTGGCCGGGCAGATCACGGCGATCAGGTTCTACAAGGCCGCGAACGAGAGCGGCACGCACACCGGCCGGATCTGGAGTGCCTCGGGTCAGCAGTTGGCATCGGTCGTATTCTCCGGGGAGTCCGCCTCGGGTTGGCAGCAGCAGGCGCTGGCCCCGCTGGCGATCGCAGCGAACACCGAGTACATGGTCACGGTCAACACCGCGAATGCCTACTACGTCACGACGGACGGTGGCCTGAACTCGCAGATCTCCAGTGGGGACCTGAAGACCGTTGTGGGATCCAACGGCAGGTACGGCTTGGTCGGGACGTATCCCACGGACTCGTGGGAGAACTCCAACTACTTCCGGGATGTTGTCTTCACGAGGTGATCCGGCTGGCGCGCACGCCCCTGAAGAGCCCAGGCGAGGCAGGCGCGTGCGCGCGGCCTCCCGGGCGTCCCCTATGCCCGGTTGCAGGGGCTGCTGTTCGAGTTGACCCCAGGCAAGGCCAAGAAGGACATCACGGCCATGCAGGCCAAGGGGAATTCTCGCAACGGTGCGCCCGAGGGACCTGGCAGGCAAGACCCCGCCGCCGGCTAGCCCACCCCCAGCGCGTCGACACAGTCACGCAGATGCCGGAAGGCTGGGTATTTGCACCTGGCAAAAAGATCAGCACGGGACTTTCCCGAGAAGGTCGCCGAGAAGCATTACGTCGGGGGCCAACAACTGTTGCGAATATCGCGGGCACCCGCACCCGCGTTTACGTCCGTGACGCGTCGAGCGGTCGCCGCTGGGTCATTCTGGGCGGAGTGACGCAGTCCCCCGGGCTCGCTCCCGTAAGCTCCGGGTTGCGGCGACGGGATCCAGCCGTCGGCCAGTTGGTCTGACGATCGCGCTCGTCACCGTTTGTCGATCCTCGATCGGCACAGCGAGGACTCGGTTGCCAGCTGACGGTTGGAGTGGGCGACGCGTCAGTCAGCGTTCCGCGGTCGAGGCGGGGGAAACTACCGCACATGCTTGTGAGTGTGAGCGATTGCGCGCGTTGCGAGTCTGAGGCGGGGCCAACGCACGGACGAGGGCTTGGTCCTGGCGCCACCTCCCACTTGGGACCAGACTTCCGGGTGATCGGGTCAGGTCCGTAGGTAGGTGAGGGCGGCGAGCACCCGGCGGTGGGTGGCCGGGTCATCGATGAGCCCGAGTTTGCTGAATACCTGGGTGATGTGGGCCTCGACCGTGCGTTCGGTGACGTATAGGCGGGCCGCGAGAGCCTGGTTGGACAGCCCCTCGGCGACGAGGCCCAGGACTTCGCGCTCGCGGGGGGACAGTAGGTCCAATGGGTGCCTTGCGCGTTGACGGCCCAGAAGGCGCGAGACGATGGTCGGGTCGATGACGGTTTCGCAGTCATGGATGCGGTGCAAGGCGTCCACAAGCACGGCGGGGTCGAAGATGCGTTCCTTAAGCCGAACTTACGTCGGTCTGGGCGGCGGGAAGTGCCTGTGAACTGCGGGTTTGTCGTTCGGGGTGAGGTTTGTTCTGTCGACGGCGGCTCCGTGGGGGTTAGGTGAGGG
>Ga0209584_10000105_pt1 | contig 21588 bp, 24 predicted proteins | sample NGEPerD_FD_184507 | JGI IMG/M metagenome (GOLD analysis project Ga0209584, IMG submission 184507) | Arctic peat soil microbial communities from the Barrow Environmental Observatory site, Barrow, Alaska, USA - NGEE PermafrostAB12-D... | ecosystem: Environmental > Terrestrial > Soil > Wetlands >...
TGGTTCCGCAGACTCCGCTGGACCGGGATCGCCGCAGCTCTGACCATGCCGCTGTTCGGGCTCGGTGCGCTGATCCTGCTTGCGGTATTCGTCGCCTACGCGCGGCGGGCTCCGGACGGCACCTCCAGCTCCGCCCGCCCTGCGGCATCGACGGCCCTTCCCGGTCTGATTCGACGAGATATCAGTTCGGCATGAGAACTGCTGGTCGCGGACTTGTCGGATCCGTCAACGGGTTGACGCGCGGCTGCGGCTACAAACTCCCGCTGACGTCGTCAAGCTTCGCCACTGAGACCCACGGGGAAGGTGACGCGGTGAACGTGCCCGCCGGCGAACTCGCCGGCTTGGTGGATGAGCCAAAGGGTCCGTCGATCATATCGGCGATCACCGATTCGATGATCGCGTGCTGCCGGTAGGTGATGTCCGCGGCGGTACCGGGCTTCGCGGCAATGTCGGTGGCCAGAACCCGCCCGCTCGTCCCCACGCGCTCTGCCAGCCCGCGCGGCACCGAGACGCCGCCGGCGCCCACTTCCCAACACCGCCACCCTTCGCCAAGCCCTAGGTCATCGAGGTGGCCGAACGTCCACGGATCGAACAGCTCGGCGAGCGCCGCGAACCGTTCGCCAGCCTCCGGGCGGCGGTTGTCCAGCAGATAGCGGTTCACGGCAACCAGCATGGCCCCGGTCAACCTGGCGCGGGTGCAAACGTTGACGAATGTCACGGGTCGGCTCGTGGGGCGGCGCGCAGGTCACGCGGGCAAAGACTAGGGGAAAGATCAGAGCAAACCGGCGTCGTCTGAGCCTGGTTCCGACGGAGGTGCGGGCGTGGCGTGACTGACCAGTGCGCCTTTGAGCACGGCCAACTGTTAGGCCGCCGATTAGTCCGCAGGCTCGGATCGCGATCCCTTGCGATAGGACGGGCCCGCCGATTGCGGCGCCGTGCGGTCACGGGCTGTGCCCGGTGCCGCGTCGAATCGTTGTGCGAGCATCGACCGATGCTGCCGGAGCGACGTATCCCGACCCGGTCCCCAGAGTGGCGAAAGATGTTCGAGCGTATTCAGCTCGCGATGGATCTGACCTCGCGGTTGAACGCGCTGCCGTTCAGCCGACTTGACTCGCGCTACGCGCTGCTCAGCGAGCTTCTCGGTGACCCTCACCCCGAGAAGTCGTTCATCCACCCGCCGTTTTACTGCACTTCGGGCGTCGGGACTCAGCTCGGCGAGCGAGCTTCTGTTGGCCAGGCATGTTCGTTCCTGGACCTCGGTGGCATCACCATCGGTGACCGCACGATGATCTCTCCGAAGGTCACTCTCATCACGGAGGGGCACCCCATCGAACCGGCCGAACGATATGACTTCATCACCGTAGCGCCGATCGTCATCGAATCGAACGTCTGGATCGGAGCGGCTGCGACGATACTGCCCGGCGTGACGATCGGACACGACTCGGTTGTCGGCGCGGGTGCGGTCATAGCGAAGGACGTGCCGCCGCTCACGGTCGTGACAGGCCCGGGTCACATTGTCCGGAGGCACTTGGAGCCCGCCCCCAGCCGTGAGAGCTGACTAATAAGGCGATCTCCGACCCTTGGCTCATGCCGATGCCGCTGACCGGGGTGCGTTTCGGTCAGCGATCCCCAGCGGAACGTTGACGTTCATCGAGCGGAGGCCCCGAAATCGGCCAGTGGCATCCCGACTGCGCTTCCTGCAAGGGGTCATTCGGCGGACGGTTCTGGTTGATCTCTGATTGCGGGCGGTTCGTGGTGTTCGGCTGATCGCCTTTCCGTCCGGTGTCGACCGCGCCGAAGATGACCTTGGCGACCAGCCCGAGGACTACGACGTTGAACAGCATCTGGATGGTCACCAGGGTGCGGGCGAGGTCGGTTTTGGCGGTGATGTCGCCCGAACCCGACGGTGGAGAACGCGGTGCCGGTGAAGTTACATGGCGCCGGTCTTGTCCTTGGGGTCGGTGAGGCTGCCGGGTTAGGCCTGCTCGGTCGGGTAGTACACGCGGCGAACACGACCGCGGCAAAGGGATCCCGCTGATCAGGGCCTGAAACCCGCGGAACCGCGGGAATGGCGCGTTCAGGATCGCTCGGACCTGCCAGTTGACCACCACGCCGATCAGGATCAGCCCCCGATGAGCAGCAGCGGCCCGATGTCTTCGGTCGTGTTCAGCGGCAGCAGGTAATAGCCCACGAACAGCAGCACCCCGACCAACGCCGACCGGGCCAGCAAGGGCGCCTTCAGCCGGCACCTTGGACGGGGACAGATCCTCGTAGCGCTGTCTCGGTCGCGCCTTGGCATCCTCGCTTTGCTGATCGAGCTGGCCGGGTGTGATGACGGTCGGTCCTGGCCTGGGCGGCGGTCGGTCGGGGGCTGCTTCTCCACGCGCCTTCGGGCCGGTAGGGACCAAGGGCTCTACAGGGCGGGCGAGTGGGAGTAGAACCTAGACCGAGGCCCGAGTGTTCGGAGGTGAGACCTTGCGCCGCATCACGGTTGTCGCCGCGCCGGTTCTGGTTGTCGGTTCCACAATCGTGTAGTTCATGCCCTCGTTCCGTGGTCTGGATCAAATGCCGACGGGCGGTCCATGGTCGGTGATCCAGCTTCAGGTGGTGCTGACGGCGTCGCTGTTCGCCGCGGCCGAATGGGCGGTGTACAAATCGCTGCCGCGGTGGCGGGTGCCGGCGATCACCGGGTCGGTCCTGGGGACTGCGGTGTCGCTGCTGTGGCGGGACGCTGTGAGTTCCCACTCGAAGGTGACCGATCCGGCGGCCAATCTGGCCGTGCACCTGGCCGGGTCGCCGGCGACACTGGCGGCCCTGCTGCTGCCCGGCATCAGCCGAGAAGTGGACCGGGGGCTGGATGTTCGGGCGGCGAAGAAGGTGGGCGGGCGATGAGCACGACAGCGGTCCCCCGGGCAGCAGCGTCGGCGGCCGCTCTCGGCGGCGCGGTCGTCGTGGCGCTGGTGGTATTCCGCAGGGTGTTCTGGCCGTGGCAGTCGCGGTGGGGAGCGACCGCCGACGAGGTCGCGCGGGTGATGCCCGGCGACGCGATCGTCGGCCGGGCCGATTTCGTCGCCACCCGCGGTATCTCGATCGCCGCACCGCCGGAGCAAGTGTGGCCGTGGCTGGTGCAGATCGGGTCCGGCCGCGCCGGCTGGTACAGCTACGACCGGATCGACAACGGCGGGACGCCCAGCGCGACCCGGATCCTGCCCGAGCACCAACAGCGCCGGGTCGGGGATCGGATCCCGATGATCACCGGCAAGGACATCGGGCCGACCGTGAAGGCCATCGACCCACCGCACCGGACGCTGTGGTCCGACGACGACGGCGCACTCAGCTGGGAGTGGCTGCTCGAACCATCCGGCGACGGCGGAACCCGACTGGTGAACCGGCTGCGGGTCACCGCGCACCCCTGGACACGCCGGATGGCCTACGAAGCCGTCGCGTCGGTCGGCGACATCGTCATGCAGCATCGCATGCTGCACGGCATCAAACGGCGCGCAGAACCGCTCCCGAACGGCGATTCGTCATGAACGCCGGGCGGCTGTTGCGGGGTGCCGCCGCGATGGCCGGCGCCGGCGCGCTGGCCGCCGGGGCGTACGTGACAGTCGCCTGGGCCCGCTACGGGCACGTGCATCCCGGCCGCCACCCTGACGAACTCCTCGACCGGTTCCTGCCCGACCCGGAAGTCGACGAGTACCACACCCTCAAGGTCAGGGCACCCGCCGAGGTGACCTTCCCGCTGGCCCGCGACATGGACCTGATGCAGTCACCCCCTGTCCGAGCCATCTTCTGGCTGCGCGCCATCCCCGCGATGCTGCGCGGCCAGCCGTACCGCCGGGAAGGACCGCACGGGCTGCTCGACGAAACCCTGGCCATGGGATGGGGTCTGCTCGCCGCCACCGACCGGCAGATAGTGGTCGGTGCCTACACCCAACCTTGGCATCAGAACGTGTCCTTCCACGCTCTGCCCCCGGAAGAATTCGCCGGGTTCAACAAACCCGGCTACGTCAAGATCGTCTGGACGATGGGAGCGGAACCGTTGGGCACCGACGAATCGATCGTCATCACCAGGACCAGAGTCACCGCCACCGACCCGGAATCACGCGTCCGGTTCCGCCGGTACTGGGCGCCCATGTCATCTGGGATCATCCTCATCCGCTACCTGGCGCTGCCCCTTGTGAAGGCGCAGGCGGAGCGAAACGCCCGCATCGGCGCCACCCCAACCGCCGAACTCGGGACCGCAGTCCGCGACTCGTCGGCATGACCCGACATCCCGGGGGGCCGCGGACCTCCTGGTGCCGCTGGCTGGCGAATCATGGCGCAGGCGAACCTCAAACGCCGCGCGCTCAGCAGTCCTCCGCCGCCTCCAAATAGGAGTGATCATCGTTGGTCTCAACACTCTGCCTGACTGGCCCGCTGCTGCGGTGGACCCAGGGAACCACCGAGCCATTTCTGGATGCCAACGGCCGCCGTCTGCCGGGCAGCATCTCGCAGAAGCTCTCCGTGCCGATCAACGGCGTACAACTCGGCATGATCATCCGGGGCAAGCACGCCTCCAACCCTGTTCTGCTGTGGGTCCACGGCGGACCCGGGATGCCCGACTACCCCCTCACCCAGCAGTACCCGACGGACCTGGAGGACCTGTTCACGGTCGTCTGGTGGGATCAGCGCGGCGCTGCACTGTCCTACGACTCTGACATTCCGCCTGACACGATGACGATCGAGCAGTTCATCGCCGACACCATCGCAGTGACCGACTACCTGCGGGAACGGTTCCACCAGGACCGCATCTACATCCTGGGCCACTCCTGGGGCAGCTTCATCGCCCTCCAGGCAGCGGCGAGGTCACCGGGACGGTACAAGGCCTACCTCGGAATGGCGCAGATGGTGTACCAGCTCGAGTCCGAGAAGGCCGCCTACGACTACATGCTTGGCGCCTACCGAGAACGCGGCGAGACCGCGATGGTGCGCAAGCTGCAAGCAGCGGCAGTCACGATGACCAGCGGAACGCCAGAGGCATACCTCAAGCTGCGTGACACCGCGATGCACAAGCTCGGGATCGGCACTACCCACGACATGAAGTCGGTGATCACCGGGATCTTCCTGGCCTCCTGGCGGTTCCGCGGCTACACGGTGCGGGAAAGGCTCAACCTCTGGCGCGGCCGGGCGTTCTCCCGCAGCTTCGGGCTGTGGGACCAGTTCATCAGAATCGACCTCCGCAAAACCGTTCCCGCGTCGGAGATCCCGGTGTACTTCCTCGAAGGCAAGTTCGACTACACCTGCGTGACATCGCTGGCCAGGGACTACTTCGAACAGCTGCAAGCACCAGTGAAGGGTTTCTACATCTTCGACAACTCCGCGCACAGCCCCCTCCTGGAAGAACCGCAAAAAGCTCATCGCATCCTCAAACACGACGTCCTCGCCGGCGCAACCACCCTGGCTGACCTGCGCTGAGTGTCAGGGCTAAGTGTGGGCTAACTGGGCTAGGTCGAGGTTCGGCAGGTCAGGCCGATCCGGTCGCGCCGTTCAGCACTGCGATCCGCCGAGCCACCCGCTGGTGGCGCTAGCCAGCAGAGCCACGACCCCCGGGCCACCGGATCCCCGACGACGACGACCGCGCAGGCAACCGCCAACGCCGCGAACCCACCAAGCAATATCGGGCGGGGACCGATCCGGTCGCCAAGGTCCCGAACACCGGTTTGAGGATGCCCTCGACGGCGTCGTACACGGCCAGCAGAACCTGCTACTCCGGCTGGAACAGCGCGAGCGTGTTGCCGTCGGGATCCTTGAACCACGCGGACCTGCCGACACCGGCGGTCGTCGCGACGTGGCCGACAGTCTTGAAATTCGGGAAGTCGTAGTCCTCCAACACCACCCCCCGGGCCAGGAGCTCCTTGACGTCACGCTCCACATCCGTCGACCAGAACCTGACCTGAGTGTGATCGGCCTGATTGGGAGCGCCGCGCCCGTAGACGAGCACGGTCGTCCCATCGGAGGACTCGAACAGCAGGTGGTTCGGGATCGTCTCCGGCGACAGCGTCAAACCGACCTTCTGCTCGTAGAACTCCTGGCTCCGGGCCAGATCGGTGCTGCACAGCACCGCCGAGATCCTGCCTGTGCTCAGCATTGCGGCCTCCTCGTTGGTGATCGTCTCGGCGAGCGGACGATGACGAGCCAGATGGATCAGCTGCGGTTGATCCGGGTGAACGACCTGGCGCTCCGGACCTTTACGCCTCGACGAGGAGCACCAACGATTCGGGCAGCACGGTGTCATATTTCATGACTTCGGCGGCCTGCTCCGTCTGCATGGCGGCCATCACGGCGTCCATGTCGGGAACGTCCATCAGCACCGCCACCTGGGTGGGGTTCTGCGGGTCAACGAAGGTGCGGATGTTGGTGACGCCGAGGGGTCCGAAGAACTCCTCGCGTTTCGGCGAGGCAAGCCAATGCTGGGTGTCCTGAACATTGTGGTGACCGATCACGGTGGGCATTGGGCTCCTGACGTCGTGGCCCGCTGGCGGGCTCTGGTGCGCTCATCAGAACACGGACCGACCAGCCCCGCGAGTCCTGTTTCCGCAGGTCACACCCTGTGCATGCGCCGTCACGGAACCGCGATTCACTGGTTGTGACCGGTCACCGGGACGGTACTGACGGTCACCACACGGTAGGAGTGAAACGCCCTCATCGGCGCCAGACTGGCGTTTGAGCCACCCCGTTTATAGGCGGATGCGCGCCGGTGTCCGGATCAGGGCACCACATCGCGACCTGGCTGCCATCCCAAATGTCGCTCGAATCAATCGCCGCACCCGGAATGACACGGCGCCTACCACGGCCGCCGCAGTCGGTGGGGATCGTCACAAGGGGATCCCCTGCGAAACGTTGACGATCATGGACGCGCAGGAAATGAAATCGAGCCGCCGTGGTCCCGATAGCGGTTCCTCCTCCGGGAACGCGCCGAGCGAGTGGAGACTCGAAGCGCTACGCACTATCCGCTCCTGGACGTTCGGACGGCTCGTTTTGTTCGGCTGAACGCTTCTTCACGCCGGTGTCGACGGCTCCGAAGATCACTTTGGCGACCAGTCCGATGACGACGAGGTTGACGAGCATCTGGACGGTGACCAGGGTTCGGGCCAGGTCGGTCTTGGCGGTGATGTCACCGAACCCGACGGTGGAGAACACGGTGACGGTGAAGTACATGGCGTCGATCTTGTCCATGGGCTGGGTGAAACTGTCCGCCTGGGCCTGCCCGGTCAAGTAGTACACCGCCGCGAAAACGACGAGCAGCAAAGGGATCCCGCTGATCAGGGTCTGAAAGCCGCGCAGCCGCGGGAACGGGGAGTTCTGGATCGCCCGCACCTGCCAGGCGACGACAGCGGCGACCAGGATGAGGCCCCCGACCAGCAGGGCGACGCCGAAGTCTTCCGGCTTGTCCAACGGCAACAGGTAGTACGCCGCGACCAGCAGCACCCCGACGATGACCGACCGGGCCAGCAGTACTGCCTCGAGCCGCCGCCTGCGTGCCGGGGTCAGGTCCTGGTAACGCCTGCTTGCATGCGGCACGGGTCTTCTCATTTCTCAGGTGAACGGTGACCCGGCTCTCAGGTGAACGGTGACCCGGCCAGCAGGACTCCCCGCGGTCCCCCCCGTGCCCGACCGTTCACACAGACGGCCACGACTTCGCGGGACCGGTCAGGTTGTGACGGCTTGTCGGTGGTGCCCGCCGGCGTCGGGCAGCGCGGCGCCGTGGGCCTGTTGCTGTCGCGCCCACAGCACGGTGATCCCGGACGCCAGCAGCACCAACGCGGCGCCGACCAGCGTGTCCACCACCCGCTGCTCGGCCGAGGTGGCGACGTCGGAACTCACCGAGGTGAACAACACGAACGCCGGGGTGATGACCGCGGTGAACAACCAGAAATTCGGTCCGATCCTGATCGTCAACGCGATCACCAGCAGCACGAGACCGATGCCGATCAACACGGTCTCCCCCGTCCATGGCGCGGCCAGCACCGCGGCCGCGACGACACCGATGACGGTGCCGACGATCCGCTGGACCGTGCGTTTGACCGGGCTGCGGGCACCGGCCTGGGTGATCACCAGCAGGGTGACGATCAGCCAGGCACCGTTGGACCCCGGCCACCAGATCAACACCGCCAGGGTGCTCAGCGTGCACAGCACGGTGAGCGTGGCGGCGTAGACGATGGTGTCGCCGCGGGTGTTCGGTTCCCGCGGAACGGTTTTCATCTTCCGCAGCAGCGGCGGGAACACCAGCACCGCCCACAGCGCGCCGCCGCCCCAGATCAGCATCGTCCACAGCAGGTAACTGGTGGATCCGCGGTCCACCGGGACCTCGCCCCAGGCCGGTGGGGCGATCATCTCCAGGGACAGGTACAGCGGGATGAGCATCATGCTCTGCTGCAACCCGAACAAGGCGCTGACACCTAGGCCGCCGCACATCAGGGCCATCAACGCGGCGCCGGTCAATGGGACCGCCCCGACGACGACCGAGATCGGCGCCAGCGCCGCCATCAGACCGACGGTGAGATACCCGATGGCGCGGCCGCCGTGGATGTAGTTCATCAGGCCGGTCAACCCGGCGAACACCGCCCACGAGCACACCGCGACCTGATGGTTGATCAGCGTGAACACCACGAACGGGACGCACAGCAGCACGACGGCCACCACGGCGATCATGGCGCGCCGCAGCAGAGCCGGGGCGGGTGTAGGTGCCGCCGGCGCTGGCGGCGCGGGCGGCGCCGCACCGGTGGTCGCGGTGTCGGTGTGTCGGCCGGAGTGAGCCGCGGCCGCGCCGCCGGTCGATGGGCCGGGTGCCGGGTCGGCCGTGGCCGTGGGTTCGCCCGTCATGAACGCTGTCCGTTTCTCTCATCCAATGGTTGCTACGGCGCCGCGCCCGGTGGCTCTCCACAGGTGCGTGTTCGACCAGGTCATCGTCATCGCCGCGTCCACATCGCGACCAGGGTCGTTGGACCCCACGCCGGCCGAACCCCGACGCCTACCAACCCGGGCGCTGAGGGGCCCGCCGTCCGCCGCCGATCATGCGGACTTCTGGCACGGACTCACACAACCCCACGGCTCCCATCGCCGGTGGCATCGAAACCGCTGTGCCCCCGGCACTGCACATGACCATGGCCGTGCCCGAGTCCACGCGGCGCGGTCGGTCACCGAGCGACCAGAAGCGGGCGGGCCGTCGGCGATCCGTTCCGCCGCCGTCCCGCGACCGCCGGGCGGCCTCGACGGTGGAACACGGCATCCACTCAAGACGCGGATTGTGTTCAGTCCGCGGGAGCCTTGCTGCGCAGCTGTTGACGGGCGCTTCGCTCGGCAAGGACCGGGACGAACGCCCGGATGGGTCGGCCCGTGAACTCCTGCCAGCAGGCGTTCACGATGTCCCGCACGGACTCCGGCGGCACGCTGGGGAATTGGCCAACCATCCGATCGACGAGTTCCTGCGCGGCGCGGGACTCGTCATCCGCAGTCGACTCCACGGCAAGTAGCCCTCTCGCTGAGGTCGAAGCTGTTACAGCGTCACCCAAACGGGGTTGGATGCTCCCGGTTCCTCCGCTGGGTGCTCCCAGAACAGCGGGTTTCCCTCGATCGTGACCGGGAACTTCAGGCGCCTGACCGGTCCGCGCGGGCTGGAGTAGACGCGTTCCTCCCATGGCCCGTCGAGGTTCGCGCCGTCAAGCAGCTTGATGACCGGTGCGTCGTCGGGGATCCATCCTTTGCTGGTCAGGCTGGCCGCGGTGCGGGCAAGCGACATGCGGGTGAGCGATCCCTCGCCGGTCTTCAGCCTCCGGGTCAGTCCCCGGATGACGGCCGCGGCGACCTGGTAGCCGGTCGCCACGTCGAGCACCTCCACCGGGCACTCCCGGGGACACGAGGCGTCGACCAATTTGCCGACCTCAACGAGCGGGAGCCGCGTCTCGGGCTTCTCCAGCGCCCACGCCTGGTTGCCGGACGCGATCCCGGTGCTGAACTCGGTGATCGTGTCGAACCCCCGCCGCAACTCCCACGGACCGGTCCACCCGTAGGCGCGGAACGCGACCTCGACCAGGTCGGGCTTGGCCTGCCGGCGTTCCTCGGGCGAGACGAGCCCGTCGATCCCCTCCGGCCGATAGCCATGGACCAAAACGTCCGCCTCCGCGAGCAACTCCAGGAAGCGAGCCTTGGCCTCGGCCTTCCGCAGATCCAAGAACGCCCAGCGCTTGCCCAGCATCAGGTCGTCCGGGATCCGCTTGAACGGGCCTGCGGACTCATCCGAGCCGGGGCAGTCGATGCGCAGCACCTCCGCGCCGCAGGCCGCCAGGAAACGCGTCCCCGTTGGTCCGGCGACCACGCGAGTCAGATCCAGGACCTTGATCCCGGCCAAAGCCCGGCCAGGGGCCGGCTTCCAGGAGCTGCCGTGCTTCGCACCAACCTGCACGTCGAAGATCGGCTCGGCATGAACGGCCTGTCCGGCGGGATGGGCCAGCCACTCGTCGAGGGTGCGGGCGATCGCTACCGTGCACTTCGCGTCCACCAGCAACTGCTCGACCTCGTCGCCCTTGAGCTTCCGGATCGCGGCCGCGACCTCGGCGGGGTCTTGGCGCACTCCCAGGGTGTCGGCGAGCCGTTTCTGCAGGGTCGCGAACGAGGCTTGGGCGCGCAGCCACTTCCCGTCCGCCGTCTCGAAGGCGACCATCCATGCGGTCGGGGCCAGTCCCGCGCCTTGAACGGCGTCGTAGCCGGGCAGCACCTTCGACGGAGGCATGGGAAAGATGTGGAACCACCCGCTGGCGAGCACGCGGTCCACCTCGATCATCGAGGGCTCCTCACCCGCGGCCTCCAACAGTTCGCCCACGGCGGCCCCCGCCGCGGCGAACGTTGCCGCCGCGAAATCCGTCACGGCCCACGGTGAGGGCAGTGCTCCCTCGCCATGAAAGCGAACCCGGTCGAGCCAGGCCTCGTCGCCGTCGAGCGCACGCCAGATCTCGGTGAAGAACTCGTGGGCAATCGGGTAGTCGGTGGTCATTTGCGTCGTGCTCCTTCTTGGGACACTGCACGGTGCCTCGAGTCCTCCGATGCCGTGCTCGTGGGCGGCAACCGGCCGCCGGCTGGTGGCCAGTGGCTGGTCATCTTTGTATTCAGCGGTCAGATCGGTGCGCCGTTCTCAAGGAGGATCCAAACGGGGTCCGCGAAGCCCAACGCGTTCAGATCTGCCGTATTCGTTCCTCTCTTGGAAAAACCGGTGACGAATCGGAATAGTCGTGGACCGGGGATCGTCTTGCACTTTGGGTTGTGCCCAGCGGTCACTCGCGGGGCTCATTCCCGTCACGAGCGATTCGACGGTGGCCGCTTGCCGCGCATTGTGTACTCGATGGCCGGAATTCTGTGCCCCCAAACCTCGGACACCTTTCCGTCCTTTCGAGCCGGTTCGGGGCACCGGTTCTCGGTTGCAGTCGAATCGGAGATCCGTGGCAGTTCAGTCCCATTCCGCTTGGTGGGTCTGCTCTGACAAGTGCGGCGCCCCGGCGCGGTGCCGTCCCTCTTTCTCCGGCGTTTCCATGGGACCGGTAGCGGCACCGTCCGGGGCCGAGGAGCCGGAAAAGTCAGGACGCCGCTGCCTCGATGACCTTGTCGTCGCCTTCGTTGACAGCCTTGACCACGGCGTCGTAGTCGCCGCTGTCGATCGCTTTGGTCACCTTCTTGGTGGCCTTGGTGACCGCCTTGTCGACGCGGTCCAGGTAGAGATCGTCGATCACGGCGGCGATTGCCGAGGAACCCACCGGCAGCCACTGCTCGGCGTCGACTCCGATGGCCTTCTCCTCATGCCGCTTCTTGATGGCCCCGACACCAGCGCCGATGCCGGCACCGACCGCGGTTGCCAGCAGCAGCGGCGGTGCGAACAACCCGACCACGAACCCGGCGACCGCACCGACCGTCGTCCCTGCAGCCACCAGACCACCACCGTGCTCGACAACTTCGACGTCGCCTGCCGAGTCACGCTGAAGGACCACCGCAGCCACCACCGCGGTATCGCCCAGTTCCTTGATGGCCGCGAAGTCTTCTCCGGCCGCCGCTTGGTCGTTGCCATATGCGGCGACCAGCAAGCTCACATTCCGATCACCCATTGTCATTCCTTCCGGGTGGATGCAGCCCTCAAGCGGCTGACCCTTCAGAGCCTCGCACCGGGCGTCCGATTGTGCAGGCTCCGACTCGGTACTTCACCTAGGTGAAAAGTGCCAGCCGATCAATTCACCGAGGTGGAATTCTCCATCGATGATGTTCGTTGGGAAGCGGTCCGACTCGGTCGCTGACGGTCCCGTTATCTCACCTAGGTGAAGCCACCCAACCCGGCCCGGGGACGCATTGATGGTGCGACAGTATTCCTATGGCTGACGTGGTGCGGACTCCGAGGAACTATCTGATCGAGATCCGCGGGGAACTGGGCGACCAATTCTGTGTGTTGTTCGCACCGATGACTCTGCACCGGGATGTCGGCACCACCGTCTTGACCGGGCCTGTTCGCGACCAGTCGCAACTGCTCGGGCTGATCGGAACAATCCAGGAACTCGGTTGCGAACTGGTGTCTTTTCAGCAAGTCACCGACCCGGACCTGCCTCCCCCGGCGACCCGGCCCGATATTCGGTCGGCGCCCGCACGACCTGGAGCATGAAGGACCGGACGACCTCGCGTGGTGACCTGGGCCGGTCGGTATTCGGCGATCGCGTGACGCCTTCATCGGATATTTCGGTCGGGGCGCAGATTTGGCGATGAGGAGGACATGCGCAGCCCGCGGCTCAGACCGGTCGTCGGATGAACATGTCCGCTTGAGCGACGAAGCGTCGGCCGAACCCTCCTGGCGCAGCGCACGGCGGCCGACGCGGTCACAGCCTGAAGCCTCCGCGTGAAGCACCACCAGGATTAGCGGACGGCGTGGCTTCCGACACGATCGGACACCGCCGCCCCGGCCGCGGCGCGGTGAGCTTCGGAAGCTGACAATTGTCGATCGTCCCCGGGTCGTCAGGTGGTATCGGCGTCGCCGGTGACCGGGTCGATCATCGGCACGCCCGATCCGCGGTTGCCACGCCCGAAGGCGTCGGACAGCCGCACCGGCCGGTCCGGCCCGGGCAGCGCCGCCGCGGCGTGGTCCTCGACGGGGGTGGGATTCCCCGAGCACATCCACCGGGCGAGGGGGTGGTGCCCGTCGGCCAGTGCAGGCCCCAGGACCGCTGCCAGGATCAGCAGGAAGGCCATGCCGGTGAACCAGGTGACGAACGACTGGGTGATCCCGAACGCCCCGAACTGCGCGTACTGACTGGCGACATCGACGGGCATCCACACCGCGGCGGCCACGGTGTACAGCCAACCGCCGATGCCCATCACGATCGCGGTGGGCAGCAGCGCCCGCCACCGCACCTCGCCGCGGACCATCAGGCGCGCGGTCCACCACCAGAGCCCGGTGCAGGCCAGCAGACCCAACGCCCAATAGAGCACCGACCCGACGGGCCCGGTGAGCACCACCCCGGCCGCGACGACCATCAGCAGCAGCACCAGCACGGCACCCAGCCAGGCGGTCCCGCGGGCCTGGTTGTGGGCCCCACCGCCGGGTGGCCGTCGCCAGGCCCGCAGGAAGACGCGTTGCAGCGCGGTGGTGAACGACACCGCGAAGGCCAGGGTCGTCAGGGTGCCGATGACCCCGGCCGCGGTTTTCGTCTGCTCGGGTGAGGTGAAGGCGTGGGTGACGGTGGCGTAGGCGTCGCCGGTGACCCCGAACCGGGTGCTGAATACCGCCAGGATCTTTTCTCGCACACTGTCCGGGGACAGCGCGGACACGATCACTAGCAGCGGCAGGAACGACACGAAGGCCTTGGCCGCCAACGCGATCGAGCGGTCCACGAACTCGATCTCCAACAGCCGGGACCACATCCTGCCCAGCGTCGTGGCCTCCAGTCGTTCGGCGTAGCGGGCAGCGGTCGTCCGTGCCCGGGCGACCGTGCTCCTGGCGGTGGTGCTCGGTTTGTCGTTCACCTCCTGATCACACCCCATGCCAGTGGGTCCGCGCCCGGGCGCGCTCGATCGCTGTCTGTGCTGTGGTTCCGCGCGGAGCCGACAGTCCACGATTGCGGAATCACCCTGCTCGGCCGGGATCGTTTCCGGGCCGGGCACCGACCCGAACGCCGGCGATTGCTCCCCGCGGAGATGATGGTGCGTCGTTTGGTACGCGTCCGGAGGACGTGCGAAGCCGTTCGGTGACGACTTGGGTCCAAGGACGCCGACGCACGCGTCGAGGTGGCCGAGACGATGACATGGTCGAACCCGCGCGATTCCGGACAACCGCCCCCACGCTCCAGGAGCCCAATTCATGCCGTTGGCGGTGGCTGCGGCCAGCGTGCCGGCATGGTGCTCATGGCCCCACGAACGCTTCCCGACTCACCGCCCGGGATGGACCGTGGCGACAGGGCGCGAATGTGTCGGAACCGGACCCATCACCTGTGCTGGGAGCCGTCGGAAGCCGGGGGCGCCGCCGCGGCCGCGATTCGGCTTTCGTCGATCACCCCCAGGACTTTTGCTCGTCCGACCGCGTCGGCGCGCGATGTCACGCCCAGCTTGCGGTAGGCCGATCGCACATGGGCGTGCAGGGTGTTGAACGACACGAACAGCGTCGCGGCGATCTCCGCCTCCGAGTCCGCGCTGTCCAGGCGCCGCAGGACGTCACGCTCGCGGGCGGTCAGGGCCGCCCTGCTCGTCACCGCGGGTTGCGCGCTCGCACGTTCAGCATTGCCGAGTCGATCGGCAAGGGTCCGCGGGTCGGGACAGGAGTCGACGATGGCGCGGGCCTCAGCCAGGAGCGACGGCACTCTCGCGGAATCGCCGACCGCGCGTAAGACATCGGCCAGCCGGATCAGTGCGTGGGCAAGGACAAGCGGCTCACGCCACGTGCGGAGGAACTCCACCCCATCGTCCAGCTGCGCGATGGCGTATTGATGGTCTCCTCGCGCTGCGGCGGCGAGGCCGACGGCCACCCGGACCGCACCGAGGGGGTGTTGCAGGCCGTGCTCGGCCGCGAATTCGCTGGCCTCACTCGCATACCGCTGCAGATCCGGGTCGTTGCCGAGCTCGCCGGCAATGACAGACCGATACGCGATGGCCGTGGCAACAGTGATGGTCTGACCAGCCGGAACACCAGCGACCTGAGCCAGGCTGAAGGACTTGTCAGCGGCGGCCAGGTCCCCAGCGAAATAGCTGCCGACACCGAGGGCGTACTGGCTGACCGGCCACCACCGGGACTGGGGGCTCTCGAGCTCGGCGACACGGCCCGCGTTGGCGAGCTGCGCGCCGACGTCGCCGTTGGGGAAGATGCCCCTGAGGGTCATCAGGCCCGACTCCATGCAACTGAATCCGGCCACCGGACCCGCATCGAGAGGGAACGAGGACTCCAGCCTGTCCATGACGGGCGCCGCCGCAGCGTGCGCGCCGCAAAACGAAAGAGCCCACGCCTGGATCAACAACAGAGCGGGATCATCATCGAGCCTGGCCGCGGGGAATCGGCGAAGCAACCCGAGCACACCGGCGTACCTGTAGGCGTTGAAGAAGGAGAGCCACGATGACGTCAGGATGTCCGCGGCCGCATCGACGTCGCCACCGTCCAACGCTTGCGTGATCGCTTCGTGAATGGCGTCGTGCTCGCGATACCAGGTCATGGCGCGACGGTGGAGCGCCGGGGCCAGGCCAGGCTCACGGTTGTGGAGCTGAACCCCCAGGAGCTGGCCGAACATATGGTGATAGCGATACGAGACACCCTCGTCGTCCAACGGGATCACGAACAGATTGGTCCGAGCCAGTTCGGCCAACGCGCCCTGCGAGCCCGACCGCTGCAGTACCGCATCGCAGAGCGGCCCGTTCAGGCTGTCCAGCACCGAGGTACGGACCATGAAGTCCTGCATCTGCTTATCGAAGGAGTCCATGACTTCCTCGACCAGGAAATCGACCACGTGCCGGTTCGACGCACCGAAGCTGGCCACGAGCGCGTGCCGGTCGGCGGCCGCCGCCAACGACAGCGACGCGAGATACAGGCCTGCGGGCCAACCCTCGGTCCGCTCGACCAGGCTGACAACATCCTCCGGAGCCAGACCGAGCAAGTCCCGCTCGTTCAACAGCGCACTACCCTCGGCGGGGGTGAAACGCAGGTCGCCGGCGCGCAGCTCGAGGAGGTTGCCCTGCGCGCGCAGCCTCCCCAACGGCAGTGCGGGCTCGGCTCGGGTGGAAAGGACCAACTGGACGGCCGCGGGTTGATGATCGAGCAGCCAGCGCAGCATGTCCCGCGCCACCCCCGGCTCCAGCACGTGGACGTCGTCCAACACCAACGTCATGGCCGGCTGCTCGGCCAGCACCTGCAACAGCCGAGGCAGCATCCGATCCATGATCAATGAAGGAGCCGTCACTTCGTCGGCCACACCATCACCCAGACCGGGGCATGCTCGACGCAGGGCCCGTACCAGGTGCACCCAGAACACGACCGGATCGTTGTCCCTCTCGTCCAACGACACCCACGCGACAGTCCGCTGGTCAAGTCGGGACGCAGCCCAATCCGCAAGCAGGGTCGTCTTCCCATAACCGGCCGGACACGCCACCAGAACCAGCCGCACCGCCTCCGCCGCATCCAGGCGCCTCAGCAGTCGATTCCGCTGGATCACCCGTTCGTGGATCGGCCGTGGACGACCCTCGATGTCCACCACCGCGGGCCTCGCATCGACACCACCGGCCACCACAGAGCCGTCAGTCTCGGTCACTGCCTCCTCCATGCGCCACAAACCGTTCTCCCGTACGGGACGCCTGGGAACAACGCCGACGGTGTGACCGGGAGGCAGGCGCCCCCAACGGGGCAATCCAGGCACTTCGGTCCGACCGTACCGGAGTCGCGAGGCCCCTACCCGTCGACAAGCAGCCCGGTCCGCAGCGTCGCGAAGGAATCTGTTTTCACACCGATGTCGACAAGCCTGGCCCGGAGAACGTCACCATCCAGCCGACCGATCACTGAGCGACCAGCGGCATAACGGGCGGTGCTGCTGGACGCTGGATCCATACGAAACTGCTTGACCAGAGCCCCGCAGACAGAGCTGGCCCAGCCCGAGGCGCCGAATAGGACGCCAGGCATTCACGGCCGAGCCGGAACCGCAATCGAAACCCCGATACCTCCATTCCATGGTTGGGATGCCTTGATCGTGCCGTTCCGCAAAGGGATCCCCTGCGGCACGACAATGATCATGAACTCGGAAGTCCCGAATCGAGCCCGCGGGCGGCTCGACTGCGGTTCGGCATCCGGGATGGCGACAACCAGCCCCGCTGCTCGAGGGTTGGCGGCGTGGTAGGACGGGGTGATGGACCGCGTCCGTGTCAACGGGTTGCGTATCGCGTTCCGCCGCACGGGCAGCGGGCCGCCAGTGCTGCTGTTGCACGGCGCGATGGCCGATATCAGGGACTGGCGGCGCCAGCTGGACGCCTTCGCGGCCGAGTTCACCGTGATCGCCTGGGATGCTTCCGGCTGCGGCGACTCCGATGATCTGCCCTCCCCCGACTACGGTCTCGACGACCTGATCGACACCCTTGCAGGGTTTATCGAGGCGGTGCGCCTTGACCACCCGCATGTGGTGGGCCTGTCATTGGGCAGCATCCTGGGGATCGCCCTGTATGCGCGGTATCCGATGGCTGCGCGTTCGCTGGTTCTGGCGTCCGCCTACGCCGGCTGGGCCGGGTCGCTGCCACCGGCGGAGGTGCAGCGCCGGATTCGGCTCACCCTGCGGGACCTGAACCGCCCGGCCGACGAGGTGGCTCGGGAATTCGTCACCACCCTGTTGCCGGCCGATGCCCCGCAAGGGCAGGTCGACGAACAGATCGAAATGATCACCCAGGCCCGACCCGCCACCACTCGAGCGATGCTCACCCACATCGCCCAGGTAGACCTGCGGCCCGTATTGCCTCGCATCGGCGTGCCGACGTTGCTGTTGTACGGGGACGCCGACGTCCGCGCGTCCACTTCAGTCGCAAACGCGTTGCACGCGCAAATCCCGGGTTCGCTGCTGGTGCAGCTGGCTGGAGTCGGGCATTGCGGACACGTTCAAGCCCCCGAGCAATGGAACCGCGCTGTCGTCGACTTTCTCCACGCTCACCCCTGACCCCCGGTCGGCGCTTCGATCGTGTCTTCGCCTGCTGGTGATTCATCCGTTACAAGCCCATACACCCTGCGCGCCTTGGGCTACGACCTCCGCATCTCGTGGTTCCTCACGGCGGGCGATGATGTGAAGCGAGTTCACTCCGGTGGTGGCATTGGAGTTCCTGGGCATGCGTCGCTGACCAATCCGGCGTCGGGGCGCAGCGGCTGGGTCTGACCGTCGCGACTGAGCAGGGCCGGCTGTTGTCGGGCGCGACGGTGCAACGGATACTTGCTGCGATTTCGCGTTGCTCAGAATGGGCGATCGCGGCTGGGGCCGAATGAATCCGGACGATGTGTCCCTGGGGTCGCCGTCGGGTGACGATCCCGAACCGGGATTCGCGAACATGTGGCCTGACCTAAACGCAGTCCTTGCAGAGCAGCAGGCTGCGGTCGCTCTCCGGCGGTGGCTCCGTTGCCGATCTGGTCGGCGAGTGCCTGAGCCTTGGCGGTGTTGCGGCTCATGAGCTCGATGGTGTGACCGTGCTTGGCCGCCCGGGTGCCGACGGCGGTGGCCATGTTGCCCGAGCCGATGATGCTGATGGTGGTCATGATGCGTGTTCCTCCGTCGTGTCAGGGTCAGTTGGCTGTGATGGTCTTGCCGGCGTGATGGGTTGCGTCGAGAGCGTTGGCCGTCCCGTTGAGGCTTGGCACTTGAGTTCGAGGTTGTTTCCGGCCGGGTCGCGGATGAACACCGCGTAGTAGTCCGGCGCGTACTCCGGCCACAGCCGAGGCTCATGCAGGATCTCGGCGCCGACTGCTGTGGCGAACTCGTAGCCGAGTCGGACAGTCGCCTCGTCCTCGACCCTGAGTGCAAGGTGGGTCTGGCGACCACCGGGGTCGGTCGCCAGGGAGAAGAACAGCTGGGCTGGCTGGCCAGGTAGGGCGTACCCGATCAGGTTCGGCATATCGAAGGTTCGCGCACCCCCGGCCAGGCTGACGATCTGGTCGTACCAGTCGCCGATGGCGTTCAGGTCCTCGACTTGGAGAACGACGTGGTCGAGCAGTGTCATGAGCGCTCTCCAGACCTACTGCGGCCCCGCTCTACGGCGGAAATCTCCCGCAGCGCCGGGACGAGCTCGCTGGCGACCGGCTGGAGCTGGCTGGCGATGGCTTGGGCCATGTTGCCGGGTCTGATGAATCTGAAACGCATGAGTGCCTCCGGTGGGATGGAATCGGGGATCGAACTGGTGGTTCGTGTTTTGATGGGTGGCGCCGCGATCCGTCCGAGCGTAGGGGCGCCGCCACCACGTGCTGTGTCAGATCAGTGCGCTGACGATCTCGTCGAGGGTTCGGGTTGGCCGGCCTCGTGGTGGAGTCGGGTGCCCCCGCGGATCAGGCCACTGCAGATGACGGCGTCCACCCAGAAGACGCCTGCGGCCCACCAGTAGCCGAAGGAGGGGCGGAAGGAAGAGCGCATGACGAAGTTCCTCTTCGAGCAGGGTGACCGTCGACGACGCGGTGCCGCCGACGCCGACGACCTGATGCACATGGCCGGCTGTACGCAAGCGGATCGGCGAGCGGGACCGCCCCGGTCACTGGTGAAGTTCGGCTGCCACCTGCGCGCCGTTGCAGGTGTCGCCGACACCGCACACAGGAACGCGAGCAGCTCGGCCAGGTGCTCACTCTTGACCGGTCCGTTGGCCAGACCGGCCGGCCCAGTCGCTCACCCAGGCATGGCTCGTTGTGAAGTCGGACGCGGGCCACTGGCCGACGCCCCGCGACACCCTCCAGGTGGGCGATGACCGGGGATCCGTCCGCCTTTCGGTCGAGACGCTGTCAGGCCCCCGTAAACGGCCACACGGTGCAGCGCCGCGAGGTCGATGTGCCGGTGGCCGCTGAGTTGCCCGCCCACGTAGTGCATCTCGTCGTACCGGGCCAGCGGCGAATGCTCGTCTTCTGCCGCTCTTGCCGGGATGTGGAGGCCGAGTTCCCCGAGTACTGTCGTGGCCGCGGCCGCGCCCTGGCCCGGTCCGCTGGACGCCCCGCTCAACCACAGGTGATCACCGATCGCGTCGGTCAGGACCAGATGCGGCCCAAGGCCTTTCGGAACGCCGTGCCGTTCGTGCGCGACGAGGGGGAGTAGAAGCCGCGTACTAACGGAGCGCGATCCCGGTGAAAGAGCCAGGCTTCGGTGGGCGGGCCGTTGGCGCTGCTGAACGCGTGGAATATCTCGATGCTGGCGAAAGGGCTGCCGAAGATCGCGCCGAGTTCGATGTCGATCCAGACCCGCGGCAACCGCTCGCTCGTCGCCATGGGGATCGAGTGTTCCAGCAGGCACCGGGATCGCCGTCCCCGCGGTGGGCAGCACTCCGAGATCCGCTCCGGCTGGTTGGTCTGCAAACATGCAGTCGTCAGCGTTGGCCGGGACATGGCATGACAGGGTGGCAGCGATCCGTGGTTGCTGCGGCCGCGGGCCAGCAGGCGGGCGACCTCGAGCGTCAGTGGTGGTGCCTTTGGCGAGTCCAGGTGATCCGGTGGTGGTCCGCACACCAAGAGGCCACGCAAGCAGGCGGGGACCTTCTGCCCTTTCGGCCCCGGCGCGGCGCGGCGCGGCGACAGTGGATTCCCGAAGGTGCCGACACCACCGTGGGCGCCAATCAGGAGGCACCGAAGGTCGACGAGGTGTTGAGTTCCGCTCGAGACATTTTCACGGTCAAGCGAGTGTACGGCGAACCTTACGAAAAGGACGGTCTCACCGTCATCCCTGCAGCCGTGGTCAGAGGCGGTGCCGGCGGGGGCACCGGTCACGACGAAAAGGGCCAGGAGGGTGAGGGCGGCGGTTTCGACATGATCGGCCGCCCGGCCGGGGCGTACGTCGTGAAAGACGGCAAGGTCAGGTGGCTCCCCGCGGTGGACCCGAACCGGATCTTCGCGATGCTCGGGATCGCCGTGATCGCGTACCTGCTCACTCGGCCCGCGTGGTCCGCGCCCGCGCCGCAGTGAGCAACCGCGATGCGGCTGGCTGACGACGTGCGGGTCCAACGACACGCCAGTTTCGGACCTGAACATCCGAAACTGGCACGTCGATCAGCGGCTTCGTGCGGGACGCGACGATCGGTGTTCTGCGCGGGCCGCTCGAATTGCTGGTGCTCCCGCTTGGTAACCCAACGCCAACGCTTCTGGCCTGCATGTGGATGGGCCGGGCGTGTCGGGCCGGTCAGCCTGGGCCGGGGAGTTGCTGGCCACGACACGTCAGAAGGGTCCGGGTCTCCCCGCCGAAGGGTTGCTGGGCGCAGCCAACGGACGGCGCTGCGCCCCGGCGGGGGGAGACGTTATCGGGGGCGCCATCGTTGGCGTGGCTGATCTCGCGCGGATCGGCACGGCACCGGGACTTTCGGCCCTGTGATCGAGCGGGGGTCGAATGGATTCTGTCT
>Ga0209584_10000107_pt1 | contig 21385 bp, 9 predicted proteins | sample NGEPerD_FD_184507 | JGI IMG/M metagenome (GOLD analysis project Ga0209584, IMG submission 184507) | Arctic peat soil microbial communities from the Barrow Environmental Observatory site, Barrow, Alaska, USA - NGEE PermafrostAB12-D... | ecosystem: Environmental > Terrestrial > Soil > Wetlands >...
AGCTGGAACTGTACCGGCACCAAGACGGCCAACCGGACGGTGAGCTCCTCGGGTCGGCGGCTTCCCCGCCGTTGACCGCTGGCCGGTGGGCGCGGATGCGGATTACCACCACCGCCGACGGCATCGCGGTGTCGCGGACCGACAGCGGCACGACCGTGACGGCGTCGGTGCCGGTGCGCGAGGGCTATCTGCACCTGGGCAGGGCCTCGTCCGACGGCAAGGCCGCGTTCCGGGGCCTGCGGATCAGCTGATCGCCAAGACGCACGCCGCCCCGTCTCGCTGGCCGCGAGACGGGGCGGCGCGGCTGGACTGCGGATCGCTCAGGGGGTGACCGGGGTGATCGACAGGTTGTCGAACGAGGCCACCACCGGGGCGTTGGTCGACGAGCTGGTCAGGTAGCCCTGCAGCCCGACAGTCCCGGCCGCTTGCAGGGCGGCGTCGTTGTCGGTGACGGTCGCCCGCCAAGCGGTCGGCTCCGTGCTGCCGACCTTCCAAGCCTTGGCCGAGATGGTGGTCGGCGAGGTGCCCTTGACCTGGAAGGACAGCCGCACCTGGTCGCCGACCGCATAGGTCAGACCGGTGACGGTCTGGGTGCTCAGCACGGTTTCGACGCCCGCGACGACCTTGGAGATCTGGATGCTGGTCGACGTCGGCATCAGGCGGAGCTTCACCATGTAGTTGGTGGTGCCCACCCGCCGGACGATGGCGTTGCCCTGGAACCCGGAGCCGGTTGGCAACTTGTCCAGTGCGATGTCCACCGAGCCGTTCAGCTCCGTCGCCGACACCGTGCTCAGATTCACCGATGGGCCCGCACCCGCGGTCGCCATCTTGATCTGACCGGCAGAACCGTTGACCGCGAACAGCGACGATGAACCGTTCATCGTCCATGCCCCGCCGAGATCCGAATTCCCCCAACCGCCTGCGACCGTTCGGGCGAACAGATCGGTGGCGATGGCGGTCGGCGCCGCGGCGGTCACGGTGACGGGCTTGCTGGTGGTGTTGGTGCCGCCGGCGTTGTCGGTGACGGTGAGCGTGACGGTGTAGGTGCCGGCCGCCGCGTAGGTGTGCGAGGCGGTGGCGCCGGTGCCGGTGCTGTTGTCACCGAAGTTCCAGGCGTAGGAGGCGACGGTGCCGTCGGGGTCGGTCGACGTGGTGCCGTCGACGTCGATCTTCAGGTTGGTCGCGGCCGAGGTGAACGCCGCGGTGGGTGCCACGTTGGCGGCGGTCACGGTGACGGGTGTGCTGGTGGTGTTGGTGCCGCCGGCGTTGTCGGTGACGGTGAGCGTGACGGTGTAGGTGCCGGCCGCCGCGTAGGTGTGCGAGGCGGTGGCGCCGGTGCCGGTGCTGTTGTCACCGAAGTTCCAGGCGTACGAGGCGACGGTGCCGTCCGCGTCCGACGACCCGGACCCGTCGACGCTCAGCGCCAGGGCGGACGCCGAGGAGGTGAACGAGGCCACCGGAGGGGTGTTGGTGACGGTGACCGACTGCGTCGCCGTACCGGTCGCGCCGGCGTTGTCGGTGAGGGTCAGCGTCACGGTGTAGGTGCCGGCCGCCGCGTAAGTGTGCGAGGCGGTGGCGCCGGTGCCGGTGCTGTTGTCACCGAAGTCCCAGGCGTACGAGGCGACGGTGCCGTCCGCGTCCGACGACCCGGACCCGTCCACGGACAGGGCCAGACCGGCCGCAGTGGCGGTGAGCGCCGCGGTCGGTGCCTGGTTCGGCAGCACGCCGCCGGCCGCCTGGAAGTGCTGCGCGACCTGCTGCGGGGTGAGCACCGTGGAGTACACCGCTGCTTCGTCGATGGTGCCGGCGAAGAACGCGCTGGAGGAACCCCAGGTGTTGTCGCCACCGACCCGCCAGTAACCCGTGTAGTTCTGGGCCTGGGTCTGCGGGTTGGTGCCGATCAGCGCGCCGTCGACGTACAGCTTGATCCCGTCGGAGCCCTGCGAGGCGGCCACCTGGTGCCACTTTCCGTCGTTGTACGACGCCGGGGTGGTGACGGTGTTCGTCTGACCGGTCCAGGTACCGAAGACCAGCTTGCCGTCGTCCTGCATGTAGATGTGCCTGTCGTACCCGCCCGAAGTTCCGGTGTTGCTGCTGCCGAAGCCGATGATCTTGCCGCCCCTGGTGGTGGTGGTGTTGAACCAGGCTTCCTCGGTGTAGGTGGTCGGGTTGGTGACGGCGTTGTCCGAGGCGATGAAGCCGTCGGAGCCGTTGAACGTCACCGCGGTGTTGCCGGCGATCACGCCGGGCTCGCCCTTGGTCACGCCACCGTTGTAGGTGCCCGGGTTGAGCGAGGCACTGGAGTCGGCCGCCTGGGTGCCGGTGCTGTCGGCCAGCCGCCAGTACAGGTCGGGCTGGGCGTTGTAGATCGCCGCGCCGTAGGTGTCCGCCGGGGCGGCCGGGATCGGCGAGGTGCGTCCGGAGCCCACGTACTGGGCCATGACCTGATCCTTGGTCAGCGCGGTCGGGTAGATCGAGACCTCGTCGATGGAGCCGCTCAGGTAGTTGCTCGCCGGCTGATTGGGCCATCCGCCGAGGTTGTCGCCGCCGACCCGCCAGTAGCCGGTGTAGGGCTGGCCGCTGGTCACGTCGGTGCGCGAGGCGACCTTCAGGCCGTCGACGTAGAGCACCATCCCGTTCGGGCCGAGGCTGCTGACGATCTGGTGCCACTGGCCGTCGTTGTAGGACTTGGTGGTGTTGACCGTGGCCACGCCGCCGGGGTAGACGCCGAACCAGATGTGGCCGTCGTTGTCCATGTAGGTGTGGCGGTCGTAGCTGCCCGACTCGCCACCGCTCTGCTGGCCGCCGAAGCCGATGATCTTGCCGCCCGAGGTGGAGGTCGTGTTCACCCAGGCCTCGGTGGTGAAGGTGTCGGGACCGGTGACCGCGGACGGCGCGGAGACCAGGCCGTTGCGGGTGCCGTCGAATGTCGAGGCGGTGTTGGTGTCACCGGAAATCGCGCCGGCCGCGCCACGGGTCACCCCGGTGCCGACCTGGCCGTCGGTGTAGCCGGCCCAGTCGTACGCCGTGGCCCCGGAGGACTCACCGAGCCGCCAGAAGGTGCCGGCACCCTGCCCCATCACGGTGCTCGAGTAGGCGCTCGTCGCCGCGTCGTTGGACACGGTGATCGTCGCGGTGTCGCCCGCGACCTGGTTGCCCGCGGAATCGGTGACGTACAAGCGGTACTTGTAGGTCGCGCCAGGCGTCAAACCGGTGTCGGTGAAGCCCAACATCGGGCGGTTCCAGAAGGTCGAGTCGGCCGTGGTGGTGAACACCGGGGCCGCGGTGTTGCTGTTCCGTACCACCTTGTAGGTCAGCGTGGTGTCGTCCTGATCCCAGTTGGCCTGGAACGCAACGCGAACGGTCCCGGAGGACAACGACACCAGGCTCGGCATGAACTTCGAGCCGGTCAGCATCGGAGCGCGCTTGGACGGCGCGATCGGTTTGACCGCGAAGCGGACCAGGCCCTGCTGTGCCGTTCCGTTGACCGAGGGGAATTCGCCGCCGATGGTGACGTACTGGCTGTTGCCGTTGACGGTCCACCCGGCCTGGTTCTGGCCGGTGAAGGTGCCGATCTTCATGTCGGGGAACCAGTTGGTGAGCGACGGGCTGGGGTTGCCGTACCAGTCGTAGTAGCCCAAGGGGTCGTGTCCGATGGTACCGGTCGTGTTCGCGGTGAAGGCGAGGGCGAAACGCTGATTCGTCGACCACGGGTCGGACTGCGGGAAGCCGCCGACGTTGCCGCAGTAATGCGCGTGGCTGACCGTGTAGACGGTTCCACCGGTCGAGTAGGCGCCGTAGGTGTCTCCGTGGCAGTCCTCGATCCACTTGATCGCGCCGGAGTTCGGATCGGCCGAGAACGTGCCCTCCAGGTTGCCGCCGGGCCCGAAGACGAAGCCGGTCCCGAAGATCGAGGTGCCGTCGGTGCTCAGCGATTGAATCGCGGCACTGGCACCGGCGTTGCGCACCTTCTCGGTGGCTGCCCATGGCAGCAACGCGCCGGTGCTGGCGTCGACGGCGCCCAGCCCGTAGGCCGCTTCGCCCGCCAGGGTCTGGAAGGCCCCGCCGACGATGACCCTGGACTGGTCGGGAGTGATCGTCAGCGCGTTGACGTTGTAGTCCGCGCCGGGATTCCAGCCCAGCAGGGCGCCGTTGGACGCGTTGAAGGCGGCAAGCCGGTTGCGGGGCTGACCGTTGGCCGCGGTGAACTGCCCGCCGACGTACACGGTGCTGTTGGTGGCGACCACGGACTTGACCCGGGTGCCGATGTTGACGGTGAAGCCGCTGACCAGGGCGCCGGTGGCGGCGTTGAAGGCCGCCACCCGGTTCTTGGTCACGCCGTTGACCGAGGTGAACTCACCGGCGATGTACAGCCGGGAACCGTCGGGTGACGCCGAGACGGACTGCACCACGCCGTTGACGACGGGCGCGAACGACGTGATCAGCGCGCCGGTGGTGATGTTGTACGCCAGCAGGTTGCTGCGTGGCGTCAGGTTGGTGCCAGCGGCAGCGCCCGCGGGTCGCGCGTTGGCGAAGTTGCCGCCGACGTAGACCGTGTTGCCGACAACCGCCTGCGACCAGGCGACTCCGTCGATCTGGACCGTCGGAAGGGCATCGGCGGTCACCGCGGTACTCGCCGGTTGGACCACGGGGGCGGGATCGGCCGCCGCGGCGGTCGCCCCCACCACGCTGAACGCCACACCTGAGAAGGTCAGGGCGATGACGCTGACGAGGGACACCAGCTTTCGACGTCGGGACACGTGCTGATCCATGATTCTGCTTTCGGTAGGCCCGGGTGAGCGTGGCGCGGGAGGTGTCGGGCTGGAGGTGGCGGGCTGGAGGTGGCGGGCGAGCCGGCCAACCGGACCGGCGCTGGTCATGCGGTACTGAACGTTGGGGTCACGAGTCACGCCGGTGAGTCAGACCGGCCACGATGGAGTTGGACGCTTGGTGGCAACGTGCTGGTGGGCAAGGCCGGTCGCACCCCGGGGGCTGACCTGGGGTACGGCCGCGGCTGGTGGGGGCAGGTTGATCAGCCCTCTGCGCCGGACTTGCGTGACCGGCGGCCGGCGAGGAGCAAGCCGACCCCGACGATGAGCACGGCCACCGCGATCCACACGGTCAGCCCGACGTTGAAACCGGCGCCGGTGCTCGCCAGCGACGTCACGGAGTCGGTGGTCGACGCTGTGCTGACGGCGTCGACCGCGGTTGGGACCGCGGTGTCGGGTGTGACTGGCGGCGCCGGGTAGGCCGGAGCGGCCGATGCCATGGCAGGAAGCCAGCACAGGCCGAGCACGGCCAAGGTGGCTGCGGCGAGCAGTTTGCGGATCACGACAACTCCCTTGTGTCATTTGCGGACCCGCACGTCCAAATGTGTGGCAGATCCCCCTGTTGGCGCAACAATACCACCGTAAGTAATCGATATCACCGTTTGTATCGGTGTCAGCGAGCCGATATACCCGAATGGGCTACATGGTTGACCACGTACAGGTGGCTGTTTGTTGACGTTGCGCTACCTCTTACCGGTTGCGAACGTTGGGGACGGGCGGGCTGGTCGGTGGTCCAGTCCGTGAAACCCCTCCGCTGATCGATCGGCGTTGGCCGAGGCAAGGGGTTGGACCACTGCCAGCAGAGACGGCCATGTGCCGTCGCGGTCACGCCGCGCGAGTGGGATTCACCCTAACGAGTGATGAAGGATGCCCTGGCGGTGACGGCAGACGGAGCGAGTGCGCCGATGGCGGTTGCAGAGAGTGCTCGCGGGGCTGTCCACCACGGTCGCTGGAGCGTCAGGGACGGCCGAGGGCGCGGTAGGTCCACCCTGCCGCGCGCCAGGCGGCCGGGTCCAGCGCGTTGCGGCCGTCGAGCATGCGGCGGTGGGCGACAACGGCGCCGAACGCGGCGGGATCCAGGCTGCGGTACTGGTCCCATTCGGTGAGCAGCAGCACCAGATCGGCTCCGGTCGCCGCCTCCTCGGCGGTCGGCGCATAGCGCAGGTCGGGCCACTTGCGCATGGCGTTCTCCACGGCCTGCGGATCGGTGACCACCACCGAGGCACCCTGAAGCTGCATCTGGGCGGCGACGTTGAGGGCCGGCGAGTCACGGATGTCGTCGCTGTTCGGTTTGAAGGCCAAGCCGAGGACGGCGATCCTGCGCCCGACGATCGAGCCGCCACACACCTCGCGAGCCAGATCGACCATCCGGACCCGGCGGCGCATGTTGATCGAGTCGATTTCCCGCAGGAACGCCAGAGCCTGATCCGCGCCGAGCTCGCCCGCCCTGGCCATGAAGGCCCTGATGTCCTTGGGCAGGCACCCGCCGCCGAAGCCGAGACCGGCATTCAGGAACCGCCGGCCGATGCGGCCGTCGTAGCCGATCGCGTCGGCCAGTTGCACCACATCGGCGCCGCTGGCCTCGCAGACCTCGGCCATCGCGTTGATGAACGAGATCTTGGTGGCCAGAAAGGAGTTCGCCGACGCCTTGACCAGTTCGGCGGTGGCGTAGTCGGTGACGACCAACGGCACGCCGTCGGCCAGTGGCGCCGCGTACACCTCGTCGAGCATCTTGCGGGCCTGATCTCCGTCGGCCCCGGCCGGCAGGCCGTACACCAGGCGGTCAGGGTGCAGGGTGTCCTGGACGGCGAAGCCCTCGCGCAGGAACTCCGGGTTCCAGGCCAGCAGGCTTCCGGGCGTCACCTCGGTGATGTCCTCGGCGAGGCGCCGGGCGGTGCCGACGGGCACGGTCGACTTCCCGACAACAAGGTCACCCGGCGTCAAGTGCGGTGCCAGCGCGCTGACCGCGGCGTCGACGTAGGCAAGGTCGGCGGCGTACTCATTGCGCTTCTGCGGGGTTCCGACGCAGACGAAGTGCACCGTCGCGCCGCGGGCCTCGGCCATGTCTGCGGTGAAGGACAGCCGCCCGCCGGCCAGCGCGGACTGCAGCACCTCCTCGAATCCGGGCTCGAAGAACGGCGTGCGGCCCGACGCGAGCAGCTCGACCTTGGGCACGTCGACGTCGATCCCGGTCACCTCGTGACCCAGCTGCGCCATGCAGGCGGCGTGTACGGCCCCCAGGTAGCCGCATCCGATCACGGTCAGCTTGGTCATGAGGCGTGCACTCCTGGGTCGGGTCGGGTCGTGACCTGTCGGGGTCGGGTCGGCTCAGTTCTGGTCAGGGCAGCTGGAAGTCATCCCCCGAACCGGCTGCTTCCGATCCTCCCACGGCCGCGGGTCCGTCAGCCCGTGTTGCGCATTCCCGCGGCGACTCCGTTGATCGTCAGCAGCATCGCGCGCTGCAGTTCGGGATCGATCCCGGAGCCGTCATCGGCCTGTCTGATCCTGCTCAGCAGGTCGACCTGCAGGTAGGAGATGGGCGCCAGGTAGGGCTCGCGGACCGTCAACGTGCGCCTCAGCTCGGGCTGCCCGTCGAGCAGCGTCCGCTCCCCGGTGATCCGCAGGATCTCCGACACCGTGCGCTCGTGCTCGTCCTCGATGGCCTCGAACAGGTGCGCCAGGTGGTCGGGGACCAGCGATCGGACGTACAGCGCGGCGATCTCCAGATCGGTCTTGGCCAGCGTCATCTCCACGTTCGAGATGAAGGTGCGGAAGAAGTGCCAGTGTTCGTGCATCTCGGCGAGCTGCGGGCCGTCGCCGGCTTCGCGGGCGGCCCGAAGCCCCGAACCGACGCCGAACCAGCCGGGCACGATCTGCCGGGACTGCGTCCAACCGAAGACCCAGGGGATCGCCCGCAGACCGGAGATGCCCCCACCGGAATCCGGTCGGCGGGCCGGCCGGGAGCCGATGTTCAGCGAGCCGAGCTGTTCGACGGGGGTGGACGCCAGGAAGTAGGCGGGCAGGTCGGGGTCGTCGATCAGCTTGCGGTACGCGACAAACGCAGCGTCGCTCACCCTGACCATCAACTGGTCCCAGCCCAGCAGTTGAGCCGCGGTCTGCCGGGGCTCGTTGTGCAGCGCGCTGGCCCGCAGCGTCGCGGCGACGGTCAGCTCGAGGTTTTCCTTGGCCAGGTCCGGCAGCGCGTACTTGTCGCTGATCACCTCGCCCTGCTCGGTGAACTTGATCGCGCCGTCCAGCACGCCGTGCGGCTGCGCCAGGATCGAGTCGTAGGTTGGCCCGCCGCCGCGGCCCACGGTGCCACCACGACCGTGGAACAGGGTCAGGCACACGCCGTGCCGCGCAGCCACGTCACGCAGCGAGCGCTGGGCCTGGTGGATCTCCCACTGGCTGGTGGTGATCCCGGCTTCCTTGTTGGAGTCGGAGTAGCCGAGCATCACCTCCTGCACGTCGCCCCGCAGCCGGACGATCTCCCGATACGTCGGGTCGGCAAGCATCTCCTCGACGACCTCGGCGGCTCGGCGCAGTTCTTCGACCGTCTCGAGCAACGGCGCAAAGCCGATCGTCGCGTGCGGACCTCGGTCAGGGTCGCCGGCCGTGCCGTACACGTCGACCAGACCGGCCTCCCTGGCCAGGACCGCGGCCGCGAGGATGTCGTCCGATCCCTTGGTCATCGAGGTGATGTAGGTCTGGATGACCTCGGGCCCATAGGTTTGCTGGGCCGCCTTGATCTCCTCGAAGACACTGAACGTCTTACTCCCGGCTGCGTCCAGCGGCGCCGGCAGCGTGGTCAGCGGCCGCCGGGAGGTCAGCTCCGCGGACAGCACGTCCCGACGTTCGCTCCTGGTGAGCTCGTTGTACGGCTTGTCCAACTCGCCGAGCCGGTCGATCAACTGGGCCAGCACCTGGTGGTGCGCCTCCGAGTGCTCACGGATGTCCATGGTCGCCACGTGCAGACCGCTGACGGCCATCGTGCGCTGCACGGCTGCGACCATGCCGTCAGCTGCCAGTGCGCCGCCGTTCTCGGTCAGCGACCGGCTGACGATCCCCAGGTCGGCCAGCAGCTCGCTGCGCTGTGAATAGTCCCGACCCGGTTCGTGTGCCCGACCGGCCGCCACCCGCGCCCTGGTGTTGATCAACTTCGCCTTGATACACGTCAGCTTGAGCCGCAGTGGCTCCTCACTGTTCAGTTCCTTGACCTTGGGATCGAGCTTGGGCAGGTGGATCAGGTCGGCCTCGAGTGAATCGGCCAATTCCTGCGAGACCGGAACGATCTTGGTCGAGCTGGACAGGTTGATGATCAGGTCGTCGATCTTGCCGATGGCGATGCGGATCGCTGCCTGGTTCTGCAGTTCGAGCACCTCGTGGGTGATCGCCGCGGTCACGTTCGGGTTTCCGTCGCGATCGCCGCCGATCCAGGTACCCAGCGACAGCGGGGCCGCATCCACCGGCAGGGTGACACCGTGCTCGGCGAGCTCTGCGGCCAGGTCCGCGGTGAGCTGCGGGATGGTGTCCCCGACGATGGCCTCCAGGTAGTACAGCGCGTTGCGGGCCTCGTCGACCGGTGAGGGACGGAACTGGCGGAGCTCGTCGGTCTGCCAGATCAGGTCGATCAGCTCGGCGAGTTGCCGGTCCTGTCGGGCTCGGGCGCCTGAGCCCGATGGCGTCCGGATGGCCAGGATGTGCGACAGGCTCCGCATCTTGATCAGCACGGACCGCCGGCTCGCCTCCGTGGGATGCGCGGTGAAAACGGGCTCTACGGCCAGCGAGGCAATGGCCTCGGCGAGCTGATCAGGCCCGAGCGCTGCGGCGACCTCGGCCACGGCGGTGGCCAGGTATCCATCGGTCGCCGGGCGAGAGCGCAGGGCACGGACCCGGTGCACCTGTTCGGCGCCGTTCGCCAACTGGAAGTACGTGGCAAAGGCCCGGACCAGATCCATGGCCGTCGAGATCGGCAGCTCGGCGAGGATCTCCCTGACCTGGTCGGTGGCGGCCCGGCGATCGGTCTCGGCGTCGGCCTCCAGCGCCTGTTTGGTCAGCGACCGCACCCGCTCGACCAGCGCCAGCAGCTCTGGTCCCTGCTGGCGGACCAGGGTCTGTCCGAGCAGCGAGGCCACCCGGCGGACGTCGGCTCGCAGTTCGGCGCCGTCCTCGCTTCCCTTGCGCGCCGCCGGCCGAGAAGGGGTGGGCTCGGCGAGGTGAGTGTTGGCGACGGATTTCTGCACGTCGAGATCGCTCATGCGTCGATACTGAACCACTCTCATGACGCGCGGATGACACGGGCTGCCCGGCGACGGGTCCCCGACGAGCGGTCGTCCGCAGGTTCGGCCGGGTAACGACCGGGCCGGCAAACCCGATGAGCAGGTTGGGACGACCCTGCCGACGTCAGCCCGCAATGGGCCATCGTGACGATACGGGTCGCTTTGCTCGCTCTCAGTCAGAGCTATTAGCCCGAAAGGGTGAACGATGGGGGATTTGCCACGAGACATTTGGGTTATTCGGTCACCTCCGGCTATATTTGAGCCACCAAACGGTCCTATGTGCATGAGGCAGGGGACACGCTCAGCGCAGCCGTTGAACGTTGTGCAGTGCGTCACTTGACCAAGCTCTAGGGGGCTGTTCCGTGAGTAGGACCTGCAGTTGGAGGCGTGTCATACCGACTTCGTCCGGTGTGCTCGCCCGTGCAGCCGCAGTCGGCGCGATGTCGTCCGCAGCACTGGTGGTCGCTGCCACGACGTCGGGCGCAGCTGACGCTGGCGCGACTGCCATGGACTCCTCCAGCCCGGCCGGTTACGCGGTCTTCGGAATGCCGGTGGCGACCACCGTCTGGCTGCTTGCGGGCGTGCTGGCGGTGCTGGCCGGCCTGATCGGGGCCGCACGCAGCGCACGCCCCGGTCTGGGTGCTTCCGGCCGGCTGCTCACCGCCGGCGTCGATGACGCCGCCTTCGGCTCGAATGGGCACGCCACCATGGGCGATGCCGAGGGTGACCGATCGTGACCCCCGCTGGGTCGGGGGCCCAGCCGATGCGCATCGCTCTGGTCGGGACCCGCGGGGTTCCCGCGCGCTACGGCGGGTTCGAGACCTGTGTCGAGGAAGTCGGAACCAGATTGGCCGCGCGCGGTCACGACGTCGTCGTGTACTGCCGCCGGCTCGCAGGTGACTCCTCGCACTCCGCACCGGAACCGAGCAGCTACCGCGGAATGTCCCTGGTCCACCTGGGCGCGCTCAAGCGCCGCAGCCTGGAGACGCTCAGCCACACCGGTCTGTCCGTCGCGCACCTGGCCCGCCATCGCAGCGACGTCGCCGTCGTTTTCAACTCGGCGAACTCTCCCTGGCTGCCGGTCATCAAGATGTCACGGATTCCGGTGGCGACCCACGTCGACGGACTCGAGTGGCAGCGCGGTAAATGGGGTCCGGTCGGGCGTCGCTACTACCAGGTCGCCGAGCGCTTGGCGGTCTGGTGGTCGAAAGCGCTGATCGCCGACGCGGTCGGGATTGTGGACTACTACCGCCAAAAATTCGACGCCGATACCGACCTCATTTCCTATGGCGCGCCAAGGATCGAGGGCGATGCCTCCGACCGCATCGCCGAACTCGGGTTGCGCCCCGGGGGATTCCACCTCGTGGTCGCCCGATTCGAGCCGGAGAACCACGTCGACGTGATCGTCGACGGCTACCGCAAGAGCGCTGCCACCCTGCCGCTGATCGTGGTGGGATCCGCCCCCTATGCCGACGAATACACCCGCAAGGTGCATGCATTGGCCGACGACCGGGTCCGGTTCCTTGGCGGCGTGTGGGACCAGGAGCTGCTGGACCAGCTCTACGCCAACAGCTTCACCTACCTGCACGGGCATTCCGTCGGCGGCACCAACCCCTCGCTGCTGCGCGCCCTCGGGGCGGGTGCGGCGACCACCGCCTTCGACGTCATCTTCAACCGCGAGGTGCTCGGCGAATCGGGGCTGTACTTCGCGGGCGCCGACGACGTCGCCCGGCTGGTGGAGCAGAGCGAGGCCGATGTCGAGGGCACCCGGGCCCGCGGGCAGCAGTCCGCGGAACGGGCATCGCTCTACGACTGGGACGACGTCGCCGACCGGTACGAAGCACTGTGCCGGCGGTTGGTCGCGCAGCGGTCCGGTCGACGAGTGAAGGCAGGCGGCAATTCGCCGGCGAATTCTGCGGCGAATTCTGCGGCGAATTCAGCGGGGGATTCAGACGTGAGTGTGCCGGCGTCATACGGGGTTTCGACGAGAAAGCAATCAGCCGTTCGAATCATCGACCGGCTCCGACGGGGGAGTTCAGTGAGCGGCAAGCGAGTCGAGATGTACGCGGTGACCGGGGGGCACTCGTGACGAGCACCGACAGGGTCGGGCGCGATGTCATGGAGGATTCCGTCATGGCATCGGCGCAGTCAGATCCCAGCACTCCGGATTTCGGCGAACCCTCCTACGCGGAGGCGTTGCAGCGCTTGCGGTCCGCCCAGAAGTCATCCAAAGGCGCACCCGCCTACTCCCGCTTCGTCAATCGGCGCGCCGGGCGCTACTTCGCGGCCGCGGCCTTCCGTCTCGGCCTGACACCGAACGCCGTGACCGCGATCAGTGCGCTGTTCTCGTTCACCGGGATCGCACTGCTCGCGCTGGTGCCGCCGTCCTGGCTGCTCGGCGTGGCCGTGATGCTCGCGCTGGCCATCGGTTACGCGCTCGACTCGGCCGACGGCCAGCTCGCCCGGCTACGCGGCGGCGGCAGCACGTCCGGTGAGTGGCTCGACCACATGATCGACGCCACCAAGATCTCCACGCTGCACCTTGCCGTGCTGATCTCCGCCTACCGGTTCTTCGACTTCGGCCAGAATGCCTGGCTGCTGGTACCGATCGGCTTCACAGTGGTCGCCGCGGTGTCGTTCTTCGGGATGATCCTGAACGAGCAGCTCGAGCGGCGTGCCGCGCTCACCACCGGCGCCACCCGCACCCGCCCGCAAGCCACCTCGGCGCTGCGGTCGCTGCTGGTGATCCCGACCGACTACGGCGTGCTGTGCCTGATCTTCCTGCTGCTGGGCGCGCCGATGGTGTTCTTCGCCGCCTACACGCTGCTGTTCGTGGGCAGCGCCGGATACCTGGCGCTCGCCGCCGTCAAGTGGTTCCGCGTGATGCAGAGCTTGGATCGCCGTCCTACTGGCATGCCCACTCCCGAAGGAACGTCATGACCACCCGGCGCGCCAGGGGCGCGTCCGTCCGCAGCGGTCGCACTGTGCTGGCCGGCATCGTCGGTATCGGCCTGCTGCTCACCGCGGCCGCCTGCACCTCCTCGTCATCGGACGCCGCGTCCTCGTCGACGGCGTCGTCTGCGTCCTCAGAGGCGACCTCGACGACGGAATCCGGCCCCGCCGAGGCCTCCCAGGTGTCGGATCCGTCATCCTCCTACAGCGGTGCCGCGCCGACCGTACCGTCCGACGGTGCGCCGGCTTCCGGTGCGGGACCCTCCGCCGACGCCGTCACCACGACGGCCCCGCCGGTGTCGACGTCCGGTGCGGCCCCGACTTCCGGTGACATCAACCAGGTGGTGCCCAATCGTGAATTGGTCACCAATTCGGCCGTGCCGCTCGACGCGGCGTCCGATCTCGGCGGGCAGATCAGCGCCAAGCTCACCGAGGTGAAGGCCATCGACGCGCAGGCAAAGGTTCCGGGCGAGATCAGCGGGCCGGCGGTGGCCATCACCGTCGAAATTTCCAACGATTCGGCCAACGCCATCGGCCTGGACAGCGTCAGCGTCGATGTGCAGGGAGCGGGCGGTGTTCCGACATCGCCGATCACCACAGATCCCGCGTCGCCGCTGTCCGGGGTGCTCGCACCGGGCGAGAAGAAGACAGGTGTCTATGTCTTCACCATGCCCGCCGACGTTCGGAACGGCGCTTCGGTGACCGTGCTCTATTCGGCCGACGCACCTGTTGCTTTGTTCACTGGAAACGTACCCACGGGGTGATGGATGTATCGAGGTTGGTTTATTTCGACGGAGCGACACAGAACCGTCGGTAAACGCCTTCAGGCGAGTTTTACCGTCGTTGTGCTGATCGCTACCAGCCTCGCAGTCGGGGTTGTTCTCTCACCGGCGGCTTACGCAGCGCCAGGACAGATCGGTGAGCGCAGCTCCGAGATCGTCACCGCCGACGGCCTGCCCACCGTGCAGGTCGACGGTGTGGTGTGGTCGCAGGCCATCGTGGGCAACACCGTCTATGCGGGCGGCAGTTTCGCCAACGCCCGTCCGGCCGGCGCCGCTCCCGGGACAAGCCTGACCCCGCGGGCCAATTTCCTGTCCTATGACCTGACCACGGGTGCGCTGAACACCGGCTTCGTGGCCAACACCAACGCCCAGGTGCTGGTGGTCGCGAAATCCCCTGACGGTTCCCGGGTGTACATCGGCGGCGACTTCACCACCGTCAACGGCGTCACTCGATACCGGATCGCGGCGTTCAACGCCTCCACCGGGGCGCTGATCACGGCCTTTGCGCCCAACGTCGGCGCCAAGGTCAAGTCGATCTCGGTGACCGACTCCGCGGTCTACGTCGGCGGCACCTTCACCACCGTCAGCGGTCAGCAGCGGGGCCGGCTGGTCGCGCTGAACCCGTCCAACGGTGCTGTGCTGGGCTGGAATCCCGGCGCTGACTACAACGTCAACGCCGTGCTGGTGACGCCGGACAAGTCGCGGGTGATCGTCGGCGGGCAGTTCCAGAACCTTGGCACCACACCCGCCTACGGGCTCGCCGCGGTGGACGCGACCACAGGCGCCGTGCTGCCGTGGGCCGCGACCTCGACGATCCAGGACGCCGGGCCCAATTCGGCCATTCTCGGGCTGACCACGGACGGCACGAACATCTATGGAAATGCTTATGTGTTCGGCACCGGCGGGAACTTCGAGGGAACGTTCGCGGCGGACCCCACCACGGGGGCCATCCAATGGATGGAAGACTGCCACGGCGACACCTATGCGAATTATCCTGCCGCGACGGCCGTCTATACCGTCAGCCATGCGCATTATTGCGGCAATATGGGCGGTTACGGCGAATCCGTCCCCCGCGGGCTGTACATGCACCATGCCGTGGCATTCACCAAGAAAGCCACCGGCACCATCACGCCGGATCCGCACGGCTACCCCAGCTGGGTGGGACAGCCGAGTCCTTCGCAGATCAACTGGTTCCCGGACATGGACAACGGCAGCTACACCGGGCAGAGTCAGGCCGCATGGGCGGTCACCGGAAATGACCAGTACGTCGTGCTCGGCGGTGAATTCCCCACCGTCAACGGCATCGGCCAGCAGGGTATCGTGCGCTTTGCGGTGACGCCGATCGCACCCGCGAAGCGGGGTCCGGTGCTCACCGGCAGCAAATTCATGCCGAGCCTCAATTCCTTTGCTGCCGGAACGGTCCGGGTGGCATTCCAGGCGAATTACGACCAGGACGACCTGACCCTGAATTACAGCGTTGTGCGGGACGGCGACACCGACCACCCGGTGTATCAGACGCCGGTACAGTCCACGTTCTTCAAACGGCCGAACATCGCCTTCACCGATACCGGGCTCACTCCCGGCACCGTCTACCGCTACCGGCTCTACGTCACCGATGCGGCCGGCAATCAGGTCATCGGCGACACCGCGACGATCACCGCGTCGGGAACGGGCAGCGCGAGCAACTACGCGAACCTCGTCGCCGGCCAGGGCGCCTCGAACCTCTGGCGACTGGGCGACCCGGCCGGCAGCGCCGCCGTGGACTCGGCAGGATCGATGAACGGCACCACCGGCACCGGGCTGACGTTCGGCGCGCCCGGCGCTCTCGTCGGTGACCCCAACACGGCCGCGACGTTCAACGGAACCAACACGGCGAGGGTCTATTCGCCCGTGCAGGCCAGCGCACCGACCGTGTTCAGCGCGTCCGCGTGGGTCAAGACGACGACGACCTCCGGCGGCCAGATCGTGGGCTACGGCGACTCGCAGACCGGAAATTCCACCATCACCGACCACATGATCTACATGGACAACACGGGCCGGTTCAACTTCGGCGTGACGCCGCGCGGCAACGTCAGCATCGTCAGCCCGAAGGCCTACCGGGACGGTCAGTGGCACCTGGTGGTCGCCACCCTCGGGCCCGACGGCATGCGCCTGTATGTCGACGGCGCGCAGGTCGCGGCACGGGCGGACACCATCTCCGGCAAGGACATCTTCGGCTACTGGCGGATCGGCGGCGACGCCATCGCGACCGGATGGTCGAACAAGCCGGCCAGCAACTTCTTCAACGGTTCCATCGACGAGGTGGCGATCTTCCCGACCGCGCTGACCAGCGTCCAGGTCGCCACGCAGTGGGCCATCGGCAAGGGCCAACCGCCGCCGAACACGCCTCCGGTCGCGGCCTTCACCTCCACCGCGACGGTGTTGACGGCGACCTTCGACGCTTCGGGTTCGGCCGATCCGGACGGCTCGGTCGCCTCCTACTCCTGGAACTTCGGTGACGGCACCACGGGCACCGGGGCCACCCCGTCGCACACCTACACCGCGACCGGCACGTACACCGTCGCTCTCACCGTCACCGACAACGGCGGCGCGACAACCACTGTCAGCCACCCGGTGAGCGTGACCGCGCCGAACGTCCGGCCGACGGCGGCGTTCGACGCGACCGTCTCCGGCGTGAAGGTGACGGTCGACGGCTCGGGTTCGACCGACACGGACGGGACGATCGCGTCCTACGCCTGGGACTTCGGGGACGGCACGACGGGGACCGGTGTCACCCCGCCCACGCACACCTACGGCGCCGCCGGCACGTACACCATCTCGCTGACGGTCACCGATAACAGCGGCGCGACCGGAGCGCTCACCCACGGCGTCAGTGTCAGCGCGGTCAACGATCCGCCGGTGGCGGCGTTCATCTCGACGGTCGCCGGGCTGACGGCCAACCTCGATGCCGGCGGGTCCGCCGACCCGGACGGGTCGATCGCGGGCTACGCCTGGGACTTCGGCGACTCCACCACGGGAACCGGGTCAACCGCGAGCCACGCCTACGCGACGGACGGCACCTACACCGTCGTGCTGACCGTGACAGATGACGCCGGGGCCACCGGCACCGCAACGCACGACGTCACGGTGGCAACCCCGCCGAACGTGCCACCGACCGCCTCGTTCACCTCGTCGTCGGCGGGGCTCACCGCCTCGGTGAACGGCTCGGGGTCCACCGATCCCAACGGCACTGTCGTCGGGTACGCCTGGAACTTCGGGGACGGCGCCACCGCAACCGGGTCGGCGGCGTCGCACAGCTACTCGGCGGGTGGCACGTTCCCGGTGACCCTGACGGTGACCGACGACGACGGTGCCACGGGCGCTGTCACCAAGTCGGTGACCGTCATCGATCCGGCCACTCCGGTCGCGGTGGCCACGGACGCCTTCTCCCGCACCATCGCGAACGGTTTCGGTTCGGCCGACGTCGGCGGTTCCTGGACGGTGAACGGCAGCGCCGCGCTGTTCTCGATCAACGGTTCGTCCGGACTGATCAGGATGGCCGCGGCGAACGCCGGCCCCTCGGCGATCCTGTCCGGGGTGTCCAGCACCCCGGTGACCGGGTCGTTCGACTTCGCGATGGACAAGGTGGCGACCGGCAGCGGGACGCAGGGGACGGTGATGGTCCGTCGGGTGGTGGCGACCAACACCGACTACCGGGTGAAGCTGCGGCTGATGCCGACCTCGACCAGTGTGCAGATCTCCAAGGTCGTCGGCGGGGTCGAAACCAGCCTGCGCAACCAGACCATCGCCGGGCTGACATACGCGGTCGGCGACACGGTGCGGGTCAGCTTCGCCGTCACCGGAACCAACCCGACAACGCTGTCGGCCAAGGCCTGGAAGGTCGGCGCCACCGAACCCGCGGCCTTCCAGACGACCGTGACCGATGCCGAGGCGACGCTGCAGAACCCCGGCGTCATCGGTCTGCAGGCCTATTTGTCCTCGAACGCGACCAACGCACCCGTCGTCGGCCGTTTCGACAACCTCACGGTCGCCACTCAGCCCTGATATCCAGCCCTGACATTTGAGCCCCGATATTTTCCAGCCCCGATATCCCGAGCACTGACAGCCCGATCCCGAATTCCGGGCTGTCCCGAGCCACCCGTTCACCGCCTTACCGCCCTACCCAAGACCGGCAACCGCCGGCCGAATGAAAGAAGTTGATCGATGGAGCCACGCTCTTCACTGCGCAAGCGGTTCGTTTCGCTGGTCAGCGTCATGGCAGTGACGGTCGCCGGCCTGGCGATCACCGTGGTCGCGGCGCCCGCCGCCGCGGCCGACATCAGCCCGGCCGCCGCTCCCGGCGCCGACGCCGTCACCGCCGATGCGTTGCCCACCGTGCAGATCGACGGCGTGGTGTGGTCCCAGGCGATCTCCGGGACCACCGTCTACGCCGGCGGCAACTTCACCTCGGCCCGTCCCGCGGGTTCGGCCGCCGGGGTGAACACCACCCCGCGCACCAATCTGCTGTCCTACGACCTGACCACCGGGGTGCTGAACACCCTGTTCGCGCCCGTGCTGGACGGCCAGGTGCAGGCGGTCGCCGCGGCGCCCGACGGCTCGCGCATTTACATCGCCGGCGACTTCACCACGGTCAACGGCCAGCCGGCCGGCAAGGTGGCCGCGCTGAACCCGACGAACGGCGCGCTGCTGAGCACCTTCAAGATCAACATCGCCACCCGGGTGAAGACCATCGCGGCCACCAACTCCACGGTCTACGTGGGTGGCCTGTTCACCGCGGCCAACGGCCAACCCCGGAACCGGCTTGCCGCGTATGCCGCCGCGAACGGCGCCCTGCTCGCCGGCTGGGATCCGAATGCCGACGACAACGTCAACACCATGGTGGTCAGCCCCGACGGTTCCAAGGTCTTCGTCGGCGGCTCGTTCCAGAACATCGGTGGCCAACCCGCGTACGGCCTGGCCGCACTGGACTCCGCCACCGGCGTCTTGCTGCCATGGGCGGTGGGCAACACCGTCCGCGACGCCGGGACCAACGCGGCCATCACCAGTCTGAGCACCGACGGCACGTCGATCTACGGAACCGGCTACGTCTTCGGTGCCGGTGGGAACCTGGAAGGCACCTTCTCTGCGGACCCGAACCTCGGCGCGATCAACTGGATCGAGGACTGCCACGGCGACACCTACGGGGCATATTCCAACGGGCACACCGTGTTCACCGCCAGCCACGCGCACTTCTGCGGCAACTTCGGCGGCTTCTACCAGTCGGACCCGTGGGGCACCAACATGCGGCACGCCCTCGCCGTCACCGTCGGGGCGACCGGCACCATCCAGCATGAGGCGCTCGGCTACTTCGACTGGTTCGGCAACCCCAGCCCCTCGATAGTGAACTGGTTCCCGACCTTCACCACCGGCACCTTCACCGGCCAGGACCAGGCTGCCTGGAGTGTCACCGGCAACGGTCAGTACGTGGTCATGGGCGGCGAGTTCCCGACGGTGAACGGCACCGCGCAACAGGGCCTTGTGCGGTTCGCGGTCAAGCCGATCGCGCCGGCCAAGCGCGGCCCGCAGGCGACCGGCGCCAAGATGCTGCCGAACCTCGTGCAGACGTCGGCCAACCAGGTGAAGGTGACCTTCCCGGCCAACTGGGACCAGGACGACCTGACGCTGACCTACAAGGTCGTGCGGGACAGCAACACCACGACGCCGGTCTACACCACGACCGCCGATTCGACCTTCTGGAACCGGCCGAATCTGGGGTATCTGGACACCTTGCCGGCCGGCGAACTGGTCGGCACCGTCCACAAGTACCGCATCTACAGCATCGACTCCGCGAACAACCAGGTCGCCGGTGACACCGCCACCATCACCACCACGGCCGGTCCGACGCCGGGCGAGTACGCAGCGCTGGTGGCCTCGCAGGGTGCGTCGACGTACTGGCGGCTGGACGAACCGTCCGGCACCTCGGCGGTCGACACCCTTGGCTACAGCGACGGTCTGGTGTCGGCGGGCGTGACGCGGGCGACCGCCGGCGCGCTGAACAACGACGCCGACACCGCGGCGACGTTCAACGGTACGACCACCGGTCTGGCGGCCACCCGCCAGCCGATTGCCTCGCCGGACACCTTCACCACCGAGGCCTGGGTCAAGACGACCACCACCACCGGCGGCAAGATCATCGGCTTCGGCAACCTGCCGGTCGGCAGTTCGTCCTTCTACGACCGGCACGTGTACATGGACAACGCCGGCAAGATCTGGTTCGGCGTCAACAACGGCGCGCTCCGCACGGTGAACACCACCAAGTCCTACAACGACGGACAGTGGCACCAGATCGTCAGCACGCTCGGCCCTGACGGCATGACCCTGTACGTGGACGGCCTGCGCGCCGGCAAGCGGACCGACGTCACCAACGGCAAGCCGATCACCGGCTTCTGGCGGGTCGGCGGGGACAACGTGAGCGGCTGGACCTCGAGGCCGACCAGCAACTACCTCAATGGCACCATCGACGAGGTCTCGATCTACCCGACTGTGCTGACCAAGGATCAGGTCCTTGCCCAGTACATCGCGTCGGGTCGGACGTCGCCGCTGCCACCCGCGCCGGTGGATGCCTACGGCGCCGCGGTCTACAACGACCAGCCGGACCTGTACTACCGGCTGGGCGAGGCCAGCGGCACGGTGGCCACCGACACCAGTGCGTCGATCAACCCGGGCAGCTACTTCGGCACCAGCACCAAGGGCGTGGCCGGAGCGATCAACGGCGGGACCGACACCGCGGTGACCTTCAACGGCACCAACGGCTCTGCCGCATCGAACGCCAGCTTCACCAACCCCACGACCTACTCCGAAGAAGCGTGGTTCAAGACCAACACCACGCGTGGCGGGAAGATCATCGGGTTCGGCAGCAGCGCGAGCGGGCTGTCGTCCAGCTACGACCGGCACGTGTACATGCAGAACGACGGCAAGGTCGTCTTCGGCGCTTACACCGGCGTGCAGAACGTCGTCATCAGCCCGACCAGCTACAACAACAACCAGTGGCACCACGTGGTGGCCACCCAGGGCAGCGACGGCATGAAGCTGTACCTGGACGGCCAGCTGATCGGCTCGAACGCGGTGACCGGCGCGCAGAACTACACCGGTTTCTGGCGGGTCGGCGGCGACCGGACCTGGAACTCCACCAGCTCCTATTTCGCCGGCACGATCGACGAGGCAGCGGTGTACCCGACCGTGCTCAGCGCTCAGCGGGTCAACGCGCACTACAAGGCCAGCGGCCGGACGTTGGCGAATGTGCTGCCGACGGCCGCCTTCACCTCGACGGCGAACGGCCTGAACCTTTCGGTGGACGGCACCACCTCCACCGACTTCGAGGGCCCGGTGGCGTCGTACGCCTGGAACTACGGTGACGGATCGGCCGCCGGTAGCGGAGCCACCGCGACGCACACCTACGCCCACGCCGGGGACTACCAGGTCACGCTGACGGTGACCGATGCCGACGGCGGCACCAACAGCGTCGCGCACGCTGTCACGGCCACCAACAACGCCCCGGTGGCGG
>Ga0209584_10000108_pt1 | contig 21268 bp, 20 predicted proteins | sample NGEPerD_FD_184507 | JGI IMG/M metagenome (GOLD analysis project Ga0209584, IMG submission 184507) | Arctic peat soil microbial communities from the Barrow Environmental Observatory site, Barrow, Alaska, USA - NGEE PermafrostAB12-D... | ecosystem: Environmental > Terrestrial > Soil > Wetlands >...
CACACAACACGCACACCGTTGACGTGTCAACTGGCACGGACGCATGGGCGGAGCAGCAGGGATCTAGCCATGCCACGAGGCCCACTACGCTGCACCATGTCCCGGCATCATCGATCCCTTTTCACGGATAACGGCGGCATGCCCGGCGAGCACGTCCGCCAGGAAGTGTCCTGGGCCCGAATATCACGGTCCTGACGCTGCTCGCGGCAAAGCGCTGGTCGCCGGATTCCACAGGCAGTGGTGGGAGCGCTGTCGACTTACGCGGCGGGCTTTGAACCTCGGCACGACCCGGGTGTCAGATGGTCGCGGAGATTTGCAGGATTAGGAACTTCAAATTGTGCCGCGTGCTCGCGGCACATACCGTAGGGACAAGATCATGTCCAGTCCTTATCCGTTCCCGATCCCACCGGCCGTGAATCCGGTTCGGCGGTATCCGTTGCCGAGGCTCCCCGCCCCGCCTACACCGTTGTCGCCCAAAACGCCATCGCCGCGCTCCGGATGACGCTCGGCTTCACTTTCCTGTGGGCGTTCCCGGACAAGACGTTCGGCCCGGCTACTCGAACCCCCCGGGGGCGAAAGTCCTGAATCAACGGGGGTTCGCCGACCAACGCGGTTCCGGTCAGGTTACCGATCACGGTGATGGCGGTGTCTCCGGACATGTTGCACTCCTTCGGATCTGAGGAACTGGTTATCCGTGCGTGTGAAGATCGGTGTCCCGACGGTGCGCCCATGCCGGGTGATACCGGCGATGATCGCCGGTTCGCCGCCGCCGCGGGAATGGTCCTGCCGGCGGAACCAGTTCCAGTAGCCGCTGGGGTTGGCCGCGCGGGGCTGTTCCGTGTAGGCGACCAGGAACGTGTGCTCCTCGGCCAGCTCGTTCATGCCGGTTCCGGCGGCGAAATCGGCCGCGTCCTGGCTGCCGCCGTGCAGCACCTTGACGATCTTCCTGGCAGGAGAGCTCCGTTTCGCGGGTGGATCACGCCGGCACGTCAACGGTGAACACACCAGGACGTGGCATGGTTTGGGCGGCGTCGGCGCCCTCGGACAGCACGGAGAACGGTTGTCTGGCAACCTGTTTCGCGTACCCGGGTCGGTTCGGACCCGGGTCGGGTCCCGATGCGGCGGATTACCTGCGGATCGCCACCACCGTGCTGCCGGCAGTCACCGAAGATGGGCGACTTTTCTGCACCCCTGCCGGTCAGCTGCGCTCGGACATGGCGTCGTCGACGGTCACGCGCGAAGCTGGATCGTTGACCCGATCGTAAAGCACGCCGGCTGCAGCGCCCGCGTGCTGCATCCCACACCAGCACACAGACCCCGCCCGCCTGCCGGCCGCACGGTGCCCGCCGTCACACCGTTAGCTATTAACCGGCCCAGCAGCTAAGCTGCTAACAGGTGGCAAATGAGCCGCCAACGAGACCGTCCCCGCCTGGCGGAACGCCGCGGCGACAGCGCCGAACACCAAGTGCCCCAACGAAACCGTGGGTATCGGCCGTATCCAGCGATTCACCCCGACACGGCGATCAACGCCGTCCCTACAAGGAGTGCCATGAACAGCACTGAGTCCTCCACCGCTCTCGCGCACCGGGCGCGCACCGCCACCGAGACGTCCACCGACGCCCTCAAGCGGGGCACGAAAACGCTGACCGACCGGGCCGACCTGGTGGCCCAACTGCCGACCCTGGACCTGACCGGGCCGGTGGCCCGCTACTTCGAGTACGTGCAGAAGTCGGTTGATCTGAACCGCGACCTGGCCATCAGGTGGGCCGAACTGGTCACGTCGCTGTCCGGTGCCGTCCGCGAGCAGGCCGAGTCGTTCAGTCACCTGCTCACCGATGGCGCCGAGACGGTCGCCGACGTGGCCACCGAGCAGGCCGAGCACGCCGAGAACGCCGCCCGCGAGCAGGCCGAGGAGATCGAGCAGGCCGAGAAGGACCAGGCCCGCAAGGCCAAGCAGGCCGAACGCGCGCAGGCCAAGCACGATCACGAACAGGCCCGCGAGGCCTACCAGGGTCTGACCAAGGTCGAACTCAGCGACAAGCTCGCCGAGCGGGACCTGCCCAAGTCCGGCACCGTCGAGGAGCTCATCGAGCGCCTGGTCAGCGCCGACAGCGAGTAATCCGCTCCCGATCCACCCACGGCACTGGCGCCGGCAGCACAGCCTGACGACGCAACCGCGGAGCGAGCCTCGTTGGTGAAACCCGCTGGCGCCTGGGCTCCTTGCCGCTACCCAGTCCCCCGGCGGCGGCGCCGACCGATGGTTCCAGTTCCCGACCGCAGCGGCAGCAGCCCGGCGGTGAATCACTCTCGGTCGGCGGCGGAGCCTCACGGGAGGTCGGGGTCGAATTGGGTCAGTCGGCGGGGGACGGCGGGGGTGTGCCAGATCCGGTCGCTGGAGTCCCGGATCGCACGGTCGCTGCCCGCTCGCTGGTGCCGATTGTGCGGGGCCACGGTCAGGGAGGGGCGCGAGGTGGCTGCGGGATGCCTGGCGCAGAACCGGATCCGAGCGAGCGCCGCGCGGCCCAGGGGCAGGCCCCCTGGCCTGCCCCACCCGTTGGTCTGTCAGTCAAGCGGGACACGAGTGTCCAGTTCATTTGGGTTGATCCTCGGGCTTGGCTGATCCGTGTCTGTCGTCGAACTCAAGGTCGACGAGTGGTGCGCCGGGCGGCCAGGCGAGCTCGTACAGCACGGCCGTGACGTCACCGCAGCCCACGCAGGACAATCGTTCAACTCCCCGGGGCGCTCGCCTATCGATCCACGTGATCAGCCTTGCTCGTTTTGCCCATTTCCCCGGTCGACTTCGGCGCGGTTGACTCGACGTGACCGCATGTCACACGGACACGGCGGTCGGGGAGGCACTGATGCCAGGTGATGGCCGCCTTGAGGCAGACGGTGTCGGGCGGCGCCCGTGTGGCCATTGCGGCGTCGGCCAGCCCGTGCAGGCGCACTCGACCGGCTGCGAGGAGTGCCTGGCCGGCGGGGACGACTGGGTGGAGCTGTGGCTGTGCCAGTCGTGCGGCTGGGTGGCCTGCTCGGAGAACTCCCCCAACAGGCACGCGCGAGCCCACTACGAGGAAACCGACCACCCCATCGCCGTGCGGTTGCGACCCGGGCCACGGTCGCGGTGGTGCTACGTCCATCACCGCATCGTCTGAGATCGGGCCCGCTCGGGTGCTGCGCGGGAACCCATCGCCCGCGATGATGGGAGCGGCGCCACCCTCGGACAGCGGTCATGGTCTGTTGTATCCGTCCACTGCCCACCACGGCACTGGCCTGTCGGTGGCGTGACTCCATGGCGAGGACCGATCGGGGGTGTCGCGGATGGAGCTTCGGCAGCTGCGCTATTTCGTCGCCCTGGCGGAGGAGCTGCATTTCGGGCGGGCCGCGGCCCGCGAGCACATCGGTCAGTCCTCGCTGAGCCAGCAGTTGCAACGCCTTGAACGCGAGTTGGGGGTGGTCTTGCTGGAGCGGACCACCCACCACGTGCGGTTGACCGCGGCGGGCGCCGTCTTCCTGATCGACGCGCGGCAGGTCCTGGCTCAGGTCGATCGCGCGGCAACGGCCGCGCAACGGGCCGCCAGCTCGACGCCGAGCTTACGGGTGGGGATCGTCGATGCCAGCTACGACTCGATGCCGCTGATCCTGGCCCAGGTTCAGCTGCGGTATCCCGATCTGGAGATCCATCAGGTCGAGGTCGGGGTGCCCGACCAGTTCGCGCGATTGCTGGACGGCCGACTGGATGTGGGGATAGGCAGGGCGACATTGGCTCCGCCTGCGGTGGCCGCGGAATTGTTCCGGCTGGATCCGCTGGGGGTTCTGGTCGCGCAGGGGCACCCGTTCGCGACGGCGTCGACCGTGCCGGTCGCCACGCTGGCCGAGGAGCCTTTGCTGTTCGCCGAGGAGGAACGGGCGCCGGAGTTCAACCAGTTCGTGATCGACCTGTGCCGCTCGGTGGGTTTCGCGCCGACCCTGTACCGGGGGACCGTGGACAGCATCCTGGCCTCGGTCGACCTGGTGGTCCAGGGCCGGTGCGTGCTCTGCGCGCCGTCCTCGTGCGTACCCACGGCGCCCGGAATCGTTTGGCGGCCCCTGGTTTCCCCGCCGTCACGGTATCCGTGGTCACTGTTGTGGCGGGCCGGTGACACCTCCGAACACGTCCGGGCCCTCATCGAGTGCGCCCGCGAGCTGTCCCGCGGGCTCGGCTGGCTGGAACACCAGGCTCCGCCGGACGGTTGAGCACGATCCGCCGCTCGTTATCGGTGGGGGCGATAAGTCATGTCCGGATCTGCCCTTTCCCCGCGTCGTCGGACGCGGTTACCTGAACTGACGGAGCGCGCCGGACACCCTGGGCGTCCTGCGGGGGGCCTGTCGGCGCTGCACGAGAGTCGTCAACGTCGTCGACCACTGGGGGACTGAGGTTTGTCGAGGTAAGGGAGCAGCTCATGAAGTATGTCGCACCCGGGCAGCCGGGCAGCATTGTCGAGATTGCGCCGCGTTACGAGAACTTCATCGGCGGCAAATGGCTGGCGCCGACGCACGGTAAGTACCGCGTCGACCTGGCGCCCGCGACCGCCGGACCGATTACCGAGGTCGCGGACTCGACACCGGAGGATGTGGAGCTCGCGCTGGACGCCGCGCACGCGGCGAAGGACGCCTGGGGCGAGGCGTCGACGACCCACCGCGCCGAGGTGCTCAACGCGATCGCCGATGCGATCGAGAAGAACACCGAGATGCTCGCGGTCGCCGAGAGCTGGGAGAACGGCAAACCGGTCCGCGAGACACTCGCCGCCGACATCCCGCTCGTCGTCGATCACTTCCGGTACTTCGCCGCCGCAGCGCGCGCCGAGGAGAATCGCTCGACCGAGATCGACAAGGATCTCATCGCCTACCACTTCCGGGAGCCGCTCGGTGTGGTCGGTCAGATCATCCCGTTCAACTTCCCGCTGCTGATGGCCGCATGGAAGCTCGCCCCCGCGCTCGCCGCGGGTAACTGCTCGGTCATCAAACCCGCGTCGCCGACCCCGTGGTCGATCCTGAAACTGATGGAGACCATCGAGGACGTTCTTCCACAGGGCGTGATCAACGTCGTGACCGGTCCGGGTGCGGAGATCGGTAAGGCGCTGGCCGCGAACCCGCGGATCGCGAAGATCAGCTTCACCGGTGAGACGGTGACCGGCCGGCTGATCCTGCAATACGCAGCGCAGAACCTGATCCCGTCCACGGTGGAACTCGGCGGGAAATCGCCCAACATCTTCTTCAACGACGTGATGGCCCACGACGACGAGTTCCTGGACAAGGCCGTCGAGGGCCTGCTGCTGTACGCCTTCAACAAGGGCGAGGTGTGCACGTGTCCGTCGCGGGCGCTGATCCAGGCCGACATCTACGACGAGTTCATGGCCCGCTGCCTGGACCGCATCGGCCGGATCAAGCAGGGCAACCCGCTGGACACCGACACCCAACTCGGCCCGCAGGTATCGGCGCAGCAGATCGACAAGATCGTCTCCTACGTCGAGATCGGACGAAACGAGGGCGCCGAGGTGCTCATCGGCGGGCAGCGCGCCCAGGTCGGCGGCGAGTTCGCCGACGGCTACTACTTCCAGCCCACCGTGCTCAAGGGCGAGAACAAGATGCGGGTCTTCCAGGAGGAGATCTTCGGCCCGGTCCTGGCGGTCACGACGTTCACCGACGACGCCGATGCGCTGGCGATCGCCAACGACACCCTCTACGGCCTCGGCGCCGGCGTGTGGACACGAGATGGCAACCGGGCCTACAAGATGGGCCGCGGCATCAAGGCCGGCCGGGTCTGGACGAACTGCTACCACCAGTACCCCGCGGGCGCAGCGTTCGGCGGCTACAAGATCTCCGGCATCGGCCGGGAGAACCACCTCATGATGCTGGACCACTACAGCCAGACCAAGAACCTGCTCGTCAGCTACAGCACCAAACCACTCGGCCTGTTCTGATCACGTGATGTCCCAGACGGCTGTACCCGCACGCATCACCGCCACCCCGGCCGCACTCCAGGCGATAGCCCGCCTGCGTGCCGCCCGGGGCGAGCCGGTGATGTTCATCCAGTCCGGCGGCTGCTGCGCCGGAAGCACCCCGATGTGTTACGCCGACGGCGAGTTCCTCATCGGCGACATCGATGTGCTGCTCGGCGACGTCGACGGCTGCCCGTTCTACATCGATCGGCGGCTGGACGAGGCCTGGCACCAGGAGCAGTTCATCCTCGACGTCGCCGCGGGCGACCCCGAGGATTTCTCCCTACCCGCCGGGAACAACTTGCATTTCGTCACCCGCTCACCATCCTGCGCGGCACCCAACGGCCCCGACGGACCACCGACTTGAGCCGGTCAATCCCAACTCTTTGGCACGACCATCGAATGCAGTGCGCCACGAAGGCCGCCGACGTCACCGCCGTCCACGCACCACTGCGCTGACGCCGGGACCTCGCCGCGACGGGCAGACCATGGCGGGGTCGGCGTCCGTGCGGCCAATGTCGCCGTCGCCGTCGCCGTCCAGGCGTACTCGACCGGCTGCCAGGAGCGCCTGGCCGGCGGGGCCGACCGGACCGAGTTCCAGGTTGTGCCCGTCCTGCCGGCCGGTGGACGGGCGACCGGACGTGGGAATCGGGCGGGCAACGCTTGGGCCCCGACGACCGTGGCCGCCGAGTTGTTCCGGCTGGATGGGCTCGGGGTGCTGGTCGCCGGCGCTGTTCGCCGAGCAGCAGCGGGGCACCGGAGTTCTGCGCCGCCCTGGTGCGTGCCGACCGTGGCCGGGACGGTGTGGCGGGCCGTTGGCGGCTCCTTTGTCACGGTATCCGTGGTCGCTGTTGTGGCGGGCCGGTGATTCCTCCGAGCAGTCCGCGCCCTCGTCGACCCCGCGAGCTCTCCCGCGGGCTCGGCTGACTGGAACCCGGCTCCGGGCGCGGGACTGATCCCCCTTCCTCGATCGAGCGTGTTTATTGGCGGCGGCGATAAGTCGTGCACGGATCGGCCCTTTCCCCGGACCGCGGAACGCGGTTACCTAAAAGGAATACGTCGGGCCACCCCCGGGTGGTGACGGACATTTGAAGTCGGCGATCCCTGGCTTCGGGACCGCCGTTGCCCGGGCTGCGACAGGCCGAACACCGTAAGGGTGAACTGTCACACCATCTTCGAACCAGCGCTGCCGTTCGGCGGCTACCAGCAGTCCGGGTGGGGCCGGGAAATGGGTCACGAGGTCGTCCACCTGTACACGCAGATCAAGTCCTTGTGTATCCGCCTGTCATCACACCCGTCCGTCCCGCCGGCCGGGGACCGCTCGGCCCAAGTCCGGTCCCGGTCCTGGTCCGCACCCTGCAACGAAGGAGATCCCCGTGAAGGCAGCCGTCGTCCACGATTTCAGCCAACCGCTCAGCTTCGAGGAGGTCCCGACGCCGGTGCCCGGCCCGGGCGAGGTGCTGGTCAAGGTCGAGACCTCGGGTCTGTGCCACACCGACATCCACGCCGCGCACGGCGACTGGCCGGTCAAGCCGACTCCGCCGTTCATTCCCGGTCACGAGGGCGTCGGGATCGTCGAGCAGGTCGGGCCGGGCGTCAGCACGCCGAAGGTCGGCGACCGGGTCGCCATGCCGTGGCTCGGCGAGGCCTGCGGGGTCTGCGACTACTGCACCGATGGGTGGGAGACCTTGTGTGAGAAGCAGGTCAACACCGGGTACGACAGGGACGGCTCGTACGCCGAGTACGCCACCGCGAAAGCGGCCTACGTCGCCCGGGTCCCCGACGCGGTGGACCCGCTGGACGCGGCCGTCCTGACCTGCGCGGGTGTGACCACCTACAAGGCGGTCAAGCTCTCCGGCGCCCGCCCCGGATCGCTGGTGGCCATTTTCGGCATCGGCGGACTCGGCCATCTTGCCCTGCAGTACGCGAAGATCAGCGGCGCCACCGTCGTCGCGGTCGACATCACCGACGAGAAGCTCCAGCTCGCCAAGGAACTCGGCGCCGACCACGTCGTGAACGCGCTGACCGAAGATCCGGTCAAGGCCATCCAGGACCTCGGTGGCGCGCACGCGGCCATCTCGGTGGCCGTCGCACCGAAGGCCTTCGAGCAGGCCTTCACCGCGCTACGCCGCGGCGGCACCCTGGTCTTCGTCGCCCTGCCCGCCAACAACCACGTCGACCTGCCGATCTTCGAAACGGTCCTGCGGGGCATCACCATCCGCGGGTCCATCGTCGGCACCCGCAAGGACCTCGCCGAGGTCTACGCGATCCACGCCCAGGGCCGTACCCGGGTCATCCACGAGGTCCGCAAACTCGACGAGGTCAACCACTGCTTCCAAGACGTCGAGAAGGGCCAGGTGAAGGCCCGCATCGTGTTCGACCTGCGCTGACCACCCGGCCCCACCAGCTGCGCGCACCCGCCGGCCGTGACGTGCACCACGGCGGGATTCAACCCGAAAGGAAACCCCCATGCCTGAAGCAGTCATCGTGGCGGCCACCCGCTCACCGATCGGCCGCGCGTTCAAAGGCGCGTTGAAAGACACCCTCCCCGACCAACTCGCCGCCACGATGGTGCAGGCGGCGTTGGACCAGGTTCCCGAACTCGACCCGACAACGATCGACGACCTGATGCTCGGCTGCGGGATGCCCGGTGGTGAGCAGGGCTGGAACATGGCCAGGGTGGTCGCGGTGCTGCTCGGCCTCGACGGCCTGCCCGGTGCGACGATCACCCGCTACTGCTCCTCCAGCCTGCAGACCAGCCGGATGGCCATGCACGCCATCCGCGCCGGCGAGGGCCACACCTTCATCTCCGCCGGCGTCGAAAGCGTCAGTAGCTTCAGGATCGGCGGCAGCGACACTCCGCCGGTCACCGACGCGGATCCCAAGGGGCTGGGTCCGAACCCCTACCTGGACGTGCAGTTCGACACCGCACACGCCCGCAGCGCCACCCGGGCAGCCGGCGGAGCGGCCGTGTGGCACGACCCGCGGGAGGACGGCGAACTGCCCGACTACTACATCGGGATGGGCCAGACCGCCGAAAACGTCGCCGGTCTACGCGGCATCACCCGGGCCGACCAGGACGAGTTCGCGCTCCGGTCGCAGACGCTGGCCGGCAAGGCCGCCGCGAACGGCTTCTGGGCCAGGGAGATCACCCCGGTCACGTTGCCGGACGGCACCGTCATGAACGCCGACGAGGGCCCGCGCCCGCAGACCACCCTGGAAGGGCTGTCCGGTCTCAAGCCGGTGTTCCAGGTCGACGGCACCGTCACCGCCGGCAACGCCTGCCCGCTGAACGACGGCGCCGCCGCATTGGTGATCATGAGCGACGAACGGGCCGCCGAACTCGGCATCACGCCGCTCGCCCGGATCGTCGCCACCGGGGTGTCCGCGCTGTCCCCGGAGATCATGGGACTCGGACCGGTCCAGGCGTGCCGGCGGGCGTTGACCCTGGCCGGCATGAGCATCGACGACATCGACCTGGTGGAGATCAACGAAGCCTTCGCCGCCCAGGTGATCCCCAGCTACCGCGAGCTGAACATCGACATCGACAAGCTCAACGTCCACGGCGGCAGCATCGCGGTCGGCCACCCCTTCGGCATGACCGGCGCGCGGATCACCAACACCCTGATGAACGGGCTACGCGAACGCGACGCCTCGATCGGCCTGGAAACCATGTGCGTCGGCGGCGGCCAAGGAATGGCGATGATCATCGAACGACTCAACTGAGCCGCTCAACCGAGCCGGGAACCGATCACCGCGGCGGCGACGGGCGGCCGCGGTGCTCGCGACGATCTGAATGACGCCCTATCCCTATTCGTGACCGAATTTAGCTCGGCGTACACCTACGCCGACGCGATCCGGAGGACCAGCCCACCGTGACGGACCGACCGATGATGATCTGGGATCGGCGGATGCTGGGCTATCACCACCCAGGTGGTCAGCATCCGATGAATCCGCTGCGCTGGGAACTGACCTGGCAGCTCGCCGGCGCCTTGGGCGTTATCGACCGATACAAGGTCGTCACACCGGGTCCTGCCGACGTCGCGACCTTGGGTTTGGTGCACTCCCTGGGCTACATCGACGCCGTGCGCCGCGCCTCCCGACCGGGTTTCGCCTTCTCGGTGGGGCACGGGTTGGGCACCGTAGACGATCCGATCTTCGCCGGCATGCACACCAGCGCGGCGTTGATCGCCGGCGGTTCGGTGGGTGCGGCGCTGTCGATCGCCACCGGTGAGATCGATCGGGCGGTCAACTTCTGCGGCGGGCTGCACCACGCCATGGCGGACTCTGCGTCGGGGTTCTGCGTGTACAACGACGCCGCGCTGGCCATCGCCACCATGCTGCGGGCAGGCGTGGCCAAAGTCGCCTACGTCGACGTGGACGCGCACCACGGCGACGGGGTGCAGGCCGCGTTCCACGACGAGCCACGGGTGCTGACGGTGTCCATCCACCAGAGCCCGCTGTCCCTGTTCCCCGGCACCGGTTTCCCGACCGATTGCGGTGACGGACCGGCGAGCGGCACCTCGGTGAACATCGCGGTCCCGGCCGGCACGGGTGACGCAGCCTGGTTGCGGGCGTTCCACGCCGTGGTGCCCGGGGTGGTGCGGGCGTTCGGTCCGGACGTGCTGGTCACCCAGCACGGCACCGACACCCACCGGGAGGACCCGCTGGCCGACCTGAACCTGAGCATCGACGGACAACGCACCTCCTACCAGGCGCTGCGGGACCTGGCCGACACCGTCACCGGCGGCCGTTGGCTCGCCCTCGGCGGAGGCGGATACTGCCCCGTCCGGGTGGCACCCCGGGCCTGGACCCACCTGCTCGCGATCGTGTCCGGACGCGATATCGACCCGGCCACCCCACTACCCCTGGCCTGGCTGCAGCGGGCCGCGGCCGCCGGCCCGGACACTCCACTACCGGTCGACATGTCCGACGGCACACCGCATCCCGTGGCGTTCCGACCCTGGGACGGCGTCGTCGAGATGCCCATCGACCGGGCCATCATGGACACCCGCAGCGTCGTCTACCCGCTGTACGGACTGGACCCCCGCGACCCCCGCGACTAACCGACACCGGGATTGCGGCACGGCGGCCGGGTGCTGAACGCCGCCGTGGATGCCCATGAACCGAGGGGTCGTCGTCACTGACGCTCCGGACCACGGGTGTGCCGTTCGAGGGTTCGTCGGCGTCATCACCGCGACGACGAAGCGGGCGAGCACTGATCCGCGGCCGGATTCGGCCGGTGGTCATCGGCCGGTCGAAGGGCGTTGGCTCGTCGGCAGGTTCGTGACGGCGCATGGCGAGAGTTGGCCCTGTGCAACACCAACCGACCCTGCCGCCAACGGGGTGTGGTAGGCAATGCTGGCTGTCATGAATGGAGACGTGCGCTGTGATCGTCGTGGTGAGCCAGCAGCGGGCCGAGCAGACCTTGCTGGCCGGGGACATGCCGTGCCCGCGGTGTCAGGGTGTGCTGCGCCCGTTCGGGAATGGCCGTACCCGCACCGTGCGGGGCGTCGGGGCGGACACCGTGACCCTGACCCCGCGGCGGGCCCGCTGCCGTGACTGCTCGGCCACCAAGATCCTGCTGCCCACCGAGCTGGTGCTGCGGCGGGCCGACAGCACCGAGGCGATCGGCGCGGCTCTGGTCGCCAGCGCCCGCGGCGCAGGGTACCGCAGCATCGCCGCCCACTTCGAGCGGCCAGAGTCGACGGTCCGCCGCTGGCTGCGGGCCGCGCGGGAGCCGCATGCCCAGTGGCTCTACCGGCGCGCCGTCGATCAGGCCGTGACAATCGACCGGGAGTTGCTGGTCCGCCCCGCGGCACAGCCGACCACCCTCGGGCACGCGTTGAACCTGCTCGCCGGCGCCGCCGTACGGTTCCGCGAATGCTTCGGCCGCAGCGACCCGGTCTGGTCGCTGATCGGCTTCTTCGCTCGCGGTCGGCTCTTGGCCGCTCCGCGGCCGCCGCTGCGCAGCTGAAATTCGGGTTCCGCCGGGTCATGCCACGCCCTGCGCTACCCGTCACCATGCAGACGAAACCCGTGTTACTCATGCCGGACGACCGTCACCCTGCCGACCAAGCCGTCACGGTGCCGAAGAAACAGCGAAAATCGATCTGCATCCTCGAAGAAGCCTTCGTCGGCAGGATCAGCGACGGTCAACAGCCGGGCCGCGGCTGCGGTCGGTTTGCCGGGAGTTCCGCGGCTTCCGTCGAAACGGGGTCGTAGGCGTGGGGGCAAGCGTCACGAGCGTGGTTCTGCAAAGCAGCACCGAACTCCTGATCGCCCGGCACTATGGGATAGCACTCGTGCTGGTCACACCCTTGGCCCGGGTGATGCGGCCCACCTCGTCCACCCGCAACCAACGTCGGACCTCATCCGAGATCGCGCCATCCAGACGGTGATCGGGGTGGCCACCACTGTCGTGGAGATCGCTGCGACCCATCTGTGAGGAGTCACTCCCGTCGGTGACTCCAGACGCGTCACGTCTCCGACAAGCGGCTATCAGGCCGAATGTTCTGTCTATGCCTTCGCATCCAACCGACGAACGCGAGAGTCTGCCCCTCAGATGCAGGAATCCTGCATCACCCGGGATACCGTTTCTTGGCCTGAAGGTCCTGTACGGGGCTGAGAGTTCCGCTGTCGTGCGGATTTCCGTCAGCGGAGCAGTCTCGTTCGCGTGCTATTCCGCAGGTTCTGATAACCGTCGTTGCCAGTAACGCCCCCTGGCAGATCTGTTGTCTCGCAGTCGATGACGACGGCGCGGCGGGGGGTGAGCATGGTGCGGGCCCAGTGGACGGCCTGGTCGGAGCGGCGGAGCCAGGCGGGCGCGTCGGTCGTGATCATCGGTGTCCTTGCCCCGGTACGGCGGTGGCGCCTGAGAAACTTCAGTACAGCCGACCACACCGACACCGATGGCTATGCGCCACTATTCTGGCGCTTAGAGCGATACCGGTTTCTCAGCAACCCCAGGTCGGCGATCAGGAGTCCTTCATCGGGACCGTTCCTCGGGATCAAACCGGCTCAGAATCGCAGCGGTGATGTCGCGGAGCTGCTCGATTTGCGTCGTGGACAAGGGGTCGATCACCAGGGCGTCGACGGTCGCCACGTGGCCCGGTGCCGAGGCCTGGATGTGTTTCCAGCCGGCGGCGGTCAGGTGGGCGTTTGTCGCGCGTTTGTCTTCCGGGCACGGCACACGCTCGACCTAACCTCGCTCCACCAGCCGGGTAACCACGTGCGACAGCCGCGGCAGCGTCGACTTCGTACGCGCTGCCAGGGCTGTCATTCGCAACGTGCGATCCGGTGCTTCGGACAGCATCGCCAAGCCGGGCCGTACGGCTCGCCGGCGTTCGCCGCGAACGACGGGGCGCCCGACGGTGGCGCAACATCGCGGGCCCGGTCGCGCTGCCGCGCCCCTGGCCCGAGACCCGCCGTCCCCGGCAGCTGCGGCACCTGGTCCGGGAAACCGAAGCCCATCTGCGTGACGACGCTGACCGGGCGGCGGCGGCCGGGTTGTCGCAGTTCCAGGCCGAGTCCGAGGCGGTCACACGCGCGCAGACGATCGTCAGTCTCGTCGTCGGGCCGGCCCCGCTCATTGTCCTGGTCCGGCACGAGTCGCGATGAATGTCATCCACGCGGCGGTTCCCTGGGTGATGACGTGCGGACGGTGTCCGGCGTGGATCGCGGCCAGGGTGCGGTCGTGGTCACCGCAAGCGTGTCCCTGGCCACCGACGCGGACACCGTGCCGGCCCTCGCCGAGCGCATGCAGGTCGCGATGACCGGATCGAGTGTCAGGCTTGTCCCGGATTCCCGCCGGCCGTGTCACTTGACTGAGCCAGGGTCACCCTGCGAGACCTGTGAGAGATCCCGCTGCTCACCCCGAGTGGTGGTTCGCATCATTCGCCGGACACCCGGCCCGATCTCATCGGAGAGACGATGAACGCTGTTCTCAAGGCCGCCACGGATCCGATAGTGCCCAGCGGCAGCAACGCGCAACTGATCATCGCGGCGATCGGCGGCATCGCGGTGATCGTGCTGTTGATCACCTGGCTGAAGCTGCACGCCTTCCTGGCCCTGATGATCGGCGCCATCGGCGTCGGGCTTGCCGCCGGCCTCGGTGGCGCCGGGTCCGTCGCCGCGTTCGCCAAAGGCTTCGGCGACACCATGGGCGGGGTCGGCATCCTGATCGGCCTGGGTGCCATGTACGGCAAGCTGCTGGCCGACTCCGGCGGCGCTGACCGGATCGTCGACACGCTGATCAGCAGGTCCAGCGTGAAGGCACTGCCGTGGACCATGGCCTTGGTCGGCGCGCTCATCGGCTTGCCGATGTTCTTCGAGGTCGGCCTCGTGCTGCTGATGCCGGTGATCATCCTGGTGGCCCGACGTTCGGGCCTGCCGCTGATGCGCATCGCCATCCCGACCCTGGCCGGCCTGTCGGCGATGCACGGCCTAGTGCCGCCGCACCCCGGCCCGCTGGTCGCCATCCAGGCCCTGGGCGCGAATCTGGGCCTGACCCTCGCGCTGGGCGTCGCGGTGGCCATCCCGACGGTGATCATCGCCGGACCGCTGTTCAGCAAGCTCGCCGCTCGATGGGCGCCGGTGCCGGTGCCGGCGCTGTTCGTCACCGCCGAGGACGAAGGCATCGACGTCACCACCCGGCCCCGGCCCAGCTTCGGTGCCGCGCTGGTCAGCATCCTGATCCCGGTGGTGCTGATGCTGCTCAGCGCCCTCACCGACATCGTCTGGGCGGGGTCGGATTCACCGGCCAAGACGCTGATCGACTTCCTCGGCACACCGGTTGTCGCCCTGGGCATCGCCGTCATCGCCGGGATCTTCATCCTCGGCCGTGGCGGGAAGATGAACAAGGACGCGATCGCCGACACCCTGGAGAAGTCGTTGCCGCCGATCGCCGGCATCGTGTTCATCGTCGGTGCGGGCGGCGGTTTCAAGCAGGTGCTGATCAGCACCGGCATCGGGCAGGTCATCGCCGACGCCGTCGAGGGCAGCGCGCTGTCCGTGCTGTTCCTGGCCTGGGTGGTCGCCGTCCTCATCCGCGTCGCCACCGGCTCCGCTACCGTCGCCACCGTCACCGCCGCCGGCATCCTCGCCCCCGTGGCCGCCGACCTGACCAGCCCGCACGTCGCACTGATGGTGCTGGCCATCGGCTCCGGCTCACTGTTCCTGTCCCACGTCAACGACGCCGGCTTCTGGCTGGTGAAGGGCTACATGGGCACCAGCATCGGGCAGACCCTGAAGACCTGGACCGTGATGGAATGCCTGGTCTCCATCTGCGGGCTCATCGGCGTACTGCTGCTCAGCATCGTCATCTAGCCAACCCGGCACGCCCCGACCACCGGGCGACAGCCGCCGCGCCCACAACACTCTCGTCGCAGCAAACCCAGGCAGATAGGTGACCGGCATGACCACCGAAGCTCATTCCCCACAACAACCGGTACTCGTCATCATGGGCGTCTCCGGATCCGGAAAATCCACCGTCGCAGGCATTCTCGCCGGACAACTGGGCTGGGACCTGGAAGAGGGCGACGACCTGCACCCACCGGCGAACGTCGAGAAGATGGCCGCCGGCACCCCGCTCACCGACGACGACCGGTGGCCCTGGCTGAACCGGGTCGGTTCGGGTCCGCGGCCGATCTGGTGCAGCTGGAGGACCGGCTACACCTCACCCCCACGGCGGTGCTGGACAGGCAGTTCGTGTCGACGGGGCTGCTGCCCGGAGGAATCGGCGCGGTGGCCGTCGGGGTCAGCGGCGTCATCGCCGCGGTCATCGGCCGCATCGCCGGCGCCGCGAAGGTGGTGGACGAGAGGCCGGGGCAGGTGCTGTCCGCCGCCGACTGCGCTCGATGGCTGGCCGGTGACCCCGGTGCGCTCAGCTGCCATGACGCGGCGGTCGCCGACTGGGTCGACGAGGTCGTCGGCTACCGGCTCGTGCTGGGAATGTCGGTGTCGCTGCCCTGGTGGCGCTGCTGCTCCTGCGCCGACGATGGCTGCCCCGGGGTCGTTGGGTGATGCTCCCCGCCCTGGTCGGCGACACCATCGCCGTGACCTTCTTCGCCATCGGCGGCCTCTGGGCGCTCCTGCTGGGCGTGGCCGCGGTGGTCGTGAACGCCGGCAACGGATCCGGGCAATGGTTCTCCGCGGCGCCCGTCGCACTGCCGCCCTGGCGGTGTTCAGCGTCCGACTCATCCGTGACCTCCCGGGTTCCCGGCGCCGCACCACCACAAGAAGCGCCGCTCCCGGCTCAGTCCTAAACCTCGCTTCACGGTCAACTGTCGGGTCTATCGGAAACGTGGCCCAGCCAGCGCAGCCCCCGCCGCCCGCGGGCGCCAGCGGCGGCCATGGCTGCTGTGACCGGCGGCTGACCCAACTGTTGACCGCCAAGGTCTGTGCACATGACGGCGTCGAGTTCGTGCAGCGGAACTGTGGATAACTTCTGGAGCCGCGACGACATCCGCGTGCACACGTTCGGGGGTTCGCCCAAGGCCGTGAAGTCCTCGCTGAGGGATCTGTCGAGGGCATGCCGACCCGCACCGCAGGCGCGAAGCGTCGAGGAGCGGAAGCGGCGCGGCAGCCCGCCTCTGCGGACGATCTCCAGTCGGCGTAAGACGGCTCTCGCGGCTCGGCGCCATGGCGCGGATCAGGACGCCAAAACGCGCACGACATGGAACGCCATTGCGCCACGAAAGCCCAGTCCTCGGACCACCAGTGGCGTACATCGGCGAACACTTACTGCTTCGACGAGGCGTCGCTGCGTCATTTGTCGCCGGCTGGCGGTGCACCTGATGCCCGATTGACCGGCCGGTAGGCGGCGCGGCACCCTGAGGTATATGACCTCCGATACCCGAGCGGACCGCAATTGCTCATGTGGCGCAGCGCCTTTCCGCTCCGTTCCCGGATGTCGAACCGACTGTGGTGGCCCGGGTGGGTGCGGGATGCCCACCAATGTTTCGACGCCCACCCCACGCGGGAGATTCTCGGTGATCAATCCTGGCACAACCGCGCCGGGCACAACCAGCTCCACTGTGCTGGACGGCGTACCCGACGCCTGGGTCGCGGCCACCGGCCGCGCCCGGCGGCTGGATCATGGCCGTCCAGGTGCCGCTGCCTGGCGGGAGGACACCGCCCCTGACCCGAGGAGTATCCCGCCGGGTCAACCGGCCCACCAGCATGGAGCCAATAAGCCACGAACAGCCACGGCATCCGGAAAGGGGTCGGCGTCGATCTCTTTCGGTGAACGTACTGGTCTTAATGACCCAGCCCCTCGCCGACCGTGGGCCAATGCCACAGGGAGAAATTCATGTCACAGGACCGGCCACGCGCAGACATGGACACCACCCGTGCGGCAGGCAACCGCGACGGTCGGGACAACCCGGATCCGGAGGATCCCGGCAAGTCGGATTCGCCGGTCAAGCTGACGAAACCGTCGTGGAAGTACATCGCCCGCAAGACGCTGCGGGAGTTCTCCGATGACCAGTGCACCGACCTCGCGGCCGCGCTGACGTATTACTCGGTGCTGGCGTTGTTCCCCGCGCTGCTCGCCCTGGTGTCCCTGCTCGGCCTGGTTGGACAACGGGGCAAGACCGATGAACTGGTCGGGGTGCTGTCCGACATGGGCGCGGGGTCGGTCGCCGACACCATCAAGGGGCCGCTGCAGCAACTCACCGAGAACTCCTCCGCCGGACTTGTCCTGATCATCGGCATCGTCGGGGCGCTGTGGTCGGCGTCGGGGTATGTCGGGGCGTTCGGCCGAGCGATGAACCGGGTCTACGAAATCCGGGAAGGCCGCCCGTTCTGGAAACTACGGCCGGTCATGATCGTCATCACCCTGATCGCGGTGATCCTCGCCGGGCTGGTCGCGATCGGGCTGGTGGTCTCCGGGCCGCTGGCCCGAGCCATCGGCGACGCCATCGGGTTGGGCGAGACCACGGTCACCGTGTGGAACATCGCCAAATGGCCGGTCCTGCTGGCGCTGGCCGCGTTGGTCGTCGCGATCCTGTACTACGCAACACCGAACGTGAAGCAACCGAAGTTCCGGTGGATCAGCGTCGGCGCCGCCATTGCCATCATCACCTGGGTCATCGCGTCGGCGTTGTTCGGCCTGTACGTCGCACAGTTCTCCAACTACAACAAAACCTACGGCTCACTGGCCGGGGTGATCATCTTCCTGCTGTGGCTGTGGATCACCAACCTGGCGTTGCTGTTCGGCGCGGAACTGGACGCCGAAATGGAACGCGGCCGGCAACTGCAGGCTGGCATCCCCGCCGAAAACGAACTCCAACTGCCACCACGCGACACCCGGGTCATCGACAAGACCGACGCCAAAGACGCCCGCGACATCGAACAAGGCGAACACCTGCGGCGCAGCCACGGTGAGAGCACCACCGCCCCCACGAACCACACCCGAGACTGACCGACACCCCGCGGCCAGATGCCGATCCCGCCATGCACCGCGCCGGGTTCACGGCGCGGCACTCGACGACTGGAATTCCTCATGAACACCCGCAAACGCCATCATCCGCGGCGTGCACGACATCGGTCTGGCCGCCTGGTTCGACGGCTCCCTGATGGTGCGCCATGGACTCAACGGCGCCGCGAACCAGGTGCAGGACCGCACCGGACTCCCCAGCCGCGGGCTCCCCGGCCCCCACCGGGCCACCGCGGTCCCCGCGGCTGGGGCAGCGGCCCGGCCCCTGCCCACAGATCGCCGCCGTCTCCAGTCGCAATATGCCGGATGACGACCGCGAACAGCCTGCCGGCTCCCGCCGGAACCGACGCACCCGACCGGCCGGTCACGACCCCCAGACTCGTCCGGACTGTGACGACCGGATCGAGCACACCGCGGCAGATCAGCACCTGTGGGAGGCCCTGAACCGGGCCAGGGCGCGGACTACGCCCCCGGGTTCTCGCCGCCGCCGAGGACGCTGGCCCGGGCCCTGGCCCGGCCACCCGGACAGTGGATCCGCTCGAGGCCGAACAGGCCGCGGAAGTCGGCCTGGCCCAGGCGGTACTGGCCTGAAACCAGACGGCAGCGGATTCCAGGCGCACATCCCGCGCTGCCATCGGATCCCAACTCAACCGCATCCCCGCCTCCCGAACCCAGCTGCATGGGGCGGGGACACCCGCCCGGGGGGCGGCACACAACCGGGTCGGGTGTCGTCAGTCGTTGACAAATGACCACCGAGCTTCGAGCTTCGACCTTTCGTGTGGTGGGCTGGTGTGGCTGGATGGATCGACGACATGCAGTCCCCCCGGGGCGGGGCACGGTTGAATGGCACTGTGGGTGTTCGGGAGTGGTTTCTCAGTGCCGCGGAGCGCGGCAACCTCGTCACCGTGCTCGACAGCCGCCACCGCGAGGGCGAGGCGTGGTCGTTCGGCAACGACGTTCAGCCCTTGGTTCATGGGGACGCATACTTCCCTGAACTGGTGCGCTGTGTGCAAGCCATGCAAGCAGGTGACTTGCTGTTGTTCACCGACTGGCGCGGTGACCCGGACCAGCTCCTGAACGGGCCGGACACCGAGGTCTCCCAGGTGTTTATGCGGGCGGCGCAAGCAGGGGTGGTAGTCAAGGGTCTGGTGTGGCGCTCCCATTTCGATCGGTTCGCGTTCAGTGAGCAGGAGAACCGTCACCTCGGTGAGGACATCGAAGCAGCCGGCGGCGAGTGCCTGCGCGACATGCGGGTTCGTCCCGGCGGGTCGCACCACCAGAAACTCGTCGTGCTGCGCCATCCGGGGCGACCCGAGTGCGACGTGGCCTTCGTCGGCGGCATCGACCTGTGCCACAGCCGCCGGGACGGTCGCGATCATGCCGGAGACCCGCAACGCCAGCCGATGGCCCGCGTCTACGGGCCGCGACCACCCTGGCACGACATCCAACTCGCCGTCCGCGGACCAGCGGTCGCGGACTTGGAAACGGTGTTCCGGGAACGGTGGAACGATCCCGCCCCGCTCACCCGAAACCCTTTCGACCGGCTCGGTGACCTGCTGCGCCGCGACGACGACCGCGCAGGCGCCCTGCCGCCTCCGCTCCCCGACCCCGAGCCCAGGGGAACAGCGTCCGTGCAGGTACTGCGCACGTATCCTCGGCGCCGGCACCCTTACCCGTTCGCCCCGGACGGCGAACGCAGCGTCGCGCACGCCTACGACAAGGTCATCAACAAGGCGCACAGCCTGATCTACCTGGAGGACCAGTACCTGTGGGGCGTCGATGTGGTGCGGTGCTTCGCCGACGCCCTGCGCGCCGACCCGGGGTTGCACCTGATCGCCGTCATCCCACTACATCCCGATCAGGACGGACGGCTCTCACAACCACCCAACCTGGTCGGGCGCCAGCAGGCCATGGACGAGATCCGCGCCGCCGGGGGCGCCCGGGTCGGCATCTACGGCATCGAGAACCGCGCCGGGACGCCCGTCTACGTGCACGCCAAGGTCTGCGTCGTCGACGACGTGTGGGCCTCGGTGGGCTCGGACAACATCAACCTCCGATCCTGGACACACGACTCGGAACTGTCCTGCGCGGTCATCGACGACCGCGTCGACGAGCGGGAACCGCGCACCCTGGATCGGTTCGGCGACGGGGCACGGGTGTTCGCCCGCGAGTTGCGGCTCCGACTGTCCCGTGAACACCTCGACCGCGAACCCACCGACCAGGCGGACCTGCTCGACCCGGTCAGCGCCTTCGCCGCCTTCGCCCACAGCGCCCGCCAACTTCAACGCTGGCACGACAACGGGAAAGCCGGGCCCCGCCCACCCGGACGGCTCCGGCCCTACACGGCGCCACGACAATCCCGCCGCACCCTGCTCTGGGCGACACCGCTCTACCGAACCATCTACGACCCAGACGGACGGCCACGCTCGTTCCGCCGAAAGCACCGATTCTGACGGCAATCCCTTGGCTCTGGTCAAGACTCGAACCCACGAACTGAAACGACCTGCGCTCGCATGAATGCTGTGGTCCCCCTGACGCGCCCGCATGCGCTGCCACGCCAGCAGTATGACGAAGCTGCGGTTGCTGCTGGCGACCGGCGTGGAACTGTTCCAGAACGCGAGCTTGCGGGCACTCTGCTCCGGTCAAGAAGGCGAGCAGACGAAGCCCACGCCATGGCGACCGAGCGGAATACCTCGCGAGCGACACGGACCTGGGCCATGGCTGGTTGGTGCTGCATGCGCCGGTCAGGATGCGTCCACCGGGGGTCCCTCATGATCGAGGCAAGAGCTTGGCAGCCGCGGGCTGCGGTCGTTAGCCGATTCGCTGCGGGACGCCAACGATCACGGCA
>Ga0209584_10000112_pt1 | contig 21002 bp, 13 predicted proteins | sample NGEPerD_FD_184507 | JGI IMG/M metagenome (GOLD analysis project Ga0209584, IMG submission 184507) | Arctic peat soil microbial communities from the Barrow Environmental Observatory site, Barrow, Alaska, USA - NGEE PermafrostAB12-D... | ecosystem: Environmental > Terrestrial > Soil > Wetlands >...
ATCGGACGGTTACTGGTTCGAGTCCAGTCGGGGGAGCTGTATCCGCAGGTCAGAGGCCCTGTATGCCGTATAGGTCTCGAACCAGAATCGTTCCAAGCCATGGTTTACGCCTTGAGTAGGGAGCTAGTCAAGATCAACTAGAAGCGTTCGCGCGTGCCGGGGCGCCCGAAAATGAGAGCTGAGCCCGGGCTTCCGTATGACTACGGTGGAACGGTCGGCTGCGAACGGACTGTAGTTGGTACTGGGACTCGCCGGACTTCGACTTTCTGATCAGAGCGTCAGACCCCCGGTGCCGGGCTCCCACGGGGCACGTGGAGCCGGAGGCTGGCCTGCTGCATCAGATCACCGACCACATCGGCGGTGAAAGCCCGTCGTGGTGCCCGACCGTCAGGAACACCGTGCGCAACTCGCACCCGAGACGTGCTCACCATACGCTGGCCAAGTTGATCCGACACCGGCGAGCTGATCTCCAACACCGAGATCGCCGAGGTCCAGTACACCGAGTTCGCCTCCACGAAGCAAAGGCCACCGCCCGGCTCGATCCGCTCCTTCCAACGATCACCGCCATCTGCCGGGATCAACGGCAACCACGCGGTCCATGCGTCCGGCAACTCTCTGGCATTTGCCGTTGGCTTGGGTCGTCCTAATCGAGCCGGCGTTGCGGTGTCGAACTCTGAGGAACACCGAGAGGATGGTCTCCGATGTGGCCTCCTACCGACGTCGGGCACCAACAATCGAGTCAGTCAGCGCGTGGCCGAAGCGTCCGTGTCTGGCACTGAGCCATGCTCGATTATCAGGCGAGCTTCGTCTTCATCTCGCGTGAACTCGTACTCCAGTGCCCGACGTTGGTCACTAGGGAGCGAGTCCACTCGTGACCGAGCCGCCCTGACGGACGCGTAACGAAGACGGTTGCGTTCTTGTGCTGCTTGGAAGGTCTCGCGGGCCACGGTTGATCCTCTCGGTTCGTTCAAACACCAGCGCATGCGGCAAATTTCCGGGCGTTCGCCGAATCAGCGCCATTCAGCATGCGGACCAGCGATTGCATGGTTCCGTTCGACGAACGAAATGCTTGGCACGCACGATACGAGGTCAGTTCCGAACAGCTCCCGGTCGAGATGCGGTGAGCGAGGAGGAGTTCCGTCGGATGTGGAGGTACTACCTCCTCTCGTTCGCAAGCGCGTTCAGGGCACGACACCTACAACTCTGGCAGATCGTTCTCGCGAAAGTGGAGCGTGGGCAGCCCTACGAATCCATCCGGTAGTGCGCCCGCCGTTGAAACGCGCAACAAGTGAAGAGCTGCCATGCGCCGCGAACTGGATGCCCAAAGATCTCTGCTTACATTGTGTTCGCAGGAGCGGGCCCAAACTCGAGAAGCTGGGCCCGACAACGCAAATCGTCGCAGGCCCAACTAACCGGTCGTCCATACAGCGAGGAACAGCAGATCGCCTTGGCCCCACAAAGCGCCCATTTCCGGGCGAAGCACGAGCGCATCCTGACGACGACTCTGTGTTGCGACCCTGACGACGACTCTGTGTTTGCGACATTGAACCTCAGCTGAAATCAGAGCGCCGGGTCGTTCTCGGCACGGAGAAGCCGCTTCGGTTCTTCGGCCGAGATTGCCAAATCGCGTTGGCATGTTGCCTTCGAGTTTCATCAACGAGCTGGCATATCAGTGGACCGTCGCGGTTCACACCAACGCGATGTCGCGGGCCGCGGTCAACGGGTCCCGGACAACACGATCGACGAATCCGCTGGCTGCGGCCGGTTGCGTCCGCTGGAGCAGGACATTACGAGCGCCGGCTTGGACCCTCCTTGAGGTGGTGTTCTTTGTAGAGCTTTTCCAGTGTCATGTCGCCGTAGCGGAAGTTCTTCATGCTCCAGCCGAGCAGACCGAGGGCAAGCAGGCCGGAGGCGATGAGGAAGGCGCCGGTGCCCCACCCGCCGAACAGCCACCACTTCTGGTCGAGCGGCCACCAATTCGGTGGTGGTGGGCGGACGCCCCAGAAGACGCCGATACCGATCAGGGCCAGGGCGAGCAGGGTGGACAGAATGATCCGCGGCCAGGACGTCACGCTTTCCGCGGCGCCGCGGTAGGCCGCCCGCTTGACCGGATCGAGTAGCCGGTCGGCCCATCGGTAGTTCTTCGCGAGCACCCACAACCCCAGGGCCAGCAACAGCAGGCCGGGGCCGGGGAGCACCAGCGCAGCCACGCCGGCCGCCAGCAGCAGCCAGCCGAGGATCTCCAGCCCGATGCGAGCCGCCTTCGAGGTCCTGCCCTCTTCGCCCATCTCGACAGCATGTCAAACGGCCGGGACGAACCGCAGTCCACCGTTCCGGACGGCAAAGCCGGGCGAGAACCAGGGTGCGCGGCGAACGAGTTGTTCAAGGCTGTCCTGTGAAGACTGCCGAACGGTTCCGCGCGGCCGACAACCGGTCCCGCGCGGCAGTCACACCTGCCGTGCGCGCGGCGCTAACGCACCGCCCTCGCAGCGCCGCGACCAGCGCGTGTTCGGCTCGATCCGCCGCGGCCGCCGCTCGCTCCCGGCCCCCTGCAACACCGTTCCGAGCCGCTCCCGGCGCCCGCATCACATCGGTTGACGCGCTGACGGTCTCGTCGGTGGCCGAGCAGACAGCGAACCCATCCGGGGCCCCAAAGGTAGGTGATTCGCTCACGATGCTCACGTGTGGGGCGCCAGGCCGACCCCTGACCGCCAAGTCAGCCCGGCAGAGTCCTTATCTCGCGGCGGTCCACGGCTACGGCTGGCGAAGGTCGCTCGGTCCCGATGCGAATCGCGGTCGATCGGAAGTAGTCGATCGGGCGGGGTCGGTTTCGATTGTTGTCTGCCGACCAGGCTAGCTAGGTCTGGCTGCGCGGGCAACGGTTCACCGCACCCGGTCTGCAGCTGGCGTATGACGCGGCGTTGGAAACGGTGCTGCTCACCGCCGCCCGCCGGGACCGGCTGGACCGTGGTACCGGTAGACGCTGAACAACTCGTCCTGACCCTGCGGGGCGGTCTTCGGGTTGAGCCGATTCACCCGCCGGACGATCAACCTGGCGGTGACCCGGTGACGGGCCTTGGAAGTGAAAGCGGTGTAGGTGGTTTCGGCGACCGGCGCGTCCGAGATCCACCGCTGCTGCTCGTCGTCGTAGATCGCTTGGGGGTACTTGATGGACACCCACGCGTCGTCGGGAATCGAACTGATGGCCTTCTGCACGGCCCTGTCCATCCGGGCGGTGATGGAGAACTGCGCCCCGGCCTTCCTGATCGCGCCGACGACCTTGTGGTTGTAGAACGCCGAGTCCAACCGGCAGCGGATCACCTTTCCGGCGCCGACCCGGCGGGCCGCGGCGATCGCGTCAGCAAGGAACTTGCCCGCGCCGCGCGCCGAGGACACCGTGCCCTGCCGTAGCCGGTACGCCACGATAATCGGCGCGCTGCCCGCGGACACGATGGCCAGCAACGCGTTCAGGCCCTTGACCTTGTTGTATCCGTAGCCCACGCCCTGCTTGGCGTAGCCGTACAGCTCCCGCATCGCGAGAGTCCACATCCAGCCAGGTCACCGCGTCACGATGATCATCATGCCCGGTCAGCAACGGCACCAGCCGGGCCAACGCCACCAGGAAACCCGCCGCGACCGCGCCCAACTGCCGGACATGACCGAAGGTGAACGCGCGCAGGAACGTGCCCAACGTCGACGGCGCCTTCACCCCGGGCAGCACCTTGCCCACGGCGCCCTCCCGCAACCCATCCATGTCCAAGATGCTGTCCGCGCCGGCGACCATCCCGGCCACGATCGAGACGACCTTCGCGGCCGCGTTGGCCCCGCCCCACCGGGCTGAGCAGACCGCCCGGTCGCCGCGTGGTCTCGGGCAAGCGTAGTTCCTTCACCCTTCCCAGTTAGTGAAACGGGTGGCGAAGGTATTTCCGTCTGGATCGGCGAAGGCCACTTCGCACAGAACGTCTTGGAACCATCGACTTCCGTCAACCGTTTCGCGATGCGTACGGTGCATCACAGCGTCCAGACATGTTTTCAACATCGGAGGTTCCGAATGCGCAGATTCGTCGCGGGATCGATGGCGGTGATGCTGGTATCCGGCGCAGGCCTGATGTTCCCCGGTATCGCGATCGCTGTTCCCCCGCCGGACCATCCGGCGACCACCGCCTCAACGGAGCAGGGCGCGGTGATCGACGACCTGCCAAACCCCGACGAGGACAAGCGTCGCGCGTTGCGCGAGCAGGCCGTCGCCGCGGTCATCAACGGCGAGGTGACTCCCGAGGTCATCAACGGCAGCAAAGTCGCCAAGATCAGCACCACCGAGGAGGCCGGTACCGCGGCCAATGGCCGTCGGGCCACCCCGGCGAAGACCAACGACCAGTACGTCGAACTGGAACGAGCATCCACCGACCGGATCTTCGTCATCCTCGCCCAGTTCGGTGACGAGCGAAACCCGAACTACCCCGATCAGGACACCGACCCGAAAATTCCCGGCCCCGCGGTGTTCGACGGCCCGCTGCGGAACAGCATTCCGGTGCCGAATCGCGCCGTCGACAACCTGACGGTCTGGCAACCCGACTACAGCCGGGCCCACTACCAGCAGACCTACTTCGGCACCGGTCCCGGCGTCGAGTCCCTCAAGACCTACTACGAGAGGCAGTCCTCCGGACGGTATTCCGTCGACGGCGAGGTCACCGACTGGGTAAAGGTTCGCTACAACGAGGCCCGCTACGGCCGGTCCGACGGGTATCCCTGCGGCGGCAATGTCTGTGCCAATACCTGGAACCTGGTGGAGGATGCGGCGAATCAATGGGTCGCCGACCAGCGGGCCGCGGGCCGATCGGACGCGGACATCAAGGCCGAGCTGCAGACCTTCGACAAGTGGGACCGTTACGACTACGACGGCGACGGCGACTTCAACGAACCCGACGGGTACATCGATCACTTCCAGATCGTGCACGCCGGCGGCGACCAGGCAGACGGCGACCCGAGCCAGGGTGAGGACGCCATCTGGTCGCACCGTTGGAGGACCTTCCTCAATCTCGACGGACATGCCGGCCCGGCCGGGAATCCCGATGGCGGCAATCAGATCGGCAACACCGGTATCTGGATCGCGGACTACACCATTCAGCCCGAAAACGGCGGACGGAGTGTGTTCTTCCACGAGTACGGCCACGATCTCGGCCTGCCCGACGATTACGACACGGCGGGCGGTCCGGGCACGGGCAATGCCAATGAGTACTGGACGCTGATGGCGCAAAGCCGGCTGGGCGGCAGGAACGAGCCGTTCATCGGCGACCGGGCCGGCGACATCGGCGCCTGGAACAAGCTGCAACTGGGCTGGCTGGATTACGAAGTGGCCGTCGCCGGGCAGACCAGGACGGTGAACCTCGGTCCGGAGGAGTACAACAGCGCCAAGGCTCAGGCGATGGTCGTCGTACTGCCGAAGAAACAGATCGTCACCGAACTCGGCGCGCCCTACGACGGGGCCAGGCAGTGGTGGTCCGGCGCCGGCGACAATCTGGACAACTCGATGGCTCGTCAGGTGACGCTACCTGCAGGCTCGACAACACTGAGCTTCCAGGCCAGATGGAATATCGAGGACTGCGGTCCGGCTAAGTGCGATTACGCCTATGTCGAGGTCGACGACGGCACCGGCTGGGCAGCGATCGCCGGTTCCATCACCAGCTTGGATCCGAACGAGGGCAATGGCATCGACGGCGTCACCCGCCGCTGGGTGCCGGCCACCTTCGACCTTTCGGCCTACGCCGGGAAGACGATCAACATCCGGGCGCGGTACGTCACGGACGGGGCCGCCCAGGGCACCGATCCGAAGGCCATCTCCGGTATCTTCATCGATGCCATCACCGTGACCAACAATGGCCAGACGATCTTCAGCGATGGGGCCGAGACTCCCCCCAATGGTTGGACCCTGACGGGTTTCAGCTCGGTCGAGGCCTCGTCGACGGCGGCGTACGACAACTACTACATCGCCGGATACCGTAGCTACGTCTCCTACGACAAGTACCTCAAGACCGGTCCGTACAATTTCGGGTTCCCGGACAAGCCGGACTTCGTCGAGCACTACGCGTACCAGACCGGCCTGCTGATCTCCTACTGGGACACCTCCCAGTCGGACAACAACGTCAGCACCCACCCGGGGCAGGGCCGCAATCTCTACATCGACGCGCACCCGCAGACGATTTACAACCTGAATGGGACGACGCCCTGGCGCACTCGCATTCAGATCTACGATGCGCCATTCGGCAAGCGCAAGGCCGATTCGTTCACCCTGCATATCGATGGCAAGGCCAGCTACATCCGCGGCCAGAACGGGCAACCGGTCTTCGACGACACCAAGGACTGGTTCGATCCGAACCAGCTCGATCACGGGGTGAAGGTGGCCAACGCCGGCGTCAAAATCGCCGTGTTGTCCGAGAACGGCACCTCGGCAAGGGTCAGGCTCACGCCGGTGAGCTGATCGTTCCGGCACCTGTTGTACGACGGCGCTCGGAGTCAACAGACTCCGGGCGCCGTGCAACCCATCCGACGCCACGATCCGTCCCTCTGGTATGCGCAACCTTCGGCAGGTATTCGCCGTGCTCGTGGTGCTGCTTGCTGCTGCGAGCTGTGCGTCAGGCGCTGCCGGTCCCACGATGACGTCGACCGCGGCGGCCCCGCCTTCCACAGCCGACCTCCACCCGTCAAGCTCCGCGCCGACCAGCCGTTCCGCCACCCAGTTCGTCGATCCACCCCACACCCAGCCGGAATCGGCGATCAGCCCGCCCAGCGATCTGATCACCGGCTTCTGGGTGCTGGGAACTCTCACGCGCAGCGGACCAGGAACGTGTTACGGGTTGACCGTCGATGACGGCCGGCAGCTTGCCGTGTCCGGCGCCACCATCGCCGGGCTTTCTGTCGGTGACCGCGTCAAGGCCCGCGTCATGGCGACCGAGCAGCCTATCGACTGCGGCCCAGGCGAGGCCGTGATCTTGCTCGAAGTGAAGCGAGTTGGCTGACCGGGTATCAGCGCGGTGTCCACGGGGTGCCCGGCCCTGCCGCAAGAGGAATGCGACCTCCGCATGCGGCCCCGACCAAGGGGGCCGATGATGGGACCGTCGGCGGGCCGAACCTCCAGATCTGCAGAATAGGCGTCCAGGCGGGTGTCGAGGCGGACTGTGTCCGCCGAGATCTGTTGGCTCCGACTCATGCGATGGACTGCGCGGCCGAGGTCGAGCGGGTGGTCGGCCTGGGTGCCACCAGGGTCGCCGAGTTCGACGAATACGGCACCCGCTGGGTGACGCTGACCGACCCCGGAGGGCAACGTCTTCGACATCGGCGCAGGGTGAGGGCGCCGGTTCGACGGCACCGATTCGACGGCACCGTCAGGACGGACGGCACGACCGGGCGGAACTGGACCGGTAGGGTTTCGGCGGGGCGGTAGCTCAGCCGGTCAGAGCAGCGGACTCATAATCCGTCAGGTCGAGGGTTCGAACCCCTCTCGCCCCACCACGAGCCGACGTCCCGATGCCCCCGCCCGCTGTGCGATACCGGTTCTCAGGAGTCGCCGTCGCCGCACGCGGTGCCGTCGCCCTCGCTGTCCAGGGCGAGTGGATCGGATCCCGTCGTGTCGACCACCACGCCCTGAGGAAGCAGTGTGCGCACCTCAGTGCAGGTCCAATACCGGGAAAGGTCTTCGCCGGTCAGCGCCGCGTGAGCGGCATGACTTGGCGGCGTCTGCGGCAGGCAGACGACTCCGCGCCCGTATCCGGTTGCGCAGCCATTGACCTGACCGGCGCTCGGCAGCACCTGTTCCGGTGCCACGGACGGCGCGCGTTGCAACTGCACGGCGGCGGCTTGTTCCTTCGTGCCGTCGTTGACACCCCCCGCCTGCTGATCGACTCCGGCGAACGCCGCGCCGGGTTCTGCCGTGAGACCAGGTGCGGCAACGACGAATTGCTTCCGCGGCCCACCGGCGGCCTCGGCGAGACCGACCTGGCGCTGACCGGCGGGGTCGTCGGATTCCGCCACCGGATCCGGTTGTGCCGCAGCGGGTTGTGGAGCAGGAGTCGCCGACGCCGCAGCCCGAAAGCCATCCCCCACGAGAGCGAACATTGCGAAGTTCCTTCGCCATTTGTCGACTGGGCGTCTCCCAATCTTGGCGTCAATGAGATTGCGCTGTTCTCGCGTCAGATCTGATTCTTGGCGCAAGGCCGGTTTGAACGACTGCGAACGGTCACTGACACAGGTCACCTGATGCCCAACTTCTCCGGTGCCGAGCCAGTTCCAGAATTGACTCCGGTGCGGAACGCCGACAGTGCCCTGAGTCCTCAAGTCGTTCTTTCGTCCCCGCCATCGTTCCGGAGGCCCGGGCCGAGAGTACCGGCGCCGGGGCGGCATCGCGGTCACGGACCCCGACACACTGCGGGGTCAGCCAGGTTCGGGCAAGAAGCCACCGCCGAAGGAGCGGGTTGGGCAGTCTGAGCGCCGCGCACTCCCGATCCCCCCCGACGGGACGGGGAGCGCGCGACTTGTGCTGACCATGAACCCCTTACCCTCGCTTCGCGTCGGGGGAGTACCCCAAGGAATACCCCAAGAAACGACGGCAGGGCATCCGGAGCCAGTCGTCGGGCGACATCAGCTTGCGGGATCGACCTGCGAGAGCATCCGGGCCAGCTGCGATCGCGAACCGATGCCAAGCTTGCGGTAGCTGTTCGTCAGGTGGACCTCGATGGTCTTCTCGGTGACGAACAGGGCTTGCGCAATCTCTCGGTTGGTCAACCCGTCGCGTGCCAGCCGGGCCACCCTCAACTCGCTCGCGGTGAGCTTCGTTCGGTGGTGCAGCGGATCACGACGGGGCCGGGCGCCAGCCGCGACGAGCTCGTCATGGGCCGTGGACGCCAGCGCCGTGGCCCCGCACCGGACGGCAAGCTCGACCGCCGCGTTCAGTGCAGGTCGCGCGTCGGACCGCCGTCCGGACCGGCGCAACGCCGCGCCCAGGTCGTACAGCGCACCCGCATACACCAGCCGGGCCGGCGAGTCCTGCAGCACGGCCACCGCTTCCTGCAGATCGCGCATCCCAGCAGCGCCCTGGCGCACCGCTCCCGCTGCCCGCAGGGCGATGCCCAGTGTCCGGGGTGCCGCAAACGCGCGGCACCGGGCGAGCTCCTGGTCGATCAGCCTCTCCGCCTCGTCGACCTCCCCCGCCGCGCTGAGAATGAGGGCAGCGTCGGTCCGCCACTGGGTCAGCACCGGCGTCCGGACATCCCACTCTTCCTCGATCCTGCCGCACGCCCGCAGATCGGCCAGCGCCTCCCGCAGGCGACCCTGCGCCATCCGCAGGTGCGCGCGTGCCTGCAGATTGAGCACCGTTCCCCGCGCGACGGTGGGTGCCTTGTCCAGGCCTGATTCCTTCCAGACGAGCTCGGCCCCGGCGACATCGCCGTGCGCGAGGCGTATCTCGATCATCGTCACTACCGCGATCCGGATCGATCCGCCCGGGTACGCCAGGGCAAGCTCCGCGTCCGCCTCGGCCTCGGCCAGGTATCCGCGACACAGCCAGGACATCGAGCGGCACTCCGCGGCCTGGGCGAAAGCGAACGCGGAACCCTGGGCCTGCGCGATGTCCATGGCTTGGGTGAGCAACTGGATCGAGTCGTCGAAGGCCCCGTTGATCTGCAATGCAAAGGGGGCCATGAAGAACGAATGATCGCCCGGTCCCGGATCGCGGAGCAGGTCGCCGCCTTCGACGGCCCGCCTGGCAAGCGTCCGGCCAACGTGAGCCGGTTGGCGGTAGGCGGCCTCCAACCCCAACGCCGCCACGTGGATTCGTTCGGCGCGCGTCGTCGGCGCCGCCGGGTCGCAGCCGAACCGGCTACCGGCCGCGTCGACCAGCCTCCGTGAATCGCTGGACCCTTCGGCGGCCAAGGCCCGCAGATTCTCCAATCGGAGCCCGAGGTCGCGTTCGTTCGCGGGCAGCGCCCGGATCGCGTCCAGCAGTGCCACCACCGGCGCGGCGGTCTGTTCGCCGGTGTACATCAACGCCGTGCACAGTTCCCCCGCCGCCAGGGCGCGGCGCCGGGGATCAGTGGTCGCACCGATCGCCTCTCGAAGGTGCGCGATCGCCGGTTCCAGCCGACCGGCGTGCCGCTCCGCCGTGCCGAGTTCGAAGGCGACGTCGCCGACCACCTCCGGTGGCGGGGGCTCCTGCCATGCGCGGGTGAGATTGACGACTGCCGCATCGGTGGCCCCCCGGCTCTGCGCCTGACGTGCGGCGCGTCGCAGGATCTGCACTGTCTCGGCATCCGCGCGCGGCTCGCTGGCCAGCAGGTGCAGTGCGATCCGTTCGACGGCGGCGCCCATGGAAGTGAGCGACCTTGCCGCCTGCCGGTGTAGCTCATGGCGTTCCGCGACGCCCATGTCTGCGTAGACGCTGGAGCGCACCAAGGGGTGGACGAAGTCCAATGGTCTACCGGGATCGAGGATGAACGCCTCGGCCAGCGCATCCGCGGCGCGCGAGGCGGCGTCCTCGTCCAGGCCGGCGATGGCAGCGGCGAGCGGCAACTCGCACGGATCTCCGGCCACCACCACCGCATCGGCGACCGCCCGGCATTCCGCCGGCAGCCGGCGCAGCCGGCCCAGCGCCGCTAGGCTCACCGTCCGCGACGTCTGGCGCTCGACCAGCGGCACATTCGCCGCGGTCGGTGCCACCCCGGCGGCGGCCAGTTCGCGCAGTAACTCCCGGACGAGAAAGGGATTGCCGCGGGTCAGCTGGTGGCAGGCCGCCACGAACGCGGGCTCCGGGGTCAGCGACACCACGTCCCGCGCCAGCCGGGCGACGCCGTCCAGGGTCAGACCCCGTGGTCGCACGGTTTCGAACTGGGGGACCCCGGCCAATGAATCCTGTAGCTCCTCGTGGGAATCGGACTGGCGGGGCCGCGCGGCCAGCAGCAACAACAGGTTCAGCCCATCGATGCGCTGGGCGAGATACGCCAGCCAGCGCAGCGAGGCGATATCCGCCCACTGCATGTCGTCGATGATCATCAACACCGGCGACCTGCTGACCAGGTTGGCGGTGAACCAATAGAGCCCGTGCAATGTGGCAGAGCCGGGTTCGTCCGAGGCGTGCTGGTCGGCCTCGGAGTCGACCAGGGCTCGCTCGGCCAGGCTGCCTGCCCCGGCCAGCAGTTCCGACCGTTCCCGAACTGACGCGGAGTGCAGGACCGGCTCGAGCAACTGCCTGGCGACAGCGAAGGGAATGTCCCGTTCGATTTCAGAGCCGCGGGCGTTGACCACCCGCATGCCCGTTGAATGTCGCCGCGCGAACGCCAGCAATCGGGATTTCCCGATGCCGGGCGGACCCTCGATCAGCAGACCGCCGGCTTGGTTGCCGGCGCGGGCCAGCAACCGTTCGATCGTCTCGATCTCCCGCTCACGATCGACCAGCGGGTCGTCCAGGCGGGTACTCACTCTGGAAGGGTACTCAGCCTGCCACCGGATCGGTGGCCAATTGGTCGTCTGCGGACAGTCCGGTAGCGCCCGATCAGTGCTGCTCGACCGCGGAACCCGACATCACCCGTTGTCCTGACGAATCCTGCTTCCCGTCTGCCGCTTCCTTGGTGATGGTGAAGGTGGAGAAGGTCTCCGGGGAAACTCCCGCCCAGAGCGTGACGTCCGTGCCCTCGTTGAACGAGCCGATCGGCACCAACACGCCATCGGCGTTGCGTAGCCAGGCCTGGTAGAACTGGCCGTTCTCCAACCGAGGCAGGCCGACCGCCTGCAGGTGAATCTCCCAGCCCGAGTTGGTCTTGATCATGCTGGCGTCACCGGACGCGCCGGGAGCCAACTCGGTGGCGGACAATGCGACGTCGAACCGTCGCGGCGGGGGACTGGTGTCCCGCAGCAGCAACACACCGGTCAGCGCCACCGCGATCACCGCCGCCGCCGCGGCGACCAGGATCCCGGGACGCGCCCATCGCCGGCGGGAACCGCGGGCCGCCCTGGCGCTGTCCCTGGCAACGCGGCGGTCCCGCGCGGCCGCCAAATCGATGGGTGAGCCGTCATCGTTCACGGCCGCCAGCTGACCGGGGTCGCCCGTCACCCGGAAAGGGCGGTCGTCTCGCGGCGCCGCAGCGGGCGTGTCTGCCGCCGCCGCGGGGGAGATCTCGGGGGTGGCGGCCACCTGGTCCTCACCGCGGGGTGCAGCGCTCTCGGCGGTGATGAGCCCGACGACGGAATCCTCGAGTTCGGCAGGCGGCTCGGCCCACAGCGTCGGGTCGGCGAGCAGCGCGCGCAACTCGTCGAGTTCGGCCTGATCGGTCGCGTCCAGCACGACGTCCGCGTCGCCGCTGAGGTAGCTCACCCTGGCCTCGTCGGTCGCGGTGTCGTCGGCGCTGTGCCGACCGCTGTGCCCGTCACCCGCTGGTGCCATCGCTGCTCACCTCCTTCCCATTCCGGTGTCCCACGGTACGTCTTCTGCTGTGTCGTTCTGTGCTCGAGTTGTGTCGATCGGTGCTGGTCGGAGCCGTTTCGCGGCGGCGACCGGCCGGGCCGGTCAGGGCGTCAATCGAAGCCCTCCCGCAGATGGCCCAGGCGCGCCGCGAGTTTCCTGTGTGCCCGGTGCGCCCGCGACTTCACGGTCCCGACCGGGACGTTGAGCCGCTCCGCAACCGCGGTCTGGGTGAGCCCCTCCAGGTGCTGCAGTTGCACGACCACCCGCTCGTCCGGCGGCAGTTCGTCCAACGCCTGGCGGACCTGCCACACGTCGTACGTGCGCTCGATCGCGGCCGGTTGCTGCACGATCGCGGGGTGTGCGACCGGCACGTCCTCCAGGTTGCCAGCAGTCTCCCGTGACTCCTGCCGATGGATGTCGATCGCCGTGCGGCGGGCGATGGTGGCCAGCCACGGAGCCAGGTCCCGACCGGGGTCGACCGTCGCGGCGGATCGCCACGCCTTGAGGAAGGTCTGCTGGGTCGCTTCCTCGGCCAGTTGCGGCGAGCCCAGCAGGTTTCTGGCGACCGCGTAGACGAGTCGGCTGTACTCCCGGTACACCAGGCGCACCGCGTCGGAGTCGCCGGCGCGAAAGCGTCCGATGTCCTCCTGGCTCAGCACCAGGATGAGGGTAGTTCAGCCGTTCGTGCCGGGCTCGGGTGCCCGCACCCCCGGCGAGGAAGAACCCGCTTGACGTCATGACAAGAAGTACGTGCGCGCGGCCGTCACGGTTCTCGCCGAAACCCGCGAACCGTTTGGCCAGGACCCCCGTATTGCAGGGTGCCGGGCGATCGAGCGGACCACCACCCCGGCCCACCACCTGACTTGGTCCAATTCCGAAAGGGTTTTGCGATGAAAATGCGCACGATTCTGGCCGCCCCGATTGCGATCGTGGCCGCCGGTCTGCTCCTGTCGGCCTGCGGCCAGGGCAGTCAGATCGCCGGTACGGCAACAATTTCCGCGGCTGCCGCGGTGGATGCGACGGCCGTGAAACCGGTGGCGAGCCTGGCCGAGACCGGCGCCCTCGGCCAGGTGCTGGTCGGCGCCAACGGGCACACGCTGTACGGGTTCGCCGATGACGCCGACGGCACCAGCACCTGTTTCGATGCCTGCGCCACCGCCTGGCCCGCGGTGACCGTGCAGAGCGCCTTCCTCCCGCCACCGGGGGTGGATCCGGCGCTGGTCAGCACGGTTGACCGGCCGGATGGCAGCAAGCAGCTGAAGATCGGCAAGTGGCCGGTCTACTTCTACGCCGGTGACGGCGCTCCGGGCAGCGCCGACGGCCAAGGCGTCGGTGGCAAGTGGTTCGCGGTCGGTGCCGACGGCGCCCTGGTCAAGGGCGACAGTGCCGCCGCCGTAACGCCCTCTGCAGCCGCTTCGGCCCCGGCAGCGGCCAAGCCGGCGGCACCTGCCCCGGCGAACCTGGCCCAGGCCGGAACACTCGGCCAGGTGCTGGTCGGCGCCAACGGACACACGCTGTACGGATTCACCGATGACGCCAACGGCACCAGCACCTGTTTCGATGCCTGCGCCACCGCGTGGCCCGCGGTGACGGTCGATGCCGGATTCACCCCGCCGGCCGGGGTGGACCCCGCGCTCGTGACGACCATCGACCGGCCGGACGGCAGCAAGCAGCTCAAGATCGGCAAGTGGCCGCTCTACTTCTATGTCGGTGACGGCGCGCCGGGCGAGACCAACGGCGAGGGTGTCGGCACCAAGTGGTTTGCGGTCGGAGCGGACGGCAAGCTGGTCAAGGGTCCGGCCGACGCGGCCGCGCCTGCTCCTGCTGCTGCTGCTCCGACGCAGGGACCGGTCGTCGACCTGGCCCAGGTCGGCAATCTCGGTGAGGTGATGGTCGGCGCGAACGGCCACACCCTGTACGCCTTCACCGACGATCCGGAGGGTCAGACCACCTGCTTCGACGCCTGCGCCAAGGCATGGCCGCCGCTGACAGTGCCCGCCGACTTCACCATTTCCGACGAGCTGCAGGCATCGGGCGCGAAGACCATCCAGCGGCCCGACGGCAGCCTGCAACTGGTGATGGGCAAGTGGGCGCTGTACTACTACGCCGGCGACAACGCTCCGGGCGATGCCAACGGCCAGGGGCTGAACGGTAAGTGGTTCGCCATCGACGGGACCTGTCACCTGGTCAAGACCGCGGCGTGACGGCGCCGTTCTGCCGCTGACGGTCCGCAGAACCGCCCCGGCCCACCGGAGTAGAGCTCCGGCGGGCCGGGGTTTCAGGGTCTTTCTCCTACACTGTGAGCTACATCGCGAATCCAGCGCGCATGGCTGTCGGGCCCGCGCCCTCGCCGGATGGGAGGCCCAGAGCAGATGAGTGCCGATCCCGCCGCCGTCGAACTGTTCGCACCGAGTCTGGTCGAGGTGACCACCCGGCAGCTGCGCGACGAGATCCTCAGTGGAGCCTTGGAGCCCGGTGAGCGTCTCATCGAAGAGCAGATACGGCAACGGTTCTCGATCAGTCGGGCGCCGCTGCGGGAAGCGCTGCGGCTGCTGGCCCAGCAAGGGCTGGTCGAACATCTGCCGCGCCGCGGTGCCCGGGTGGCCACCTGGTCCGAAGAGGACATCCGCCAGCTGTTCGAGGTGCGAGCGGTCTTGGAGCGGTACGCGGTGACCGTCGCGCTGCCGCTCACGGCGCGACCGGGGGTGGACCCGCTGGCCGACGTCCGGTTGCATCTGGAACGGATGCGATCAGCGCAGGAACTCGGCGATGAGCTGGCCAAAGACGATGCGCACCGCGATTTCCACGCGGCCATCGTCTCGCTGGCTGGTAACCGCCAGCTCGATCTGGCGCTGGAACCGATCCTGCTCAAATTGCAGCGCCCGATGGCCGTGAACCTCCGTCTCGAGGCGTCCTTGATGGGGCCGGGGGAAGGTCTGCGACGGCACGCGGAGCTGGTGACCGCGCTGGAGAGCAACGACCCACAGCGGGTGCTCGACGCTCTGCAGGAACACGGCGGGCAGCGATATCTGCGGTTTCGGACCGATGCGCCGGTCGCCGCGGGGTCCGTCGCCGAGCCCGCCTGACCGCGGGAACCAGATCGGGGGGCCTGCGGACTGGCCGGCGGAGGTTTGCCCCGCGCGGCAGGTGGTCGTTGAGTGGCTTTGTTCACCGGGGCCTCGCTGATCATTCGGACCCTGCGCTGGGGTGCGCGGATCATTCGGACGGCTGTGCTGGGGATGCGCTGATCATCTGTACCTTGCGCTCGGACAAAGCGGACGGTTCGCGGGTGTTTGATCAGCGCATCTCGGTGAAACGTGGGATTGATCAGCGCATCCCGCTGCCTTGGGTGTGCGCCGTGCTCGCGACAATTCTGCCCCTGCGCCGGTACCGCCCGCACTCTTGCGGCAAGGGGCTGACGTAGCCCACTGTTAACACGACGGTTCCACCCCCGATACAGCGATTGTCGACAATCGACCGCATGCCTCAGAGTCCGCACAGCGGTCCGGTGCACGGTCCGTCGATTTCCGAGCTGGCACACTCCTACCGCAGCAACGACTTGGCACCCACCGACCTGGTGGAGGCGGTGCTCGCAGCGATCACTGAGCGCGGCGACGACGGCACCTGGATCTCCGTCGTCGACCGATCCGACCTGATCCTGCGAGCCAAGGAACTGGAACAGCATCCGGATCCGGGTTCACTGCCGCTGTACGGAGTGCCGTTCGGCGTCAAGGACAGCATCGACGTCGCTGGAGTGGCAACGACTCTGGCCTGTCCGGAGTATTCGTATCAGGCCACCGCAACCGCTCCGGTGGTATCCCGACTGCTCGATGTCGGCGGGATCTTCATCGGCAAGACCAATCTCGATCAGTTTGCCACCGGCCTGAACGGGACAAGGACGCCGTACACGTTGCCGCGCAGCGTGTTCGGCAACAACCTGATCTCCGGGGGATCGAGTTCCGGGTCGGCGCTGGCGGTGGCCACCGGCGAGGTCCCGTTCACCGTGGCGACGGACACCGCCGGCTCCGGACGGGTACCGCCGGCGATGAACGGCATCGCCGGGTTCAAGCCGTCCCGGGGGTTGATCAGCACGGTGGGTCTGGTGCCGGCCTGCCGTTCGCTGGATTGCATCAGCCTGATCGCCGGGAACGTCACGGATCTGTCCGTGGTCTTCGATCTGGTGGCCGGGGTCGACGAGCACGACCCGTACAGCAGATCGCGGCGCCGGGACAGTCGCGATCCGAACAGCTTCCGCATCGGGCTTCCCGACGTCGCCGAGTTGGAGTTTTTCGGTGACGGTCCGATGCGGGAGGCCCATTTGGCGGCCCGCGCCGGGATCGAACGTGCCTTCGACCGCACCGTCGAGGTCCCGCTCGGACCGTTCCTTGACGCGGGCGCGCTGCTGTACTCGGGTCCGTGGGTGGCCGAACGGCTAGCTGAGTTCGGCGCGTTCCTCGACGATCGGCCAGACGCGGTACTGCCGGTGATCCGCTCTATTCTGGACGGCGGAAGACGTTACACCGCAACAGATGTGTTCGCCGCTGAACATCGCCTGGGAGAGCTGCGCACCCAGGTCGCCCAGCTGTGGCGGGAGATGGATGTGCTGATCCTTCCCGCGGTGGGCACGACCTTCACGGTGGATGAGGTGCTGGCCGATCCCATCGCCACCAACACCGCGCTCGGCCATTACACGCATTTCGGTAATCTGCTCGACCTCTGCGCGGCGGTCGTTCCCGCCGGTCTGACCAGCGACGGCCGCCCCGCGGCGCTGATGGTCCTCGGCCAGGCCCTGGCCGACGATCGGGTGCTGGCCTTGGCGGCCAGGCTGGCCGGTGAACCGGCTCTGGCCGCCCGACCTGCGGTGCCGGCGGACCGTAGTGATCGCGGCCAGGCGGACACTCGCTCGACCACCACGCTCGTGGTGGTGGGCCATCACCTCTCGGACCAACCTCGCAGCGCCGACCTCACCGACCGGGGCGGCGTCCTTGTGACGCGGACGTCCACCGCACCCAGTTACCGGCTGTTGCGGGTCGGTGACGTGGCGCCGGTACCCGCCCTGGTCCGGGTGGACACCGGCGGCGCGGCCATCGAGGTGGAGACATGGGTGCTGCCGGCTTCGGGTTTGGCCGAAATTCTCTCTGCCGCAGCAGATTCCGTGTGCCTTGGCCGGGTGCTGCTGGCCAACGGCACCTGGGAGATCGGATTCGTCGCCGACGCAACGGTTCTCGCCGACCCGACCGCGCTCGACATCACCCACCACGGCGGCTGGCGAGCCTACCTGGCCGCCGAGTCGACCGACCAGCACGCCCCGTAGACCAGCCGGCCGATCCAGCCCAGTCCCTGCCCTCTGAAGATCAGGAGTGCGCATGATCGACACCCCCTCCCTGACAACATCTCCCGCGACGCTCACGGCTGAGCCAGGGCCTTTCCCGCTACCCGAGGGGAAGGTCGCCCTGATCGTCATCGACATGCAGCGAGATTTCCTGCTGCCCGGTGGGTTCGGCGAAACCCTCGGCAACGACGTCAGTTTGCTGCAGAAGGTGGTACCTCCGCTGGCCGAGGTGCTGGCCGCCGCGAGAGAGAGCGGCCTGCTGGTCATTCACACCAGAGAGGGCCATCTGCCGGATCTCTCGGACTGCCCGCCCGCGAAGTTGCAGCGTGGCAGGCCATCTCAGCGCATCGGTGACGTCGGCCCGCACGGCCGCATCCTCATCCGCGGTGAGTACGGGCACGACATCATCGACGAACTTGCTCCCGTCGACGGGGAGATCGTCATCGACAAGCCCGGCAAGGGTGCGTTCTACGCGACCGAACTCGGCGGCATCCTGGAGGATGCGGGCATCACCCATCTGATCGTCACGGGGGTGACGACCGAGGTGTGCGTGCACACCACGGTGCGCGAAGCCAACGACCGCGGCTATGACGCGCTCGTGCTCTCCGACTGCGTCGGCTCCTATTTCCCTGAGTTCCAGCGGGTCGGCCTGGAAATGGTTGCGGCCCAAGGGGGGATCTTCGGGTGGGTCGCCGACTCGACGGCGTTGCTGCAAGCCCTGCGTCAGCCGGTGCTGAGCGCCTGAATCGCCGCATTCCCGCATCATCGACGCCGGTTGCACCTCGGCAGGCATTCCCCCACACGCGCACCGCTCCGCAAAGGAGAGAACCCATGAACCTGACCGGTTTCAAGACCTCGAAGTCGGAGGACTCACTCAAGATCCCGTGGTGGACCCGCGGCGAGACCAACGCATTCTTCGGCCTCGGCTTCAACATCCTGGTCAACGTCCTCACGCTGACCTCGCTCCTGATCTTCGTGGTGCAGGTCCCGGCCACCGACGTGTTGGGCACTGTGCTCCCGGCGCTGGGCATCGCGATGCTCGCCGGCAACGTCTACTACACGTTCCTGGCTCGGCGGCTTGCCCGCCGGGAGAACCGCACCGACGTCACCGCACTGCCGTACGGGCCGAGCGTCCCGCACATGTTCATCGTCGTCTTCGTGATCATGTTGCCGATCTTCCTGACCACCGGCGACCCGATCCGGGCTTGGGAAGCCGGCCTGGCCTGGGCGTTCGTCATCGGTGTGATCGTCCTGATCGGCGCATTCGTCGGGCCGTTCATCCGCAAGATCACCCCGCGAGCCGCGATGCTCGGCACGCTGGCCGGCATCTCGCTGACCTTCATCTCGATGAGGCCGGCCGCGCAGATCTGGGAGGCGGCCTGGATCGGGTTGCCGGTGCTGGGCATCATCCTGGTCGGGTTCTTCACCAACATCAGGCTGCCCGGCGGGATCCCGGTCGGCCTGGCCGCGCTGCTGGTGGGCACCGCGATCGGCTGGATCGGCGGGTACATGTCCGTGCCCGACGTGCAGCAGGCGGTCAGCGACATCGCGATCGCGGTGCCGACCCTGCATTTCGACATGCTGTTCAACGGGCTGAGCAACCTGGCTCCGTTGCTGGCCACCGCGATCCCGCTGGGCGTCTACAACTTCGCCGAGGCGATGAGCAACGTGGAGAGCGCCGCGGCGGCGGGGGACAGCTACAACCTGCGCAGCGTGCTGCTGGCCGACGGTTCCGGTGCGATCATCGGGTCGGCGCTCGGCTCGCCGTTCCCGCCGGCTGTGTACATCGGACACCCGGGCTGGAAGGCGGCCGGCGGGCGCGGTTCGTATTCCATGGCCAGCGGCATCTTGATCGCGGTGCTCTGCTTCCTTGGCCTGTTCGGCGTGCTCAACACGGTCTTGCCCATTCCGGCGATTGTCCCGATCCTGCTGTACATCGGGCTGCTGATCGGCGCGCAGGCATTCCAGTCGGTGCCGCGGATCCAGGCCGCCGCCGTGGTGGCCGCGATCTTGCCGAACCTGGCCTCGTGGGGGACCGGTCTGATCGACAACGCCCTCGCCGCTGCCGGAACGACCGCCGCGCAGGTCGGGGACGAGGCTCTCGGCAACGCGGGCCTGGTCTATCAGGGTCTCAAGACTCTCGGCGAGGGCGCGGTGCTGGCCGGCATGGTGCTCGGGTCGATCGTGGCGTTCATCCTGATGCGGAAGTTCTACGCCTCTGCGATCGCCGCAGCGGTCGGCGCGGCGCTGAGCTGGATCGGGCTGATCCACGCCTCGGAGGTGGGCTGGGCCGCGGACCCGCAGGTGGCCCTGGGGTACGCCATGCTGGCGATCGTGTTGTGCGCCTTCGCCTTCTACCGCCGCGGGCAGGACGACTCCATTGCCGCCGAGGAGGAGATGCCGGCCGAGGCGTGATTTCTGCTCACGCGTGGTTCCTGTTCAGGTGTGATTCCTGCTCACGCGTGGTTCCTGTTCAGATGGGTTCCGCACAGCCCGGTCGGCCAAGGGGTCGCCCGGGCTGTCGGTAGTCTGGGCCCGGTGTCAACGCCCGTGAACAGTTCCTACCCGCTGATCGATCCCACGGTGTCCGTCGATGCCACCGAGCCCGAGCCCGAGCCCGGGCCGACCGCCGGCGAGCAGGTGGTGCTGGTCGACGACCAAGGCCGGGCGATCGGTGTCGCCGACAAGGCGACCGTGCACGGCCCGCGCACTCCCCGTCATCTGGCTTTCTCGTGTTATGGCTTCGACGGCGACGGCCGCCTGCTGGTCAGCCAACGCTCGAGGGACAAGCTCACGTTCCCCGGGGTGTGGACCAACACCTGCTGCGGCCACCCCGCCCCCGGCGAGCTTCCCGCAGCTGCGGCCACCCGCCGGATGCGTTTCGAACTCGGCCTTGACCCGCAGGACCTGCGTGTCGTGCTGCCCGACTTCAGCTATCGGGCCTCCGACGGGCGGGTGGAGGAGAACGAGCTGTGCCCGGTGTTCGTGTGCATCATTTCCGGTGAGGTGCGGGCGCGCGCCGACGAGGTCGACGCAGTCGCCTGGTGGAGCTGGCAGCAGTTCCTGGACGCCGCCGCCGATCCGGGCAGCGGGCTCTCGCCGTGGGCCCGCGAGCAGGCCCCGCTGCTGGACAAGGCGCTCTTCGGTTCCCGCGGATCCCCCTTTTGAGCGCGGATCAACTTCCACGGCGCGGACAATCGTGCCGGTTATGGGAAGTGAGTG
>Ga0209584_10000114_pt1 | contig 20924 bp, 21 predicted proteins | sample NGEPerD_FD_184507 | JGI IMG/M metagenome (GOLD analysis project Ga0209584, IMG submission 184507) | Arctic peat soil microbial communities from the Barrow Environmental Observatory site, Barrow, Alaska, USA - NGEE PermafrostAB12-D... | ecosystem: Environmental > Terrestrial > Soil > Wetlands >...
CGACAGAGCCGACCTACAGAGGGGTGCTGCCCGATGAAGTTCAACCCCAACGCCCGGCTGGACACCTCTCAGGTTCAGGACCGGCGTGGCGGCGGGAGTGGCGGCGGCGGGTTCGGCGGGATTCCCGGCGGCAAGGGCGGACTGGCGGTGGGTGGCGGCGGCCTCGGGTTGATCGCGGTCATCGTCATCGTGTTGATCAGCCAGTTCGCCGGTGGCGGCGCTTCCAGCGGAACAGCAGGGCTGATCGAGGGCGCCTCGGGGAACAGCACGGTCAACAACGGCCAGTTGGAGAACGCCTGCAAGACCGGAGCGGACGCGTCGACGAGCGAGGACTGCGCGACGGTCGCGGTGATCAACTCGGTGCAGGATTACTGGGCCGACGCCTTCGCGGCCTCGAACAGCACCTACCGCGATGCGGACACGGTGTTCTTCAGCGGCTCGACGCGCACCGCCTGCGGCACCGGATCAGCGGGGATGGGCCCGTTCTACTGCCCGGCGGATCAGCAGGTGTACATCGACCTGTCGTTCTGGGATGAGCTGCGGACGACCTTCGGCGCGAACGACGCCGCGTTCACCCAGGCCTACGTGCTCGCTCACGAATACGGCCATCACGTGCAGAACCTGCTGGGCACCAGCAGCCGGGTCGGCACCGCCACCGGTGCCACTTCGGGATCGGTGCGGCTGGAATTGCAGGCCGATTGCTACGCCGGCGTCTGGGCCAATCACGCGACGACGGTCCCCGGCGCCGACGGCCAGGTGCTGATCACCGAGATCACCGATGCCGACCTGGCCAACGCCATCGACACCGCGGGCAAGATCGGTGACGACTACATCCAGGCCAAGGTCTCCGGCCAACGAGTGGACCCGTCGCAGTTCAGCCACGGCTCGTCGGCGCAGCGGCAGAAATGGTTCATGACCGGATATCAATCGGGAGACCCGGCCTCCTGCAACACTTTTGACACCAACAACCTCGGCTGAGACAGCCGATCGTCGGGTGGACGAGGTGGCAACACGAGCCTCACGGTAGCGGCGGCGGCGCCGCCGGCCCGTCGATCGCGCCGGACCGATCGGCGGACAGCACTATCGCCACGCAGACCAAGGCCATGCCCAGCACCTCGAGCACCGACGGGCGCTGGGCGAGGAACACCGCGCCGACGACAGCCGCCGTCACCGGCAGCAGCGCCAGCAGGATCGCGAACCTGGCTGCGCTCACCCTGCGCAGCACGATCTGCTCGATGACGTAGGGGATCACCGAACTCAGCACGGCAATCCCGAGGATCGACAATGCCAGGGACGGGTCGGTGACCACCGGACCGACGGCGCCGATCGCGAGTGGTGAGTAGAGCAGCGCGCCGGCGGACATGCCCACGGCCAGCGAGCTGATGCCATCGCGGCGCACCGCGATGCGCCGGCCCAGCACGATGTAGCCGGCCCACGCCGCAGCCGACGCGAAGATTGCCACCAGGCCGATGACCACGTCGGCGGTCAGTCCGCCCCGCAATTGCACGCCGGCCAGCAACACCACACCCGCGGCCGCCAGGGCGATGCCAACCCGGTCGCGCCACCCCCGCCCGGTGGCTGCCGCGACCGCGACCGGTCCGAGGAATTCGATGGCCACCGCGGTGCCCAGCGGAAGGTGCGCGATGGCGATGTAGAAGGCGACATTCATACTCGCCAGGACGATTCCGAAGGCGGCCGAGGCGCCGAGCAGGCGGGCGGTCCACGGCTGCCGCCATGGCCGCCGCCAGGCGATCAGGATCACCGCCGACACCGCCAACCGCCACCAGGCGACCGACGCGGCCGGCAGCACCGCGAACAGCCCGACAGCCAGCGCCGCGCCGTAGTACTGGGTGCACCCGGACGCGAGGAACAGCGTCGGCGCGGGGATCCGACCCAGCACGCCCTGCCGGTTCGGTTCTGCTCCGTCGCGCGGCTGCGCGGTCACCGGCGCACCTGCTGGACTGTGTGCACGCGTCCCCTTTCGTGCCGCCGGACCAGGCCGGACACCGGTGCCAACCCCCCGCGGACCGCCGCGCTCACAGGCCGAAATAGCCCCGGCACGCGGCGAATCCGGCAACTTGCACATCCCAGCCAGGACGGTGGAAATCCTTGGGCGACAACGTCAGTCGCTGTTCCACCGCGCGCTCGCCGGGGCGGCGCCGGATGATCGCCGTCCCGTCCGGGAAGTATCCGAGCTTTTCCGAGACCCGCAGGGACGCCGCATTGTCGGTGAACGCGCCGCTGTCCGCGCGCTCGGCCCGCAGGTGGTCGAAGGCGAATTGCACTACCGCGGAACGCATCTCGGCGCCGATCCCCTTCCCCTGGTGCGCCGCGCCCAGCCAGGAGCCGGTCGACACCGTCCTGGTGACGGCGAAATCCGTGCCCATCAAGTCCTGCATGCCGACCAGTTCGCCGCGCAGCCGGACGATGAACGGCACCGACCACTTCGCCGGCGTGTTGGCCCCGCGCGCCGTCCAGTAATAGCGCAAGGTGTCCGCCACGAGCTCGTCCCTGGGCACGTCGGTCCAGGGCAGCGCGAAGGGCATCCGGCTGACCTCGTGGATCCCGCTCAGGATCACGTCCAACGTCTCGACCAGGTCGTCGTCGCGTATCGGAGTGAGGCTCAGCCGCGGGGTGGCGAGTCGTAGCCCGAACACCGGCCAGTACTCGGCCAGCGCACGTCGGGGTGGCGTCATGGCAAGTACCTTGCCCGCAGCCGGCGGACCCGACAACCAGACCCGACAACCAGACCCGACAACCGGCAGCCTCGAAGCACGGATGCTGGGCAGGTCGGGCCGCCCCGCTACCCTCGGGGCCATGTGGGCGGTGACGATCGATGAGGCGGGAGCCCCGGCGGCGCTCGGCTGGTCCGAGGTCGACGACCCGGCTCCGGGACCCGGCGAAGTGCTGCTGGACGTCACTGCGTCGGCCGTCAACAGGGCGGACCTGCTGCAGGCGGCAGGGCACTACCCTCCGCCTCCGGGTGCATCGCCGATCCTGGGCATGGAGTGCTCGGGCACGATTCGCGAACTCGGGCGCGGGGTCACCGGGTGGCAGGTCGGCGACGAGGTCTGCGCCTTGCTGGCCGGCGGTGGTTACGCGCAGCAGGTCAGCGTTCCCGCCGTCCAATTGCTGCCGGTACCCCCCGGCGTCACGCTGCTGCACGCCGCCGCGCTCCCTGAGGCGGCCTGCACGGTCTGGTCGAACCTGGTCCTCACGGTCGGCCTGAGGGCGGGCCAGACGATCCTCATCCACGGGGGTGCCTCCGGCATCGGCACCATGGCCATCCAGGTGGCCCGCGCGCTCGGCGCGACCGTGGCTGTCACCGCAAGCCGGCAGGCCGCGTTGCAGGCCTGCCACGATCTCGGCGCACAGATCCTGATCAACTATGCCAAGGACGACTTCGTGGAGAAGCTGGCCGCGGCCACCGACGGCCGCGGCGCCGACGTGATCCTCGACGTCGTGGGAGCGAAGTACTTGACCCGCAACATCTCTGCCCTCGCCGACGGTGGCCGGCTGGTCGTCGTCGGGATGCAGGGCGGAACCAAGGCCGAACTCGACCTCAACTCGCTGCTGCGCCGGCGGCTGGGTGTGATCGCGACCGCGCTTCGCTCCCGACCGGTGACCGGGCCCGGATCCAAGGCCGAGGTCATCACCGCCGTCACCGAGCACCTGTGGCCGCTCATCGCGGCCGGGAAGGTCCGGCCGGTGATCGACGCCGTTGTCGACATGCCCGACGCCGCCACCGCCCACCGGCGGATCCGCGAGGGCGGGCACGTCGGCAAGGTGGTGCTGCGGGCACCGACCGCCGGCAGCTGACGGTCCCGGCGTCGTTCCGACGATGGGCCACCACCGCCCACCAGGAACAGACCAACGAGACAGACGAGAAGGAGCGATGTGGGAGATATGAGCGAATCCGACAGCCACCGGGTCCTGGTCATCGGTTCCGACGGGCAACCGGTGGGCTACGCGGAGGTCCCCGCACAGCTGAGCCCCGGCCCCGGCGAGGGCGGCGACGGCGAAATCGAGGATGGGCAGATCGACCCAGCGGACGCCATCGGCGAGCCCGCCAAGGTGATGCGGATCGGCACCATGATCAAGCAATTGCTGGAGGAGGTGCGGGCGGCTCCGCTGGACGAGGCGAGCCGGGCCCGGCTGCGCGACGTGCACCAGCGGTCGATCAAGGAACTGGAATCCGGGCTGACCCCCGAGCTGCGGGACGAGCTGGAACGCCTGACGTTGCCGTTCACCGAGGACTCGATCCCCTCCGAGGGCGAGCTCCGGATCGCGCAGGCCCAGCTGGTCGGCTGGCTGGAGGGGGTGTTCCACGGCCTGCAGACCGCACTGGTGGCCCAGCAGATGGCGGCGCGCATGCAGCTGGAACAGATGCGCAGGGGTGCGCTGCCGCCCGGCCACGCGCCGAGCGACACGCAGGGCGGTGCGCTCGGCGGCGGGCATTCCGGTACCGGTCAGTACCTCTGACACACGTCGGAAGCACCTCTGACACACCTCTGACACACCGCGGAAGCACGACGAGGATCCGGTGTCCGCAACGCACGCAGCACCCCCCGGAGACACCACGCCGTCAGCCTGGTGACGGCGCCCGGAGAACGCCTGTCGCGGGCCGACCCGTTACCGCTTCGTGACCCAACTCACGGCTGTTTGAGCAGGTCGACGGCCATAGTCGGGACCAAAGACCCAGGTGATCAACAGGGCGTTTCCCTACCCTGAAAGGTGAACCGACAACCTTGTCGGCTCACCCTTCACATCGGGAGAACCCCATGTCCGCGCCCACCGCCATTCGGAGCGCCGAAACCGCTACCGACTCCGATGGACCCGCAGTTGTCGCGACCCCCACCAACGGATCGCACCCCATCGCATCCTCCGACTCCCCTACAGCTGATTCCCCTGTGGCTGACACCGCACGGGTCATCGACCCGCTGGTCGCCAACGCGCTCGAGGCCCTGAAGGCCTTTCACGAATTGGACCAGGAACAGATCGACTACATCGTCAAGAAGGCCACCGTCGCCGCGCTGGATCAGCATGGCGAACTCGCCCAGGCCGCCATCGCCGAGACCGGCCGCGGCGTCTTCGAGGACAAGGCCGTCAAGAACATCTTCGTCTGCGAACACGTCACGAATTCCATGCAGTACCTCAAGACGGTCGGCGTGATCAGCACTGACGAGATCTCCGGCATCACGGAGATCGCCGAGCCGGTCGGGGTGATCTGTGGCATCACCCCCGTCACCAACCCCACCTCCACGGCGATCTTCAAGAGCCTGATCTCGCTGAAGACCCGCAACCCGATCGTCTTCGCCTTCCACCCCGCCGCACAGCAGTCGTCCGCGCTGGCCGCACGGGTGGTCCGGGACGCCGCCATCGCGGCCGGTGCCCCCGAGCACTGCATCCAGTGGGTCGACCGTCCCTCGATCGCGATGACGGACGCGCTGATGAACCACCCCGATGTGGCGCTGATCCTGGCCACCGGCGGCAACTCGATGGTCAAGGCGGCCTACTCCTGCGGAAAGCCGGCCCTCGGGGTCGGCGCGGGCAACGTGCCGGCGTTCATCGAGCGCACCGCCAAGCTCCGGCGCGCGGTCAACGACGTGGTCGCCTCCAAGTCGTTCGACAACGGGATGATCTGCGCCTCCGAGCAGGCCGTGATTCTCGACGAGCCGATCTACGAAGCGGCCATGGCCGAATTCGCCGCGCTGCATGCGTACCGGTGCAACCCGACCGAGAAGGCCGCCCTCGAGCGGCTGATATTCGGTGCCGAGGCCGCCGACGGTGTCGCGTGCTCCGGGGCGAAGCTCAACCCCGCCATCGTCGGGCAGAGCCCGGTGTGGATCGCCGAGCAGGCCGGTTTCACCGTGCCGGACGAGACCTCGATCATCCTGGTCGAGGTGCCCTCCGTCGGCCGGCACGAGCCGCTGACCCGGGAGAAGCTCTGCCCGGTGCTCGCCGTGCTGCGCGCCGAGGACGCCGAAGCCGGCATCGACCTGGCCGAGCAGATGGTCGAGCTCGACGGGCTCGGTCACAGCGCCGCCATCCACACCGAGAACGAGGAGCTGGCGATCGAATTCGGCAGCAGGGTGCAGGCGGTCCGGATCATCCGCGACTCCCCCACCTCGATGGGCGGCATCGGTGACGTGTACAACGCGTTCGTCCCCTCGCTGACCCTTTCCTGTGGCTCCTACGGGCGAAACTCGGTGTCCGGCAACGTGTCCGCGATCAACCTGATCAACATCAAGCGGGTCGGCCGGCGCAACAACAACCTGCAGTGGTTCAAGGTGCCGAGCAAGACCTACTTCGAGCCGAACGCGATCCGCTACCTGGTCGACATGGAAGACCTCACCCGGGTGACGATCGTGACGGACGAGACGATGACCCGCCTCGGGTTCGTCGACAAGATCATCGACGTGCTGGGTCGCCGGCAGAAGTCCGTCGCCCTGCAGATCATCGACAGCGTCGAGCCGGAGCCGAGCACCGGCACCGTGTATCGCGGCGCCGATCTGATGCGCGGCTTCAAGCCCGACACCATCATCGCGCTGGGCGGCGGGTCACCGATGGACGCCGCCAAGGTGATGTGGCTGCTCTACGAGCACCCCGAGGTCAACTTCTCCGACCTGAAGGAGAAGTTCTTCGACATCCGCAAGCGGGCATTCCGGTTCCCGACCCTCGGCAAGCTCGCCCAACTGGTCTGCATCCCGACCACCTCGGGTACGGGCGCGGAGGTGACGCCGTTCGCGGTGATCACCGATCCTGCCTCCGGCAAGAAGTACCCGCTGGCTGACTACACCCTGACCCCGACCGTCGCGATCATCGACCCGGTGCTCACCGGTGGGATGCCGGCATCGCTGGCCGCCGACTCCGGCTTCGACGCGCTCACCCACGCCACCGAGGCGTTCGTGTCCGTCTACGCGAACGACTTCACCGACGGCATGGCCCTGCACGCGATCCGGCTGATCTTCGACAACCTTGCCGTCTCGGTCAACGGAGTCCCCGGAGCCACCGACACCGTCAAGGCGCGGGAGAAGATGCACAACGCCGGGACCATCGCCGGCATGGCGTTCGGCAATGCCTTCCTCGGCATCGTGCACGCGATGGCGCACACCATCGGCGCGAAGTTCCACCTGGTCCACGGACGCACCAACGCGACCCTGCTGCCGGCCGTGATCCGTTACAACGGAACGGTTCCCACGAAGCTGACCAGCTGGCCGAAATACGAGCACTACGTCGCGCCGGAGCGCTTCCAGCAGATCGCCGCGACCCTGGGGCTGCCGGCGTCCACCCCCGCCGAAGGCGTGGAGTCCTACGCGGTGGCCGTCGAGAGTCTGCGCGCCAAGGTCGGCATCCCCGCCTCGTTCGCGGCGCAGGGCGTCGACGAGCAGGACTTCATCGGCCGGCTCGACGAGCTGGCGATGGGCGCCTACCGCGACCAGTGCGCGCCGGCCAACCCCAGGATGCCGATGCTCGCCGACATGAAGGACCTGATGGTGGCGTCCTTCTACGGCATCTCCTTCCAGGAGGCCAAGAACCGGACGAATGCCCCGATCCCGAACGGCCGGGCGGAAAACACTACAGCCTTGGAGCCGTCCGTGGTCTAGTTCCCAGCAATTCGGGACTTTCGCCCCGTCCGCTCCCGGTGGTTGATCAATACCGTCGGGAGTGGTCGGCCTACCCAGCCGTGCCACCAGCACAGACCGGCCCACCGGCCAGCCACAAGGAGTGGAAATGACCATCGCAGCAAATCCCCGCAACGCCGACGCCCCCGGCAGCGAACCCGATCGGACGACCGACGCGTGGCGGGGCTTTGTCTCCGGCCCGTGGCAGGACGAGATCAACGTCCGGGACTTCATCCAGCGCAACTACACCCCTTACCCGGGCGATGCGTCGTTCCTGCAGGGCGCCACCGACCGGACCACCGCCATCTGGGGCCGGCTGACCGCCATGTTCCCGGTCGAGCGCGAGCGCGGCATCTATGACGTCGACGCCAAGACCCCGTCGAGCATCACCGCGCACAAGCCCGGCTACATCGACAAGCCCAACGAGCTGATCGTCGGCCTGCAGACCGACGCGCCGCTCAAGCGCGCCATCGTGCCCAACGGCGGCTGGCGGATGGTCGAGGACGCGCTGAAGACCTACGGCTACGAGCCCGACCCGACGGTGAAGGAGATCTTCACCAAGTACCGCAAGACCCACAACCAGGGCGTGTTCGATGTCTACCCGCCGAACGTGCGGGCCGCCCGCAGCTCCCACATCATCACCGGCCTGCCCGATGCCTACGGCCGCGGCCGGATCATCGGCGACTACCGGCGGGTGGCTCTCTACGGCGTGGACGCGCTGATCGAGGCCAAGAAGATCGATCGGATCGACCTGGACATGCAGCGTTCCATCGAGGACGTGGTGCGTGACCGCGAGGAGAACACCGAGCAGATCCGCGCGCTGGGTGAACTGAAGCAGATGGCGGCCAGCTACGGCTTCGACATCTCCGGACCGGCCGCCACCGCGCAGGAAGCCTTGCAGTGGCTGTACTTCGCCTACCTGGGTGCGGTCAAGGAGCAGAACGGCGCGGCCATGTCGCTGGGCCGCACGTCCACCTTCCTGGACGTCTTCATCCAGCGGGACCTGGCCGACGGCGTCATCACCGAGACCCAGGCACAGGAATTCGTCGACGACCTGGTGATCAAGCTGCGCATCGTGCGGTTCCTGCGCACCCCCGAGTACGACAGCCTGTTCTCCGGCGACCCGACGTGGGTCACCGAGTCCATCGGCGGGATGGGCGAGGACGGCCGCTCGCTGGTCACCAAGACCTCCTACCGGATGCTGCAGACCCTGTACAACCTCGGTCCCGCGCCGGAGCCGAACCTGACCGTGCTGTGGAGCGACAAACTCCCGGAGGGGTTCAAGAACTTCTGCGCGAGGGTCACCATCGACACCTCGGCCATCCAGTACGAGTCGGACGCGCTGATCCGCGATTCCTGGGGCGACGACGCGGCGATCGCCTGCTGCGTGTCGGCCATGCGGGTCGGCAAGCAGATGCAGTTCTTCGGTGCCCGGGTCAACCTGGCCAAGACGCTGCTGTACGCCGTCAACGGCGGCCGTGACGAGGTCAGTGGCCAGCAGATCGCTCCGGTCAGCCCGCCCGCCGTCGGTGAGGTCCTGGACTACGACGACGTCGCCGCCAAGTTCGACACGATGATGGACTGGCTCGCCGAGACCTACGTCGATGCGTTGAACTGCGTGCACTTCATGCACGACAAGTACGCCTACGAGCGCATCGAGATGGCCCTGCACGACAAGACGATCCTGCGCACCCTGGCCTGCGGCATCGCCGGCCTGAGCGTCGTGGCCGACTCGCTGTCGGCGATCAAGTACGCGACAGTGCGCCCGGTTCGTGACGAGACCGGCCTGGTGGTCGACTATCTCGTCGAGGGCGAGTACCCCAGCTACGGCAACGACGACGACAGGGTCGACGACATCGCCGTCGGCGTCGTCGGCGCGTTCATGGAGAAGATCCGCCGGCAGCCGACCTACCGCGGTGCGGTGCACACCCAGTCGGTGCTCACCATCACGTCGAACGTGGTGTACGGCAAGAAGACCGGCAACACCCCCGACGGCAGGCGCGCCGGCGAGCCGTTCGCCCCGGGCGCGAACCCGATGAACGGCCGCGACACCCACGGCATGCTGGCCAGCGCGCTGAGCGTGGCGAAACTGCCCTATGACGAGTCCGAGGACGGAATCTCGCTCACCGCAACGGTTGTCCCGTCGGGCCTCGGTCGCACCGCGGACGAGCGGGCGGAGAACCTGGTCGGTCTGCTCGACGCCTACGTCGTGTCGCACGGCTTCCACATGAACGTCAACGTGCTGAACAAGGAAACTCTCGAGGATGCGATGGAGCATCCGGAGAATTACCCACAGCTGACCATCCGGGTGTCCGGGTACGCGGTCAACTTCGTCAGGTTGACCCGGGAACAGCAGCTCGACGTGCTGTCCCGGACCTTCCACGGCGCCCTCTAGCAGACGTCGGCTGGCCTCGGCGATCGTCGCCGGGGTCAGCCGGTCCGGCGTCGGACCGCTCTTTGCCGGGCCGTGCATTCACCACGTGAATCCCCTTGATCTCACTTGCTTTCCGTCAGGAGCCGACAATGCCCGCCATCACGCTGGAGATGCCGTCCATCGGCAATCGCCAGCACGATGACCAACGCACCGCCCGACTGCACGCCGTGCGGGAGGGCGACCTCGGCAGCGTCCATTCCTGGGAGCTGGTCACCGCGGTCGACGGCCCCGGCACCCGGCTGACCTACTTCCTGTCGGGTTGCGCGCTGCGCTGCCTGTACTGCCAGAACCCGGACACCTGGCGGCTGCCCGACGGCATCCCCACCACCCTGGGTGAGGTCACCGACCGGATCGACCACTACGCCGCGGTGCTCAAGGCCACGCACGGCGGCGTCACCCTGTCCGGGGGCGAACCACTCCTGCAACACACCTTCGCCGGCCGGATCTTCCGGCACTGCCAGTCGATCGGCCTGCACACCGCACTGGACACCTCCGGCTACCTGGGCGCGCGGGTCGACGACGCCTTCCTCGATGACGTCGACCTGGTGCTGCTGGACGTCAAGTCGGGTCTGCCGGAGACCTACAAGAAGGTGACCGGTCGAGAACTGGCCCCCACCTTGGCGTTCGGTCGGCGGCTGGCCGAGCGGGGTACTCCGATGTGGATCCGTTACGTGCTCGTCCCGGATCTCACCGACGCGGTCGACAACATCGAAGCGGTTGCCGACTACGTGCAGTCGCTGCAGTCGCTCGGCGACGGCGATGCGGTCAAACGGGTCGAGATCCTGCCGTTCCACCAGATGGGCACCTCGAAGTGGAAGGCCATCGGCGAGCCGTACCCGCTGGAGAACACCAAACCGCCCAGCAAGAAACTGCTGGAACGTGTTCGCGGGCAATTCCGGGCACGCGAGCTGACGGTGTTCTGAGCCGCGAGCGAGCGCGGCGGGCGAGCGGGCCGCGCCGATTCGGCCGTTTGATGCGGCCGTCTTGATTCGGTCTGGTCTAGTTGGACTCGGCGAGGGCCCGGAACTCGTCCTCCCACGCCGCGAAATCGAGTTCGCTTTCCCAGGCGACGAAGTCGTCCGTCGCCTCGCTGATGGCCATCGTCCTCGTTTCAGTCATGACTCCCCCTCCGCTCGATGAAACACAGTCAGATGCAGGCGAACCGGTCATTGCTGCGGATGACCTTCAGTTCGGACAGGCAGTGGGTCGTATTCGGCCCGCCGCCCTCCCAGCCGACCTCGACCATGTAATGCCCGTCGCGGGTGTAGCGGAACCACGGCCGGCCGATGCGAGCGCCGAGCACGACAAGGTCGCTGTACCGGATCGAATTTCTCAGGCAGGCGATCTGGGTGCCGGTGGTGGGCGCCTGACCGGCCGCCGCCTGCGACATCGAGTGCTCTGATGATTTCTGTCGGATTGCCGGGCTCGACACGTGCGCCATGTCAGTCCCTCCCCCTGGTGGCCGCTCCTGCTCCCTCCATTCTCGATCGGCCGGTGCGGGGGCGTCAGGGGCCACCGACCCGATTCGACCCGGGGAAAGCCGGGATCATCCTTCCGGACGGTCGGGTGCGATCATCCAATCGCCCCGGCCGAGCCGGGCCAAAGTCCCGGCGTCCGTGCCGAACGTCACAATGCGCGTTCGTGATCCCTGTCCTCGGCCACCAGCTCGGCGCTCGCCCGCGCAGCCGCCACAACACTTGCGCCCGCAGCGATCTCGTCACCCTCGGCACCGTTCCCCGGCGGATCCGACACCGTCACCCGACCCGCCAACAGCGGCGTTGATTCATCCCACCGGGTCCCGCTCGCGGCATCCGCGCGCCGCCGGGCGATGCCGGACAGGGTTTCCAGGACCACCCGGTTCGCCAGCATGGCTGTCACGTCCGCGTGGTCGTACGGCGGCGCCACCTCGACGATCTCCATTCCCACCAGGTCGACCTCACGGCCGATCCTGCGCACCGCATCCAGTAGCTCCCGGCCGGTCAGCCCACCGGGCTCTGGCGTGCCGGTACCCGGCGCCAGCCCGGGGTCGACGACGTCGATGTCCACGGACAGAAAGACCCCGTCGGTGTCGTCGACCGCGATCGCCAGGGCTTCGGTGATCACCGCGTCCAGGCCGCGCCGCTGGATCTCGGCCATCTCATAGCCGCGCATGCCTCGCTCGGCCATCCACAGCAGTTCCGGCGGCTCGGGCCAGTACCCGCGCAGGCCGATCTGCAGGAAGCGGTCGCCGCGGACCGCGCCCGACTCGATCACCCGGCGCATCGGCAGGCCGTGCCCGTACAGCGACCCGAACTGGATGTCGCCGGTGTCGGCGTGCGCGTCGAAATGCACCACGGAGATCCGACCGTAGCCGAAATGCTCTGCCAGGCCGGTGATGTCGGCCAGCGCGATGGTGTGGTCGCCGCCCAGCACGACCGGGATCTTGCCGGCCGCGGCCAACTGCGTGATCACGTCCTGCAGGTTCTGCAGCGCCCGCTCCGTTTCGGTGGGCGCCATCTCGACGTCCCCGGCATCGACCACCCCGAGGTCCAGCAACGGGTCGACCCGCAGTGACAGATGCGGCCGCGACCCGGTGTGCTCCGAGTAGTCGCAGATCCGCAACGCCATCGGGCCCATCCGGGCACCCGACCGGTAGGAGGTGCCGGAGTCGTACGGCGCACCCACGATGACCGCGGACGCCACGGAGTAGCTCGCAGGGTCGGACAGGTCGCACCGGGGGACCCCGGTGAACGTGACGTCCGGGCCGTACATGGCGCCGTATCTACTCATGCGCTGATTGTGCACCCGACCGGCGACCGTTTCGAGGCGCCGATCCGACGGATTTCGTCGTTCCAGCGGGCCCACTCAACGGATTCGCTTGCGTTGTTGCGCGCTTGCTTGTCATCATGGCCAGATGTCCACCCGATCGCTCGCTCGCCCCGACGGCGTCCGCGACCCCGGCCGTGACAGTGGGAGTGGGACGGGTCCCGGCTCGCGGCCCCGCCTCCGGGAGACACCGCCGCCGCTGGACGCGGTTTCGAAGAAGATCATCGAGCAGCTGCAGGAGGACGGCCGGCGGCCGTATGCGGCGATCGGGGCGGCCGTCGGGCTGTCCGAGGCGGCGGTGCGGCAACGCGTCCAGCGACTGGTCCGGGCCGGCGTCGTGCAGATCGTCGCGGTGACCGACCCGCTCCGGGTGGGGTTCACCCGGCAGGCCATGATCGGCATCCGGGTGGACGGCCCCTTGGATCCCGTCCTGCAGACCCTCCGCGACCTCGACGAGGTCGCGTACCTGGTGATCACCGCGGGGTCGTTCGACGTCCTGGCCGAAGTGATCTGCGAGGACGACCAGCACCTGCTGTACCTGCTCAACGAGCACATCCGTCCGATCGAGGGCGTGCGCTCCACCGAAACCTTCGTCTACCTCGAACTGTCCAAGCAGACCTACACCTGGGGAACCCGATGACCACCACCCACCCGTCCGACTCGGCCATTGAAGACGGCGCCTCCGCTGCTGCCGACGGCGCATCGGTCGGAGACCATGCCGCCGACCACCTCTGGATGCACTTCACCAGGATGTCGACCTACCATGACCAGCCGGTACCGGTCATCGAGCGCGGCGAGGGGGCCTACATCTGGGACAGCAACGGGAAGCGATACCTGGACGCACTCTCCGGGCTGTTCGTCGTGCAGGCCGGCCACGGGCGGGAGGAACTGGCCAGGGCTGCGTACGAGCAGGCCAGGAAGCTGGCGTTCTTCCCCATCTGGTCGTACGCGCACCCGGCCGCGATCGAACTCGCCGACCGGCTGGCCGCGGCCGCACCCGGTGATCTGAACAAGGTCTTCTTCTCCTCCGGTGGCGGTGAAGCGGTGGAAACGGCCTGGAAGCTCGCCAAGCAGTACTACAAGCTCACCGGCAAGCCCGGTAAGTACAAGGTGATCAGCCGCGCCATCGCCTACCACGGGACCACACAAGGGGCGCTGTCGATCACCGGAGTACCGCCGTTCAAGCACGCTTTCGAGCCGCTGGTGCCCGGGTCGGTGCGGGTGCCCAACACGAACTTCTACCGTGCACCGGAACTCGTCGCGCACGACGAGAAGGTCTTCGGCAGGTGGGCCGCCGATCAGGTCGAAGAGGCCATTCTGATGGAGGGCGCCGACTCCGTCGCGGCGGTGTTCGTGGAGCCCGTGCAGAACGCCGGCGGATGCTTCCCGCCGCCTCCGGGATACTTTCAGCGGCTCCGCGAGATCTGCGATACCTACGACGTTCTGCTGGTCTCCGACGAGGTGATCTGCGCCTACGGCCGGCTCGGCACGATGTTCGGCGCGCAGAAGTTCGACTACCAGCCGGACATGATCACCTCGGCGAAGGGCCTGACGTCGGGATACTCCCCGCTGGGCGCGACGCTGATCTCCGATCGAATCTTCGAACCCTTCGGCAAGGGCACCACCACATTCCCGCATGGATACACTTTTGGTGGCCACCCGGTTTCCTGTGCCGTGGCGCTGGCCAATCTGGACATCTTCGAATCGGAGGACCTGCTGGGCAACGTGCTGCGCAACGAGAACGCATTGCGCTCGACGTTGGAACGGCTCAAGGATCTGCCGATCGTCGGCGATGTCCGGGGCGACGGATACTTCTTCGGGATCGAGATGATCAAGGACCAGGCCACCAAGGCAACCTTCAACAAAGCCGAAAGCGAGCGCGTGCTCAGGGGTTTCGTGTCGAACGCATTGTTCGAGCGGGGCCTTTACTGCCGGGCCGACGACCGCGGCGACACCGTTGTTCAGGTTGCGCCGCCACTGATCTGCGGACAGCAGGAGTTCGACGAAATGGAATCCATTCTGCGGTCGGTGTTCTCGGACGCCTGGGCGCTGTTGTAAACCGGCCGGGCCGGGACGCAGCCTCCGGTGGGACCTTCTGCACCGGTGACCGCGAGGATGGAGAACAGGGCCACGGACCTTTGGCTGCCGCGCAGCCTATGTCGCGTCACCTCCGGGGTGACGAGTGCGATGCCGACCGCGCCATGTGATGGAAATCCCACGAAATGCGCAGCCGCGAGACAGGACCGTAGCCCCTGCTCCCTTTGTCAGGACAACTGGATGATGACATCAGCATCACCCTCCTGGCGAAAGGGTCGCGCCGGCCACCTGGCCGTCAGGACGATCAGACGGACTTCACGATCGAAAGAAGATCTGCGATGACGACCACAGGCAAGGATGTCGACCCCCGGTTTCGTCCCGTCCTTTGAGCGGAACCTCCATCCGAAATCTCGTCAGTACACGCCGCGGCCAACGCACTACGTCATCTCCACCCAGGAACCGGAGTGGTTTCCGGCTTTGGTGAAGTGAGCTGATCCGCCCTTCGCCGCGGCCGGCCGTCCCGGAGACCGGTTCGCGGACGGTCGCCGGGTGCGTCAGTACGGTGTGCGTCGGCTGACGTCCCGTCTTCGGTCGGATCCCGCCACCACCGCTGCGGGTCACCGATGGCAGGCTGACCCGGTGACCAGCGAGCGGAACGTCCTGGGCGGGGAATTGGAACCGTGCGGCATCGACCCGGTGACCGGGTTTTACCGGGACGGCCGGTGCGCGACCGGGCCAGATGACCTGGGGCGGCACGTGGTGTGCGCCGTCGTCACCGCCGATTTCCTGGCCTACCAGCGCGAGGTCGGCAACGACCTGATCACTCCCCGACCGGAGTTCCAATTTCCGGGGCTGGTGCCTGGTGATCGGTGGTGCGTCGTCGCCGTGCGCTGGCGGCAGGCCCTCCAGGACGGTCGCGCGGCTCCCGTGGTGCTGGCCGCCACCCACGAGAGTGCGCTGGAGATCATCCCGCTGGAGGAACTGGGCCGGCATGCGGTGGACGTTCCACCCGACGCGAGTTCCCTGGGATAGGAGGTGGGCGGTCCAGGCGAGATCAGGCGCCCCTTGGTTCTACGCGAATGATGGTCGCCACCCGGTCGATGGATCGATCGAACGATGCCACCGCGGATCCGGCTGTGCCCTCCGCGAATCCGCAGAGGTAGGCCTCCGCGTAGTCAAGCCGGTGCTCCTCGTAGATCTCGATAGCGCGCAGAATCAGCCCCTCACGCTGAACCCGGATCGCGCCGAAAGCGACGATGCTTCGGATCAACTCAGCGACTCGCGCTCGTTCCACGCGGTAGAACGACTCCAGGACATAGACGACTTCGGCGATCACCAGGTCAACGACCAGGAGATCATCGGCTCCCGCCAGAAACCGCGTTGCGGCCGCGGCCATGTCCGGTGGGTCACCCGTGAGGTGTCGGATGAGGACGTTGGTGTCGACAAACGTGCTCAACGAGCGTCATTCCGTCGTCCGGCACGCGCCTGCAGCCGGATCTCTTCCCATGCCGCTCCACGACGATCCTCTGGAACGTCGACAACGCCGGCGAGGTCGAGGAGGTTCCGGGTCCGTGCCAGAACGGCGCGGTCACCGATGACTCGGAAGATCACCGCGTCGCCATCCCGCAACCCCAGCGCCTCCCGGACCAAACGCGGAATCGTCACTTGGCCCTTGGACGTCAATCGAGCTGCGACATCCATGATTCTCCTTACTCTGGTGTATTTGTAAGGATACTGCGGCGCGCGTCGGACTCCCGAGCTGTCTGCACTGGCGCGCCGGGTTGGCCCGGCAAACCCGTCCGAACGTCCCAACTCAAACCATCGCACCGGGCACCACCCGAAAGAGCCGAGACCTGCGCACGCTGCGATGATGTCGGCACGTCCGGTTGAACCCACCTTCTTCGCGCCAGGAGGACCCAGCATGGCGACTCTCACCGAGCACGAGCAGAACAACATCGACCAGGCCAACGCCTCCGGGCTGACCCCCGTCGTCTTCATCCACGGTTTGTGGCTGCTGCCCAGCAGTTGGGACCGGTGGCGGGCGCTGTTCGAGGAGGCCGGCTACTGCACCGTCGCGCCCGGGTGGCCGGATGACCCCGAGACCGTCCAGCAAGCCAACGAACATCCAGAAGTGTTCGCGCACAAGACCGTTGGCCAGGTCGCCGACCACTTCGAGGAGGTGGCCAGGGCCCTGACGAAGAAGCCCGCGGTCATCGGGCACTCGTTCGGCGGGCTGCTCACCCAGATCGTGGCCGGGCACGGTTGCTCCGCCGCTTCGGTGGCCATCGACCCGGCGCCGTTCCGGGGCGTGCTGCCGCTGCCGATCTCCGCCCTGAAATCGTCCTCACCGGTGCTGACCAACCCAGCGAACTACAACCGGGCGGTGCCGCTCACCTATGAGCAGTTCCGATTCGCTTTCGCCAACGCCGTCGACGAGGACGAGGCCAAGGAGCTCTACGAGACCTATGCCGTCCCGGCGTCCGGGGCGCCGCTGTTCCAAGCGGCGACCGCGAACCTGAACCCGTGGACCGAGGCGAAGGTCAACAGCAAGAATCCCGACCGTGGTCCGCTACTGATCATCTCCGGTGAGAAGGACAACACGGTGCCGTGGGCCATCGCCAACGCCTCCTTCAAGAAGCAGCGGCGCAACGAGGGCGTCACCGAGATCAAGGAGATCCCGGGCCGCGGGCACGCACTGACCATCGACAGCGGATGGCGCGAGGTTGCCGACACGGCATTGGGTTTCGTCAAGCGATTCGCCTGATCGCCGATCGCGGCAGGGCGCGCCAACAGTGCCCCCGTCCCGATGTCCCCTATGTGTCGCGGCCCGCTGGAGCGAAAGGCGGAAGGTGGTTGCCATGACGATCTACCGGCAGCACCTCGCCGGAACCACTTACCAGTTCGACGGCATGGTCGACCTGCTGGCCAAGGCGACGCCGCTGCGGTCCGGTGACGAATTGTCCGGCTGCGCGGCGAGTTCCGACGCCGAACGCGCCGCGGCGCAGTGGGCGCTGGCCGATGTCCCGATGGACAACTTCCTCGAACAGCAGGTGGTGCCCTACGACACCGATGAGGTCACCCGGCTGATCATCGACTCCCACGACCCGGCGGCCTTCCGTGCCATTTCCCATCTCACCGTCGGCGGCCTTCGAGATTGGTTGCTGGACGTCGTCACCCGGCCCGATGCCGCCGCTACCCTCACCGCTCTGGCCCCTGGACTCACGCCGGAAATGGTCGCTGCGGTCAGCAAGATCATGCGGAATCAGGATCTGATCGCCGTCGCCCGCGGCGCGTCGGTCGTCACCGCGTTCCGCACCACCATCGGGCTCCCCGGCCGGATGAGCACCCGGCTGCAGCCCAACCACCCCACGGACGACCCCCGGGGCATCGCCGCCGCAACCCTGGACGGGCTGCTGCTCGGCTGCGGTGACGCGGTCATCGGCGTCAACCCGGCCACCGATTCCCCGGCCAGCACCGCCGATCTGCTCCACCTGCTGGACGAGATCCGCCAGCGATTCGACATTCCCACGCAGATCTGCGTGCTGTCGCATGTGACGACCACGCTGGAACTCATCGAAGCCGGCGTCCCGGTTGACCTGGTCTTCCAGTCGGTGGCCGGCACCGAGGCGGCGAACACCGCCTTCGGCATCGACATCTCGCTGCTCCGCGAGGCGAACGCGGCCGGCCGGGAACTGCGCCGCGGCACCGTGGGCAACAACGTGATGTACATGGAAACCGGGCAGGGCTCGGCGCTCAGCGCCGGTGCACACCTCGGCACCGGCGGCCATCCGGTGGATCAGCAGACCTTGGAGGCTCGTGCGTACGGCGTGGCGCGCGACCTCGATCCCTTGCTGGTCAACACGGTGGTCGGGTTCATCGGACCGGAGTACCTCTTCGACGGCAAGCAGATCATCCGGGCCGGGCTGGAGGATCACTTCTGCGGCAAACTGCTCGGCCTGCCCATGGGCGTGGACGTCTGCTACACCAACCACGCCGAGGCCGACCAGGACGACATGGACACCCTGCTGACGCTGCTCGGCACCGCCGGTGCGCCCTTCGTCATCGCGGTGCCGGGTGCCGACGACGTGATGCTCGGCTACCAGAGTTTGTCCTTCCATGACGTGCTGTACCTGCGGCACCTGCTGGGACTGCGGCCGGCGCCGGAATTCGAACAATGGCTGCAATCACTGGGGATGGCCGACAGCAAGGGCCGGGTGTTGCCGATCGATGCGGCGTCGTCGTCACTGCGGCAGCTCACCAGCGCATCATGACCGGCGACAGTCCGGGCCGGGAAGCGCCTGCAGCCCAGGACTTCTGGGCGGCGCTACGGCTGACGACGCAGTCCCGGATCGGTCTCGGGCGCGCGGGTGACTCGCTCCCCACCAGGCACGTGCTCGAGCTGAAGGCGGCGCACGCCGCTGCCCGCGATGCCGTCCACGAGCCGCTGGACACCGACAGCTTCGCCGGGCGCGTCTCAGCGGCGGGAATCGGCCGGCCGCTGATCGTCACCAGCCAGGCGGCCAGTCGCGGCGAATACCTGAGGCGACCCGATCTCGGCAGGCTTCCGATGGACCTGTCGATGATCGAGAATGCCGGTGCAGACATCGGTTTCGTGCTGGCGGACGGGCTGTCCCCGCGCGCGTTGGCCGATCACGGGGTGGGTTTGCTCGAGGCGCTCGTCGCCGAACTCGGGACCCGCTACTCGCTCGCGCCGCCGGTGATCGCCACTCAGGCCAGGGTCGCGTTGGGTGATCACATCGCGAAAGCCATGGGCGTGAGCACCCTGCTGGTGCTGATCGGCGAACGGCCGGGCCTGTCGGTCGCGGACAGCCTGGGCGTCTACCTGACCCACCTACCGCGGCCGGGGCGCACGGACGCCGACCGCAACTGCATCTCCAACATCCACCCGCCGGACGGGCTCGGCTACCAGCAGGCCGCCCAGGTGGTCGTAGGACTGGTCGACGGGGCGCGCTCCCTTGGGCAGTCGGGTGTGAAGCTCAAGGACATCTCGCGCACCGCCGCGCTCGGTCCGGGCGGCGGCTCGGTGCTCGACTGACGGTGCCCGGTCAGAACCAGCGCTCCAGGACCTGCGCGACGCCGTCATCGTGATGGTCGGCTCCGACCTCGTTGGCGATGGCGATGAGGTCGGGATGCGCGTTGGCCATCGCGACCCCATGTCCGGCCCAGTGCAGCAACTCAAGATCGTTCGGCATGTCCCCGAAGGCGACGACCTGCGAGGGGTCGATGCCCCAGCGTCCGGCGAGTTCGGCCAGCGCCGAGCCCTTGTTGACACCGGCGGCCGCCACCTCGATGAGCCCGTCATCGGTGGAATAGGTGATGTGCACGGTGTCCGCGCCGCTGTCGCGCGCCGCCGTGGCCAGTGACCGGGAGTCCCCGATGCCCCTGACCAGCAGCTTTGCCGCCGGGTCTGCCAGCAAAGTCGCCCGGTCGGCACGCTGGAAATGCCCGAAGGCCCAGGGATGCTCGTACTCCTCCTCGGCGATACAGGCCTGCAGGCTCACGCCGAGCCGCTCGACCGCGAGCGCGAACTCATCGGTCTGCTCGGACAGCGCGGCCACGAAGTTCTGCATGGTCAAGGGGGTGAGCGGGGAGGACGCGATGATCTCGCCGGCCGCGATGTCGTAGACGACCGCGCCGTTCATGCACACCGCGGTGCCGGTGAAGCCTGCCTCGATCACCGGGCCCAACCACCAGATCGGCCGCCCGGTCGCGATGACCACCCGCGCGCCCGCGTCCTCGGCGCGGCGAAGGGCGTCGATGTTGCGCCGGCTGATGTTGTCGCCGCTGTGGTCCAGCAGCGTGCCGTCGAGATCGGAGACCACCATCGCCGGCGGCCCGCCGTTACCGAACGGGCCGACCGGCGCACCGGGCACGGCGTCACCGGCGACCGTCAGGGACGAGGGCGAAGGAGGGGTCACTCTGTCCATTGTTCCTTGCCGCCGGCCGGACCCCGGCCGCCGCCCGCCGACCCCCTCCCTTTGACGGCGCGGATCAACTTCCAC
>Ga0209584_10000115_pt1 | contig 20859 bp, 15 predicted proteins | sample NGEPerD_FD_184507 | JGI IMG/M metagenome (GOLD analysis project Ga0209584, IMG submission 184507) | Arctic peat soil microbial communities from the Barrow Environmental Observatory site, Barrow, Alaska, USA - NGEE PermafrostAB12-D... | ecosystem: Environmental > Terrestrial > Soil > Wetlands >...
AGCCCAGGCCATGAAGACGGTCCACGGTCTCTTTGGAACCATCTTTCAGCGTATCCGCCACCGCGATGACACCGACCATAACCCCATCCCGCGCGAGAAACATGGGTGTCTTGCCTTCGCCGGCCAGTCGCTCCGCCTGCGCTTCCACCCCATCCAAGTTGCTCACACGCTCTTGCATCAGTCTGAGGCTACCCACAAGCAACGAAGCACCACCGATTGTCGCTTCAATACCGTAGCCAGGAATTGCCTGGAAATCATGAGGCTCTGACAGATCCAGTCCGGTGTCCCGGGCCTCCTCCACGATGGCCTCACCCAGAGGGTGCTCAGACCCCCGTTCCGCGGAAGCTGCCAGCATCAGGAGCTCTTCCTCCTCGCACCCGTCCATGGGCAAGATATCCGTAACCATAGGCTTCCCACGGGTCAGGGTACCGGTCTTGTCCAGCACCACGGTATCCAGCTTGTGAGCCCTCTCCAAGGCGCTCCCCGAACTGATTAGGATGCCGTACTCCGCACCCTTTCCCGTACCTACCATGATTGCTGTGGGCGTGGCCAAACCCAAAGCGCAGGGACAGGCGATTATCAGCACAGCGACAAAGGCCAGCATGGCCAAGGTGAAGTTCGGCTGAGGCCCAAAAAGGAACCAAACCGAGAAGGTGACCACGGCCGCTCCGAATACTGCGGGGACAAATATCCCAGCCACACGATCGGCGAGCCCTTGGATGGGCGCCTTCGAACCCTGAGCCTCCTCCACTAGACGAACAATCTGAGCAAGCGCCGTCTCCCGGCCTACCCTGGTCGCCTGGAAACGGAAGGATCCGGTCTTGTTGAGGGTTGCCCCTATGACCTCATCCCCCGGGCCTTTTTCCACTGGAATGGACTCCCCGGTGAGCATGGACTCATCAACCGCCGAGCGTCCCGTCAAGATAGAGCCGTCCACCGGTACTTTCTCTCCGGGTCGAACCAAGACTACGTCACCCACAACCACGTCATCAATGGGTATATCCAGCTCCTCCCCGTCGCGAACAACCCGTGCGGTTGAGGCACGCAGGCTCATAAGCTTGCGGATAGCTTCAGAGGTCTGTCCTTTGGCCCGAGCCTCCAGAAAGCGCCCCATCAGTATCAGACCCACTATGATGACGGCAGTCTCGTAGTAGACCTCTGCCTGGAATCCAGACCCCAGCGAACGCTCAAAGAAGCCGGGGAAGAAGGTAACCGCTGCAGAATACAGATAAGCGGCAGAAGTACCCACAGCCACCAAGGAGTTCATATCTGTGGCACGATGCTTGGCCGCCGCCCAGGCCGCGCGGTAGAACGGCCACCCGGCCCACAATTGAATTGGAGTGGCGAGCACGAACATCACATACCAGAGCTGCCGCGCGCTCAAGAAGGACGGGGGAAAGAAACTCAGAAGCATGAGAACAGAACCTACCAGCAAAGCCATCACAAATCGCAACCGTAGCCGGCCCATCTCCCGGCGGCGAGCCTCCGCCTCTCTATCCGAGGCCTCCACACCCGCATGAGCAGAATCCCCACTCGCAGTCTCTCTTACTGAGTAGCCGGCACCTTCCACAGCACGCCGCAAATCATCCGGACCGACTACTCCAGGAAAATACATCACCGTCGCTGTCTCCGCAGCGAAGTTCACCGGCGCCTCAACTACGCCAGGCAATTCGGCCAACGCCTTCTCCACCCTACCCACACAACTGGCACAGGTCATGTCCCCGATCGAGATAGTATCCTTGGCGGTACGCACTCCATAGCCGAGGCTCTCCACCGCCGCAATAATCTCTGCGAGACCGATGGTGCTTCCATCATAGGTAAGGCTCGCCTTCTCAGTAGCAAAGTTCACCGCTGCTTCCTGGACACCCCTCAGCGCAGTCAACCCTTTCTCCACGCGCGCAGCACAAGAGGCACAGGTCATATTCTCTATAGATATCTGAACACTCTTCAAGGAGCCTCGTCTTGTATGGCCAGTGTTCTCGGACATCCGCTTCCCTTTCCTTGCCTACGACTACCACTACCAGGAAACTATACCATACCCCCCTAGCCTATGCCACAGCACCAGAATCTTCCGGCCCGGGGCTTGCGCTGGCAGTATCCGCGCGCAACCACACGTGTGCCAATGTAGAAGGCCGTGCGCCGGCTGTCCTTCAAGACCGGCCGCGCACCGAGAATCGGCGGAGCCGCTCCTATGCACCAAGGACAGGCTCAGTCAGGCGGGGTCAATCCAGCTGAGACTTAAGTCTACGCGCCTTCTCAGTGGCCTCAAGTTTGGATAGAGCCTTGGCCTCTATCTGTCGTATGCGCTCCCGGGTAACTCCAAAACGCCTGGCTACCTCCTCCAGAGTACGTGAATGCTCTCCCTTGAGTCCAAAGCGCAATTCTATGACCTTACGCTCCCGGTAAGGAAGAGAACCAAGAGCCTCATTGACCGCATCCTGGTCCAGCTGGGACGCCACAAAATCAAACGAACGGACGGCTCCTTCATCTTCAACGAAGTCACCCAGCTCAGAGTCCTCCTCTTCCCCGATGGGGGTCTCCAGCGACACGGTAGTCTGGCTGATCTTTAGGATCTCCCGCACTTCTGACTCCGACATGCTCATCTCTCTGCTAACCTCAGCCGGAGTTGGCTCCCGACCCATGTCCTGCAGGAGTTGACGCTGAACCCTTATCAGCTTGTTGATCTTCTCCACCATGTGCACGGGAATGCGGATAGTACGAGCTTTGTCCGCGATCGCCCTGGTGATGGCCTGCCGGATCCACCACGTCGCATAGGTGGAAAACTTGTGCCCCTTGCGATAGTCAAACTTCTCCACGGCACGGATAAGACCTAGGTTGCCCTCCTGAATGAGGTCCAGGAAATTCATCCCATCTGTGTGATAACGCTTCGCGATGGAAACGACCAGACGGAGATTCGCCTCCGTCAGCGCATGCTTGGCCTGAATATCTCCCCGCTCCAGCCGCTTGGCAAGAGACACTTCTTGCTTGGCCGTGAGAAGGCTCACACGGCCGATCTCCTTAAGATACATGCGCACTGGGTCGCTGGTTGACACGCCTGTGCCCCCATCAGTGGGAGGATGCTCCACCTTGGACTTGGCCTTCGCCCCCTTCTTGCCGCCCTCTCCACCCCCATTGGAGTCCGCGTCTTCCGCCAAACGTATCCCGAGTTTCATCAAGCTCGCGTACAGAGACTCAACCTGTTTCGTGGACAGATCGTGCGCGGCCAGGACACGACTTATCTCTGCTGCGGTGACATATCCCCGGTCCTTGCCCAGATCTACTAGACTATCCAGTCCCTCGATGCCGATAGCTCCCTCCTCAGTCAAGGAAGATCAACCGCTTGTACCATTGCTCTCCAGCAACCTGCCGGGGGTAACGCGCCTGAGCGCCGCCGCCATTCAATTCCGTGTTAGCGATGATCGCCCTGGGGCCCCGATACTGCTCCATTGCCGCCTTCAGACAACCACTTACGACCATATTCGCGCATATGCTCAACCAGAGGTATCAGGTCTTGGCCCATTTCCGTGAGAGAGTACTCTACCCGCGGCGGTACCTCCGCATAGCTCTTCCGCGTGATCACTCCGGCCCGCTGCAAGCTCTTCAGCCTCTCTGACAAAGTCTTGGGGCTTATTCCCTCCAAAGACCGCTCCAAAGCGCTGAAGCGGTTGACACCTTCAGCGAGATCCCGGAGAACTAAGAGGGTCCACTTTCCGGAGATGATATCCGCGGTTTTCAATACAGGGCAGATCCTTGAACCATTTGTGTCTTCCACGACTTAAATACCTTCCTAATGTCTTCCAGCAATACACAACCTACCGAACACCGGGGGTGCGGTAGTGACCATGTGAAAAAGAACATCGTAATGTGGCAAACCGCTGGGCGCTTCTCAACTTCCCCAAACACACTTCTTTCGGATGAACCTCTGGAAGAGAACCATGAATCATATCGGCAGCAGAGTCTCTAGCTTGAGCGGGCGTCGATCCATCAGGGTATATATTCTACCGCTTCACAGCGATCTCTGCAGATGACGCCTGAACAACTCATTAACCAGTTGGGGATTGGCCTGCCCTTTGGTCTTCTTCATCGCCTGTCCCACAAAGAAACCCAAGATCTTGCTTCGACCCTGACCGAACTCCTCCACAGCCTCCGGATTGGCGGCGATAATCTCCACTACCATCTCCTCCAGAGCACCTTCATCAGAGATCTGGCCCAGCCCTTCCTCCTCCACGATCTCCGCTGCAGACGAGTCTGAGGAGATCATGATTGTGAACACCTTCTTGGCCATCTTCCCAGAAAGTGTTCCGTCAGCGACCAGCTCCAGCAGCTCGACCATGCCATCTGGACCCACGCGAGATTCCCCCACCTCCAGATCCTCAGCGTTCAAGTATGCGGCAAAATCCCCGGTGACCCAGTTAGCCGCCAACTTCGCGTCACCGAATTCACACGCCACCCGCTCAAAATAGTCGCCCAGTGGACGATTCACGCTCAAGATTTGGGCGTCCTCCATTGGAATGCCATAATCGTGGGCAAGCCTCTCCTTGCGCGCAGCGGGCAACTCCGGCAGATCTCGCCGGACTTTCTCCACGTAGGCCTCATCCAACTCTATGGAAACAAGATCCGGTTCCGGGAAATACCGGTAGTCGTGTGCTTCTTCCTTGGAACGCAAAGTGGATATCTGACCCGTCTGTGGGTCAAAATGCACGGTCGCCTGCTCAACGGTCTCTCCGGACTCCAGAAGTTCAATCTGACGCACTATCTCCGACTCCAATCCGCGCTGTAGGAATCGGAAGGAGTTCATGTTCTTCAGCTCAGTCTTCACACCGAGAGCTTCCCCGTGCCGGCGAACAGAGACGTTGGCGTCGCACCGGAGGGAACCCTCCTCCATGTTGACATCCGAAACCCCCAGGTGCTCTATGAGACTCCGCAATTGAGTGAGAAAAACGCGAGCCCGCTCAGGGCTACTAAGATCCGGCTCCGTCACAATCTCCACCAATGGGGTCCCGCCTCGATTGAAGTCCACCAGGGAGTAGTCAGCGCCATCTATCCTCCCAGACGCACCGCCAGTGTGCACCAACTTGCCTGCATCTTCTTCCATATGGACACGTGTAATGCCCACACTGAATGGAGAACCACCGTCCATCTGCACCTCAAGGTGACCGGGATCACCCAGCGGCAGATCATACTGCGAGATCTGATAGCCCTTGGGGAGATCTGGATAGAAGTAGTTCTTGCGATGAAACAGCGTATGACCGGCAATGCGACAATCAAGCGCTAGGGCAATCCGCGTGGCGTACTCTACCGCCTTCTCATTGATGACAGGGAGCGTGCCAGGATGTCCCAGGCAGACCGGGCATACTCTGGTATTTGGTTCTCCGCCGAAGCCCACAGGACAACCGCAGAACATCTTGGTTTGGGTATTCAGTTGAACGTGAATTTCCAGCCCTATCACGGCTTCCCAGGCGGAACTCATGGTGCCACCTCCTCACCGTCCGGCTTGGTGCTCACGTCCAGCTCGCGCTCGAGAGCAAAGCCTACCTCCAGAAGCTCTTGGTCCGCAAAGTGCGGCGCCACAAGCTGCACACCCACAGGCATGCCCTCAGAGAAGCCGGCAGGGAGACTGAGACCCGGTAATCCCGCAAGGCTCACAGGATTGGTACAGAGGTCGGCCTGATACATGGCCAATGGATCCTCCACCCTCTCTCCCAACTTGAATGCAATCGTGGGAGACGTTGGTGAGATCAGTACGTCATAGTCAGTGAACGCTTTCGCGAAATCACGAATAATCAGTGTCCGGGTACGTTGTGCCTGCCCGTAGTACGCATCATAGTAGCCTGCTGAGAGTACGTGCGTACCTATCATTATCCGTCTCTTCACTTCCGCGCCAAAGCCTTCGCTCCGTGTGCGTTTGTACATATCCATCAGATCAAGGGCACCCTCCGTGCGCATCCCGTAGCGAACTCCATCAAAGCGAGCAAGGTTGGAGCTGGCTTCCGCCGGAGCGATGATGTAATAGGCGGACAGACCTCGTTCCGTACTGGGGAGACTGACCTCTTCGCACTCACCACCCAGGGCTTCTATGGCCGACACCGCCAGGTTGAAGACCCGCCTGACTCCCGGCTCGCAGGCTGCACCAATGAACTCCTTGATTATCCCAAAACGACGCCCGCTCAGATCAACCGTAGTCGGTTCACGTATGGGCTCATTGAAGCCAACACTAGTTGAATCCAGAGGATCCTTTCCCTGGATCATGCCCAGCAGAGCGGCAGCATCCCGCACGTTGCGGGTAATGGGACCCACCTGGTCCAGGGAGCTAGCAAAGGCTATCAATCCATGCCGGCTGACCGCTCCGTAGGTAGGCTTCAAACCGACCACCCCACAGAGGGAGGCGGGCTGTCGAATAGAACCACCGGTGTCAGTGCCCAGACTCCAGGGCACTTCTCCGGCAGACACTGATGCCGCGGACCCACCGCTGGAGCCCCCCGGTACCCGCATCAAATCCCAAGGGTTGTGGGTGGGAAAGAATGCCGAATTCTCTGTTGAGCTTCCCATGGCGAACTCGTCCATGTTCAGCCTGCCAAGAGAGATCAAACCTGCCTCTCTCAGCTTGCTGACCGCAGTGGCGTCATAGGGAGGATGGTAGCCTTCCAGCATGCGGGAGCCAGCCGTAGTCTCTCTCCCTTTCACGCACAGAACATCCTTGAGACCGACTGGAATGCCCTCCCACGACGTCCGCTCTGAAAGCGGGCGGGAGTCAACATCAGCAGCCTGCGCCAGGGCCTCTTCGCCATTCACCGCCAGGAAAGCGCGAACGTCTGCATCTCTCTCTTCCACGCGATCCAAGAACACTTGAGTCAGCTCACGAACGGAAATCTCTCCTCCGGCCAACAGCTCCCGGCAACGAAAAGCGTCAAGCTCATACACATCCATACTCAGACCTATCCTATCCTCGGAACCAGGAACTGCCCATCCTTGGCCGCAGGAGCGTTGCTAACCGCATTCTCCTGGCTCAGACAAGACTTCACCTCATCCCGGCGAAACACGTTCTTGAGAGGAGCAGCCCTTGTAGTCGGTGGAACTTCCTCCAGCTCCAGCTCTGACAGACGTTGCACGTACTCCATGATGCGGGAGAGCTCTTCCTGCAGGCGGGGCACCTCATCATCTTCCACATGGAGTCGCGCCAATTCGGCCACATGCATGACTTCCTCGCGAGAGATCACAGTCCAGCTCCTCTCGATTGTCTTCCGTTCACAGAACCCCAACCCTCATTGGGCCGGGTGTCCGGTGATTATAGCGAAACTCGCACTACGATGAGAGTACGGAAAAGAAAGGGGCGCCCTAGCGGGCGCCCCAAGGAGAAAGGAGAGCTTGGATGGGTACTCTCTCTTACCCCATATATCGGCAGATCTCGATCGAACTTTAGGGCCAATTTGATCTTGTCTCAATCATGTCATTCATTCCAGGGATTCCAGGGGCTTGGAGACCACAAGCGCAACAAAAAGGACCCCGCCATTGGCGGGGTCCTTTGTGTAGGCGTGTTTTCTTGACCAGCCGTCTAAACTACCTGCACGTTAGAAGCCTGAAGACCCTTAGGGCCTTCCACAACTTCAAACGAGACAGCCTGGCCTTCTGTCAGGGTCTTGAACCCTTCCATACCTAACTCAGAGTAGTGTACGAAAAGGTCTTCACCTTCGGGTTGCTCAATGAACCCGTACCCCTTCTCCGGGCTGAACCACTTAACGGTTCCTTCTGCCAAACCAAATTCCTCCATTCTGCGCCAGAACGCTCCATTTGGAACCCTATTGAATCAAACGTACACCGAGTTCCGGCGATCGATGCACCGCAGGAACAGTACAGCATAACTTTGTCCCAGTCAAGTGCATCCGCTAAAGAAATATTGGTCAGGCGATAAACTGCCCATGCTGCCGGCGGATACTGCAACGAGAGCCAAGTCAGTCCCCACGGTCCAATGACTAATGCTTTTCCCGGAAGTACCTCAAACGCTGAAGTGTATTGGCTTCCACCTGGCGTATCCTCTCGCGAGTCACCCCGAACCGAGCTCCTACGTCTTCAAGTGTTCGCGGCACTTCCCCATGAAGACCAAAACGTAACTCTATTATCTTGCGCTCCCTGTAGCTAAGGCTATCCAACACCTTGGCCAACTCCTCCCAACGCATCTTCCGCGCAACAACATCCAGAGGCTCATCCACTTCCTTGTCCTCCACAAAATCTCCCAGAACGGAGTCGTCTTCCTCGCCGATCGGCATGTCCAGCGAGATCGGTTCTTGGGCCACGTATCGAATATAGCGAACCTTCTCCACAGTCACACCCACCCCAGCCGCCAACTCATCTTCAGATGGCTCTCTACCCATCTCCTGCAACAGATGAAGCCGCATTCGATCAACCTTGTTGATCAACTCCACAGTGTGAACTGGCACACGGATAGTCCGAGCCTGGTCGGCAACAGCTCTGGTGATCGCCTGACGGATCCACCAAGTTGCGTAGGTAGAGAACTTGTATCCTCTTGTATGATCAAACTTCTCCACAGCCCGGATGAGGCCCAGGTTTCCTTCCTGTATGAGATCCAGGAAGGAAAGGCCCCTTCCCACGTAGCGTTTGGCTATAGATACAACCAGTCGAAGGTTTGACACCGTGAGCCGGCGCTTCGCTTCCACATCCCGCTCCAATATCCTCCGCGCCAACTCCACCTCCTCATCCCCCGTAAGAAGCGAAATCCTGCCGATCTCCTTCAAATACCAGCGCACCGGATCAGTAGTCCCCTGACCCAGAGAGACTTCCAGGTTGCCCAAGAATTCCTCTTCTCTTGAGTAGTCTTCGTCATTTTCGTCCTCGGTCGATACTTCCACACCCATCCGCTGCAGCGAAGAGTAAAGCCACTCCAGGTCTTCAGCGGAGAAATCCGCACCATCCAGCATCTCACTCACATCGCCGGGTGAAAGCCGACCCTTCTTATTTGCCCAACCAGCCACCTTCTCCAGGATCTGTTCTCTGCTCTCAGTGCTGTCTGAGACCTTCAAAGAACCCACTACTCTCGCCCCAGTCTCTCCATCACGCCTCATCCAATCCAGTCAGAGCCTCATGCACCCTCTGGAAGAGGAACTCCAAACGCCACATGGACCGCTCATCCACCTCTTCCCCCAGCTCCATCTTCTCCCTGAACTCGGCTATCCGGCGGGAAAGATGAGCTTTCTGCAGCCTGAGAGACAGCTCATCCATCACCGCACTTGAGTACCTGTCTTCTTCCACTTCCATCACAATGCGGACAAAGAAGCGTCCAACCTCCGAATCTCCGCCGGCCAGATCCCGAAGCTTCCCGGCAGGATCATCGGCAGTCAGAGCTCCCTTTAGCGCCCGAAAGACCTCCCGGTGCACCCGATCCACGAAATGGTCCGAAGAGAGATTGTTCAGCGTCTCTCCGGCCTGGCCAGGATTGCACGCTGCAGACACCAGAAAATCCCGCTCCAAGGCCGCCTCGGCCGACAACACTTTGTCAATAATAGGCCCGGTCGAATGGAAATCCTCCCGTGAAGCAGAAGGTCCAGACCTCTCAGCGGCTTCGCGGAGCAACGCCGACACGTTCGCCTCCGACAAATGTAGCCGATCCGCGACGAAAGCCACCTCTTCCTCTCTCTCTTGAGACGAGACCGCCTTGGACAGCAGTTCCCGCACATCATCAAAAGCTCTAATCCTTCCCTCAGTATCTGAAAGGTCCGCACTATCCATGACCCTCTGCAGTTCAAACCTGAGGAGGGAGGTGCGGGCGGAGAGAAGCTCCTTGATCCCATCCGGACCAGAAGAAGCCGCTACATCGGCCGGATCCTCACCTGTGGGAAGTGCCACTACCCTGGGGCGAAGTCCCTGTCGACGCGCAAGGCCGCCTGACCGAAGTGCAGCTCCCACCCCAGCCTTATCGGCGTCAAACATCAAGGTGATGTTCTTGGCAAAACGAGTCATCAGTCTAACTTGGCCCTCCGTAAGAGCCGTACCCATGGAAGCCACTGCATTCTCTACCCCGGCCTGGCTGAGTGCAAGCACGTCCGTATATCCTTCTACCACCAGGCTCTCATCCTCCCGAGCCATCGCCTTCTTTGCTTGATACAGACCATAGAGTAGGCGCCCCTTGCGATACAAGGGCCCTTCAGGCGAATTGAGATACTTGGGGCTACTATCACCCAGAGCCCGCCCTCCGAAGCCCAGCACTCGTCCCCTGTGGTCCACGAGCGGGAACATCAACCGACCCCTGAAGCGATCATACGTGCGCACTTTCCCTCGCACTTCCCGCCTGACGACCAAACCCGTATCAACAAGATCCTGCTCTGTGAACCCGTCCTGGACAGCCTTGTCAAGCAATCCTCTCCAGGCTTCCGGAGATAGCCCAACCCGAAACAGTCTGGCCACCTCCTCGTTCAGACCACGCGCCGCCAAGTACTCCCGAGCGGGCTCTCCCTTCTTTGTTTCCCATAGATACCGTTCATAAAACCGGGTCGCTTTCTCCAGAATCTCCCGGAGCGCGACCTCCCGCTCCCTTCCTTCAGCGGACGGGCCCCGACCCTCCTCATATTTAATCTCAACAGAAAAACGGTCCGCCAGATGCTCAACAGCTTCAGAGAATGATAGATTCTCCAATTCCCGAATGAAGTTGAGGGTGTCTCCTCCCACCCCGCATCCGAAACAGTAATACAACCCCTTGTCTTTGCTCACAGAGAAAGACGGCGTCTTCTCTTGGTGGAAGGGGCACAGCCCCAGGTAAGTGGACCCTTTCTTGCGCAGGGAAGTATACTCAGACACCACCTCTACAATGTCCGCAGCCGATTGGACTTCTTCGATGCTGGTATCCTTGATGAACGGACTCACGAGTCACAAGCTCCAAGAGATCCTGTAGGAAGACAAGCGTACCTTGAGAGGACGAAGCCAGTATAGCAAAGGCGGGGCCGGCTCCATCCGGAGCCGGCCCCGCTTGGCACGTCTCATCGCGGCCATTCTGAGTCCTGCCCCCAGAACCTGACTCCAGCGTCCTGGGGGGCTCTCCGCTGCTATCCTCCGTGAATGGCTGCGAAGAGCGGCGCAAAGACCAGTGCGACCACGCTCATAAGCTTGATCAGGATATTCATGGACGGACCAGAAGTGTCCTTGAACGGATCACCTACCGTATCCCCCACTACCGCGGCGGCGTGGCTGTCAGAACCTTTGCCTCCGTATTTACCGGTTTCAATGTACTTCTTGGCGTTGTCCCATGCTCCGCCTGCATTCGCCATCATGATGGCGAGAAGGAATCCGGTGACCAAAGCGCCGGCGAGCAAACCGCCCAGGGCCACAGGGTTGATTATCCCCACCACCAGCGGCACGATTACCGCTAGCAGTCCGGGAATAACCATCTCCCTGAGGGCAGACCCGGTCACGATGGAGACACAGGTGGCGGAGTCAGGCTTTGCCGTACCCTCCAGAAGACCGGGAACCTCTTTCCATTGACGACGAATCTCGTCAATGACGGCCTCAGCTGCGCGGCCGACGGCGTTCATGGTCAAAGCGCTGAACACAAAAGGTAGCGCACCACCAAGGAACAGACCGATGATGACGGCTGGACCCTGCAACAAGTCCAGTGTGAGTTTACCGCCGCCGGCGCTCTCAAATGTGTGAGAGAACGCGGTGAAGAGAGCCAAAGCCGTCAAGGCGGCAGAGCCAATAGCAAAACCCTTTGCGATGGCGGCCGTGGTATTACCCAGAGCATCTAGCTCATCCGTACGCTCCCGAACCTCCGGGGGCAACTTCGCCATCTCGGCAATACCACCGGCATTGTCCGCAATGGGTCCATAGGCATCTACTGAAATGGTCATAGCGGTAGTGGACAACATGCCCAGCGCCGCCAGAGCAATACCGTATACTCCGGATCCCTCGATAGGTACGCGTTCACCTAGATAATACGCCACACCAATGGCGCTGACTACCATTAGTATTGGCATGGCAACCGACTCCATGCCAACACCCAAACCACGGATGATGTTGGTAGCCGTACCGGTCTGTGAGGCTTCTGCAATGCCCTTCACCGGTTTGTAGTGATCAGAGGTGTAGTATTCGGTAATCTTGCCGATGGCCACGCCGGCAACCAGACCGGCCGCGCTACCCCAAAAGAAGCCCAGGTAGGTTGTCCAAGACTCTCCTTCTCCGGGCAGAAACCATCCAACGGCCACAAACATGGCCAAGATGGTCAGCACCGTCGATATGTAGGTTCCCCTGTTCAACGCGGTGTGCAACCGCGCACCCTTGCTGGCTTTGACAAAGAGAGTACCGATGATGGAAGCCAGCAAACCGGCGCCCGCAATCACAAGCGGGAGCAGGATAAACTTGCTGACAAACACCTGAGACGCGCCTTGGGCCAGTTCTGAGTTGGCCAACGCCACACCAAGAGCCATGGTAGCAATCATGGAACCCACGTAGGACTCATAGAGGTCGGCACCCATCCCGGCCACGTCACCAACGTTGTCACCAACGTTGTCAGCAATGACACCCGGGTTGCGCGGATCATCCTCAGGGATTCCGGCTTCTACCTTACCAACGAGGTCCGAACCCACATCAGCGGCCTTGGTATAGATGCCACCGCCCACGCGGGCGAACAGGGCGATAGAAGAGGCGCCCAACGCGAAACCGTTCACATAGGCGGGATTCTTGAATATGAGCCACATCGCCGACACGCCGGCTAGACCCAGGCCACCTACTACCATGCCCATCACCGAGCCGCCCTTGAAAGCGATGTCCAGCGCCGGCGCAATACCCTCACGCGCGGCGTTGGCGGTGCGGGAGTTAGCTCTCGTGGCCACCATCATGCCCAGGTAGCCCGCAGAAGCAGACAGAATGCTCCCCACCAGATAGGCGACGGAGGTCTGCCAACCTAGACTGACATCGAATACGACACCTACGATAGCAATAATCGCAGCAACCGCTGCAACAAACCAGACGAGAACAGAATACTCCCGTTTCAGAAAGGCCATAGCGCCCATCTGTATCAGCTCCATGATGGACCGCATCTCATCGGTCCCCACTTCCTTCGCGATGACACGCTTAGCGTTGATCACCGCGTAGATAAGAGCCAAGGCAGCCACCACTATGGCCAGCACAGCCCAAATCTCTAACGACATAAACTCACCTCTCAAGTCGATCTATTCCGCTTGCAGTAACAAAGCCTTCAACCTACTACAGCACCCACGATCTGGGAATGAAGACACCGAAGTATACCTTCTGAGCATATCTGTCTGTCATCCCGGCAATGTGATCCGTGACCGCATGGATGATTTCTTCCTCATCTCTGCCCCCGGCCGAACTTTCCAAGGAGGTCGGAAGATCATCAGGGTGCTGGAGAAAGTAGTTGAACAGATTGGTCAACAAACCCCTTATCCTGTCTCCTCCAGTCTCTTCCACAGCCCGAGCGTACACTGTGTCGAAGAGGAAGGTACGCAACCTGTCCATCTGCACACTCACACGTTCGCTCTGGGCGATCAACCCCCTTTCCTCGCTAGTATCCACCAGGTCATGGACAAGAGCATCAATGCGCTCTGATCCATCTGTCCCCAATATCTCTACCGCTTCCGCGGGAATATCTGATTCATTTATGAGTTCGGCCCTAAGTGCGTCGTCAATATCGTGGTTTATGTAGGCCACGCGATCACAAATACGAACTATCTTTCCCTCCAGCGATTCAGGCACGCCAGGACCAGTGTGGCGCAGTATTCCGTCCTTTACCTCATGCGTCAGGTTAAGACCACGGCCTTCTCTCTCAAGTATCTCAACTACCCGGAGGCTCTGTTCGTTATGGCGGAAGCCAGGCCGACCGTACCCCTTCAACACGGCATCCAGAGCGCTCTCTCCAAGGTGCCCGAAAGGCGTATGACCCAGATCATGACCCAACGATACCGCCTCCGTGAGGTCCTCATTCAGGCGCAACGCTCGAGCCACAGTGCGCGCTATCCCCGCAACCTCCAAAGTATGGGTCAAGCGAGTGCGGTAATGGTCACCCTCTGGAGAAATGAAGACCTGCGTCTTGTGCTTCAGGCGACGAAACGCCTTGCAGTGCACAATCCGATCCCTATCGCGCTGGAAAGGCGTGCGGATATTGCAGGCCCGCTCCGCCTCCACTCTTCCTTGGGATTCAGCAGACCTCTGCGCCAACGGCGAAAGGCCTGCCTCCAAGCGCTCTACAGACAGAGCGACTCTCCCGGAGACCTCTCTCTTCACCGGCCTATTCGAATCAAGTCCGGTCCCTAAGGGAGCCAGCCTCCTTTCTCAAACACGAGTAGCATCATGGTTGAGACTATCACTCAGTAGAGCCACTCGCTATCACTGCCTGGGCCGCCGCCAATCTAGCCAACGGCACACGATAAGGACTACAGCTTACGTAGTCCAGGCCCACTCGATGGCAGAAGTCCACGCTTGAGGGCTCTCCTCCGTGTTCACCGCAGATACCAAGCTTGATATCCGGCTTGACGCCACGGCTCTTACGCACAGCGGTATCCAAGAGCTGACCTACGCCGGTCTGATCCAGCTTCTCAAAAGGATTCTCCGCAATGACTTCTTCTTTCAGGTAATGGGTGAGGAACTTACCCTCCGCATCGTCTCGCGAAAAACCGAGGGTTGTCTGAGTGAGATCATTTGTCCCGAAGCTGAAGAAATCCGCATGAGCGGATATGTCGTCCGCAGTCAGCGCCGCCCTGGGTAGCTCAATCATAGTTCCCACCAGGTATTCAAGTGACACTCCACGTTCAGCCAGCACAGTCTCCGCGGAGCGCTCAGTAAGGTCTCTCATCAACTCCAGCTCCCTGGCAAAGCCGACCAGTGGGATCATGATCTCCACCAAGGGTGGCCTGCCGCTGTTTTCCTTGACGTCGCAGGCGGCCTCGATGATAGCGCGGACCTGCATGGAGTAAACCTCAGGAAACTCAATCCCCAGGCGACATCCGCGCGTCCCCAGCATGGGGTTTATCTCTTCCAGGGCGTGAACACGATCCGCCATGGCTTGCTTCTCCTCCATGTCTTCTGGAGACGCGCCGGTATGGCGCATGCGCTCAAGTTCCACCATGAGGTCAGTGTAGTCGGGGAGAAATTCGTGCAAGGGCGGATCCAGAAGTCTGATGGTAACAGGAAAACCGGACATTGCCCGGAAAATACCTTCAAAGTCCTGTCTCTGGAAAGGCAACAGTTTCTCTAGATGACGTTCCCTCTCCTCCTTGGTGCTCGCCAAGATCATGGCCTGCATATGGGGAAGGCGATCCTCTTCCATGAACATGTGCTCCGTACGACACAGGCCGATGCCCTCCGCCCCAAACTCTCTGCCTTTGGCCGAATCCTCAGGGTTGTCCGCATTAGTACGAACACCCAAAGTTCGAACTGTGTCCGCCCACTGAAGTATCTGTTCAAAATCTTCATTGATCTGAGGTGGGACCAGTTCAGTCTTGCCCAGGATGACTCGACCAGTGGAGCCATCCATTGTGATCCAATCGCCTTCCTCAACGACAATGTCTCCTACCATGAACCGCCCTGCCTTAGCGTCTATGTTGACCTGCGCCGCACCGGTAATGCAGGGCTTACCCATTCCCCTGGCCACCACCGCCGCGTGTGAAGTCATGCCACCGTGACTGGTGATCACGCCTTCGGCAGGGATGATGCCGTGAATATCGTCCGGAGTGGTCTCCCAACGCACCAGTATGACCTCTTCCCCGGCCTCTCCCTTCTCCTGAGCCACGTCTGCATCAAGAACCACTCGACCGACGGCTGCCCCAGGTGATGCATTCAGACCTTTGGTGAGCACATCGTAGGAAATGGACTCGTCCAATCGAGGATGTAGCAGTTGATCCAGCTGAGCAGGCTCTATTCTTGACAGGGCTTCCTTCTTGGAGATCATTCCCTCTCGCACCATGTCCACAGCCATCTTGAGTGCCGCAGGTGCAGTCCGCTTGCCCGTACGGGTCTGCAGCATATAGAGAGTATTGTCTTCAATGGTGAATTCTATGTCCTGCATGTCTCTGTAGTGAGATTCTAGCTTTGTGCGGATCTCGCTCAACTGAGCGAACGCCTCAGGCGCCAATCTTTCCATCTCCGCCAGAGGTTGGGGATGTCTGACCCCGGCCACCACGTCCTCGCCCTGCGCATTCATCAAAAACTCACCGTAGAAGACCTTCTCTCCGCTGGAGGGATCCCGTGTGAAGGCCACGCCTGTACCCGAATTATCACCTTTATTGCCGAACACCATGGATTGAACATTGACAGCTGTGCCGAGATTGTGGGGTATTCTATTGGCCTTCCTGTAGACCCTGGCCCGCTCATTGTCCCAGCTACCAAAAACTGCCTTGATCGCCAAATCCAACTGAATGCCAGGATCATCAGGAAAACTGGAACCCGTCTCTCGCTCCAAAATCTCCTTGAAGGAGACAATCAGATCCTGCAAGTGCTCAGCCAACAAATCCGTATCCGAGACGGCTCCCACCTCCGCCTTCTTGGCGATAAGGGCGTCCTCAAAGATCTGCCCCTCTACCCTCATCACAACCTCACCGAACATCTGGATGAAGCGGCGATAAGAGTCGTAAGCAAAGCGAGGATTGCCTGTGCTCTCAGCCAACCCCTTCACCGTCACGTCGTTCAAGCCCAAATTGAGCACCGTGTCCATCATGCCGGGCATAGAGACAACTGCGCCCGAGCGGACAGAGACGAGCAACGGGTCTTCACGATCCCCGAAATCTTTCCCGGCCTCAGACTCCAACGTCTTCAGGTGATCATCAATCTCGGTTTCTAGACCCTCCGGATACCCGCCGGTCTCCGAGTAGTATATGCACGCTTCCGTAGTGATGATGAAACCGGACGGAACCGGGATGCCCAGGGACACCATCTCTGAAAGATTGGCTCCTTTACCCCCAAGCAGCTCCTTCATCCCGGCGCCACCTTGAGCAAAATCGTAGACATACTTGCTACCGGAATTCATGCAGCCATTTCTCCCTTCAGAATCCAGCCGGTGAAAACGACGATAGAAAAGAACTCAGCCAGCTCTGGCGCGCCTATTGTAGCGAAAGCGCCCATGCATGTGAAGGACGCTTGCAGGAAACGAAACTATCACCCTGCCTCCTTGCATCTACTCAATACTACTACTACACTATTTGAATATAAGGTTGTGTCATGCAGACGTTAGACGCTTCCGATATCCCCAACACTTCTTCAATGCTCAACAAGAAGCGAGGCTCTAGTAAAAAAGAGGGATTGAGGGGAGATGAGCCGCTTAGTCACGTCTGACTCCGCACCGGCCAGGAACACAGAAATCGCCACCGGTGCTGTGGCAGCAGGCCTCAACCTGGCCTCGCGGGCACCGGACGGAGCGGGACGCGTGCTGGCACGCGCTCTCAAGAGGGTTGCCCGCTCACCACAACAACGGATGCTCGCCGAATGGGTACAAGAGTATCTGGCACCCGGCGGCCCAGGTGCGGCCTATGTCAAACGTCTCACCCGCCAGGTGAACCCCAAAGTCCGCAGGCGATTCATCGCCGGTTTCATAGCTAGTCTCTTTTTTCGCAATCCTGAGGTCTCCGCGGAACTCAAGCGCACCCACGGGATCTCAGCCCCGAGCCTACTCGCAATCAGTCCGTCCATGAGGTGCAACCTGCGCTGTACGGGCTGCTACGCAGGGAACTATAGCCGGAAGGATGACTTGCCCGTTGAGACCGTCGACCGGGTCCTTAAGGAAGCGGAGTCTATCGGTACCCGCACATTCATAATCATCGGAGGCGAACCGTTCATGTGGCGGCCTCTCCTAGACCTGATTCAAGACCATCCGAACTCTTTCTTTCAGGTATTCACGAACGCCACCCTGATCAACGAAGATACCGCAGACCGCATCGTTGAGCTGGGCAACATGGCTCCCGCCATAAGCATCGAAGGCGGACGGGACGTCACCGACGCGCGCCGGGGGACAGGCACCTACGACCGCGTAATCGCTGCCATGGAGAGATTGCGGGACCGCGGAGCCATCTTCAGCTTCTCGGCCACTGCCTCTCGGGACAATCTGGATGAGGTGATCTCCGAGGAATTCATAGACACCATGATAGAGAAGGGTGCTCTCTACGGCTGGTACTTCACCTACATCCCCATCGGCCTCAATCCGGACCTTTCTTACATGCCGACACCGGAGGAGCGCGACCGGCTGCGCCGGGGAGTCAACCGCATCCGGAACACGAAACCCATCCTGGTGGCCGACTTCTGGAACGACGGCGCAGTGACCGGCGGATGCCTGGCCGGCGGACGGAAGTACCTGCACATCAACAACGAAGGGGACGTGGAACCCTGCGTCTTCTGCCACTTCGCAGTCGACAATATCAAGGACACGTCCCTCCTGGATGCCCTTACCTCTGATTTCTTCCGGGGAATCAGGGATCTGCAGCCCTTCGGGCACAACCTCCTGCGCCCCTGCCCGTTGGTAGACCACCCCGGAGTGGTGAAGCACGTGGTCAACAAATATGGAGCCTACCCCACGCACCGAGGAGCCGATTCACTCATCAAGGACGAGCTGCAGGAGGGCCTACGTGCCTACGCACGCGGCCTGCGCGACGTCTACGCACCGGTCTGGGAAAAGGAGTACCGCTGGGCGGAGGAATGGTTGTCTTCAGACGCAAACTGGCAAGAGCGCACAGCCGCAGGCCGAGACGCCGAGGAGCAGCTCAACTGACTGCCGGGTCCAGTAGGGAGGCTCTGCGGAGTGCAGGGCTAACCCTGCAGGCGATCCAGGTGGACGACAGACTTGACAGTACCCTCAATACCAGCCGGACGCCACCGGATGTCTAGGAGGGAATGCTTCAGTCCTTGTCCGCTTCGCCACCGGCGCTATCCGAGCCTTCCGTGGAGAAGTCGACTACCTTGAAATCGCTGCTCACCTGCACCTCAACTTCGCCGTCAGGGCTCTTGAACTCGACTTCGTAGGCAACACCCCCGTCGCCGCTCTCGACATGGGAGTACTCGGCGTTTATGCCTTGGGACTTCACGTAGTCCTGCGCGCCTTCCGCGACCGAGAGGGGCGAACCGTCAGGCAAATAGACTTGCATAACTCCTCGCAACAGTGAATGGGCGATGATTGGTGGGCGCTACAGGATTTGAACCTGTGGCCTCTTCCGCGTCAAGGAAGCGCTCTCCCCCTGAGCTAAGCGCCCACCGTGCGCCGACATAATACAGAGGCGGCCCTGCACTGGCAAGGTGGTAGAATGACGCATATTCTCCGACACGCGTGCGCGGAGATGCGACGAAGGCAAGGAACAACACTGGGGTGGGCTACATGGAACACAGAAAAGACGTTGCCGTGAAGACTGCGCCCACCGATGAGCCTTCCTCCGGCTCCCGGCCCGGCTTGGGATTGGACACCATCACCCTCGGTGCGGTGGCGGCAGTGTTCTCCTTGGCTCCTCTGATTGGCTTCGCAATCTCTGCTGCGGGAATGTGGCGGACCTACGGCACGCGGTTTCAGCATGTGTTCTGGGCCACGGCGGGGATGTCACTGATACTGTCGCTCGTACAGTTACTTTCAGCCTCCACTCCCCCGGCAGCCTTTTACTCGTATGCAGTGGGTTTGTTCTTGGGGCTGAACATCTTCGGCTGGGCCTGGTACATCAGATCCACCCGTTACCGGGCCTAGTATCCTTCAGTCCCTCGCTCCCGGCCCAGCCGCCGACCTGTCCAAGGAGTGGGGTCCACCGCCGAAATGCCTCAGTCTTTGCCCACTTCGCCGCCCGCGCCTTCTGGGCCTTCAGTTACGGAGTTGACTACCTTGAAATCGCTGCTCACCTGCACCTCAACTTCGCCGTCAGGGCTTTTGAACTCGACCTCGTAGGCAACACCCCCGTCCCCGCTCTCGACATGGGAGTACTCGGCGCTTATGCCTTGGGACTTCACGTAGTCCTTTGCGACTTGGGCCACCCGGTCCGCATTCGAGCCGGAAACCGCTTCATCGTCGGCGGAGAGAACTCCCCCTTTGCCGGACGCCGCAAGCGCTACGCCGGTCAGCGCCACAAGTGCCAGAACCGCGAGGGCTATGGTCACCAGTGGAGTTCGTGTCAGTCTCCTCATACGACAAACCTCCTTGTCTCGTGGTCTGCTCTCTTTGTAACGACGATACCTATTCTGAAGGAGGCAGATGAAACAGAGATGAGAGTAGCTTTTCCGTTATGTACATAACGTACATAACGTACAACACCTCCAGCGTTAGCCTTCTGTCGCTTGGCCCTCTGTCTCGCGGCTCGGAAGAGGTGCTTGGGTAGGTCAGGGAATCGTTGAAGGGGACGATGAGTCCTCGTCCCGCTCATCCTGGAGCCTCCGGCGGCTTCGGCGGCTTCGGCGGACCCAGTAGATCACAGCCACAAGCACCAGGGCCACGATCACGCCCAGAGCAAGCCAGCGGTAGTAACGATGCAGTACCGTTATGTGGTCGCCGGCCAGATATGCGCCGGCGCTCCAGAACCCCACCCACAGCGCGGCTCCGATGATGTTGAGGAGGAGGAATCGCGCCCATGGCACGCGCGGGATTCCGGACAAGATCCCATTGAGCTGCCGCAACCCCTCCACGAAGCGTGCGCCTATGATCACCCAGGCTCCGTAGCGGCGGAAGAAGCTTTCCCCATGCTCCAGACGTTGCTCGTTCACCAGCTCATGGCTGCCCAGGTGCAGGCGCTTCCCCACCCGCAAGACGAACCGCCGCCCTCCGAAGTGTCCGATGGCAAAGCCCACGTTGTCGCCCAGAACAGCGGCAACGAACCCGACTACCGCCACGACGAAAATGTTGAGATCACCCTGGCTCGCGGCGATGGCGGCCGTGACCAGCACCGTCTC
>Ga0209584_10000120_pt1 | contig 20675 bp, 17 predicted proteins | sample NGEPerD_FD_184507 | JGI IMG/M metagenome (GOLD analysis project Ga0209584, IMG submission 184507) | Arctic peat soil microbial communities from the Barrow Environmental Observatory site, Barrow, Alaska, USA - NGEE PermafrostAB12-D... | ecosystem: Environmental > Terrestrial > Soil > Wetlands >...
CGGACTCACCAACAGTCTGGAGGTGGGGTACGAGTTGTCCCCGCGCGGGCGGGCGTACATGGAGCGCGCCGTCGCCGACCAGACCTGAGATGACCAGACCAGACCAGACCCGACCAGACCCGAACTGGCGAACTGTCCAGAGCCGACCCGGACCGGAGAATGCCATGCATCCCAACACCACCGCGGTCGCCACGGCCCTCGCCGAGGCTGGTGCCGGCGGCGAAATTCGGGAGCTCACCGAATCCGCCCGCACCGCCGCAGCAGCAGCCTCCGCGCTGGGCTGCGAGATCGCGGCGATCGCGAACAGCCTGGTGTTCATGGCCGACGCCGAGCCGGTGCTGATCCTGACCAGCGGCGGCCATCGAGTCGACACCGGTCATGTGGCCGGCCAGCTCGGCGTCGGAGCGCTGCGCAGGGCCACTCCCGAGCAGGTCAGGGCGGCGACCGGGCAGCCGATCGGTGGCGTCGCGCCGGTCGGCCATCCATCGCCGGTCCGCACCCTCGTCGACACCGCGCTGGCGGCCCACCCGGTGGTCTGGGCCGCCGGCGGCACGCCGCACACGGTCTTCCCGACCAGCTACCCCGAACTGCTGCGGATCTGTTCGGCGGAGCCGATCACCGTGACCTCCGAAGGCTGAGGGACGAGCGCACCCGCAGGCTGACCCGACCCCGGCGGGGGCAGTCCCCCCGTCTGCGGATCACGCGGGCAGCGTCGCCACCCCGGCCGGGGCGAACCGCCGCCCGACCGCGCGTTCGGAGACACCCTCACGATCCAGGTACGGCGTGATGCCGCCCAGCCAGAACGGCCAGCCGCCACCGGTGATCACCGCCAGGTCGAGGTCGGCGGCGTCCGCCACCACACCCTCGTCCAGGATCAGCCTGGCCTCCTCGGCCAACGCGCCCAGCGCGCGTTCCCGCACCTGCTCCGCGGTGGACGGCCGATCACCCTGCACCAGGAGTGCCGCGATTTCCGGATCGAGGATCTGCCGGCCCTGGTCGTCCCAGGACAGCAGAGTCCGGTGGCCCGCGTCGACGATGCGGCGCAGGTTCTCCGACACCGGGAATCGATCTCCGAAGGACTCGTGCAGCGTCTCCGCGACGTGCAGGCCGACGGACGGACCGGTCAGCTGCACCAGCATCAGCGGGCTCATCGGCAGTCCGAGCGGCTCCAGCGCGCCGTCCGCCACCTCGGCCGGGGTGCCCTCGTCGATCGAGGCGAGGATCTCACCCATGAACCGGAGCAGCAGCCGGTTGAAGGCGAACCCGGTCTCGTCCTTGACCAGGATCGGACCCTTCTTCAGCGGCTTGGCCAGCGCGAAAGCCGTTGCCAGGCTTGCATCATCGGTCTGCTCGGCGCGGACGATCTCCAGCAACGGCATGACGGCAACCGGGTTGAAGAAGTGGAATCCGACCACCCGCTCCGGGTGCCGCAGCTCCCGCGCCATGCCCGACACCAACAACGAGGAGGTGTTGGTCGCCAGCACGCAGTCTTCTCGGACGTACTTCTCGAGCTCGCCGAAGACCTGCTTCTTGACCGCCAACTTCTCGAAGACCGCTTCCACCACGAAGTCCGCGTCGGCGAACGCTGCGTAGTCCAGAGAACCGCTGACCAGCGCGGTCAGTCGGTTGACCTCGTCAGAGTTGATGCGGCCCTTGCCCTTCAGCTTCTCGATCTCCCGCTGCACCGACGCCAGGCCCTTGTCCAGCCTGGCCTGGTCGACATCGGTGATCACCACCGGAACGTGCAACTGCCGGGCGAACAGCAGCGCCAGTTGGGAGGCCATCAGCCCGGCACCGATGACGCCGACCTTGCTGACCCGCCGGGCCAGCGACGGGTCGGGAGCACCCGCGGGTTTGCGAGAACGCTTCTGTACCAGGTTGAACGCGTACACCCCGGCCCGGAACTCCTGCGACATGATCAGGTCGGTGAGCGCTGTTCCCTCCGCGAGGAGTCCGGCGTCCAGGTCGCTGGTGCGGGACAGCTCGATCAGCTCCAGCGCCCGGTACGGCGAACGCGCGTGGCCGTGCGTCCGCATGTCCGCGACCATCTTTCCGCGCTCCAGGGCCGCGGTCCATTCGTCGTCGCCGGCGTCGCTGAACTCGTTGCGCGTCACGGTGATCGAGCCGTCGAGCACGCCGGCGAGCCAGGCCAGCGACTGCTCGAGATAGTCGGCGGCATCCAGCACGATGTCGACCACGCCGAGCCGCAGCGCGTCCTTCGGCTTCATCATCCGGTTCTGGTTCAGCGCGTTCTCGACGATCACGGTGACGGCGTTGTCCGGCCCGGCGATCCGCGGCAGCAGTTGGGTGCCGCCCCACCCGGGCAGGATGCCAAGGAATACCTCGGGAAAGGCGATGGCGGCGGCGTTGGACGCCAGCGTCCGGTACCGGCAGTGCAGCGCCAATTCCAGCCCGCCGCCCATCGCCGCGCCGTTGACGAACGCGAATGTCGGGATGTCGCTCGTGCCCAGCCGCCGGAACACTCGCTGCCCGAAGGCCGTGATCTCCTCCGCCACCGCGCGGTCGGCGATCGAGCCGATCTGCGACAGGTCGGCGCCCACCACGAAGACGAACGGCTTCCCGGTGACGGCGATCGCGTCCGGCCGCGCGTCGATGGCGGTAGTGATCGCGGCGTCCAGGCTGGCCAGCCCCAACGGGCCGAAGGTGGACGGCCGGGTGTGGTCCTTGCCGTTGTCCAGGGTGATCAACGCGACGGTGATCGATCCGCCTGGTGCACCGGCCGATGGCACCTCGATCAGCCGGGTGATCGCCTTGGTGACGACCTCCGGATTCGCTGCCGGTGCGTTGGCCTTGGCGCCGGTGTCCGGCGCGTTTGTGGTCCTGTCCTTTTCGATGGTGGTCACAGGGTGCTCCCGGCGGTGGTGATCTGGGCGTTCTCATCGGCTGCGGCGGTATCGGTGGCCTTATCGGTGGCCTTCTCGGCAGCGTCATTCTCGGCAGCGTCATTCTCGGAATCGCTGCCGTAGTGCGGGTTCTCCCAGATCACCGTGCCGCCCATGCCCAGTCCGACGCACATCGTGGTGATTCCGTATTTGACGTCCGGTCGCTCGGCGAATTGCCGGGCGAGCTGAGTCATCAGCCGGACACCGGAGGACGCCAGCGGATGACCCATGGCGATCGCGCCACCGTAGGGGTTGATCCGTTCGTCGTCGTCGGCCAGCCCGAAATGGTCGGTGAAGGCAAGGACCTGGACCGCGAACGCCTCGTTGATCTCGATCAGCCCGATGTCCTGGATTGTCAGACCGGCCTTCGCCAAGGCCTTCTCGGTGGACGGGATCGGTCCGGTGCCCATGGTTTCCGGATCGACCCCGGCGAAGGCGTAGCCGACCATCCGCATCCGCACCGGCAAGCCGAGCTCGGCGGCCACGTCGGAGGAGACGAGCAGGCACCCGGTGGCGCCGTCGGTCAACCCCGAGGAGTTCCCGGCGGTGACCCGGCCGTGTGGCCGGAACGGCGTGCGCAGCGCGGCCAGCACCTCGAGAGTTGTTCCCGGGCGGGCCATCTCGTCGGATCCGGCGAGACCCCAGCCGAGTTCGACGGAGCGGGTGGCGACCGGCACCAGGTCAGGAGTGATCTTGCCGTTGGCCAGCGCCTTGGCGTACTTCTCCTGGCTGGCGGCGGCGAACGCGTCCGCGCGCAGCTTGGTCAGGTGCGGGTAACGGTCGTGCAGGTTCTCGGCGGTGGAGCCCATGTTCAGCGCGGAAGGGTCGACCAGTCGGTCGGACACGAACCGCGGATTCGGATCGGCGCCCTCGCCGATCGGGTGGTGTCCCATGTGCTCGACACCGCCGGCGATCGCCGCGTCGTACGCGCCCACCGCGATGCCGGAGGCCACGGTGGTCACCGCCGTCATCGCGCCGGCGCACATCCGGTCGATGGCGAAGCCAGGGACGGAACGGGGGAGTCCGGCCAGGATCGCGGATGTCCGGCCGATGGTCAGCCCCTGGTCTCCGGTCTGTGTGGTGGCCGCGATGGCGACCTCGTCGATCCGCTCGGGCGGCAATCCCGGTTGGCGGCGCAGCAGTTCCCTGATCACTTTGACGACCATGTCGTCGGCGCGGGTATCGGCGTATTGACCCTTCTCGCCGGCCTTGCCGAACGGGGTCCGGACGCCTTCGACGAACACCACGTCCCGCAGGGTGCGTGCGGGTCCGGTATCCGCCGGTACTGCGGGTGCTGCTGTGGCCACGGGTACTCCTTCTCTGGGCTGGCGCCGGGTACCGACCGCCCTGCAGATCGGGGCGGGGGCGCGGGCGCGGTAGCGGTTGCCGTCAGGTGCCGTCAGAACTGTGCGGCGGGCTCTCGGACCATCCTAGCGCCAAAGCTACTCGTCAGTAACTTGTCGCTGGCCACCCGCTCGCGCGTCCAGCGCGGCAGTCAGCAGCGGCGCAGTCAGTTCGATCTGCCACGGCCTGGCGCCGCGTCCGGCCAGCACGCGGGCGACGTCACCGTCGGCCGGCGGCTCCCACAGGACGCGACGGACGGTGTCGGGGGACATCAGGTTCTCCACCGGCGTCCCGATCCGCTCGCTCAATTCGCCCAGCGCGGACCGGGCGGCCTGCAATCGTGCGGCCGCGTCAGGGTCCTTGGCGGCCCACTTGGCCGGTGCCGGCGGGCCCTCCGCCGGTGGGCGGGACGCCGGGAGATTCTCGGTGGCCATGGACATCGCCCGGGCGATCGCGGAATGCCAGACGTCGGCGTTGCGGCGCTGCATCCGACCCGCGAACACCGGCAGCGCGGTGAGCGCGGACACGCTGGTCGGGCGTGCGGTGGCCGCCGCGATGATCGCCGAATCCGGCAGGATCCGGTGCGGCGCCACGTCACGACGGCGGGCGATCCGGTCCCGGCTCTCCCATAGTTCCCGCACCACGGCCAGCGCGCGGCGGTCGGTGATCCGGTGCATGCCGGAGGTACGGCGCCACGGGTCGGTGCGCGGCACCGCCGGTGGGGTCAGCACGATCGCCTCGAATTCCTGACGTGCCCATTCCCACTTGCCCTGCCGCCGCAGCAGCGCCTCCATCTTGTCCCGCAGCTCGATCAGCACCTCGACATCCAGTGCCGCATAGACCAGCCAGTCGTGCGGCAGGGGGCGTGTCGACCAGTCAGCTGCGCCGTGACCCTTGCGCAGGTGCAGACCGAGAATCTGCTCTACCAGCGGACCAAGACCCACCCTGGGCAGCCCGGCCAGCCGGCCTGCCAGTTCGGTGTCGAACAGCCTGCGGGGGCGGATCCCGACCTCGGCCAGGCACGCCAGGTCCTGATTGGCCGCGTGCAGCACCCACTCGGACCGGGACAGCGGCTCGTCGAGCACGCTCAGGTCGCCCAGCGCGATCGGGTCCAGCAGGGCCGTGCCCACGTCCGTCCGGCGCAGCTGCACCAGGTAGGCCCGGGAGCCGTACCGGAATCCCGACGCGCGCTCGGCGTCCAGGGCGACGGGGTCAACGGACCCGGAACCGAGTCGCGCCGCCCACTCGGCGAGTTCGCCCGGGTCGGTGATCGGGCCGGCCACCGGGCCGGCGGGAACCAGCAGCGGAACCGGGCCCGCGTCGGCAGGCTCGCCGTCCGTGGGCGGTCTATCCGTGGGTACCGGTGAACCGCCAGCGGTGCCCACAGTGCCCGGAATGACGGGCAGATCCTGCGCCGTCGCCCCAGCCAGCTCGGTGGGTTCGCGTGGTGCAGGCACCAGCGGAACGTACAGCGCTGCCGGACGATCCGGGGTCATCCCAGGCGCGCCGAGCCGGTACCGGTCAGGAAACGACTCCGGCGCGCATCGCGAGCGCCACCATGTGCGCGCGATCGCCGGTGCCCAGTTTGCGACCGATCCTTGCCAGATGGCTCTTGACGGTCAGCGCCGACAACGACAGCTGCTCGCCGATCCACTTGTTGGACCTGCCGTCGGCAACCAGCCGGATGACCTCGATCTCCCGGGTCGACAGGTCGTGAATCGTGCTGGGGATGCTCGCTGCGGCCGGATTGGCCCGCCGGCCGATCAGCACACCGCTGACTCCGGCGCCGACGGCGTCGATGACCGGGCCGATGTCGGCAGTGGGCGCCAGCGCGACGACTCGAGGCCAGCCCGATTCGCGCAGGGCGTGCACCACCCGGCCGGCGTCCTGACCCAGCTGAAGACTCACCAGGGCCAGGTCCCCACGCACCTGGCGGGACACCAGATCCTCCACCGATGCGACCGACGAGGCCTCCAGGATCCTGCCGATCCCGATCTCCGCCAGGCTGGTGCGCAGCGGTTCCCTTGTGGCCCGGTCCGGATCCACCACCAGCACCGTTGCCATCCGCAGCGGCACCATCGGAGTTTCCCGCAACGGCGATCGCTGGGACGGCAACAGCGAATTGGGTCGCGCTTCCTCTACCCGCCTGTAAGGGTTTGCCCCGATTCCGACAGACAAGCTGCTCATCGGAGTCCTCCCGCCCTGCCAACCGATTGCGCGGTGACACCATCATCCGGACGCGATGCGCGAGGTACGAGCGATTTAGCCCTCACACCTGCACCGCCTGATTGAGTCGATTTGTTGTCACCCGTAGTGTCTGCCCTGCGCCCGTCCGTGGTCAAGCACCCTGATCGGCTAGTACTCCCGGACACTATCGGGGCTCACCCGATTCGGTGGCGTTGCCGGGTCAAAGGACGGTAACCCCTTCCGGTGGTAGGCCCGCTGCGGCGGCCAGAAAGTCGGCGAAACCCTGCAAGTGGAGATCGGTGTTTTCGTCCGCGGTCCACGAGGCACGCAGCTCAAGATCATCTGCGCGCTGTGGACCTGCGATATCGCCGAATCTGGTCGACGACGTCGCGGTGACGGTGCCACCCAAGGCCGAATAGCCGGCGCCGCTGCCGTCCAGAGATTCGGTCAGCCAACTCCAGGCGACCTCAGGAAGCAGCGGATCCTGAGCGATTTCGATGTCGAGTTCGCACGTGGCGAACACCACGATACGAAGAGTGCCCCCCCAAGCGTCTACGCCATCCGGGTCGTACAAGAGGATCATGCGTCCCGACGCTGACTCCGTGTCGCTATCGGGGGGGTAAAGCGTCGCAGCAATGGCGTGGCTGAAGGGCGCCAACCGACCGGGAGCGGGCAGCGCGCCGATCTCGACCTCCCGCCGTAGCCGGGCGGCGTCCAGGCGGGAAACGGCCCGCCGGAACTCCGCCGGATCCGCGACGGTTGTCGACACGATCATTCTGGCGACCATACGGCGGCTGTCCAGGGCCGGCGGAACACCACGCCGTCCGATGCGGGTCGACGGCAGTGTCGGCGGTGCTTGCCCTTGCCTCGGATACGGCGCCGCCGCACGCGCGCCGGCACCGTCAGGGCGGGCACAGGGCGCCGACGTCGGGCATGCTGCCGCCGAGCAGGTAGGCGTCCACGATGTCGGTCAGGCACGGGCTGGCCGGATAACTACCGTGCTCGCCGGACTGCCAGCTGACCAAACCGGCCGAGGCGAGCTGACCCGCCAGCGATTGGACCCCCTCGTAGGGTGCGACAGGGTCGCCCACCGCGCCGAGCACCAGGATCGGCGGGGCGCCGCTCCCGGTCACCGCGCCGAGCGCGGTTTCAGGAGCCGGCCAGCTGGCGCAGAGGCCTACCAGCCCGGTGGTGAAGGGGCCGAACAGCGGTGCGTCGGATTTCACCGCGTTGACCGCCTCGCTGATTTGCGCCTGCGAGATGCGCAGCGAGCTGTCGTTGCAGCGGTAGATGATCGACCCGATGAGCCAGTCCGTGCTCCCGTCGAGTCCCAGCTGCCGGTCCAACAGGTCTTCCACGGGCGTGGTGTCGCCCTGCACCGCTGACGCCAGCGCAGCGGCCAGTTCGGGCCAGGCGGCCATCTCCCCGAGCGCCATCAGCAGGGCGAACAGCACGGTTCCGCCCGTTGCCCGCCCAGCGCCGAGGGATTCCGAGGCGTCCAGTTTCGCCACCAGCTGAGTGATCGTGTCCCGCGGGTCGGCGCCGAGCGGGCAGCCGCCGGTGAACGTCGGGCAGGCCGCGCCGAAGGCGTCCAGCGCCTTCTCCGACGCGCGGGCCACGGCCGCCGCGGTCGTGTCCATCGGATCGAGCGGGTTGGTCGGCGCGTCCAGCACCATCCGCCCGACCCGGCCCGGGTACCGATCCGCGTAGATCGCCGCCAGCGTGGCGCCGTAACCGACGCCGAGCACGTCGAGTGTGGGAGTGCCCAACGCCGCTCTCACGGTGTCCAGGTCGTCGGTGGCCGCGGTCGTGTTCAGCAAGGACAGCCCGGCGCCGGCGAGGTCACCGCACTCGAAGGTCAGCGACCGGGACAGGTCGGCAAGAAGGTTTCCTGCCGCGGGCTCGGTGGGGTCGGCGCCGAGCGAGACGATGGCCCTGGAATCGTTGCCGGACAGGCAGTTGACGGGCGCCGACTGACCGGTTCCGGTCAGGTCGGCGGCGATCACCGCGACCTTGTCGCGGACCGCCGGTGACAGCGCGCCGGCCACGGAGGCGACCCGATCACGGCCGTTCTGAGCGGGCTCACCGGACAGCACGAGCAGGTTGGGCGCGTCGTCGGGCACGCCGGCCGCGCGTGCCCTGCTCAACTCGATGACCTGATCGCCGAACGGATCTCCGGACGGTCGCGAGATCACCACCGAACCGCATTCGACGGTGAACTTCGTGCCGGTCGCCGGGTCGGTCGGGTCGACGTCGCTGCACGCCGACCAGCGGATCGGGTCGGATTGTTGCCCCGGCCCGCCCGGACCCAGCGGCACGCCCGAGCTGGACGTGGCGGACGGGACCTGCGCGCCGGTCCCGGACGTCGCCAGCCCGGGCCGCTGCGACGGCCCTAGGGTGCACGCGGTGAGCAGCGAAAGGGTCACCACCAACGCCATGGCCCGGCCCGCGTGGGTCGGGCCGGGCCGGTGGCCAGGAACGGGGTTCACCGGACGCACCGGACCGGCCTCACCGGAGTGCTCCGGTTCGGTCCGGGGTGCCCGGCGCCGCGAGCCACCGGTATCGGGTGAACAGGTGGTCCCCGACGACGTGCACACCGTCCAGCGACCAGCGCACACTCTCTCCGAGCCGGGTCGGCACCATCGGTGCCGACCCGGTCCCGAGCAGCATCGGCGAGATGGTCAGGCACAGCTCGTCGAGCAGACCCTCGGCGACCAGCGTGGCGAGCAGGGCCGGCCCGCCCTCACAGTGCACGTGGCGAAAGCCGTTCCGCCGCAACGTGCGCAACGCGGCGGCCAGGTCCACCCGGTCGTCGTTCGAGATGATCACCTGGAGGCCGGGGGGCACCTGCCCGGCGCCGGCGGGGGTGGTGATGACGATCGGTGGCGTGACCGTGTCGGTGAACAACGGGGAGTGCTGATCCAGCCCCCGGGAGGTGACCACGGCGATCGGCGGGGGACTGGCGGAAAGGCCCCAGCGCAGCCGCCGTGCCGCCCGTTCCTCGGTGAACCGGATACCGCCGTAGTGCTCCGCGCGCACGGTGCCGGCGCCGACCATGACCACATCCGCCAGGTCCCGGAGCAGCGCGAACAGGTGCTGGTCGGCGGCGTTGCCCAGCCCGCCGGAACGGCCGTGCACGGTGGTCCCGCCGTCCAGCGACGCGACCATGTTCGCCCTGACGACCGCGCGATCGGCACCGGCGTCGCCGTCTGACGGTTCGGGCCAGCGGTACCAGCGGGCCAGGGTGTCGTCGTCGGGCTGTGCTGGCGACCAGGGGACCACCTGAGCTGTGTCTGCTTGCGCGGGGACGGATCGCTCCTGCGAGGCGTCCGGGTCGCCGCGGTCGGGATACACACCACCATCCGTATCACGGCCGGCGGTGAGGGACGGGACCCGCGGGCAAGCTCGATCCGATCCGCCCCATAGGCTGCGATCGTGTCCGTCGTGCAGCTGGCCGAGCTCTTTCCGCTGATCAGTCCCGAGGAGCTGGTCACCGGGCTGGAGCCGCCGCCGCGCTTCGGTGCTGTCCGGTTCGCCACCTATCGCCCGGACCCGGCGGAGCCGTCGCAGGCGGCCGCGGTGCGCGCGCTGTCCGAGTTTGCCGATCAGATCAGCACCCCGCCGCGGCGCGGGCTGTTCCGCAAGGCCACCGCCGTCGCCGGCGGGTACTACCTGGACGGTGGCTTCGGGGTCGGTAAGACACACCTGCTGGCCTCGCTCTGGCACCAGGTGCCGGCGCCGAAGGCCTACGGCACCTTCGTCGAATACACCCATCTGGTCGGGGCGCTCGGATTCGTCGAAACCGTGCGCCGGCTGTCCGGGCACCGGCTCCTCGCGGTCGACGAGTTCGAGTTGGACGACCCGGGCGACACCATGCTCATGACGCGGCTGCTCGGCCAGCTGTCCGATGCCGGCGTCCGGCTCGCGGCGACGTCCAACACGTTGCCCGACAAGCTGGGTGAGGGCCGATTCGCCGCAGAGGATTTCCGGCGCGAGATCCACGCACTGTCAGTACGTTTCGAGACGCTGCGGGTGGACGGGCCGGACTTCCGGCACGCCGGGCTGGCGCAGGCGCCGCCGCCGATGGCCGACGACGCACTGCGGGCGGCGGCCTCCGCGACGGCCGGCGCGAGCCTGGACGCCTTCGACCCGCTCACCGACCACCTGGCCCAGCTGCACCCGTCCCGCTACGGCCGGCTGGTCGACGGGATCAGCACGGCGCACCTGTCCGGGGTGCGTCCATTGGACGACCAATCGTCCGCGTTGCGCTGGGTGGTGCTCATCGACCGCTTGTACGACAGGTCGATCCCGGTGCGCGCCTCCGGTGCTCCGCTGGATGCCATCTTCACCCCCGAGATGATCAAGGGCGGCTACCGCAAGAAGTACCTGCGGGCGACGTCGCGGTTGCTGGCGCTGGCCCGGGACGCCGGCTGAACCCCTGCGTCCTGCGGAGTGCTTGCACGTGCTCGTTCTGCCGGACGCAAGCGGGGGCCGCCGTCAGAAACCGGTCAGCACCTCGGCGAGAGTGTCGACGGCGAGGTCGATCTCGGCACGGGTGATCACCAGCGGTGGCGCGAACCGCAGCGTCGTCTCGTGGGTTTCCTTGACCAGGATCCCGCGGCGCGCCAACTCCTCGCTGACCGGCCGCCCCGGCCCGATCCGTGGCGCCAGCTCCGCGCCGGCCCACAGCCCGCGGCCGCGCACCTCCGCCAGTCCCTTGCCGACCAGTTCGCCGAGCCTGGCGTGCAGGTGGGTGCCGAGATCCGTTGACCGGGCTTGCATTTCGCCGGTTCCCAGCAGCGTGATGACGGCCCGGCCGACGGCGCAGGCCAGCGGATTGCCGCCGAACGTCGACCCGTGCTGACCGGGCTGCAGCACGCCGAGGACCTCACGCCGGCCGACCACCGCGGACACCGGCAGGATCCCGCCGCCGAGGGCCTTACCGAGCGTGTAGAGATCGGCCCGGACGCTTTCCTGGTCCAGCGCCAGCACGGTGCCGGTGCGGCCGAGGCCGGACTGGATCTCGTCCGCGATGAACAGCACGTTGTGTTCGTCGCACAGCCGGCGCACCTCCGCCAGGTAGCCCGGCGGCGGCACCACCACTCCGGCCTCGCCCTGGATCGGTTCCAGCAGGATCGCGGCGGTGTCCGGGGTGATCGCCGCTTCCACGGCCTGTGCGTCGCCGTATTTCACGGTGACGAACCCGGGGGTGAAGGGGCCGTAGTCGGCGGTGGCGACCGGATCGTCGGAGAAGGACACGATGGTCAACGTGCGGCCATGGAAGTTGCCGCCGGCGGTGACGATCTGCGCGCGATTCTCCGGGACCCCCTTCACCCGGTACGCCCACTTGCGGGCCACCTTCACCGCGGATTCGACCGCCTCGGCGCCGGAGTTCATCGGCAGCACCATCTCGGTCCCGGTCAGCGCGGCCAGCTCCTCGCAGAACAGGCCGAGCTGATCGTGATGGAACGCTCTCGACGTCAACGTCACCCGGCTCATCTGGTTGATCGCCGCGGCGATCAGGTCGGGATGGCGGTGACCGAAGTTCAGCGCCGAGTACCCGGCGAGCATGTCCAGGTACCGCTTGCCTGCCACATCGGTGACCCAGGCACCCTCCGCGGAGGCGATCACCACCGGCAGCGGGTGGTAGTTGTGCGCGCACCACCGGTCGTCCAGGTCCAGGAACGTCTGCGGATCGTCCTGGGTCGGGATCCTGGAGGGCGTGACGGTCACGACGGCGTGCCTTTCTCGTGTGCCCGCCGGCCGGCCTGGCTGCGGCTACCGCGGGCGAGGCGGCACCGGCAGGGTGAACGATCAGCCTACGACCGTTGGTGTTGCGAGCGCGGAGCCGAAACAGGTGATCGGACGGTGTCCGCCCCCTCCCGGCGGTCGGCGCATGGAGCCCGTATCGGCCGAGCCGACGTCCGTGGGGCTGTTGTGTCAGGGTGAGCCATGGCCAAGCAGAACAAGTCCAAGGGCAACGGCTCGGAGGGCAACAGCTCAAAGGGCACAGGTGCCACGAGCGGCGGAGTTGGGCAGTCGCCGAGCCAGGCGTTCGCGGTGCCGGCCGGAGTCGCGGACGTCACCCGCATCGACCCGGCCGCCACTCCCATCGGCCCGCAGTCCAAGTCCGACGCGGCGCAGGCGTTGGCCGAGTTGACGCCGCGGTTGGCCGAACTGCAGGAACGGCTCTATGCGCAGAGCACCGCCGGGCACCGGCGGAGCGTGCTGTTGATCCTGCAGGGCATGGACACCGCCGGGAAGGACGGCGTGATCGGCAGCGTGCTGGGCATGGTCGATCCGGACGGCGTGCATTTCGCGACCTTCAAGAAACCCACCCAGGAGGAATTGGCCCACGATTTCCTGTGGCGGATCGAGAAGCAGGTTCCCGAACCGGGATTCATCGGTGTGTTCAACCGGTCCCAGTACGAGGACGTCCTGGTCGCCCGGGTCCGCGAACTGGTGCCCGAAAGCGTGTGGGCGAATCGGTATCAGGCGATCAACGATTTCGAGAAGAAGCTGACCGAAAGTGATGTCACCGTCGTCAAATGCTTCCTGCACATCTCGAAAGAGGTGCAGAAGGAGAGGCTGCTGGCCCGGCTGGGGGATCCGACAAAATACTGGAAATACAATCCAGGTGACGTCGACGAGCGGGCCTATTGGGACGCCTATCAGGAGGCCTATTCCGCGGCGCTGGACAAGTGCGGCACCGACCATGCGCCGTGGCGGGTGATCCCGTCGGACCGGAAGTGGTACCGGAACTGGGCCGTCGCGGCGTTGCTGACGGAGACGTTGGAAACCCTCGATCCGGCCTACCCGCCGGCCGAGTTCGACGTCGAGGTGGAGAAGGTCCGGGTGCAGCACAGCTGACCCGGTGGGGCGTCCGTCCCGCGACCCGTCGCTGCCCAGCACGAGTCGGCCGGGCCGGAGCGTCATGTACCGCCGGGCCACCGCGGACCGGTGCGCCGCGTCCCGGGGCGGATTCGTCACAATGGCGGGGTGCCAGCGATCCCTTCCGGTCCGATGTGGTCCGTCGTGCTGCCGCTCAAGGCAACCCGCCGCGGCAAGAGCCGGATCGACGTGGATCCCGCCCTCCGTCAGCGACTGACGCTCGCCATGGCGATGGACACCGCCGCGGCCGTCGCCGGCGCCGCCGCGGTCGCTGACGTGCTGGTGGTCGTCGAGGACGAGGCCGACGGTCGCGAGATCGGCCGGCTGCCGGGTATCCGGGTGCTGCTGACCCGGACCAGGGATCTCAACGACGCCATCGCCGATGGTCTGGTCGCGCTGGGTGTGGATCGTCCCGCCGCGGCCCGGGCTCGATCCCGTCACGAGGGTGCGGGCGCGTCCGGCTCGGGACCGGTGGCCACCCTGCCCGCTGACCTCCCCTCGCTCACCGCGGACGAGCTTGACGCGGCGCTGGCCGCCTGCCTACCGCACCGGGTGGCCGTGGTCGCCGACCGGCAGGGGACCGGCACCACGCTGCTGGCCGCGACCTCTCCCGCGTTGCTCGTGCCTCGGTATGGGGTGGGGTCGCTGGCGCGCCACGTGGCCGCCGGGGCGGTTCCGATCGAACTTCCCGCCGACTCCGGCCTGCGCCGGGACGTGGACCTCGCCAGCGATCTGGCCGGCGTCGCCGGTCGGCGCACTCTCGGAGTGCTCGGCGGCACCGCACCCGCGCTCTGCGATGCTCGCGGGCCGGCCTGACGCCCCGGCTCGACCGGACCACCTGCGCCACCGATCGCGGCGGTTCCGAAGGCAGGCGGCACGGCGGTACCGTCAACGTGTGGACCGACGCTTCCTGCGGCCCGGCTGGATAGCCGGTCACCTGCTGGTTGTGCTGGCTGTGCTGGTCTGCCTGCGGCTCGGCTGGTGGCAGTGGGGGCGCACCCACGATGCGGACGGCACCGCGCAGAATTTCGGGTACGCCCTGCTGTGGCCGGCCTTCGGGGCCGCGTTCATCTACATGTGGCTGCGATTCCTCCAGCTCGAGGTGATCAAGGACGCCGAGGACCAGGTGCCCGAGATGGAAAAGATCCCCGGTCCCGACGAGGCCGCGGAAGACCGGCTGGCCTGGCCCGATGGCCCGGCGACGCCCTCGAACGACGAACCGGACACCACTGGCGATTTCGGTGCGTCGGACACCGGGTCGACGGCCGCCGGCGGCACTGGCGACGACGGCTCGGTCGGCACGGAGGGGGACGCGATCGCACCCGTGCCGGAGCAGCGCCGCGGCAGCCAGCGCCCTTCCCAGGGCATCACCATCGCCGTGGCGACCGTCGGCGACGACGACGTCGACGACCCCGAGTTGACCGCTTACAACCGAGCATTGGCCGCTCTGGCCGAGGAGGACCGCCGTCGTGCCCGTTGAACCGTCCGGTGACATCACCGCCACCCCCACTCCGTCCGCGGGCCAGGAGCCTGCTGGGCGCCCGCCGGGCTCGGGCGGTGCCGGCGCGCCGACGGTGCCGCCGAAGATCATGGCCGCGTTCAAGCGCTATCGGGTGGCGGCCTACATCGTGGGCTGGGGACTGCTGATCCTGTGTGCCGCCATGGTGCTCAAGTACGCGTTCGGTATCGACCGGGCGGTGTCGATCTGGGGCCCCATCCACGGCGCGTTGTTCGTCGGCTACGTGATCCTGGCGTTCGACCTGGCGTACAAGGACCGCTGGTCCCCGCTGGGCACGCTGTGGGTGCTCATCGCCGGAACCATCCCGTTCGTGTCGTTCGTCGCCGAGCGGCAGGTCGAGCGCAAAGTGCTCGCCCGGCAGAAACTCTGACTGTTGGAAAGCGCCGCCCGGGCGTCCGGAGCGCATCAGGCTCTGCGAGCCGCGAACGTCGGCGATAGGTCGGCGAGGGCTCACCATCCGCTCGCCGAGCGCCGAGCGCCGCTAGGCGCAGCGACGAGAAGTTCGAGGGGGTCCCCCAATCGGCCCCCGCGAAGGCTGACACGCCCGACGCTGTGGTCTCGTCGGGCGTAACGCCAGTCTTCCGGAGTTGTCGAAGCGAAGATAGTCACCCATTTGAGTGAAGGAGATTTCTGGGCTTTCCGGGTGGGCGGTCAGGGACAGGCGACCCCCACGCATTGCGGGGTGTTGCCATTGCCCGATGCCCGGTTTCCGCCCAGGTCGACCGCGTTCGGCGCGTTGATGCCCCACCGGTGGTTTTGGATCGCCGTGTTCGCCTTCAATTGGTCGCCGACGCCGGGAACAGAGAAGCCGTCGCCGTTGAAGAAGGCGACATTCTGCTCGATGGTGGCGATGGCGAAGGGGTCGCTGTGGTTGGTGGACGCCAGTCCGACGCCATTGGCGGTGAAGGAGTTCCGGTAAATGGTCCCGAAGCCCTCTTCGAGGTCCAGTCCGGTCTTGTTCCTGACGAAGGCGTTGTAGCTCAGATCAACGAAGCTGTAGCCGCCGGAAGTGACGCCGACATCGTTGCCCCTGATGAGGTTCTTCGTCATGACGAACGACCCGATGAAGCCGTTGGTCGCCCCGATCTTGTTGTTGCTGATCGAGTTCCCATTCACATGGCAATACGCGTCGTAGCAGTACACCCCGGTCTCGTTCCGGTCGACGATCGAATTGGTCAGGGTGAGCGCGGAGTCGTCGATGGAGACGCCGTACTGGTTGCCCCTGAAGGTGGAATTGCTCACCGTCGCGGATCCCATCCACGATCCGGCAATGCCCGTTCCGTTGTTCAGGAACCTGGTCCTCTTGAACACGAGAGTCGTGGACATCCCACCCGACGAGCCCGCGCCATTGGAGACGAACGACACATCGGTCACGGCTGCCGACCCCGATGCCGGGGTGTCATCCGTTTCGATGAACCCGATTCCGGTACCCCACTTCTGGACGGTCCCATTCGACAGTTGGACGCTGAATCCGTCGAGGATCGCGATGCCGGCCGCGCCGGAGGCGGTGGAACCCGGACCGGTGAGCTTGTGGTGGTGCAGGTCGAGGGTGATATTGGCGCCGATGCTCAGACCGTTCGGGCCGGGGCAGGTCAGATCGGTCTTGAGGTAGGCGTCGGTGGTGAGCACCGCGCCACAGGTAGCCACGGCGACGGGGGCCGCGGCGTGGGCGACGGTCGGGAGGAGCAGTCCTGCCAGAACGAGCACCACACAGGTCGCCAAGGATCGAATGCGCACTGAACCCCCTCGGTCGGTGGGCCGCCACCGATGTATGACAGCCCGCCACCAGCGTGGTATCCGTGTGCGTATTCGGCATCTCGAATCGGTCGAAACCCGGCGTTTGGTGACGTAGTGCTCAGCGGTAATTACTGCGGCAGGACTCCAGCCGGGTCCATGCATCGTCGAACTCTCCCGGAAGTTTCTCAGCCGCCACAACACGCAGGGCGGTGGATCATAGGCACACAAGACAGGAAGGTTCGCGCCCGGTCGTGGAGGCACGACTCACGTGGAGGCACGACTCAACCGTTGCTGGCGCCCAGAGGTGATGATGGGTCGCGGCGCGCTCCCCTTGGGGGCGCTGCACGGCGTGCACCGGCGTCTCTGCTCATTCGGCAGGTTCCGACATTTGATCTTGCTGGACTGTCGGATACCTGCTCGGAGCTGCGGTGATACTGGTGGGCGATACTGGGATTGAACCAGTGACCTCTTCCGTGTCAGGGAAGCGCTCTCCCGCTGAGCTAATCGCCCTCACCGTTCTGGCAGAACGGGTTGTGCCGCGAGGTGGGAACGGGATTCGAACCCGTGTACACGGCTTTGCAGGCCGTTGCCTCGCCTCTCGGCCATCCCACCAAGAAGGCCCCCAGGTGAGGAAACCTGAGCCTCTTCCGAGCGGACGACGGGATTCGAACCCGCGACCCTCACCTTGGCAAGGTGATGCGCTACCAACTGCGCTACGTCCGCCTATCGTCGCAGCCCTCGTAGGGCCGCGATGGCTGGGCCACTGTATCCGAATCCGGACGTGCCCTCCAAACCGGTGCGCCCCTTCCCCTTCGCCGTGCTGACGTGGATCGGCCGGGTCTGGGACCCTGCGGAGCCGGCCTACCCCTCGTGAAGGCCGGACTGACGGACTCCTGCCGTCATCCGCGATGCTCCGGGTCCCAGCCCGGCCGTTGCCATCCCCACCCCGTGCTGTGACACGCGCGATTCCCCCCTGGTCCCCCAGGATCGCGCGAGCGACCTCACACGTCGTACGGATCGTGAACCGGCAGCTGCGTCAGTTCGGCGTCGATGTCGTACTGCTCGATCTCCGCGTCGACGGGTACGACGGCCAGCGTCCGGTCGATGAACTCGGCCACGTCGGGGGCGTAGGCAAGGAGCGCGGCGGCGGCGTGGCCGGAGCGCAGCTCGATGATCACGCCGTCGTGTGTCGGATACACCTGGACGTCGCCGACCCCGCTCGGCATGGTGGCGCCGCTGATCAACAGATCGCGGCTGAAGATCCAACAGATGGCCGGGCTCTGCTCGATGGAGAGCAGCATCTGCACCGCGAACGGGTCGTCGCAGTAGTAGCGCAGCTCCGCGTGCACCGCCGGAATCGTCGGATCGGAAAGAAGCAGCATCTCGGTGGTTGCGGTGATCATCTGGTGAACCGCCGCGGTGTGCTGTGTCATGGCTTGCTCCGCTGTCCGGCGGCCTGTGCGTGGATCGATGCTCGTCCGCGCTGCTGGTTGTCAGGCCGTTCCCTCTCGCAATGGGGGACGCGGCATGTGGCCTCCCGTCACGCCAACTTGCCGAGTTCACCCGATCGGAGTACAAAACCCCCGGCGAATGGTGAAGTGGGGAGGTCGGTGGGCATCGGGTAAGGTGTCCTCTGCCCGACTGGCAGCAGGGTCAGGGCGATTAGCTCAGCGGGAGAGCGCTTCGTTCACACCGAAGAGGTCACTGGTTCGATCCCAGTATCGCCCACCACGTTTTCGCAGGTCAGCGTCATGGACGATGGCGCGGGCGCGCGGGCGAGTGCCCCGATGAACGACGGGCCGTCCAGGTCGTTCACGATGCGACTCCTTTGGTGGCCCGCGTGCACATGCCTGCGGTGATGGTCCGCCCGTCACGAGGATTGCGCGACGGGCTCTCGACCCTTCACCGAACGAATTTCGGCACTGCCCACACCCGCCCCGGGCATGCCCGTAGGGTCCCGAGCGCGGGTATCGCGATGAAGCCCCCGCCGCGCCGGACTAGCATCGGACGTCCGTATCCTGTGCCGTCCGGCGGTGTTCGGAGCAGTCGCACGCGGCCACACCGTGCTGAAGCACCATCCGACCCATCGAGGAGACCCCCGTGTCCGCCGCACCCGCCGCCGCGCCCCCGTCGAGCGTGAATGTTCCGGCGGGCACGACGGCTGGGCAGGTGATCAGGGACGCCGGCCTGCCGACCAGCGGCGTGCAGGCCGTGGTCGTCGTCCGGGATGCGCAGGGCCAGTTGCGACCTGGCGTGGGCGCCGGGCGCGGACACCGAGGTCGAGCCGGTCCCGGCCGACTCCGATGACGGCCGGTCGGTCATCCGGCACTCGGCGGCGCACGTGCTCGCCCAGGCCGTCCAGCAAGCCTTTCCCGACGCCGAACTCGGGATCGGCCCGCCGATCAAGGACGGCTTCTACTACGACTTCGGGGTCGACCGACCCTTCACCCCGGAGGACCTGGTCGATCTCGACAAGCGCATGCGCAAGATCATCAAGGCGGGACAGCGGTTCTCCCGCCGAGTGGCGGCCTCGCCCGAGGCCGCCCGCGAGGAGCTGGCCGACCAGCCCCACAAGCTGGAATTGATCGACATCAAGAGCGAGGTCGCCGACGGCGGGGCGGCGGACAGCGCGGAGGCGAGCGTCGAGGTCGGCGCCGGCGAGCTGACCTTCTACGACAACCTGCACGCCCACACCGGCGAACGGATCTGGACTGACCTGTGCCGCGGGCCGCACGTGCCGACCACCCGGTACATCCCGGCGTTCCGGCTGACCCGCACCGCCGCCGCGTACTGGCGGGGGAGTGAGAAGAACCCGCAGCTGCAGCGCATCTACGGCACCGCGTGGGAGTCACCTGAGGCCCTGGCGGAGCACTTGGAGTGGCTGGCCGAAGCCGAGCGTCGGGACCACCGCAGGATCGGCGCCGAGCTCGACCTGTTCTCGTTCCCGGAGGAGATCGGTTCTGGGCTTGCGGTTTTCCACCCGCGCGGCGGGATCATCCGCAAGGAGCTGGAGGACTACTCACGCCAGCGGCACACCGAGGCCGGATACTCGTTCGTGAACTCGCCGCACATCACCAAGGCCGACCTGTTCCACACCTCCGGCCATCTCGACTGGTACGCGGACGGCATGTTCCCCCCGCTGCACGTCGATGCGGAGTACGGCGAGGACGAGTCAGGGAACAGGGTGATTCGCAAACCCGGCCAGGACTACTACCTCAAGCCGATGAACTGCCCGTTCCACTGCTTGATCTTCCGTGCCAGAGGACGGTCGTACCGCGAACTGCCCCTGCGGTTCTTCGAGTTCGGCACCGTCTACCGGTACGAGAAGTCCGGCGTGGTGCACGGGTTGACCCGCGTGCGGGGGATGACCCAGGACGATGCGCACATCTTCTGCACCCGTGAACAGATGCGTGACGAGCTGGCCAGCCTGCTCCGGTTCGTGCTGGACCTGCTGGCCGACTACGGCCTCGAGGACTTCTACCTGGAGCTGTCCACCCGCAACGAGGACAAGTACGTGGGCACCGACGAGCTGTGGTCGGAGGCCACCGCCACCCTCGAGGAGGTGGCCACCGCCTCCGGGCTGGATCTCGTCCCGGACCCGGGCGGCGCGGCGTTCTACGGACCGAAGATCTCCGTGCAGGCCAAGGACGCCCTTGGCCGGACCTGGCAGATGTCGACCATCCAGCTCGACTTCAACACCGGGGAACGGTTCGAGCTCACCTACACCGGACCGGATGGTTCCCGCCATAGCCCGGTGATGATCCACCGTGCGCTGTTCGGCTCCATCGAGCGGTTCTTCGCGGTCCTCACCGAGCACTACGCCGGCGCCTTCCCCGCGTGGTTGTCGCCGGTGCAGGTGGTCGGGATCCCGGTCGCAGACGCGTTCGGTGACTACCTGGAGGGCATCGTCGAGAAGCTGCGGCGGCGCGGGATCCGCGCCGAGGCCGACCACTCCGACGACCGGATGCAGAAGAAGATCCGCAACCACACCACCGGGAAGGTGCCGTTCCTGCTGCTGGCCGGCGGCAAGGACGTCGAGGCCGGGGCAATTTCATTCCGCTTCAGGGACGGCACCCAGGTCAACGGCGTACCGG